>Ga0209720_1001569_pt1 | contig 18997 bp, 19 predicted proteins | sample AD_JPNMR3_MetaG_FD_184426 | JGI IMG/M metagenome (GOLD analysis project Ga0209720, IMG submission 184426) | Active sludge microbial communities of municipal wastewater-treating anaerobic digesters from Japan - AD_JPNMR3_MetaG (SPAdes) (version 2) | ecosystem: Engineered > Bioreactor > Anaerobic...
CTCACTATTTTATAATCCCTATCTCTTTGTAATATCTGAGGGCGCCTGGGTGCACAGGGATAGGGCTCTGTTTTGCCGATGCCTCTGCTGTTGTAAACTCTGCTATCTTATGGGTATTGGTGAGCATCTTCTTGTTTTCAAATATGGCCTTTGTAATCTTATAGACAAGGTCCTCAGGGGCATCCTTATGGCATACAACAGAGTTCCAGACTGTTACTGAAGGGATATCCTCTGTCTGTCCCTTGTATGTGTTTTTCTTTAATGTCCATCCGGTGTAAAACGGATAGGCAGCGGATACCTTCTTTATCTCATCTTGTGTGAAGGGAATGAAGCGAATTTCATGGGTTGTAGCAAGGTCGATTATAGAAGATGTAGGGGGTGCCACATCCCAGATGCCAACCTCTATAATACCATCTTTTAACTGGGTTGCATTCTCCGCAAAAGATAGTCTGTAGACCTTCATATCAGAATACTTGACACCGAGTAAAGGCAGTATCAATCCAGTCTTGTATTCTGTTCCACTGCCAGGTGCGCCCACCGAGACCTTCTTGCCCTTCAGATCAGATATCTTGTAGATGGGATATTTCTTCAGGGTAACAATATGGAATATATGGGGATACATCTGAATTACCGACCTCAGCGAATCTATCTTATTACCCTTGAACTTTCCATCACCTGTGTATGCCTGATATACTGCATCGTTCATGGCAAGACCGAACATTACCTCTTTTTTGCCTACAAGGCGTATGTTTTCCACTGAGGCGCCGGTTACCTCTGCTGTAGCAAATACATTGGGTACCTTTTGATTAATGATCTCTGCCAGTGTCCCACCGTATGGATAATAGACACCGCCTGTCCCGCCTGTGGCAATGACAATCCTCTGCTTCTGCTGTGCGCTGGCAGAACCAGCTACAACAAAAATCAAAGCAAAAGCCAATAGAACTACAGCAAGCTTCTTCATTTTAATACCTCCTCCTTTGTTTTTTGTATACTAATGGTATAATATTCAAAACAATGGAATGTCAATGAATTTTTTTTAACCTTTGTAATTCTTTTTATATAACCTTAATTTTGTTGAATAATATCTATAGACAGGTATTTGGATAATCTCTATGGTTAAGGCATTATCTCTTGCCTCATTAATATTTATAACCTTTTCGCCGTTGACCTCAATAGAAAAATCCCTTTCCTTTGTATTTCTAAATGTAATGGCTGTAAAACTCCTGGAGACAATACCCTCTGTAATACCGTAATATTCTTTTACCCCATAAGATGCTGTCTTTATGTCTTTCATAAGAAATGAATCACCTTCTATATAAAGGACCTCTTCTACCTTTGCATCATATATGGAATTTATATGCGAGATTGTTATCCTGTCTCCATCTTTAATATCCTTGATATATATGATACCTCCATCTTCTTTTTTTATGACAAGACATTTTGTGGTATGGGATAGATATATAATAACCACTGATATAACAGAAAATATTAATATAATCAATATATTACGAATGGGGAGACCTTTTTTGAGATACTCAGACATGAAATGACTTGACCCCAATTTGTTCATAATGCTAAATATCTAACTGATAGATTCCCATAATACAAGCATTAAATTTCTTAATTTAAGGATCTGTCGACAAAACTTTAATAAGGATTAAAAAAAGATAAATAAATGGAGGTTACAATGGGGAATGATATGGAGATATCAGATAAGCTCATGGGCATTGATACTGCAGTAAAGAGATTTATAAAAGATGGCAGTCAGATAGCCTTAGGTGGTTTTACAGTTGTCAGAAATCCTATGGCAGTGGCCTATGAGATAATAAGGCAGCGAATAAAGGATTTGCACGTAGTATGCCACTCCCATGGCCAGGCACTTGATGTCTTGATAGGTGCCGGTTGTGTCAAGAGACTGGAGATTGCATATGGTGGAAACGGCAGGTATGCACCTACATGCATAAGGTTTAAAAAGGCAATCCAGCAGGGAGACATAGAGTTTGAGGACTATTCTAATTATCAGATGAGTCTCAGATTCCTTGCAGGTGCATTAAACATCCCTTTTATCCCCACAAAATCAGGGCTTGGGTCAGACCTCTTAACCCATGAGGGTTTCTCAGAAGACATAAGGAAACAGAAAAAGGTGGCAAGGAAAAAACTTTCTGTTATGCAGAACCCTTTTAGCGAAGAGGAGGATAATGTGGTGCTTCTACCTGCCCTTAATCCAGATATTGCACTCATCCATGTTCAGTATGTAGGGGAAGACGGCACTGTCCGTATAAAGGGGTTGACATTCGCAGATATTGAGCAGGCAAAATCAGCGGATGTGGTCATAGTGACATGCGAGGAGATTGTGCCACGCTCTTTTATAAGAATGGACCCTGACCAAAATTCTCTCCCGCCTTTTTTTGTGGATGCCATAGTAAAGATCCCATATGGTGCCCACCCTACAGGGTGTTATGGTTTTTACGACTATGACCCAAAACACCTTAATTATTACAAAAACATTGCTGGAGACGATGGAAGATTCAAAGAGTATCTCAATGAATGGGTATATGGGGTCAGGACCCATGAAGAATATCTAAATAAGATAGGTGCAGATATGCTTATGAAGATAAAGGCCAACCCCGTTCTTGGTTATGCAGTTGGTCTTGACAGAAAATGAATGATACTGTAATGGGTGATAGAAAAATGTGGTTGGCAAAAACAAATAAGAACAAACAAAGATATTACGAATTACTAATTTTATGGAGGTTTATATATGGCAACAGAATATTCGGATAATGAGATGATGGCCATAAGTGCAGGCCGTTTTATAAAAAATGGTGACATTGTATTTGCCGGGACAGGGGTATCCATGCTTGCAGCCACTGCTGCCAAGAGGATATATGCACCTAAGGCTGTTATATTTTTTGAGACAGGCGGTATTGACCCTTCCCTTGATGAGATACCCATGGCAGTATCAGATTTAAGGGTCATGAGCGGGACATGCCTAAATTCAGGCCTTATCGAGGCATTCTCCATAGTGGGCCATAGAAAGCTCCATACCATAGCCTTTCTTGGCGCTGCCCAGATTGATAAATACGGCAATCTTAATACAACCTCTATTGGCTATTATCACAGGCCAAAAACGAGATTCTCTGGTAGCGGAGGTGCCTGCGATGTGGCATCCTTTGCCTCAGGGGTTATAACATTCATGCAGCATGAGAAGAGGAGATTTGTGGAAAAACTCGACTATCTTACAAGCGTTGGATGGTATAAAGGTGGTGATTCAAGGCGCAGGCTTGGTCTTGTAAGGGGTGGTGCCCTTGCAGTGGTTACAAACCTCGGGGTGATGCGTTTTGATGATATAACAAAAGAGATGTATCTCGATGAGTATTATCCCGGTGTATCCATTGAAAAGATTATTGAGAATACAGGATTTGAGATAGATGTTTCAAGGGCAAGGCAGGCCCTCCCCCCTACAGAGGATGAACTTATGATCTTAAGAAATGAGGTAGATCCACAGCGTCTTATATGCAAGGCTTGATGGTTATTTATGTGCCTGAAGACATGTTACTGGATTGTTTGTTTTATTGTGTTTACAGGGTCTTAAAGGTTAAAGGTGATATTTTTGATTTAATTAAATAACAATATACTTGACAAATAATCTTTATTTAAAGTAGAAAGTTAAAATAATGCCATCCAAGATTGTATACAGTATCCAAAATGTTTTATAGGAACCACATGCCTATATAAGGGGGGTGATAGAGTAAAATCTTTTAAAAACATCTTTAAAAAGGGGGTATAAGATGCAGATGAAAAAAATTTTAATCGTTTTAATTGCCGTTGCCTTTCTATCAGGTGTTTATCTTGTTGCACCGAATAAATCCTATAGCCAGTCTCCTATTGTTTTAAAGTATGCAAACTTCCCACCTGCCACGACCTTTCCATGTGTCCAGATGGAGCGTTGGGCAAAAGAGGTAGAGAAGAGGACAGCAGGCAAGGTAAAGGTCCAGACCTTCCCAGGAGGAACCCTTCTTCCTGCCAAGAGTATCTTCGACGGTGTAGTTACTGGCACTGCTGACATAGGTAACTTTGCCATGAGCTACCAACCAGGCCGTTTCCCTGTCTCAGAGGCAATTGATTTGCCCATTGGTTTCAATAGCGCCCGTGCAGCAAGCCTGGCACTCTTTGATCTCATCGAAAAGTATAACCCAAAAGAATTTGAGAAGGTTAAGGTATTGACTCTTTTTACATGCCCACCAGCAGACTTGATGACAAAGACACCTGTCAAATCCTTGAAGGATATCAAAGGTATGGAACTAAGGGCATCAGGGACAGGTGCAGCAGTTTTGAAGCGTCTCGGGGCAACACCGGTTGGTATGCCCCAGTCTGAGGCACCAGAGGCGATCCAGAAGGGTGTGGTAAAGGGTAATGTGTCCTCTATGGAGATATTAAAGGACTTCAACTTTGCAGCCTATCTCCCATATGCAACAGAGGCAAACCTCTTTGTTGTGACCTTTGCAGTTGTTATGAACAAAGATAAATGGAATTCCCTGCCTGATGATGTAAAAAAGGTGCTCGATGGATTAAGACGTGAGCAGGCAGACTGGACTGGAAAATATGTAGATGACCATGTGCAGGAGGCACTTAAATGGTCAAAGGAGAAATACAACCATCAGCTTTTTAAACTATCTGATGAAGATATGAAAGAGATTGCAAGGCTCACAAAGCCCATGATTGATGAATACATAAAGAAGGTAAATGCCATGGGTCTCCCAGGTGAGCAGATAATCAAAGATGTGTATGCACTGAAGGCAAAATACGAGAAACAGTTTAAAAAATAATTTCAAATCTCCCTGCAGACGGCATAGTTCTGTCGTCTGCAGGGGTAAATGAATCCTGTCAATAAAGACATCAAAAGGTGATTACCAATGAAATATATCATTAAATTTAATGGTTATCTTAACCGGTTTCTTGCATTTTTCAGCGGCATAGCGGTTCTCATCTTTACAGGTATAGCAGCAGGAAATATGCTATTAAGGATTGTATATGTCCCAATAAATGGCTCCTATGAGCTCATAGGTTTTTTCGGTGCTGTAGCAACGGGCCTTGCCCTGGGGTATACCCAGATAAGGAAAGACCATATCATAGTAACAATCTTCAGCGATAGGTATCCAAAAAAAGTAACCCCCTTCCTTGACGGGCTCAATTATGTTGTAAATACGTTCTTTTTTACACTTGTGGCATGGCAGACCTTTAAATGGGGGTTAAAGATAGAGAAAACAGGGGAATTGTCAGAGACATTAAAGATTATATTTCACCCCTTTGTTTACTGTCTGGCATTAGGATTTGCAGCCCTTGCCCTGACACTTTTCATTGACCTACTACGGCTATTTTACAAGGAGAAAAAGGTATGATTACCCCTCTTACAGGATTATACGGAACCTTATTGATGCTTGCAGTCATGCTGTTATTGAGGATCCCTGTTGGCTTTGTTATGGCATTTATGGGTTTTTTTGGGTTGGCCTATACCATCTCATGGGATGCTGCCCTTGGTATGATAGGGACAGACCTATGGCAGACATTCTCTTCCTACGGTCTTACCGTTATCCCCATGTTTATACTCATGGGTCAGATATGCTTTTACTCACAGGTAAATGAGAGGCTCTATAATGCTGCATACAAGTGGTTTGGTCAGGTAAAGGGAGGGCTTGCCATTACAACGGTTATGGCATGTGCTGGTTTTGCTGCCATATGCGGTTCCAATACGGCAACAGCCGCTACAATGACTGCTGTGGCACTCCCGGAGATGAAAAAATATAAGTACGCATCTATTCTCACCTCAGGCTCTATTGCTGCAGGCTCTACCCTCGGTGTTGTCATACCTCCAAGCGTTGTCCTCGTAGTCTATGGCATATATACAGGTCAGTCTATAGGGAAACTATTCTTCGGCAGCTTTGTTCCTGGTGTAATCCTTGCCTTCATTATGGCCATTACAGTCTATGTAATGTGTATAACCCACCCTGAGTGGGGACCAAAGGGACCAAGGTCTACTGTAATAGAGAAAATAAAGGCCATCCCTGATGCCATAGATATGGTCCTTATGTTCGGTATTATAATGTATAGCCTGTATGCTGGGCTTTTTACACCATCTGAGGCAGGCGCAGCAGGCTCTGTGGTTGCCATTATTATAAGCCTTATAAGGAGAAGACTTACCTGGAAGGGATTTCTGGGTTCTGTTATTGATACACTCCGTATATCCTGCATGATATTCATGCTTATAGCAGGGGCTGTTCTCTTTGGCCGTTTCCTTGCTGTTACAAGATTGCCATATGTTGCAGCAGAGTGGGTTGCAGGGCTTCCTGTCCCTCACTGGATGATATTCTGGTCGATGATGGTAATCTATATAATCGGTGGATGCGTAATGGATGCCCTTGCATTCTTGCTCATAACGGTCCCCATATTCTTTCCTGTTGCCCAGCAGATGGGATATGACCCAATATGGTTTGGTGTTGCCATAACTCTTGTTACAACTATGGGTGCTATAACACCTCCGGTGGGAATAAGCGCCTATATCGTATCTGGCATGGCAAAGGACATACCACTATCAACAGTCTTCAGGGGGGTTTTATGGTTTATACCATCTTATATATTAACCATGATTGCCATTGAGGTCTTTCCCCAGCTTGTAATATTCTTTGCAGGTCTCGTGAGATACTAATGTAACTAATGCAACACCTTAGATTGATGGTGAATCAACAGGGGTCTGGTGATGTGCCTCAGAGTTGCTGTCAAAACATATAACGCCGCATATTGATATTCAAGAGAAGACCAGTAGATGCAAGCACGGTTAAGAGGGATGACCCGCCATAGCTTATAAAGGGTAAGGGTATACCCACAACAGGGGCAAGGTGTATTGCCATCATAACATTTATAGAAAACTGTAGAAATATCATTGTCCCTATGCCAAAGGCAATAATAGCACCTATCTCGTCATTGGCATTCTGTGCAATCTTGATGCATCTCCAGATAAAAGCTGCAAACAATAAAAACAGTATTATAGAACCAAAAAAGCCCCACTCCTCACCAATGACGGTAAATATAAAGTCTGTGTGATGCTCCGGTATAAACTGGAGTTTATGCTGTGTCCCCTCCATATAGCCCTTACCGAAAAATCTCCCTGAGCCCACAGCAATCATTGCCTGTTTGGCATGGTATCCAAAACCTGAAGGGTCTGCATCTATATTGATAAAGCTCAATATCCTCATCTTCTGGTATGGTTTCATGAGATACATCCAGGCTATAAAAGGTGAGATGGCACCTAAAGCAAAAAGCAGGGCATATGTTGATTTTTTAAGGCCCACAAACCAAAGGATGGAGAAACCGGTCAATACAATTATTATCCCTGTTCCAAGGTCAGGCTGTTTGATGATAAGTAGGGCCGGGATAAATATGGCTGCCATGGGCCTCATTATATCCTTTAAACCGAGCTTTACACTGTGTTTTTTCCTTTCATAAAGCATATTCGCGAGAAACAGGATGATTATGGGTTTCATGAACTCTGAGGGCTGTATATTAATACCGAAGATACTTATCCATCTTTTTGCACCGCCTGCAGCCATACCTATAATAAGGACGAGGACAACGAGTAAAAGCCCCCCCATATATAACCACTTTGATTGATGGGCTATAGCCCTGTAGTCATAGTGGAGGATTATAAGTATCAGGCCATTCCCTATGAAAAAGGCAACGAGTTGTTTAATTATAAAGTTAAAAGAACCGCTGTAAAATGAACTTGTAGCGCTTATAAGATTGAATATACCTACCCCAAAGAGCATTAATCCATTTATTATAAGATACCAGTCAAGGTGGTATAGCCTCCTCTTATCTATTCTCATTTAATCTTGCCTCTTTTATCTCTTTCTTTTCATTAAACATCCTGTCTGTTACCATCTTGGCAACAGGCGCTGCAGCAGAAGAGCCATGTCCGCCATACTCCACAAGCACAGATATGGCCACAGAGGGATTATCAGAAGGTGCATAGGCTATAAACCACGCATGGTCTCCCAGGTTTCTCCCTTTCTCGCCTACAGACTGGGCAGTCCCTGTCTTACCGCTCATGCTAACATTCTCAAGGCGTGAGCCATAGGCGGTCCCGCTCCCCTCATTCACAACACCCTTCATCCCCTCTTTTACAAGTCTTATAGTATCCTTTTTTAATTTTACATTGGCATTTATAACAGGTTCAAAGGTCTTTATGACCTTCCCCTCCGGGGAGACTATCCTGTTTACTATATGGGGTTTGTAGTTGATGCCCTCGTTTGCCACAAAAGATGCAAGTTGAACGAGCTGAGCAGGTGTGAGCCATACCGCACCCTGGCCTATAGATACTGAGACTGTCTCTCCCTCAAACCACGGCTGGCCATATGTCTTTTTTTTCCATTCTGTAGATGGGACAAGGCCGTCTTTCTCACTGGGCAGGTCAATGCCTGTTACCCTGCCAAGGCCTATTATATCTGACATCTCGTGGATCCTGTCTACCCCCAATTTAAGACCGAGGTTATAGAAAAAGACATCGCAGGATTCTACGATGGCCCTATGGATGTTTACAGAACCGTGTCCACCTTTCTTCCAGCATCTAAATACCCTGCCGCCGTATGGGAAACCACCTCGACAGGAAAAGATTGTTCTTTCATTTATTATGCCCGATTCAAGTCCTTTCAGGGCAGAGACTATCTTGAACGTAGAGCCAGGTGGATACCTACCCTGGATAACCCTGTTCTGTAAGGGATGGGTCTTATCAAGGGCTATGGCCTGCCAGTCTTGTTTTGTAATCCCTGAGGCAAACTTATTAGGGTCAAAGGCGGGCCTACTGACCAATGCTATTACACCTCCTGTCTTGGGGTCAACAACAATGCACCCACCTCTTCTATTCTCAAGGGCCTTATCAATAACAGCCTGGATATCCAGGTCCACATTGAGATATATACTGTTTCCAGGGATAGGATCTTTTTGCTCAAGAGTCCTTACCTCCCTGCCCCTTGAATCAACCTCAACACGCTTTTCTCCGTCCATGCCCCTCAAGTATGCCTCGTATGCCTTCTCCAGACCGTATTTGCCTATATAGTCACCCGGTGAATAGTCCTTGTATTCCTTTTTTTTAAGTTCATCGTCGCTTATCTCTGATACATAGCCTATCATATGGGCAAACATCTTGCCGTAATGATAAAACCTCTTTGGTTCTATCTGGATGTTGACACCTGGCAGATATACCCTATTTGCCTCGATCTTTGCCACATCATCCATTGATATATCTGATTTTATCTTCACGGGAAAGGATGGGGGGAGGCCCTTGGTCGCCTCTAATCTCTCCATTATCTCTTCCTTGCTAATCTTTAAAAGCGATACCAGGCCATCGATGGTCTGGTCAAAGTTTTTTATATCTTCATGGGTTATGTATATATTAAAAGAGGGCCTTGTATCGGCAAGTATCCTCCCTTTTTTGTCATAGATTACGCCCCTTGGTGCCACAACCTTTTTAATCCTTATTCGATTTTGCTCAGAAAGCCTCTTCATCTCCTGCCCCCTCATTATCTGGAGGTCCCAGAGCCTCACAAGGAGTATGATTAAGATGAATACAAGTATACGTTTAGACCACGTATACTTGCTATCAACTATTGTGTTAGCATCTTTGATGAAACGTTCCAATGGTGCCCCTTTACCCTAATCAATTTTGTTCCCTTACAAGGTATCTTTTGTTGAGAAACCCGATAAAGGAGAATATAAAAATAGATACAAAGCCTGTAAAGACAGCATTGGGGGCCATAAACAAAAGGATATTCAAGACGTTCCCTGACTCTCCCTTTGACAGCCATTTAAGAAGCATAAAGATTATGGATTCGCATATAACAGCCCCTGTGCATATATATGAAAAACTGTATCTTGAGTTTATATATAACTTATTCTTAAAAAATAAGGCAATGAGGAATATGATTATCTTTGTAAATATCATGGAGGCCCCAGGGGCATTGGAGAGTATCTCCTGAACTATGCCCATGGCAACAGAGGTAGCAAGGGCTGCCTGGGGTGAGAGAAAAAACACATTATAGACAACAAAGGGAATGGTAACATCGGGCTTTAAAAACTCTGCGGGCATAAAAGAAAGAAGTGAGGATTCAATTATGGCGAACAAAAAACCTATTAGGATATATATAGATGCCTTCATCTCTTTTTTATGACCAATACCTCTTCCAGCCTCTTGAAGTTGTTATAGGGCATGACATCTATATCGTAGAATATTCCGGCCTTGTTTTTATTGATGGCTATTATAATGCCTGTGGGCATGCCCTTTGGGTATATACTGTCCTTACCAGATGTGACAAGCCTGTCTCCTACCTCCACCTCATCATTTTTTGTTATATATTTTAATTTCAAAACAGTGTAACCAGTCCCCTCAATTATACCCCTTGTATCCCTGCCCTCTATGTTTACATCAACAGAAGAGTTGGTATCATTTATAACCATTACCTTTGAATGCCATTTATTGACCTCTACGACCTGTCCCACAATACCTTTTGGCGTAATAACAGGCATTTTTTCTTTTATACCCTGATCCCTCCCCTTGTCTATAATGATACACTTGAACCAGTTCTTAAGGTCCTCTCCTATCACCCTTGCAACAACGGATGTATCTGGATTAGATTCTGTGAGCTTCAAGATTGTCTTGAGTCTTTTGTTTTCATTCTCCAGCTCCGGTATCTTCTGGTTTTCAAGCAGAAGCTCATCTATCTTTTTCTTCAGGGCATAATTTTCTTTTTTTGCATCTATGAGATTTATATAGGTGTTAAAGAGGTATTTGATGCCTATATATGGCTTACCCAATGCTTTTAATACAGGGCCTGTTATCTCACCGCAAAAGACTTTTATTTTCCAATAATTGTTCACAAAGACAGGTGTCCCTGTGAAGATAAAAAAGGAGATGATAAGTATGATGGTTGCAGCAATGATAACTACTAAAGGGGTTTTCAATTTCTATATGTTAAAAATACGTTGCTATCTCTTTTAACAGGTCTACCTCATCGAGGGCTTTACCTGACCCCTCCACAACAGCAGTAAGGGGATTCTCTGCAATTATTACTGGGAGCCTTGTAACCTCTTTTATGAGAAGGTCAAGGTTTCTCAGCAATGCACCGCCACCACTGATTACAATACCTTTGTCAACAATATCCGAGGCAAGTTCAGGTGGGGTCCTCTCCAATGCTATCCTCACTGCCTCTACAATGGCATTTACAGGCTCTGTTATAGCCTCCCTTACCTCTTTTGAGGATATCTCAAGGGTCTTGGGTATACCGCCTACCAGGTCCCTCCCCTTGATCTCCATAACAAGCTCCTCTTCGTCAGGGCTTGGGTAGGCTGAGCCCACCTGTATCTTGATGAGCTCTGCTGTCCTTTCTCCGATGAGGAGGTTGTATTTTCTTTTCACATACTGTATTATTGCCTCGTCTATCTTATCCCCTGCCACCCTCACAGAGTTACAGTATACAATCCCGGCAAGGCTTATCACAGCCACCTCTGTTGTCCCACCGCCTATATCCACTATCATGTTACCGCTTGGCTCTGTAATGGGCAGCCCCACACCAATGGCTGCTGCCATAGGTTCTTCAATGAGATATACCTCCCTTGCACCAGCAGATTCTGCAGACTCCTTAACAGCCCTCTTCTCAACAGGTGTTATACCAGAGGGGATAGAGATGACTATCCTCGGTCTTGCATAGGATTTCTTGTCGTGGATCCTTTGAATAAAATATTTCAACATTGCCTCTGTTATCTCAAAATCTGCAATTACACCGTCCTTTAATGGTCTGATGGCTGTTATATTGCCCGGGGTCTTGCCGAGCATCTTTTTTGCCTCTTCCCCTACTGCTATGACTTTTTTTGCACCCTTCGAGTCTTTATGGACAGCCACGACAGATGGCTCATTGGATACAATACCTCTTCCTTTTACATAGACAAGTGTATTTGCGGTCCCGAGATCAATGGCAAGGTCTTTTGACATGATACCTAATAGTGATTCAAACATTTAATTTCATCCCTTCATTTTCATTATGGATAAATCTATTGAAAAAGCTGTCTTAATATACTATTTTAGAGTTTCAAAATCAATAAGGCAGGGTGAGAGAATGTTAAAATTCATGAGAAGGCATGCAACAGGTTTTTTAATAAAGGCCCTCTTCGGTGTTATTATTGTTGTTTTCATATTCTGGGGTGTAGGCTCTTTCAGGGAGAGGGAAAAGGTTGTGGCAGAGGTGGGACCATACAAGGTCTATTATACGGAATACACAGAGACCTATAATAGATTCCTCAATATCTACAAGATGTTATATAAGGACAGCCTTGATGAGAATATCCTTAAATCTCTAAAAATCAAGGAAAAGGTGATGGATGAACTGACGGATAAATATGTCATGCTCATCAATGCCAAAGAAATGGGTATCCATGTCTATGATAAAGAGTTGAACGATTATATAACAGGGATGAATACCTTTAAGAGGGACGGCAAATTCAGCCAGAAGGTATATGAAGAGATATTAAGGAGACACAATCTTGACCCCAAGAGGTTTGAAGAGGGCGAGAGGGCATCCATCATTGCGTCAAGATTTATAAATATCATCACAGATAATGGTATCTTTATGACAGATGACGAACTCTGGAAGGCCTATGTAGATGAAAAGGGGAGGATTGATTTATCCTATGTGGTATTTGACCCAAAAGACTACACGGGTAAGGTAGGCATCACAGATAAGGAGATAGAAGAGCTGTATGAAAAGGAAAAGCAATCTTTTAAAAACGAGAATGCCTACAAACTGAGATATATAGTGATTGATGAAAAATCCGGTCTTAAGGATGATGCGGTATATATGGACCTCCTTAAGGCAGGTGATATGGATAACTATGCGAGGAAAAACCAACTGACCGTGGTTGATTTAGGGGATATTAAAGAGAGCGAACTCCTCAAGAGGTTTGGCCATCTTCGGGCACAGGACTGGATAAAGGATCTGAAAAAGGGCGATATAACACTACCAATTCGGGAAGGCACAAGGTCATATATATTTAAACTCATTGATATTGAGGTAGGTAGACCATTTGACAAGGCAACTGCCTTGAACATAATCAAAGACAGAGTCGCAAAAGAAAAGGCAAAGGGATATGCCAGGGCACTGGCAGAGGACGCAATAGCAAAAAAGGCCTTTAAAGGCGCCAAGACCACAGGTTTTATATCAAGGCGATCCTCCTCCATCCCGGGTATAGGCCCTATACCCCAGGAACACCAGGGTATTTTTTCTGTCTCTGAGAAAAACCCTGTATATATCAAACCCATAGAGATCTCGGGCAGGTATTATATATTTTCTTACAAAGATGAGAAGCTCCCTGATAAAAAGGAATGGGAAAACGAGAAGGAGCAGTTCAGGAGGTTTCTTGCCACAAAAAAGGGTGAGGAATTAGTGAGATCAATGCTTCTGGAATTGAAGAAAAAGGAAAAGATAAGGATACACTGGCCATAGGCCTAAGCTTGGGCAGCATATGAAAGAATGAATGTAGAAATTAAAAAATTCGGTATCAAGGGTGCTGCCAAGATTAAAAATTATACTTTAAGGCCTTGAATATTGAACCATGGAGGGCTCTTAGTCACATAACTGTTGTTCAAAATGTATCTGGACTTATACTTATGATAATACTGGGCATAGACACATCCTGCGATGATACATCAATGGCATTATTAGAGGGCAAAAACAAGGTCCTCTCCAATGTTGTATCGAGCCAGGCAGACCTCCACAGCCTTTTCGGGGGTATTGTCCCGGAGATTGCATCGAGAAGACATGTGGAATTAATAGATAACATCTACAGGGATGCCATTGCTAAGGCCGGAGTATCGCCACATGAGATAGATGCCATATCTGTAACCAACGGCCCAGGGCTCATTGGGTCTATACTTGTGGGGCTGTGTTTTGCAAAAGGTCTTGCCGTCAGCCTGAAAAAATCTTTAATAGGTATAAACCATGTGGAGGCCCATGTTATGAGCATATTTCTGGAATATGATGTGGGGTTTCCGTTTTTGGGCCTCGTGGTCTCTGGGGGACATACAACTATAATGCTTGTCCACGAGCCATGCGTATATGAGGTAATAGGGAGCACAAGGGATGATGCAGCAGGAGAGGCCTTTGATAAGGTAGCAAAGTTTCTCGGGATCGGGTATCCCGGTGGCCAGATCATAGAGAGGATGTCAAGGACAGGGAAAAGAGATTTTGTCATGTTTCCTAGACCCATGGCAGAGGAGGATAACTTAGATTTCAGCTTTAGTGGTCTCAAGACAGCCTTTATAAACTGGACGAGGAAAAACAAATTGACAGAGGACAATCTAATAGATGTTCTGGCATCTTTTCAGGAGGCTGTATTCGATACCCTGTGGAGAAAGATATTAAAGGCTACAAAGAGGTTTAATATTAAAAGGGTTGTTGTGGGTGGCGGCGTTGCTGCAAATTCAAGGCTCAGGGAGATGTTCAGGGAAAGATGTGGCAATGAGGGCCTCCTTGTATATTTTCCTTCCCCCACCAATTGCACTGATAATGCTGCTATGGTTGCAGCAACAGGTTATTTTTATTTTGAAAGAGGCAGGCTCTCCCCCCTTGATATCAAAGGCATCTCGAGGATGAGGATAAAGGTTTAAATACAGGGAGATATGGATGCTAAAAAAATATCTCTCCCAGCATCTTATTAAGGACAAAAACATACTTAAAAAGATGGTGAGGTTGTCAGGTATAGGAGGAGACGATGTTATCGTGGAGATAGGTGCAGGCCATGGCGACCTGACAGGGTGTCTATGCGAGGCTGCAGGTATTGTCTATGCCATAGAGATAGATAGGACATTTGATAGATACCTGGAGCCATTAAAAGGGCGATATGGTAATCTTAGGTTAATATTCTGTAATTTCCTTGAGACAGACCTTCCATACTTTTCCAATGCGTCAGGAGGCAAAAAGATAAAGGTCTTCGGCAATATACCATATAAGATAACAGCACCTATTATCTTTAAGATCATCGCCGAGAGAGATGTGATAGATAGTGCATTTATGACAGTCCAGAAAGAGATAGGGGAGAGGATACTGGCAAAACCGGCAAGTAGGGCCTACGGCGCTGTCTCTGTTATCTGTCAGCTTCTGGCACATGTTAAGATACTCCTTAGATTAAAGGCCTCTGTATTTGTCCCTCCGCCAAAGGTAGACAGCATCTTCTTTTCTATGGTATTGAAAAAGGATTGCCAATTTATAACAGATAGTTTTATAAGATTTGTAAGGTTTTGTTTTGAGAACAAGAGAAAATATATGAAAAACACACTCATAAGGCATTACAAACCAGAAAAGGTCTATGGCCTCTACAATGAAATGGGGCTGCCGCATAAGATAAGGGCAGAGGAGATAGAGCCAGAGAGATTTATTGAGATATACAGGTTTTTACATGGATAAAATTATAGGATTCACAACAACAATACCCTCTGAGATACTATTTGCAGGTGGTTATAAGCCCTGTGACCTGAACAATATCTTTATAACAGACCCTGAGCCCATGCATTTTATAGAAAAGGCTGAGAGAGATGGTTTTCCCAAGAGCATGTGCAACTGGATAAAGGGTATCTATGGCGTTTTAATGGAGAGGGATATAGATAGTGTCATAGCGGTTATGGAGGGTGACTGCAGCAACACCCAGGCCCTTGCAGAGATACTCCAGTTTAAGGGTATCCGTGTAATCCCCTTTTCTTATCCCTATGACAGAGACAGGGGTGTTATAAGGCGGGAGATAGAAAAACTAATGGGTATATGCGGTGTAGATTATGAAAGGCTCAGCTCAACAGAGAAAGGGATAGAGGCTGTAAGGGAGAAGCTCCGGGAGATAGACAGGATGACATGGGAGGACAGGGTTGTTACTGGATATGAAAATCACCTATGGCTCGTGAGGTCTTCAGATATGCTGGGCGATTATGGGCTATACAGCAGAATGGCACAAGGATTCATAGATGAGGTAAAAAAAAGAAGACCCATGGACGGGGTAAGAATAGGGTTTATAGGTGTCCCGCCCATTGTAACCGACCTTTATCAGTTTCTCGAGGGTATAGGGGGCCATGTGGTCTACAATGAGACACAGAGGCAGTTCAGTATGCCCTTTAAGGAACCTCATATAGTTGAACGCTACCGCATCTACACATATCCCTATGGCATATTTTCAAGGCTCCATGACATAAAGACAGAGATAAAAAAAAGAGGCATAAAAGGTATTATCCACTATGTCCAGGCATTCTGCTACAGGGTAATGGAGGATGTAATACTCAGGCAGATCCTTGACTGTCCTATACTTACCATAGAGGGCGAGCTGCCAAGGCCATTAGATGCAAGGCTTAGGCTGAGGCTCGAGGCATTCGTAGAGATGCTGAGAGGCCAGGAACAATAGATATGGAAAAGACAAAGAGATTTATAATAAGACGTGAGATGATAGGTTTTTTTAAATCCATCCTTGAATCCTATGAAGATGTGGGCATATTATCCGTGGTGGACGGTGATACAGGTCTTGTAGAGATCATATATCCTGTTTTCTTCGAAGAAGACATCATGGGTATTATGAAGGACATGGCAAATTATGGTATTGATTACAGGGAGGTAGACTGATATGTTCAATGCCCAGGGTATTATAAAAGGGCTTTTAGGTGACAGGGGCATCTATGCAGATATATTTGCAGAAGAAAGACAGTATACGAGGATTCAACTTGAATCATCCCGCTTTGAAAAGATAGAAAAGGGTGTGGATAAAGGGGTGGGCTTGAGGACTATCTTACCCTGGAAGACCTTCTTTGCCTCTACAAACTCTTTTGAAGATTCCCATCTCATTGGGCTGTCAAAGGAGTTAAAAGGGTCTATAAAAGAAGACAGCAGAAGACAAATAAAAGACTTCACACCTGTTACAGCGCAGTATCCCTTTTTATTAAAGATTGACCCCAAGGATGTGGAACTGAGACAAAAGCTCCAGATGGTCAAAAAGATAGATGATATGGCAAGGGCTATGGAAAAAAGGATAAAACAGGTGAGGGTCATATACTTGGATACTGAGCAGGATGTAAGCATTTTCAACAGTGAGGGTATGGCTATAGAGGATAAAAGAAGACAGGTGGTATTGAATATGACTGTTGTGGGGGAGGAAAAGGGTGAGTTGCAGACAGCCTATGAGGCCATGGGTGGTTTCTATGGTTTTGAATTCTTTACAGAGGAAAGGATAGAGGATTTTGTCCAAAGAACTGTAAGGAGATTATCAGGGCTTCTCGGGGCAAGGGAGGCACCTATGGGGATAAAGACCGTTGTTTTATCTTCACTGGCAGGAGGCACTATGATACACGAAGCCATTGGCCATGGCCTCGAGGCAGACCTGGCCATGGAGGGTATGTCATGCTACAAGGGGATGATAGGTGAGAGGATTGCATCAGAGCTCATAAATGTAGTGGACGATAAAACCATCCCAAATATGCGGGGTACATATGCATTTGACGACGAGGGAGTGCCTTCAGAGAGGACTGTGCTTGTTAAGGCAGGTATCCTGAAGAATTATCTCTTTGACAGATTCCATGCCATGAAATATGATACAAAACCCACAGGCAATGGCAGGAGGGAGTCGTATAGATACAGGCCCATTCCAAGGATGTCTAACACCATGATACTCCCCGGAAAAGACAAGCCTAATGATATTATCGCATCTGTAGATGATGGTGTATACGTGGTTAAGATGGGCGGCGGTCAGGTGGACACTGTAAGGGGTGACTTTGTCTTTGAGATATCCGAGGGCTACCTTATAGATAAGGGAAAGGTGGGCGATATGATAAAAAACGCAACCATGATGGGTAACGGCATGACCATCCTAAGAGAGATAGATATGGTGGGAGATGATATAGGCTTTGGTATAGGGACATGCGGAAAAGAGGGTCAGGGCGTCCCGGTTTCAGATGCCCAGCCCACCTTAAGGATACCAAGGATTGTGGTAGGGGGTAGACAGGTTTAGAACCTATCCAAACACCCTCTCAAATATAGTATCTACATATCTGAAATAGTGACTTGTGTCCGTTATCTCGTTTATCTCTTTCTCATCTAAGTATCTTCTTATCCCCTGGTCCTTCAGAAGTTCTTCTTTAAAATCAAGGCCCTTCTCAAAGCACCTCATTGCTACACTCTGGGTAAGTTTGTATGCATCCTGCCTTGTGAGCCCTTTCTTTATAAGGCTCAGAAGCACAGCCTCTGAATGATACAGGCCCTTTGTAATCTCAAGATTTTTCTCCATCCTCTCTGGATAGACAATGAGGTTTTTATACATATTCTTGATACGCTCGAGCATATAGTCCAGAAGTATCGTGGCATCAGGTGCAATGACCCTCTCTACAGAGGAATGGCTTATATCCCTTTCATGCCATAGTGGTATATTTTCAAGGCTCGATAGGGCATAACCGCGTATCAGCCTTGCAAGACCGCATAGATTCTCAGATGCAATGGGGTTTCTCTTATGGGGCATGGCAGATGAGCCTGTTTGACCTTTTTGAAAATACTCCTCTGCCTCCCCCACCTCTGTCCTCTGGAGATTTCTTATCTCCAGGGCCATCTTTTCTATGGAAGAGGCGATTATGGAGAGGGTTGTAAAAAACTCTGCATAGTAGTCCCTGGGGATAATCTGGGTGGAGATAGGCGCAGGCTTTAAACCCAATCTCTCACAGACATATGCCTCAATGGATGGCTGGACATGGGCAAATGTCCCTACTGCCCCGGAAATCTTTCCGTAGCTTATCCCTTCTTTTGCCTTTTTCATCCTCTCGAGGTTTCTCTTCATCTCATGGTAGAAATGGGCCATCTTGAGGCCAAATGTAATAGGTTCGGCATGGATACCATGGGTCCTGCCTATCATGGGTGTGTCTTTATATCTTATGGCAGTT
>Ga0209720_1001580_pt1 | contig 18856 bp, 14 predicted proteins | sample AD_JPNMR3_MetaG_FD_184426 | JGI IMG/M metagenome (GOLD analysis project Ga0209720, IMG submission 184426) | Active sludge microbial communities of municipal wastewater-treating anaerobic digesters from Japan - AD_JPNMR3_MetaG (SPAdes) (version 2) | ecosystem: Engineered > Bioreactor > Anaerobic...
ATAGGCCAATCTAATGCTTTTTCTGCACTTTTGCATTCTGCTCTCTGAGACCGCCAGTTGTCTATTAGAAAGCTGCTTCTTTTTGTCTACAGATATGTAGCTGCACTCCTATGCCCAAAATTCCCAGTTACTGGCGCCTAGCTGTCCACGTCCGAGTTCACGTAAGGCCCTGACAGTCTCCCACCTTCTTTATATGCACTGCCCAGGATATGCACTGCCCAGGCAGTCATTTGGTTCGATCAGTTCGCTGAGTTGTCCCACTAGCTTAAAGTTGTGCCGATATGCGCATGTCTTTCATGCTCCAAACCTAGCTAAATCTAATCTGAAAGAAATGGTGTTATAAATGACGTAAAGTTCTGTCTGCATATGCTTTTCGGGTCCTTTTTGGAGGTTTCGAAGCAGAAACCCCCGTCCCCTTTGATTCACGTTACGTTGTTTGCACCTCTTGCTTGCTTCCGATATATGCCAAGACGCCGCCTACTATCGAAAGGATCATGCATATTGCCACAAGGGTTCCGCCAAAGAGCGCTGCCACGATAGATAAAACGATTATCCAAATTGCCTTAGATGTAGACGGACCCGAAATGATCATGACTGAAAAAACTATCAATACAATGGAAAGGATTAAACCTATCCATCCTAACCCTATGATAGTGCTGGCGCCTTCTGCTTCTAGAGCGCTCCCGCACCCTCCGATGAACAAAGTGCCTACCGCAGCGAACACTGCTAAGATAGATCCTATAAGACTGACTATGCCACCTGCTTTTCTCAATTCTTCCACCTCCTCATGTTTCAGGGTCACATAACTCTGCCTTATGCGGAAAACTAATCCCTTTGTTAATCGAGATATTGATTGAAGAGCCTTCCCATTGCTCATCGATTTGTTACAGATGCCAGTCAAAGGCCAATGGCATCTACACCTATACCAATTACTGTAATCAGCAAAGCAAAGATCCCTTACTCCTTCTTGTTCCCTTATTCAAAAGTTACTGTAACTGGTTCAGAATCAAAAATTGTGTCCCATGAGTCGGAGTCAAAAATGTGGAATCTGAGCTCTATCTCGCTGATTTCTTTGATGTTGTTCTTTTCTAGGTCGCTTTTATCGAAAGTTATGGAATCGAACGCTTTTTTCCCCGCTAAAACGTTGCAAGAAAAGATCGTCCCGACCATGAAACCGTTTACCGACGCGTCTCTAACCTGAATCGTTACGTCATTGTCGCTATTGTTTTCTACATAGACTAGGAGTTCGGCTCCGAATATGCTGCCACTCATATCAAGTCCTTGAGCAACAATCTTGAACCCCTGCTTGTCGAGTAGCAGAACGCCATCGTCATCATATTCCTGCACAAATGACGGGTCAGCGTTTGTCGTTATGACGATAGGATCAGAATCTATAATGGTTTCCCATGAGTCGGCATCAAAAATGTGTAATTGGAACTGGATCTCTTTTATTGTTTCAATACCCGCGCGCTTTAGATCCGTAGACGAAAATGTTATTTCATCGTTGGCCTTTTTCCCGGGAGCAACGTTGCATGAAAATATAGTGTCAACCATTACACCGTTGATAGCGGAATTCCGAGCTTGGACCGTTACACGTTTCGAAGTATTATTCTCTATGAGAACGTCTAAATTAGCCCCAAAGATGGAACCAGTTGGATCCAACGACGTTGCAGTAACCTTGATATCATTCTGGTCGAATATGACTTTTTCTTCTATTGACACTTTCTTGCCGGTCTTTGAGGCGCTGGCACCCGCAGGTTCCGATTGGGTGCCCGAGCCTGTGGGAGTCCCCTGGTCACCTGTATCCGAAGACCCTCCGCATGCTGCTAAACTTATCGAGATCAACACCACTAGCAGAACTGAAAGAAACTTTTTCATGATAATTACCTCCTTTTTATGTGCCTACACCCTATGTCCTTGTCCAAAATGTGAGCAAGTTTGCCTTGATGTTCGCTTCAAGATTTGGCCTGATCGTCTTCAACGACCAGTAATTCGCTTAAGATCTTGTCTTCTGCCGTTTCATTTGCGGCTCTGACTTGCTTTGGCAATGTAAACAAGTCGATGAGCAAGAATATGCCTACTACTACAAAACATAGGAGCCCTATGCCACCTACTCCCCCACCTGCTCCGCCTAAAAAACTAGAGAACAACGAGATCCACCCTACGACTCCTAAGAGAAGATAGGCTAAGCCCCGGCGTGTTTTTCCCAAGTAGAACTGATGTATCCCTATATTGCCGAGGAAAATGAGTAGAACATAAGCCAAACCAACGCTTTTCCTGTGCTTTTGCATTTCGCTTTCTAAAACCGCCAATTGCCTATCGGAAAGCTGCTTCTTTTTGTCTATGGACATTTCCCTTACCTCCCCATGCCCAAAATTGCCAGTTACCGGCATCTATCTGTCCACGCACGCACTCGGATGAGAGTATGATAGTCTCCCACCTTCTTTCGCTGCACTGCCCGATAGTCATTTAGTTTCCTCGGTTCGCTAAGTTATCGTGCTAGTTTGAAGTTGTGCTGATCTGCGGATGGTCTATATGTTATGTTCCAAATCTGGCTGAATCTTATCTGGAATGAGTGGGTGTTATAGATGACATCAAGTTTCAGTGAGATTATACTACTGGGGTACCGGCGCAGAGAGTCGGTAACATTTGTTCGCATATGAATTCGGGACCTTTTTAGAGGTTTTGAAGCAGAAACCCCCGTTCCCGTTGCTTCTTAAGTTGCGTTAGCGCCACTTGCTTTCCTGCCAGTTCTTCTTCTATGGTTAGTTTGTCTTTCTTCGGATCCTGTAATCCCCAGTCATTCTGTCCAAAACTTCTAGGTATCTTCTTAGGTCTTCATTAGGGCGGAAGTAAAGGGCAAAAACTTTGCTTGTGCCATCGTCTATTGCCCCATGAAGTTCAAGTTTTGGCCCTCGGCTCTCAAGCCAATCAAAAGGGCTAGGTACCAGCGTCCCCTCTTTTGGAGCTCTAGTCCTGCTCTTCCTGGGAGTACAAGACTTATGCGAGTATGGGTTCCCAACACCCCTCTCTTTAAGTATCCTGCTTACAGACTTACTAGATATATGTATCCTTTTTTGCTTGTCCAACAATTCTGATATGTGCTGATAACTTGCGCCTTTGTATTCATTTTCAGCTAGCAAAGCGACCATATCTTTGTTGTCTTTAGATATGGCGTGTTTGGGTGTTTTGCCTCTGTTTCAATGGACTAAGGATAGAACACCTTTTTCTTTCATCTCTTTCTTTAACCTTTTCACCCGTCGCTAGCTAAGGTTCAGATACGCTGCTGCTTCTCTTACTGTTATCCTCCCTTCAACTACTTCTTCCATAACGAAAACTCTTCTTGCTTCTTTTGTGCTCAAAAAACGTCCTCTCTTTCTCTCATAGTGACAATATCATTGTTCGATCACAGAAGCTCAATATCGGTATTGACAGATCTGCAGAAGTTTCCACCCGGGTGTCAGGGCAAGTGCAAGATGATGATCCAATTGTGTTCGAAAAAATGTGCGCGATGTTTTCAGGGAAAGTAATAGGGTACTCAAAGATCCGGATCTTTGATATTCACATACCATCGTTCAAGAGTTGACGGTTGGGTTTCTGTGTATACTGCGATACACGCAGATTTTCGTATTACACAAGTTATCCCGGTAAAGGCAGAGATGTACGTTCCTCTCTCGATTCAGGCCGCAAAAATGCCTATACATTACAATTTAGTGTTTGTTTGTAGGAAATCCGGCTTTAACGCTCCAAATGAAACTCACCCCATGGAAAAAATCATTGCAGCTATAAATGATGCACTTCTAAAAATCGGTGCAAAAGAGTTGAATTTTTCTAAAGGGGATAGAACGGTACTACTATACGGACATGGCTTGAAATATATATCCTTTAAGGGGGCAACAAATGTTACCACAGACGATATTGGGGAAGTTATTAACACCCTGCTCTCGAATGCCGCTTTAAGCAAACATATTTAGTTTTATCCCCTCCCTATACGCCCAAGCTCCCTTCAATCCCTTGCAACCAATTCACCCCATCGCAAAAGAAAAAGCCCCGCAGGAGAGGACTTAAGTTCCGGCTACCCTACGTTATAGAAGATCAACTACCCCCTTCATGCTCCACAACCCAGCCGAACCTATCAGACAATTCAATTCACCACAAAGAAAAAGCCCCGCGAGAGAGCTTAATTGCTTGCTTTCCCACGGGGCTGCTTGATTTCTCTCCTTCGCTTACTGACAGTGAGTTAGCTTGGGAAGGATAGCCGGACGAGGCCTACTGCCCGTTGCCGGTTTCTTCATTATCTTCGCTACCTTGGTCTGGATTCAATAAGCTATTAGCTTTCGTTATCATTTCTCCAAATAAAGTTTTATGTGAGCTGCCACCAGATACTGCTTCGACCAGTGTTGAAGCTGCGCTGATTTTGCCTTGAGTCACACCGTCTGCTAATACTAATTCATCAACATCATCAAGTGGATTCGTAAACAGTGCATATACTGCTTCAGCTGCTTCAAATATCTTTGTATCTGTAAAACTTAGAGACTTTTCTGCTGTTGCAATTCCGTCAGTGTATTGGACTATTGCTACTGCTCTGGTTGGTATTTCGTCTATTTTTGCAGACCAGCTATTTTCCCAACTGGTGGCTACATATTGGCCGCCGGCATCAATGGTTCCACTGATTGTGCTTGCGTTTGCGTGCTTTTCAAAGCCCTTAAAGATTTGTTGGCCTAACAAGGTTTTGTCTTTATAAAGCTCTATTACTATGCTTGTTGTATCACTTACTTTTTTACCCGAGTTATTGGCGTCAAGGTTTATTCCTACCCCATAGCCCAGTACTCGAACTGTGTTACCTTCACCAGCTGCTGTACTGGCATAGGCTGTATTATCAGCTATAGTTACGCTGGTAATTTTTAGCCTTGCATTTATTTCTGTTTCTACTTCTGTCAATGCTGCTGCAAGAGCATCAGTGGTAGCCTGGGATCTACCAAAGCCATCCGCCGGCCTCTTCTCGATGATCTTCGCCAATACTGCTGCTTTGCCATCGTCACCTAATCTGTTGTATCTACCTACCAGGTCCTCAAGCATGGTTATCTTGTCTGTAACTTGCAAGCCGGAATGGATTGTGTAGTTCTCATCTTTTGCTGCCTTAAACCTATCCAGAAGCATGGTGGCAAACCCGATGTCAGTTAAGCTTTCCGCTGCGTTTACCATGTTCAATGATGCTTCGGTGGTCTGTCTTGTTAGTACTATCTCGTCTAGCATAGACTGCAGGGTTTCTACGGTGTAGCCTTCTGCAGGCCTGTTGGCCAGAAGGTCCCAGCCTACCGCATCTTTCCTGCCCTCCACTGTGATCTTGTTATACTCGGTTAAATCAAGACCTAATATCTTTTCATTCTTCTCTAATGCTTGCCTCATAGCTTTACGCTCGTTTTGGCCGTAGTTAGCACCAGCTTCTACACCGTTAACTTCTGCCAGAGCATCATATACACCTTCACCCGGCCACTCCAGTGTTGCTTTGTACATTACGCCTGCACTGGTTACTACGAAGAATTCGTAAGTTCCTGTTGCTTTATCCTTCTTAAACCATAGGGTCTCGTCTGTATTTGGTTCTAACTCTACCCATTTACCATCGGCTTTTTGGGCAATGAGCTTGACTGCACCTTCGGCTAAGGATACTCGCTGGCTATCTACTAATATTTCAAATTCTACATAAGCGTCTTCAGTTTCAGGTCTAGTTCCTTCTCTGCCGGTGGCTGTAAAAGAAACATTATTTATTTCTTCTTTCCAGTCTAAGGTTGCTACGTAAACGTTAGCATCTTCGCCTTTTGTCTTTACTTCAAAGGTACGTAGTCCTGTTGCTGCTTCTACATTAAACCATAAGGTGGCATCGGTGTTAGGGGTTAGGTTCGCCCATCCCCCGTCGCCAACTTTAACTTTGATGTATTCTACGTTGCCTTCGGCTAAGGAAATCTCTGTACCTTCTGCTACCAGCTTGAATTCGGCATAGATGTTACCTGCTGCGTCGCCTGCTGTATCTGGAGCTATGCCTACGTTGCCGGTTTCTTCAAAAGCAGCTGCTATTGGTTCTTCTACTGTTACCGTACAACTGGCCTTCTTACTGCTATCCGCAGCAGAGGTTGCTGTAATGATAGCTTCACCTTGAGCTTCTGGTGTTACAACTCCATTGGCAACAGTTGCTACCTCTGTATTGCTTGATGACCAAGTTACATTTTTATTAGTAGCATTGGACGGCTTTACTGTTGCTGTTATCTTGCCTGTTGCTCCTCCGGCATATAAGGTCATCGTTGTTGGGTTAACACTAATAGCACTTACCGGCACAAATACCGATCCAACTGGCGGTGCTGCAGGCTCTTCTCCACCAACAACTTCTTCTCCGGCTATTACAGCAGTAACGCCTTCTGGAATTGTTATGTTCTCAGGCTCCGGTTCAATCACAGTGCCTGACGCATTGATGGTAGCATTAGTTATACTTCCTGTTCCTGTCACCTCAGCCGGCTCGTCGACGACCAGGTTGACTATTGTAGCATCAGAGCCCAGTTCTACTACTACTTCAGGAGCCTCAATGTATAGATTTTCAACCTGACCTTCAGGTATTACTACGTTAGCGTCTTCGCCCGTTATCCTAACTTCTTCAAAGTTGCCACTGAGGATTACTACGCCCTCACCTATTAGCTCCTCAATTGTGAGGACTGCTATTCCCTCACCTTCCACTTCTTCTTGCACTATAGTAGAAGGAGCTTTCACATAAGCCTTTGCAACTTGAGTGCTGCCTATGATTACAATTCTTACATCTTTTTTAACTACCTCAAGACTACCTATCTTCGAATCTTTCAAGATAATGCTTTCTTTGCCGCCGCCTTGTACTTTCACGTTTCCATCAACTGTAACATTATCAAGAATTACTGTACCATCACCTACGCTCTGGGCTATAAGCAGATCCCCTGTTATCTTGGCGTTTTGGATTTCTACTCCGTCAGCCAACACGTGAGCATTACCAGCTATGGTCATTCTGGCATCTTCTTTACCGTAAACACCTTTTTCGGTGAAAATCTCAGCCACGAGCCTATCTAGCACTGTCACAGTCTCAGATCTCTTTATAGGGTTCTTAGGCCCAAACGTTCCGTCAGGATATCCTTCCATAAGCCCTGCATCTACTACTGCCATGACTGCCCAGTGACTCCAACTTGCAATCTCGTCTGAATCCTTGAATAGATGTTTTTTACCTTGATCTTTTAGTTCATATATCCTTGCAAGAACCAAAGCCGCCTCTTGTCTGGCTATTGGATCATCCGGCCTGAAGGTCCCCCCAGCATCACCTATCATGTACCCTGCGGCCACAGCTTTGGCTATATCGCCTACGAACCATTCGGTACCTTCTATGTCTGAGAAGTCTACCTTAGCCTTTTCCACAAACCCGAAAGTCCTGTTCATTAAGGCTGCAAATTCGCATCGCTTTATAGGGTTTTCAGGTTTGAACGTGCCGTCCTCATATCCTTTAACTATGCCTCTTTCGATCCAGCGCTCTATCTGCGCCTGGGCCCAGTGACCGTCTATGTCTGTGCCCACAGAAACCTGGGCGTACATTAGCGTAGGGCTCAAAACGCCTAAGATCATGCATAGGGCAACCGCCCACGCCACAAGTTTCGCGCTACTTCTCTTGCCCTGTTTACTCACATCGATCCCTCCAAATCCGATTTGATTTCACCTTTCCACTTACCGCGGTAGCCATCTAAACCTCCTACACGCAACAACTGAGGCCTTGGCCTGCGCAAGTCGTAAGTTTTACATACCTCCTTTCAGAACACTTTTTGTAGCCATACTTCCCATTCCTGTTGCAGCCTTTGATTATGCACATCGTGTCTTATAGCGCCTCATTGAAATACCTGAAATGGTCTTGGGACAGTATAGTTGTGCTGTAGAAAACATAGTTAATTAAGGTTATGTTTGCGGGGGAAACTGAGACTCATACCGAGGAAATTCATCTCACAGATAGCAGGCCTCAACCAGGAGACCTTAACCCCCCTGGGCCCGACGTAAATAGACCCTAGTCCTGCATCTTCTTCTATTTTGCTAACATTCACACCTACCTGTGTAGTATATATTCTGCACTGGGCGCTTAAATCCTTCCGCTATTTCTCCAATTCCCAAATACCGTATTGACCCTTAGTTCTTATGTTACCACACCCATACCGGCACAGAGAGTCGGTAACATTTGTTCGCCTAGAGTTTCAGGAGTTTCTTTGCGGACCCTAAAGCAAAAAGAAGCGTCCCCGTTGCCTTATAGAGGCTTGATAAGAGCAATTAGGCAGTATTTTTACGGAGTCAAATGGCAAAGATGCCACACCAAACAGCCTAAAGGATATAGAGAGACTGAACGAAGAAATTAGGAGACAGGAACGGGTCATCCGTATTTTCCCAAACAAAGAATATGTTATCTGCTTGCCAAGTGCCACACTCATGGGAAAAGACGAGAAATGCACCACAGGCAAGAAATACCTTGACATGGAAGAACACTTTACCTGGCGTGAAAGTCAGATTCCCGGACAAACACATAAGGTAACGAAGATCTTTTAGCAATGTATCTAGCCGAGAGTAATTTTACACACAAATATGGACTTTATCACAAAAATATTAACCATATCCCCTTAAAACTACATCCTCTCCAAACACTACCATCTTCACACCCAAAAAAGAAAAAGTCCCGTGAGACAGCTTAATTGCTTGCTTTCCCCCATCGCCCCACTGCCTGTGGCTATTTGGCCGGTAAGGAGCTCATACTCAGCGGCTGCACGCAGTCCTCCCAGAAACCCAGCCAAATCGCCGGAATCATAAAGCGGCCGCACTGTCGGAGTAATGGTAAAGGATATGCCAGGAATAATCGCTGTTCCGTACATTTCCTTTAGGTGTCGGATGTACATGTCAGGACCACTGTTGCTGAAAGTAAAGAAAGTGTGAATATCAGCCGCTGTCTTTATATGTTCCATTATTGGAAACCGTTTAATATCTTCGCCATTGAAATCCCTGGGAAATGCGGCATGCATATCTTTGGCGGCATAGGCCACATAGAAAGCAAGCATCGCAAACATAGCGGCTCCCATGGGCGCCATCAGAGAATCATATAAGAAGGAAAAAGCAGAGGAATCTATGCCTAGAGCTACTCCCACACGAAACATGACAAGAATCCCTGCAATAAGCACCATGCTATATACTGTGTTTTGTCCTGAGCGTATGTTCCTCCCATGCATAAAGACCTAGTTTGTGGCCCCTACGCCTAGAGCGGACGCAGAAACTATTATGCTCTAGTTCTGAGCTTCGGATACGGCAGAATTGAGATAGGGGACTTCAACAAAACCGCCCAGAACCATTAGTAATCCCACTGCAAAAGTTATCGCTACCGGAATTTCATAGCGCATATTATCCCTCCTATCTGCCACACAATGACAGTAACTGATAGAGCCAGTCGCTACCCATAGATCTTGATATAACGCCGAGGATCAAAAGGGCGAGGCAGACGACCTTGATCACATCCTGGCCATAAATGGCACCTAACTGTTTAGGATCTTTAGAGAACCATGCGCCTACCGCAAACATCTCGTCGCCCAGCAGAGTGTAATCGCAACAAGCAACAAAAAATGGGATCTGGATGACGTTAGTAGTGCTGGCGATTTGAATTGCGCCTCTTAGTGCCCCGGCTTCGGCCAAAAGAAGCGCTTCCGCGGCGAAATTCCCGAACATGAGGTTAGCTGCCACGTTTTCTCTTTCCATTATTCCCATAGCTTGAGCCGCCGCAGGGAATTGTTGCTCCGAAACAAACCGGATGCTCTCAGGCTTGAATTCTTCTGGGACTCCCTGCTGAAAGTCCGCTTCTCTTACCACAGATTCAGCGATCCGCTTCCTCCATGGCATCAAGACCTGCGATAGGTCTGATCTGAATTGTGTCTTTGCCATTGCTAGCTCTTTTTATCCCATAGAGCACAGAAATGGCCATAAACACCATGAACACTAGCGTGAAACTACGTTCAACAATGAGCAATCGAGCCCCCCCTAAAGAATCAATTCCCGCATAAACAAATTGAAAACTTATAATCCCGCATGTTTCCGTTCATCAACTTCTTTTCCTCATCCGCTCCGTCCCGAAACTCGTCCTGTAGACCGGGTCCGCAGAACAATGAAATTGACGCCTGGATTCTGTGTTCTTGATATATCTATGTGTTATGCCCATAGCGAATTGCATACTCTATATACCAACCGTATATTTATGTGTAAGAAGCATCCGGCGGAATCGGCACGATGGGCACCGAGATTCGGTGGGAGATGGAAGGCCGCAAAACCCTGAGTGCTGAGAGTTATTGGGCAAAACATACTATTTTCCGGTCTGAGTCGTTGAAAGCGACTCAGACCGGAATTCCTGCCAATAATCTCGGCATTGCATGCAGACCATTTCAGGTTGATATTGGCCTTAACGGCGACCCAATTGAAAGGGGATACCAAGGATCATCTAAAGCGCCTGGGGATTCAATAGACAACCGACTTTTCTTCTTTACAAGTCCTCGCTCATTAGTTCTACAGCTCTCATTTCATCCTCCTGAGCGGATTTCAACAACAATGCTATTTTCTCCCGGACTTCTAACCGGCCGATGTCCTTAGTTGTCTTGATTCGGAATGATTCCTGCCATGCATCATATACAGCCCTGTAGAGTTCGGACAATTTCATTTCTCCGGTTCTTTCGAAATACTTCCAGGCATAGTATTTTAAGGCCCCAAAAGTGCCGAGGAAATACTCTATGTTCCATGATAGAGCCAGGTTGAAGTCATTCTCAAGATGACGGATCAATGCCGGATAAGCTTCCAGTCCGCATGCGTTTTCGCAGTACTCGCCGCCTTCCAAATGAAAGACAGCTAGTTTTTTTGTGTCATATAAGATAGCATCTTGCGGTTTGTCACTCTTACCTGTGAGCGTTAGCACGGATAAAATGGGAATCTCCCGCTTGCCAAGCTTATCATATGGCATATGCGAATCGTCTGTGACTCCACTTGTCGGGTCCGCGTTTTTGGCATTGATGGCCAAAGTGGCAAATTCTTGGGTCTCATCGTCGTAACCGGTGATCAACCCCCACTCCGGCACACCTATGTCCCATGAAACAGCGGGGATACCATTGTCTATGGATTTCCTGATGTTCGCAATAGCTTCAAGGCGCTTCTCTTCCTCAATATCTTCCTGCCCCCAATAACGTCCCACATAATCACAGGTTAAACCGCCATTTTCTACCCAAGGCTTCTGCTGGTCAAATTCCCATATGCTGGTTGCCGACGGGCACAAATCGGCGGACACCCACATGCGGAACGCAAATCCGCTAGTTGCCACAATATCCTCCGAAAATTCGGCCCACGGACTGTTTTTCACAGCACATGACAGCGCTTTTGCAAAGGAGAACAGGTAGCCGGTACTGTCATGTACACCTTCCCAAGAAACGTCAAGTCTTTTCATTGAAATCCCTCCATGCTTAGTCATTTCTCATCAATAGGAATAAAGATTTTCTCGGAAAATGCGCGACTTTGCTCAGTATAGCTTTCGAACTCATAACCGTCCCTCCGTTTATAGCCGCTTTCCCGCAACCAGACCGCATTTATGTACTCCCAAGTACGGTGAATGGTATTGACAAAGTTCTCATGTGTCGCGATGGGTGTTCGGAACAAAGCATAGACCCCTCCGGCTATTGTAATCTCCTGCGTTCCCGAAACATCTCCTACTGCATCTTCTGTACGTATGCCAATAAAGTAATCGAGCCTATTCTCAGGATTATTCCGACTGCTTACGCCAAAGTCTTCGCAGATTTTTCCGCCTGATAAACGAAGAGAGAGCCGCTTGGCATTGTATTTATTCCACCAAATTGGTGGATCGTCTCTAAGACATTTGTAAACGGTCAGAGAGAAGTCCTGGATAGTAACGTTCTCCGGAAGAACGCGAAACGGGCCTGTATTGAAAGATAAGGGTTCACAAAGATTCAGGCTGTTTTGGGCTGACTTGTACTCGCTGGGTAGAATACCAAACTCTGCCTTAAAGGCACGAGAAAAATGCTCTCTTGAATTCAGTCCATACGCAAAGGCAATTTCCGAGACATATTCATTGTCCTGGTAAATGCGCTTGGCAATTTCGCTCAGCCTTCGTCTTCGTATATATTCTGCCGGTGTAAGTCCTGACACTTCTTTGAACACACGCAGAAAGTGATATTGCGAGTAACCGCAGGCTCTTGCACAAGCAGCCAAATCTATCTCATCTGCCAAGTTTTGCTCTATAAACTCAACCGCTTTAGCTATGTGCTCTATGTAGTCCATCGTTACCACCCGAATAGAGTATACACTCGTAATGGGTCTTAGGATTGATAAAAATTGCTAAGGTACATTGCTAAGGTACATGTTGAAAGCGCTTGCCGGCACAATGTAAAGTGATTCCATCTCCTCCCCTTCGTTTCACCTTAGCCGGTTCATAAAACACCGGATTTAGCATTGTGGCATCAGATCTCTTTTGGTCTTGTTAAGGTTCACAGTCTTGCGCTACCACAGTTATGCCTGCATACAGATTCGATAACATTTGTTCGGCTGGATTCTCGGGGACTCTTTGGTGAATTATGAAGCAGAAACCCCCGTCCCTTTTGCTTCATAGAGTTCCAGAAGTTTCTTTGCGAGCACTGAAGCAAAAAGCCCCGTCCCCCTTGCTTCTTCCGTTGCTTCTTTTGCTTCCCTTGCTTCATAAAAAACATGAGCAACGCACTTGACACTACCATACGTGATGGATATAGTATTTATTGCCGCTCCTCGATAGCTCAATGGCAGAGCATCCGGCTGTTAACCGGAGGGTTGCAGGTTCGAGTCCTGCTCGAGGAGCCATATATGCGCCCGTAGCTCAGGGGTAGAGCGGTCGGCTCATAACCGATTGGTCGGGTGTTCGAAACACCCCGGGCGCACCAGACTTTATGGCCCCATGGTCAAGTGGTTAAGACACCGCCCTTTCAAGGCGGCGACACGGGTTCGATCCCCGTTGGGGCCACCATCTATTTCCACAGTATCTACTTCCATTTACCATTGCCAACGGTTATAATAATTTCTACTGAACCCAATTATCGTTACATTCCATGACGGAGAGGAGTAAACCAAGTACCTCCTACAGAAAGTAGGGCCTGCGGCTGAGAGCCCTGCGGAAAGGCTTGGTTGAAGGTCGCTCCTGAGAAGTCAGCCCTGTACGGCTGAACGGGTAGGTCCGTTAGAACCTATGAGAGCTTGTTGTCTCAGAATTCCCTTTATTCAGGAAACCCAAGAACTGAGGCGTACAAGAAACAAGGTGGTACCGCGAGATAAGCCCCTTCGTCCTTGTGTCGGAGGGGCTATAACTTTTACAAAATGCGCGAGGTGAGAAACTTTGGATAGAAAAAATGACATGCCCAAGGCGTATGATCCTAAAACTTACGAGCAAAAGTGGTACTCCTTTTGGATGGAAAATAACCTGTTTAGAGCGGAGGTAACGCCTGGCAAGCCCAGGTTTTCCATTGTCATGCCTCCTCCTAATATAACAGGGGAATTGCACATGGGGCACGCTCTAGACACTGTTCTGCAAGATATATACGTACGATACAACCGAATGCTGGGCAAAGAGACTTTGTGGTTACCTGGAACAGATCACGCTTCAATTGCAACCCACGCCAGAATCGAGGAAATGCTAGCAAAGGAAGGTACCTCGAGATGGGAATTGGGACGGGAAAAGTTCTTGGAGCGAGCGTGGCAGTGGAAAGAAAAATACGGTCACATAATCACTGACCAGTTAAAGGTATTAGGCGCTTCGTGCGACTGGTCAAGAGAACGCTTCACCATGGATGAAGGCTGCTCAAGAGCAGTTACCGAGGCCTTTGTTCGCCTTTACGAAAAGGGTTTGATATACAAAGGGGACTATATGGTAAATTACTGCTTAACTTGCAGAACCGCCATATCTGACATTGAAGTAGAGCACAAAGAAACACAAGGGCACTTGTACTACGTAAGATATCCGGTAATAGACGCATCCCACGTTCAGCAAGGGGAAGATAAAGGCTTCCCATGGAAACCTGCCCACAATTACCAGCAGTTTATTGAAGTAGCGACTACGAGACCTGAGACCATGTTGGGAGACACTGGAGTAGCGGTGCATCCAAATGACCCTAGGTACAAACAACTTATAGGCAAATACGCCGTCTTGCCGTTGGTAGGTCGCATTATACCTATCGTAGCAGACGAATCTGTAGACCCTGAATTCGGCACAGGGGCGGTCAAGGTAACCCCAGCCCACGACCTTGATGACTTTGAGATAGGCATAAGGCATGGCCTTCCTTTGGTATCTGTAATTGATACAGAAGGAAAAATGACCCGAGAGGCAGATAAATATGAAGGAATGGATAGATACCAGTGTCGCCAACAAATACTCAAGGATCTCGAAGCGTACGGATACCTGGTAAAAACTGAACCTATAAAACACGCCGTGGGCCATTGTCAAAGATGCGGTTCACCTGTAGAGCCACTCATATCAGAACAGTGGTTCGTAAAAATGAAGCCCTTGGCAGAACCTGCCCTTAAGGTAGTTCATGAAGGTAACGTTAAGTTCGTCCCTGAAAGGTTCACTAAGATATATGAACACTGGATGAACAATATAAAAGATTGGTGCATATCCAGGCAGCTTTGGTGGGGTCACAGGATTCCCGCGTGGTACTGTGAAGATTGCGACGAAATGATAGTCGCAAGATCTGAGCCTAAATCGTGCCCAAAATGCGGGGGGAAAGTCTATCAAGACGAAGACGTTTTGGACACTTGGTTTTCTTCTGCCCTTTGGCCTTTTTCCACATTGGGATGGCCAGATCACACCCCTGAACTGGAATATTTTTTCCCCACCGACATACTTATCACAGGGTACGACATAATATTTTTCTGGGTGGCAAGGATGATCTTTATGTCTATAGAGTTTACTGACCAGCCTCCCTTCCATCACGTACTCATACACGGTCTGGTCAGGGACGCCTTAGGAAGAAAGATGTCTAAGAGCCTTGGGAACGGAATAGATCCCTTAGATGTAGTAGAAGACTACGGCGCAGACGCCTTGCGCGTATCCCTAGTGAGTGGGGTTTCTATGGGCAGCGATATGCGCTTTTACGACGAAAAGATAGAAGGAGCCAGGAACTTCTGCAATAAGCTGTGGAATGCAGCCAGATATTGTTTCACAAATCTAGAAGGCTGGAGTCCCGGTGAAATATGGCTAGAAGGCGGTGAGGAAAATGTTTTTCAGTTGGACCAAAATATTTCCATGCCCGCTTCTACATGGATCCTGTCTCAGCTGGAACTCACAATATCCTCGGTCCACGATAGCCTTGAACGATACGAGCCAGGTGAGGCCTTAGATGCTATTATCCACTTCATCTGGGATGACTTCTGCGATTGGTATATCGAGTTTTCCAAAGAAGAACTGAGCAACTCGGAAAATCAAGAAGAAACCAAATTCGTCCTATATTACGTACTCAAAACTTCTCTGGCTCTTTTGCATCCCTTCGCTCCTTTTATTACCGAAGAGCTTTGGTCTTATCTGCCTAAAGGAAAAGGTGAGGACAGCATCATGATTTCCCAATACCCCTTACCTGGAAATTTCCACGTAGATACGGCCGCACAGGAGGACATAGGCGCATTAATCGAGGTCATCCGAGGTATACGTAATATGCGAGCAGAGGTTAATATCCCAACTGGCAAAAGGGAAAAAGTTATAATGCTAGTAGATGAGCTGAAAAAGTGGGAGGAGTTTGCCCCATACATCAAGCGCCTTGCATGGGCAGATCCATTGGAAATCTTACTTAAAGAACCAGACGTAAATCCACCTGCAAAGGCTCTTGCGTCAGTGGCCAAAGGCGCAGAAGTATTCTTGCCCCTTGCAGGCGTCATAAACATAGACGAAGAAATCAAGAGGCTCGAAAAACTGGCGTCTGAAATTGAAGAGGATGTTTTGAGAACTGAAGAACGTCTCAGTAACCAAGACTTCCTGACAAAAGCACCTGAGGATATCGTAGAGAAACAAAAAAAGAGGCACCAAGAGAATATCGAGAAACTGGAGACTGTAAAAAAACGCATATCCATGCTTAATCAAATTCGAATTTCTTAATAAGGTGGGGAGATCACGTGGCAAAAGATGTTGAGAGTCAATACGCAGAAGCTCTGGACTGGATTCACTCTAGCATGCGCTTTGGTTCTAGGTTAGGTTTGGAAAGGATCACTAGACTGCTTGAGATTTTGGGTAACCCCCAGAAAAATGCCAAGTTTATCCACATAGCAGGGACCAACGGAAAAGGGTCTGTAACCGCCATGGTAGCATCCATACTCAGTACTTCTGGTTACAGAACGGGCATGTATATCTCCCCATATTTGGAAGACTACCGCGAGAGAATGATGATAAACGGCAAGAAGATCCCAAAAGAGAAACTTGTGGAGCTGGTTTCCCAAGTTCGACCTGCTGTGGAACAAATATTAAAGGAAGGTTTCGACCATCCCACCGAGTTTGAGATTAACACCGCTTTAGCATTTTTGTACTTTGCCCAGGAAGAATGCGACTACGTAGCTTTAGAAGTAGGTCTGGGAGGGCGGCTTGATGCCACTAATGTTGTAACGCCAGCAGTTTCCGTAATAACTACAATAGGTTACGACCACATGACCCAGTTAGGGAACACCCTCTCAGAAATCGCTTTTGAAAAAGCGGGGATCATAAAGCCAAAAGTGCCTGTAGTGACAGGAGTGGTAGAGGAAGAACCTCTCGAAGTGATTAGAAAACGGGCCGCCCAATCAGACTCTGACCTTGTAATCGTAGGGCAAGCGCCTTTTGCTAATGTCACCTGGGAAGAAGTACATCCCGAAACAATAGGATCAGACGACCTTTCTCCTCTTAGAGGTCCTACTATAGATATAATTGGGCCCGATTACAGGTACGACCATATATATGTACCTCTTTTAGGAAAACACCAGGAACTAAATGCGGCCTTGGCCGTAGCGGCTCTTGAGGCTGCTAGGGTAAAACCTTTGCGCTTTACAGTCCAAAATAGTGAGGAAGAAAGCGCTACTCTACCTATAGCCTTAGATCATCAAGGTATTAAGGTAGGTACGGCGCGGACCGAATGGCCTGGACGCCTAGAGGTAATGCACAAAAATCCCCTCATAATACTGGACGCAGCTCATAACCCACAAGGCGCACAAGTTCTTGCAGATTTCCTCAAGGAACTTGAAGGAAGAAGAATAATATGCGTATACGGAATTCTAGGCGATAAATGCTACAAAGAATCTACTTCTTTTATCTGTCCCCTATGCCAAGAAGTCATCGTGACCAAACCTCACACACCTAGGGCTTTGGACCCTTTCATCCTTGCCCAGGAAGTAGAAAAATATGTTGAGAAAGTGACTGTGGAAGAAAACTTAGACAAAGCAATGGAACTTGCTATCTCTAAAGCATCGTCTAATGACGTAGTGATATGTTGTGGGTCTTTGTACCTTGTAGGGCCGGCCAGGACTTTTGCTCGCAAAAAGTTCGGTATCCCAGAGTATGGAGGAGAATAGGTGTAATCTGTAGTACTAGTTAGATTGAAAAAGAAAATATCGGAAACAGCAATCAAAAATGGTATCCCAGCGAGAGGTGTGTACCCGTGAGAAGAACTCGCAAGAAGAAACAGAAGGTTTCATCTGGGATCGTGAAGGTCCTCGTGCTGGCTGTGGTAATGGTAGGTTTGGGGTACGCAACAGGCAAATATTTCCTGGCTTCGTGGCTTGAACGGGGCCCCTTCAACGGTGCGGAACCAGAAGGAACCGGCACTTCTCAGGAACCTGTCCCTCCACCAGATGAACAACCTCCTCCAGGCGATTCAACAGGAAATTCAACTGCGTCGGCTCAAGTAACTCTAAAACCCCTGTCTATGCACATCGCCCAGCTTGGCGCTTATTCAACTCGGGAATACGCAGATAGAGCTGTGAATATGGCAATTGAAAAAGGTGTATCCGCAGCCGTAATAAGCCCGGACCCTTTGTATAGGGTGCTTTGCTGCATCACAGGCTCAAGAGATTCGGCGTCTAGATTTGCAGGAGCGGCCAAACCCAAACTACTAGGATTGTTAAAGGAGGATGAACATCTTTACGTAACTACTTTTGATGTAGAGTCCAAAACCTTTACGATACCAGGGGACCAGAAAACTGTCGAAGCAGTGAAGCAGGCTTTTGAAGCAGCCGAAAAAGCCATGGCTTCTTTGATAGATTTTTGGGATTCTTACTATCTGGGTAGCCAAATAAAGGCAGATCTGAGCGCAGTTCAAAAGGATATTGAATCAGCCAAAGCCTCCCTGGAAAAAGTTACCCCAGATTCTGACGCCGAGCCTTTTCACAGTAAAGCCCTTGCAGTTATAGTTGAAATAGAAAAAGCAATTGAAGAGGCCAAAAAAGTTCAAGGGAACCCTAATGCCAGCCCTGTAAACGCCATGATCCAGTTCATAAAAACGGTAGACACATACAATCAGAAACTGAAAGATTTGTAGCGTGCACCTGTACTCGTGCCTAGGTACCACGCTGTGTTGTATAATGCACCCTTTGCGTTACGCCTCCATAATGGGCTATGCTTAGCGTGTTACCTGCCAACGTATTGCAGTTTCAACCCGCTACCGTTACAACCTAATAGGGCCACAAGGTTTGCGGAATCCCTTGTCCTAGAGTAATATTGATGATAAGATCCTATGATGCTACAACAAGTTTCAATGGAGGTGATGTCTGTGGCCAATATCAAATCCAGCATAAAAGATATAGAACGTTC
>Ga0209720_1001615_pt1 | contig 18656 bp, 10 predicted proteins | sample AD_JPNMR3_MetaG_FD_184426 | JGI IMG/M metagenome (GOLD analysis project Ga0209720, IMG submission 184426) | Active sludge microbial communities of municipal wastewater-treating anaerobic digesters from Japan - AD_JPNMR3_MetaG (SPAdes) (version 2) | ecosystem: Engineered > Bioreactor > Anaerobic...
TAGCCGTATCCTAAAACTCTCCATGCAAATGAAAAGGAGAGATTGGTTCAAAGGCCTTTGGAGCTCAACTGAACTAATGAGTTGGCCTTTCCTTGTGCCTTCGTAATTCTAATGACGGATCTGGGTTTAAGCAGGTCATTCTTTATGATAATGCCCTCAGCATAGTAGTTCTCCAGGTCGGTATTGAGTTTATCGAGCAGGGCAATGTAAGCCTGAACCAGCTTAACCTTTTCAGCCACTGCTGCAACTCGCCAGTACGATTCCTCTGTTTTGTATAGTACCTCGGTACGTTCAGCTTCGCTTTGCGCCCGGGCTAACTTTTCGCCATACTTTGCAATGCGATAGGTTTCCCTGATTTTTCCACCTGTAAAGATGGGCTGGGTGAGATTAACACCTGCCACGTAAACATTCTTATTGCCAAACTCAGCCTTATCCTTTGGGAGCCAGGTATATCGCTGAAAGAGCGGGTTCCCATCGCTATCGGTATAGGGTTGTCCGGTACTGGGGTCAATGGCAAAGGTGCTGCCAAAAACCGATGGGTTAAAGTTTGGGTTTGGGGTTCCATCGGGGAGGGTTGGGCTAAGGATTGCGCTGTTAAGCCCGCCGGTTACCGGGTCAATGGCCGTGTAGGGTATAACCGGAAGCATCAAATCCTTATCGAGCAGGCTGAACTTTTTGTTGGTTCGGGTGTAAAGCCCGTTTGCGCTGATACTTGGCAGGAATTGTGTTTGTGCAGAACGCTTCAATGCACCTGCCGCTTCAACATGCTCATCGGCAATTAAAACCTTTTGGTTATGCTCCAGCGCCATTTGCCGGCACTGTTCCAGAGTTAGAACTTGCTGACCCGAAACATAGCCAATACCAATTAGCCATGCCCCGAAAAAAGAAACCAATCTTAAAATCTTCATAGCTGTTGTATGTTAACGTTTTACAATTCCGTAAAAAAGAATATCGAGCATATCGTCAATAACCATATTAAGGCTCTCCACACCCATGGTTGAGGTAACCAGTGGAATCTCCAATCCTTTCATGGCCGTAACTATGGCCAATGCCGATAGGTTTAAATCCTTTACCTTGAGCTCATTCCTATTTATACCCTCCTCAAGCATCTGTTTTACAATGGTTATCTCCTCGTCGTCGTACTTTTTCCTGAACTTTTCGGTTAGCTCCAGGTTCATTAGGTCGTCGTTCTTAAGGATTTCCATGTAGTTTGATAGCTGCTTGATTAAATCCATTCGCATCTTAACGTAGGAGCGAAGCTTTTCGGTAACGGGCAGCCCACTCTCAAGTATCTCCTTAACCTTAACCCTAAGCAGGTTGGCTTCCCGGTCAACCACTGCCTGAAAAATCTCCTCCTTACCCTTAAAGTAGTAGTAAATGGAGCTTTTACCCATTCGTAGTGCCCGGGCAATATCCTCCATCGATGTTTTCTTAAAGCCATACCGGCTGAAAACTTCGGTAGCCGCGCTAACAATATTCTCGCGCATTCCCTTGTGGCTATCTTCTAACTGGTTCATATTTAGAGTATTTAAACTTTCGAACATTTTAGTTTAACGTTCCAAAAATACAACATAGGCTTAAACGGTGAATAAAATATTCGACTAATTTGTGTTAAATTTCGAATAATTTTTTAAGTGATAGAATTTCAGAGGAATAACAATTCGAATAAAAAATTGAAAAATCGCTATAAAAATGATAGTTTGCACATGGCTTTCGCGGCAATATTCCAATATGCAAACGATTTCATATTGATAGAAGTCATTTTTTATTGATAACTTTACGGGTACTTTTATAGCTGCGAATACTATAACAGAACTAAAAATTAAACCAAAACATAAACACTATGGACGTTAAGGAAATGGCTAAGCAGCACAAGATGCTGAACCAGTGGAAGTACGAGTGGAAACCGCTTTACCGCGGCTACACCGATAAAACCTTGTACATAAACGTTGGAACCAACGAGGTTAAGGAAAAACCCGTACCCCCAATCATGAAGGAGAAATTCATTGGCGGTAAGGGTTACGACCTGCGCCTTTTGTGGGATGCAACCAAACCCAATACCAAATGGAACGACCCCGAGAACGAGATTGTTATCTCTTCGGGTCCCATTGGCGGTATCACCCAGTACTCTGGTACTGGTAAATCGATAGTTTGTACCATCTCGCCCCAAACCGATATTGTTATCGACTCAAACGTAGGTGGTTTCTTTGGTCCTTTCCTCAAGTTCTCAGGTTTTGATGCCCTTGAGATTCAGGGAAAGGCTAAAAACGATGTGATCATTTACATCGACGGCGTTGAGCATAAGGTTGAGATTTTTGAAGCTCCCGCCGAGCCGCTCGACAGCCATATTCTTGGCGAGGTGCTAAGCGAGATGTTTGCCAACGACGAAGCCGATAAGAAGAATATCGGTATAGTATCAACTGGCGCTGCTGCCGACCATAGCCTTATTGGCATGCTAAACTTCACCTTCTACGATCCCAAACGTAAGTGCATCCGCCTAAAGCAAGCCGGCCGTGGTGGTATTGGTACCGTTTTCCGCGATAAGAAGATTAAGGCTATTGTTTGCAAGATTCCCGGCGTTAAGGGTAACCTTAACAACGTGGCCGACCTTGAAGCCATTGCTGAGCGTGGCCGCCGCTTTAACCGCGAAATACGTGAGCTCGACGATAAGCAGTGCCAGATGCGCAGCAAGGGTACCGCCCACCTGGTTGAAATCATGAACGATTACGACCTGCTCCCAACCCACAACTTCCAGTACGGCTCGCATAAGGATGCTCACAAGATTCATTCCGATGTATGGAAGAGCTACTTCACCCAGGGTGTTCCCGATGGTTGCTGGATTGGTTGCAACATGAGCTGCGCCAAGGGTGTGGATAAGTTCGAGATTAAAACCGGCCCCTACAAGGGACAGAAAGTGATTGTTGATGGTCCCGAGTACGAAACCGCTGCCGGATTAGGCTCCAACTGCGGAATTTTTGATCCTGAATACGTTATTGAGGCCAACTTCTACTGCGATACCTACGGCATTTGCACCATCACCTGGGGCACCACCATGGCATTCATCATGGAGTGCTATGAGCGCGGTATTCTTAATAAGGAGCGTACCGGTGGTCTGGAACTCAGGTTTGGCAACAAGGATGCTGCCCTTGAGCTGCTGCACCAGGTTGCCCGAGGCGAAGGCTTTGGTAAACTTGCCGGGATGGGCGTTAAAAAGCTTAAGGAACACTTTGTTAAGGAGTACGGTGCCGATGAGAAATTCCTGAACGACATTGCCATGGTTAACAAAGGCCTGGAGTACAGCCAGTACGTTTCAAAGGAATCGTTGGCACAGCAGGGTGGCTACGCCATGACCAACAAGGGCCCACAACACGACGAGGCTTGGCTCATTTTCATGGATATGGTTAACAACCACATACCAACCTTTGAGGATAAGGCCGAGGCGCTGCACTACTTCCCCATGTTCCGTACATGGTTTGGGCTTCAGGGTCTTTGCAAGCTCCCCTGGAACGATGTTGAGCCCGAAAACAACGCCGAGACCGATGAGCCAGCTAAGGTTCCCGAGCACGTTGACAACTACGTTACCATATACAACGCCGTAACCGGCAGCAATATCGATAAGCATGAGCTTATCCGCCAGAGCGAACGCGTTTACAACTTCCAGCGCATCTTCAACATTCGCCGGGGCTATGGTACCCGCAAGTACGACGCTCAACCCTACCGCGCTGCTGGTCCTGTTACCAAGGAGGAGTACCTCAGCCGCGAGGAGCGCTACGATAAGCAGCTTAAGGAGCAGGTGGGAGTTGATCCTACCAAGATGACCCTTGAGGAGAAGATGGCCGCCCTACGCAAGTACCGCGAGGATCGCTACGAGAAACTGCTCGATGCCGTTTACGAGCGCCGTGGCTGGAATAAGAATGGCGTGCCCACCATTGAGCACCTCAAGAAAATTGGCATGGATTTACCCGAGCTCATCGAAGTAGTAAAACCATTGCAGTAATACACTCACCTAACCAAACCTAACCAAATCCCCCGGTACCTAAACAGTCCGGGGGATTTTATTTAGTGTGTTTTAACGCAGAGCTATGAAGAAAAAGTCAAGGAGTAAGGGAGGGATTTAACGGCTGGGGGGGGTGACCAGTTTGGAGGTGCGGGGCTTAAGATATATCCTACGTTAAGAAGCTCCTGCGTGCCAACCCGCTTGCCTAATCCATTTAACCCAAAATGGTTACATCCCTTGTTGAACCCTAGCGTTTTTTCTTAAAGTTTAAATTTAACCTGTTTACTTTATCACAAATTATTTCAAGTGTCGTTTAGTTAAGGATATTTATCAAGTTGAGCGATGCGAAGCATCTCAAAACAATAAAAATAGAAAACCCTCGATTCACTAAGAATAATAAAAGGAGTATCCGGTTTGTTAACTATACTATATTGATTATTAATCCTTAAAGAAATAGATTTCTTTCAAGGATTTAACACTCCTATCTGCAAAAAAGTCAGTTGGCAAGTATATTCTATAATATCCACCATCTTCAACATTCTCTGGAATAGAAAGGATAGGAATTACTTGGTCGCTTCTATTAAACAACTCACTATAGCTATAAATTGCTCTGTATCCGTCAATTGATGAAAAGCAAACTAATCCATTCATTATCCATTCCCTATCAAATAAATTGTTAGGTTTTTTCATAAGCGACTTCAAAGGTATTCCCTTAAATTCGGGATTGGGGTGATAGCCCATCCCCATACCAACAAATATTGAAGTGTATTTAATAATTCTTGAAGTATCTGAAATTGTTGGAATAGAAAAATCGAAACCATTGTCAAATACAACATTTACAGCTGGGCTATACATAGGTTTAATTTCTCTGTTGATTGGATATTCTTTTTTGTCGAAAGATTTGATTGTAATAGAAGTTGGGTTTTCTATTGTTCTATAAGAAAAAAGATCATTTGCTGCTACAACCTTCCAACAATTGCCCGTGAGGTAGTTTACTTCTTTTTTATGTGGCTTTATTTGAGCCACTTCAGTGGCAATAATAATCTGATGTGGGTTAATAGTATGAAAAATTTCTGACCAACTGAACGAAACGTGCTCCCCTTTATCATTTGAAATAACAACATACACATCAATCGAAGGTCTAAAAAACTTTTCATTCTTTTTGTCAAGATTATAAGAGTTCAAAAGGTCAAAAAGAGAATACCCAATGTAACGAAAAGCACCAATAAATTTAGGATCATTGCTTTCGTCAAGAATAGCTTCTTTGACAAAAACTTCCCGCTTGTAGAATTTTCTTAAATCAACCACTCCTGTTTTTTTCACCTCCCCCTGAATGCTAATCTCTGAAATATTCAGTTTTTTTGCATCAGTTTGGTGGAATAAACTATTACCATTCTGGGATAATGTAATGGATGCACCCGATAATGCATCAATCCAAGTTCTTGGCAAATAGCTACAAGCAGCAGAAATCGTAATAAACCCGAGTGCACTTAAAATTTTTGTAATATTTTTTCTCATATACCAATCTTTTGTTATTTTTGCGTTATGCAAATATATGCATATCGCAAAAGTGCAAAAAAAATTCCAGAAGCAAATGATACATACTGAAAAAATTTTTTTCGCTTAGGGTTGCCTATTAACATTAGTGTTGCTTCAATTTTAAGTCAGATATTCAGTTGTTTAAATTTCACCTTTTAAAAACAATTTTAAATGAAAAAGACCTTTTTATTTTTTGCAATGGCGTTTTTTAGCCTAAACACCTTTTCGCAGGTTAGCCTCAGCGGAAAAGTAATTGATAAGGAAACGGGAAATGGAATCCCATTTGCAATTGTTGAAGTAAAGGATTCTGATATCAAAACAGTATCACAGAGTAACGGGGCATTTTTACTCCAAATTACAGGTAACAATACAATTGAAATTACAGCTAAAAGTTTAGGATACTCATCCAAGTCACTTGTTATAAGCCCCGATTCATTTAATAAAGAAATTACAATAATGCTTGATGCTGAAATATATGAGTTAAAAACCGTAGTTGTAACAGCAACCCGAAGCGAGAGAAAAATTTTAGATGTACCCCAAAGGGTCGAGGTTATTGGTAACAACAAGATTCAGGGAATCCCTGCTCTTTCGGCTGATAATTACTTGTACTCCATCCCAGGCGTTTCCATAAGTAGAGGTGCATCAATTTTTGGAGCAGCTGATATTTCGTTGCGTGGTATGGGCAACGAAGCAGGTCGAACATTGGTAATGATTGATGGTGCACCCATAAATAAGAATGATGGGGGAACAGTTAACTGGAATTCTATTAATACGGCTAATTTAAAACAAATAGAAGTTTTAAAAGGCTCTGGGTCAACAATACATGGTGGAAATGCAATGGGCGGAGTTATAAATTTAATTACTCCTACGCCAAGCGAACCGCTACAGGGTGACGTTTCACTAAGTTATGGTAGCTTTTCAACACTTCAAACACAAGCTAACGTTTCAGGTATAAAAGATAGATTATACTGGTCAATAAATGGAAGTCACAGGAAAAGCGATGGATATATTACTAGCCAAGCGGATGAGGTTGATGAGTTTTCAATTCCTTCATTCTTAACTGAGTACAATGTTGGAGCAAAAGTTGGATTTCAACTTTCTGCAAAACATAAAATTGAATGTTCAGGTGGGTACTATTCAGGGCAACGTGGTACTGGTTCAAACTTCACAGGTTATGGTTTTACAAATGAAAATTTAGCCTCTAGCAAAGGTGCTTATAACTGGTACACTGACATAAACAGCAGGGTTTCTTATCAGGGTATATTTAATGACAACAGCAACCTAAAGGTTAATTTTTATACTCAACGTGAGTACTATAAGAACATAAGAGAAAGTTTAAAGAATAATGAAATAAAAAGATATGACGTGCTTTCAACTCGTGATGACATTGGCTTACTTTCTGGTTACAGTTTTTCATTGGGCAAATACAACAAATTAACTTCAGGTATTGATATGCGTTATGGTGCTGTTGATGGTGCCGACACTTACATTACATCTACCGATAAAGTTTTAAACTTAGGGAAAATGAATTTAGTAGGTGTTTACCTGCTTGATGAGATAAAAATCGGAGAAACACCGCTTAGCATATTAGCTGGCATTAGATATGATTACGCAATGTTCTACGATGGTAAATTTTTAGTTGAAAATCCAACAAGTGAAACTGCTTTCTTACAGAATTTCTCGGGAGATTTGAACAATGCAAATTTTTCTGCTTTTAGTCCAAGGGTCTCATTTCAGTATTACCAACCCCAAAAATTCAGAACCTACCTTGGCTATAGCAGAGGTTACAGAGCTCCTGTACTTGATGATTTGTGCCGTACAGGTCGTATTTCAGGCGGAATGAAAATTGCTAATCCTTTGCTAAAACCTGAATATATAGATAACTACGAAATTGGTGCAGATATTTTGTATTTTAAAAAGGTAAGTTTTTCAACATCATTTTTCTACTCTATTGGGCAAGATTATCACGCATATATTGCAACTGGCGATTCAATTATTTTGAATAATAAGCTTCGCCCAATTATGACTAAAAGCAATATCGGAAAAGTTGAAATTTATGGAGCAGAATTTAATGTAAATTTCACGTTAAGCAATAGTTTTATTTGGTCTTTAGCATACAGTCATATTGTTACTAATATTCTAGATTATAAGAGACTTAACTCTGAAATTGAAGATAACTTAGTTGGGAAAGAACTAGTTTATCAACCAAGTGATATATTCAATACGACTTTAATTTGGAAAAATTCTATAATCAATTCATCAGTTGTTTTCAACTATAAAGGAGCGCAATGGATTAATGATATTAATACAGAAAAAATTAATAGTTATTATTTCATTGACTTACAGCTATGGAGGCCTATATATAAAGGCTTGCAAGCTTCACTAATGATTCATAATTTACTTAATAATCATTATATTGATTCACGAAATATGATTTCACCTGGTCGTATGCTGTCATTGCAAATAAAATATGAATTCTAGGTGCGTTAAAATGAATGATAAAGTCAAGTTTTTCTTGCTTTTAATCAAATAGGTTTAAGTATTAACGTTTACAAGACGATTTATTCGTCGTTTAATACTCTTGTGTCCAACGGTTGGGGTGTGACCAGTTTGGGGGTACGGGGCTTGAGATATATTCCACTTTAAGGAGTTCCTGCGTGCCAACCCGCTTGCCTATCCATTCAACCCAAAATGGTTACATCCCTTGTTGGGCTCCATTATTATTTTCTATTATTAATTCAATCTGTTCTTCTATTAGCCATTATTCGTATCCAATCCATTTTTGAATAATAATACCTTTTTTGTTAATAAGGCAAAATGTAGGTATTCCCTTTATCCCGTAATTCTCCCAAGTATTACTATACATTCCTCTTCCGTTACATAATGTTAGCCAAGGAATTTTTTCCTTTTCAACATGCTTTAACCAGTCATATACACTTACGTCAGAGTAAAATCAACTATTTCAAGTGATTTATGATATTTTTCATATACCCTTCTGAGTTCAGGTATAGATTTTACGCAAGCACCACAACCAGATCCTGTAAATTTCAATAGAATATATTTCCCTTTAATATCTGAAATCTTCATAAATTCGCCATTACTATTTACTCCACTAAAATCATGATATTTATCGCCAATTTCAGGGGGTAGCAAATTTTGTAATTGTTCTACAGAATTGTGCTGCTTTGCTATTTCTTTTTCAATTATTAATGATTTTTCAATTATTCTATTATTTATACTAATCTATTTTATGCTTTTTTTAATCCTTTATCATTACCTGAAATAGTATTCGTGTTGCATCTATATTCATGGTTTTTACATGATAAAATGATATAATTATAAACAATAGGGTGAAGTAAATATGCTTATTCATTTTAATAAAATCGTTTTATAGTCGAAATATGAACTAAAGTAATTTTTATATTCTAAAATCCTGTTAACCTTCAGAGCAATCTTCTGAAAACTTTCAAAAAATTTATCGATATCTCTTACTATAAACCTAAATTCATTGCATTTCTTTAATTACAACGGTCGGTGGTTTGGGCTGCTGGGGAGTTAAGAGCCAGCGGCGTCATCCCACGTTAAAACGAAACTAAATTACTAAAAACTTTCGTATCTGCATCATCAGCCCTAGTGAAAGGAACTGCCTGTTAGCGCAAGTAATTTAACCATTTCTCTTTTCTAAATCCAATTTCAATTCTTCAAATTTTTCTTTAATTTTTTTAAGTTCGTTGTATTGGATGTTTTTTAAATTTAGTACTTTCTCAGTCGATGGTAATTCTATTTTTATTTCGTAAAGTTGGAGAGTTACTTTTCTAATATCTTCAAATTTTATTTTTTCTATCGTTTTATTTTTTGATAGCAAGTATCTCATTTCTTTTTCATCCCACTCGATGAATAATTTTTCATTCTTTTTATTAGAATACCCAAGAGCAAATAAAGCTGCACCTTGTATAACTTGTATAATATAAAATAAATAGTTCCAGTCTCCTTGATTAAAATCTGTTTTGTCCCCATTCATTAGCGACTTTATCAAAAAAGTCATTCCAAAAAGAATAAATAGAAGGCCAAAAATCTTAACATAAATTTCTAAGCCTTTTTGTTTTTTGTAAATCTGAATTCTTTCCATATCGTTTCTTATTATTTGCTCTAACTCGTTTATAACCGTACCAAAAGTAATTTTATAAATCTATTTTGGGTGTATAACCGTACTTTTTGTAGGGTTTATTTATTCAAAAATAAAATAATTTCATAAATCATCAAAAGGACTTTTTAATTTTTTTTAGACCATTTTACCTGGAAATGAATTTGTTAGTAGATGATTGAATGAGTGGGGCTCAAATTAAACTGCTTTGCTTGATTTACATATTTTTTTTATTAACTAAGCACTAAACACCATACTCCAAACACTTAAATTTCTATTTCTCCAAAATAGTTTCTACCTTAGCGTTGGTGAATGGGATAAACTAAATGGCTAAGATTCTTGTAGTTGACGACGATTCTACCTTTTGCCTGATGCTTAAAACCTTTCTGGTAAGGAACGGGCATAAGGTTACTGAGGCCTTCTCGTTTGATGATGCAAGGCAGGCTATTCAGACCACAACGTTCGATGTGGTACTAACCGATTTCCGCCTGCCTGAGAAGTCGGGAATGGATGTGCTTACCGAGGCAAAACGTAAAAACCGCGATACCATTGTAATTGTGATGACCGGCTATGGCGATATACGCATGGCGGTTAAGGCCATTAAGCAGGGTGCCTACGATTACGTTACCAAGCCTGTAAACCCGGAGGAAATCCTGGCAACCATAAACAACGCTCTGCCCATCTCGGTGGGGAAAACCCCCGAAACCGATACCGATGCTTTCACCTTTATTGAGGGCAAAAGCCGTTACAGCCAGGAGGTGATGCGTTACATCAACATTGTTGCACCCACCAACCTATCGGTTATTATACAGGGCGATAGCGGAACCGGCAAGGAGTTTGTTGCCCGTCAAATACACCGCGCCAGCAAACGGAACAGCAAACCCTTTGTAGCTATCGACTGTGGCGCGCTACCGCGCGAGCTGGCCGCCAGCGAGTTCTTTGGTCATATCAAGGGTTCGTTTACCGGGGCCATTGCCGACAAGATTGGCCAGTTTGAGGTGGCCAATGGCGGTACTCTCTTCCTCGACGAAATTGGAAACCTACCCTACGATGTTCAGGTCAACCTGCTACGTGCCATTCAGGAACGAAAAATAAAGCGCATTGGCAGCAGCAAGGAGATACCCGTTGACGTGCGAATAATTGTTGCCACCAACGAGGACCTGCTTGAGATGGTGAACCGCGGAACATTCCGCGAGGACCTTTACCACAGGCTCAACGAGTTTACCATCAGGGTAGCGCCGCTAGCCGAGCGCAAGGACGATTTGATGGTTTACGCCCAGTGGTTCCTGAACAATGCCAACAGGGAAATGGGAAAGAGTATCCATGATTTTTCGCCCGAGGCTATTGATGCCATGCTGCAGTACAGCTGGCCCGGTAACCTCAGGGAGCTAAAAAATGCCATTCGCAGGGCAGTGCTTCTTGAGCAGTCAAGCAGTATTACCGTTGAATCGCTACCCACTGAAATTGTATCGCCCAGCCAAAAAAGCAGCTCCACAAAAACCGATAACCTTAAAAACACCAAGGAGAAGGCCGAGCAGGAGCTGATTATCGCTACTTTAGAAAAGGTTAAATACAACAAAACCAAGGCCGCCAAGCTGCTTAATATCGATAGAAAGACGCTCTACAATAAGCTTAAGCAGTACGGTATTGATACCGATTAAAGCCCTAGCTTGATAAATATTTGCCTAAAGTTGACTTTCTCGTTTTTTTAACAGAACTTTCGTTCTTGAACCCAAAAAACTAATAACTATGAACGAGAATGCTTTCGACTTCAATAAGCTCATTGCCGATTCAAAGAATACCCTGCTTAACCCCAAAGGGTATTTTGAGTCGATGAGTACCGCTGGCGGTATGGTAGAACCCCTCCTCAAGGCTCTCATTTACGGAGTAGTTGCTGCAATAATAAACGCCATTTGGTTCTTTGCCCTGGGAAGCCTAGTAACACTTGGGGCATTTGGTGGTACATTTGGTATTGTAGCGTTTATTTTTACAATAATTGCAGCCATAATTGGGCTATTTATTGCAGCCGTAATTATTCTTCTGCTATCGAGTATAAGTAGTGGCAATACCGATTTTGAGGCAAACCTAAGGGTAAGCGCAGCACTAATGGTGCTTATGCCCATCAACTCTTTACTCGCAGTCTTCGGGTTTATAAGCGGCTTACTGGGAACAATAGTATCGATAGCCATTGGCTTATACGGATTATATCTGCTTTACCTTGCTCTTACCAAAACACTAAAAGGGAAAGAGGAAACAGCCCGCATTATTATTTATGTTTTAATAGCCCTTTTAGTAATTGGACAAATCATTAGTTACTTTAGCAGAAGGGCTCTTCAAAACTTTGGTAAGGATTTATCGCGTTATGAACAGGCTTATGGCGAAAAAGAGGAGGACCAAAACGCCGACTATAACTACTACAGCAACGAGAAACCCGATGAGTTCCCAAGCAAAGCGCTGGAAGTGGTTAAGGTTCACCTTTCAACGGGTAGTGGTTCAATAACAAAGGAGAAGATTGAAAGATTAGTAAAGCTTACCGAAGAGCTCGATAAGTACGAAAGCGATAATGCCAAAATGATGGAGCTGGTAAAGGAGTTTGGCTATGTCGATATTTCCGAATACACCAACGATTACCTTGTTGTAATATCGGGCATAACAGCAGTATCGAGCTTAAATGCCATGGAGCAGCTAATGAAAGCCTCGGAAAAGGAAAAGAAAGCAGCCGAAGGCTTTATGGTTGACGAGATGCTTAAAAACGCAGCCATACAATCAATTCTGAGCGGTAAGCTAACCGAATCGGATTTGGTTACAGTATTCAACAACTGGGATACGGTTAAAGACCTCGAGAATAAGACTGTTACCGAGTAAACTTTCCAATAACTCTCCACAAAACCGGCACCCTGCCAGTTTTTTTATTGTTAATAAGGTTCAGCAGCGTGTATAGGGCAATGGTAAAAAGCCAAATGGCAATTATATTGAACCATATAGTTTTGATATACTGCCCGTTGAAGTACTTATAGGGTGCGTACAGCTGTGCGCGGCCAAAGGGATGGTCAGGTAACATGTAAATGGGCTCGGTTTTCTGAATCAACCTATTGTCGGTTTCGAGGTATTTTGTAACCTCGTTGCTCCTTAGCACCCACTCGGCTAAAGCAGTGTTATGGTTTCCTTGTTTCAGCTTGTAAACGCCATCGTCGCCAAGCTTGCCCTTAAGAACCAGGTAAACGCTATCGCGTTTGGCAGTGGCGGCACGCTGCTGCTCCTGAAAAAGCTTTTTGATGTAAAGTAGGTAACCATTCAGCTCAAAAGCAAGCTGGTCGTAAAGCTGACCCTTTTTTAGGTCTACCAGTAACTCAAACTGAGGTACATCGTCGGATTGGGCAAGGTGTTCAATTTCATTGGCAATAAAGCGCAAATGGCGCGATATATCGGCACTCCTATCTTCATCAAGGTCATCGAGCCTCACGCATTCCTCAAGTTTAACCTGCAGGCGGGGAATAAGAAACGACGCCCTAAAAGCAGCACGGCTAAGCTGCATCTCGGCATCAAAGAAATTCTTTTCGTAACGGTTGTCCACGTACTGCGTTACCGCAAGCGCCTCGTAGGCCCATCGCGATGTCATAACATCGCCAATAACCGGAACGTAAACTCTGCGAGTGAGCGATGAGTTTAGGTTATCGAAATCAACCACCGTTCCGCTTAAAAGGATTTGCGGCACAAGCAGCAACGGTATGGTAATATATATGGCAACAACCGATTTCATCACTGAGCTGATTATCAACCCGAGCATATTGGCAAAGCATGCCGAGCTGAAAAGCACCAACCAGTACTTGAGCGTTAAACCTTTAACTCCAATAATGGTAAGACTCACCCCTACAAACAGTAGCATTTGAATGGCCGAAAGACCAAACAGGTAAAGAACCTTTGAGTTGATGTAGCTGAAGCGGCTCAAGTTAAGAAACGACTCACGCTCCAGAATGCGGCGGTCGCCAATTATCTCCTCGGCGCTAACACTAAGGCCCAGAAAGAGCGAAACTATCACGCTCATAAATATAAAAGCGGGTATGTTGCGGTTTGCCGCAAAAATGTAATCGTTGCCTGGCGAGTACTTAATAAAGAAGGAAAGGATAAGCCCCAGAACAACGGGTTCCAGGATATTGAGCAACATGTATTGCCTGTTGGCCAGCTTTGATAGCAGGTTACGCTTAGTAAATACGTTTAGCTGCTTTATTACGTCGGGTAACCGAAACTTACCCTGGGGTAATGCCGTTTTCCCCTCAATCTCAATCACTTTGGGCTGAATCGATTCACGGTAGAGCCTATACCACTCCTCGGGCGATACCTTACGGTTTACAGTAAACGAACCGCTCCTATCAACCTGACGCTGCTCAATAATATCGAGTATATCCTCAGGGTTAACCCTTTTCCTTTGCACTGCTGATGTCACCAGGTTGCCAACCCTAGCCGATTTCTCCCTAAAGTAACCAACCGCCTCGGTTGGGTTGCCCACATAAACCGGATACCCGCCTTTATCCAAAACCCATAGCCTATCGAACATTCTGAAAAGCCTTTCGGAGGGTTGATGTATATTTACCACAACCAGCTTGCCGGCATCGGCAAGGTTGCGGAGCAGGTTAAGTACCATAACCGAATCGTTGGACGATAGGCCGCTGGTGGGCTCATCGAGGAAAAGCACCGCAGGCTCGCGTAGCAGCTCAAGCCCAATGTTTAGCCTCTTGCGCTGCCCTCCGCTTATAACCTTATCCAGAGCATTCCCTACCTTTAAATTCCTAATTTCCCATAAATCCAAGCTTTTTAAAGTAGAATCCACAAGCTCCCTAACCTGCTTACGGCTATAGTTGCCAAAGCAAAGCCTTGCATTAAAAAGCATGTTCTGGTAAACGGAGAGGTTATCAATAAGCAAGTCGTCCTGGGGTACAAAGCCAACAACACCCATCAGCTTATGCGACTCGTTATGAACGTCGTAGCCGTTAATCAGCACTTTGCCCCTATGGGGCTTAAGCTTGCCCGACAGGAGGTTCAGTAGGGTTGATTTACCCACCCCGCTACCGCCAAGTATTCCCACTACCCTCCCCGACTCCTCAACGGTACTAAAGGGCTTAATGCCCTGGTTGCTTCCGGGAAAAGTAAACTCAAGATCCTGAACAACCAATTTAACCGGCTGAACGCCGCTACCCAGCAAGCGTATACGTGTTATATCGTCGTATCGGATTTGCTCACCATTGCTAAGCGTAATGCTTGAACCCGGCTTAAAACAGTACGAACGTCCAGCTATAAGTGGTTCATCTTCAATCAAAACCTGTCTATCGCCATGGTACTTAACTATGTAACAGCCTATGCTATGGAAGTAGGCAAAAAGTAGATTGCCTCCAAGTCCAGTACGTTTCTCGCATAATGCTTTATCAAGTTCTTGGGTAGGGGAATTTTCATCGTATAGGAAAATCATCCTATTGCTATTGTTTTGCTCCCAACCCTCAAGAACATCTTGTGAAATAAAAGAATTGCCTGGAAGCTGAAATTGATTAGCGGATGGGCCAAAGCTTAGGAAATGGTACAGGCAAATTGCATCCTCTGGCTGAATGCCAATTACATTCCATGCGGTAAAAAGCTTTTGATGCCCAGATTCAGGATACGAAGAGAGTACATGGTAAAATGCTATGGCCAATTCAATACGCTGTTCGGTGGTCATCGTTTCGCAGGGCAAACCGGCATCGTGTTTAAGATTACCGCTAACGAAACTCTCTGAGCTAATGATACTATCGAACTGCTTAAGAAGCTCCTCTCCATTAACATCAAAATCGGGTGATGAAAAGAAGCTTTGAATAATGCTCCGGCATTGCTCAATATCCCAGTCCTTGCGAGTTAAATCGGCTAGCGTATCGATAAGTCCTATGGCAATATTCTTATCCAAACTCTTTTTGCAATTTCTTTCTAACTAATTAGATAGTTTAAAAAGTTAAAAGTTACACGAAAAAAATAAAAAAACGCACCTTTTTGGGGTGCGTTTTAATGATGGTTTATAAAAATGAATTATACCAAGGCATTACGAACCTTTGTAATTTCTTCCATTAGCTTTTGAAACTGATCGTTGGTCAATTTTTCACCCTCAACCTTATTGTAAATAGCCTGAATGGGGGCAAGCATATCCATCAGTTCCTTAACCTCAGGAATATCTACACGGGGAGTCATGAGCTCCATCAGCTTGCCAAGTGGGGCTTTTTGGTTTGCAAGGATTTTGATAAACTCAGTGTTGTCGCGACTTGTCAAAGCAATCTGCGATGTGATATAAACACCCTCAATCCAGCTACCAGCAACTACCAAAAGCGAGAGGCTTTCCTTTTGATTTTGAACCAGGGTGCGGTAGGTTTCATAGTAGGAATTGGTAAAAATAACTATCAATGAATCCTTATTGTCGATATTCTTTTCAACATTTAATGCCAGTTCAGGGGTAAATCCGGCATTTATGTTAAGCTCCTCTACAAGCTGTTTACAAACCTTAAGGAAATTCATGGTTTCCTGTTTCATCTGGTAGGTTGTTGAGTAGGCAAGGTCAGCACCGTAAATACCCAGGTTAACGGCCTTAGCCTTTTCGGTCATGTATTTCCCAACATTATCAACCGGGTTACAAATGCCAATAATAAAACTTGCTCCGGCCTTATTAATCATTTGAATTACTTCAAAAGAGGTTGGAATTGGATAGCTGGTTACTTCCTGAAAAGCTTGCTCCTTTGACTCGGCTTGTAGTTCTTCGGCTTGCTTTGCCTGCTTATTGCCACAGCTGAAAAAAACTGTTGCCAGCATGGCTAACGTAAGAACTCGTAGGGTGTTAGTGTAGTTTTTCATATTTATAAATGTTTAAAGGTTAAACTATTTAGGTTCAGCAAAAAACATGACATAAACAATAACCACAATTGCTTTAATATGTTTGAACCAGTATAACCGGCAAAGGTTTAAAGCAACCGAAACCCTAATTTGGTTTTTGTAAATTTACTAAAAACAATAATAACAAAAGAAAAACACTTAAAAAAGTTAGCAGAATTTAAGGGAAGGTGTCATTATGCTTATGTAAACTGCTAAAATTGCTACAGAATTACCCTATCTAAATCCTTCGACATCTTATTCATTAGGGCATAAAGCTCCCTGAGCCGTAGGAGTAACTGATTGGTTTCCTCAACCTGATCGGGTTTGAGCTTACTCAGCTCATCGGTTAGCTTGCTAATGGCCAGCTTCAGCACTTTGCTTTTGTAAACCATTATAGCCTTGGGTATGGCTGTTTGTAGAAAATCGGGGCTTTCAGTAACCTCGGCCTTGTGTTTTTCCCAAATCCGGCTAAGCACGTATTTTTCGGTAAGTAAATCCACGGCCATTTGGCTAATTTCAGGATCGGTGTGGTTAATAAAAAATCGGTTATCGACCTCAACGTTTGTTTCCAGCAAACGCACGTATTCATCAAAAACCTTTTTGTAAATCAAATTCTGAAACTCTAAATCATCGTTAAGAATCTCATCAATGATATACTGAGCAGCAGTAATAGTGATAAGCTCATTGGTTTCCTCCACCTCCTGGCTAAATAGCACTTGGTTTCCGCTATTCAGCAGAAACCGTACAATCTCCTTTTCCTGCTCCTCGCAGCTAATTCCTTGAACAAAAGCAGGAATTTTGGGTGTTTCGTGTTCCCTGACCGCCTCGGTGCGTTCACGCTGGAGCAGCTGCTCCATTCTGCTCCTACGCAGCTTGCCAACCTCGGAGTAAAGCACATCCTCGCCAATATCCATTAACTTGGCGCACTCCTTGATGTAAACCGCCCGAATCACCTGGTCGGGTATGGCACTTATTGAGCGTACAATATCGGTAATAAGATTAGCGCGTTTAATGGGATCGCTCTTGGCATCATCGAGCAGAAGGCGGGTCTTGAATTTGATGAAATCGGTTTCGTTTTGGTTGATGTACTCCAGCACCTCCGAGGCGTTATGGGAACGGGCAAAGCTGTCGGGGTCTTCGCCCTCGGGCATAAGCACCACTTTAACGTTAAGCCCCTCCTCCAGTATCATATCGATACCCCTGAGCGAGGCCTTAATGCCGGCGGCATCGCCGTCGTAAAGAATGGTAACGTTTGGGGTAAAGCGCTTTATCAGCTTAATCTGATCCTGCGTAAGCGATGTTCCGGAACTGGCCACCACATTCTCAATGCCAGTTTGGTGCAACGATATTACATCGGTGTAACCCTCTACCAGGTAACACTTGTTCTCCTGGGTGATGGCTTTTTTGGCATGGAAAATGCCATAAAGCACCTCGCTTTTATGGTAAACCTCGCTCTCGGGGCTGTTAAGGTACTTAGCCGTTTTTTTATCGGTTTTAAGTATTCGCCCCCCAAAACCAATAACCCTGCCACTTATGCTGTGGATTGGAAACATCACCCTACCGGCAAAGCGATCAAAGGTGCTGCCGTCGTCGCGCTTTATGGTAAGTCCGGTTTTAACAAGGTAGTCGAGCTTGAAACCATCGCGAAGTGCGCTTTGGGTAAAGGCATCGCGCTGGTCCAAACAGTAACCCAGCTGAAACCTCTCAATGATATGGTCCTTAAATCCCCTCTCGCGGAAGTAAGCCATGGCAATGGTTTTGCCATCGGAATGCTTATGCAGCATATCGGAAAAGTAGCGCTGGGCATACGAGTTGATAACCATTAGGCTCTCGCGCTCGTTCCGCTTCTCTATCTCCTCGGGGGTAACCTCTTTCTCTTCAATCTCAATGTGATACTTCTTGGCCAGGAACTTAAGAGCCTCCACGTAGTTAAGCCGCTCATGCTCCATAATGAAATTGACCACATTCCCACCCTTGCCACAGCCAAAGCACTTGAAAATACCCTTTGCCTGACTCACGGTAAATGAGGGCGTTTTCTCATTATGGAATGGACAAAGGCCCAGGTAATTAACCCCGCGTTTCCGAAGGGTAACGTAT
>Ga0209720_1001646_pt1 | contig 18362 bp, 16 predicted proteins | sample AD_JPNMR3_MetaG_FD_184426 | JGI IMG/M metagenome (GOLD analysis project Ga0209720, IMG submission 184426) | Active sludge microbial communities of municipal wastewater-treating anaerobic digesters from Japan - AD_JPNMR3_MetaG (SPAdes) (version 2) | ecosystem: Engineered > Bioreactor > Anaerobic...
GCTGCCTCTTTCAACGAAGTCAACTTGCTCAAATCAGAATTGAGTAGTGGTTGTCTTCTCCGGAGGTGTACAGATGCGTTCCACACCTGGGGATTTACGTTTCTTCTTGTCAGAAGATTTGAATCCCGTTTAATTAGTGGTAACAACTAAAATAGGTTGATTCGGTTGTTTGCAATTCATCCTGGAAACTGAAGATTTCCAGGCTTTCTTGCGAAAGAGGGGTAACATATATCGAGTGGAGGGCAATAGTGAATGACTCAATTAAAAAAATACTTATTGGTTTTGGAGCTGGTCTTCTTTTTACCACTATTGCTCTCTGCTCAATCTATATCTGGATTATCGGACCAAGAACAACAAGAAGCCTATACGAAGCTCGAGCAACAATATCAAGACTTACAGAAGAAGTATCAAGCCTCTCTAGAGAAGCTGAAAACCTACGAAGCGAATTACAAAAGAATCTTGGAGATCTCGATGCAGCAAATGCAAAACTTGCAAGAAGTTCAGCAGAACTTGCAGATCTCTCAAGGCGATTTGCAGAAGCTCAAGACAGAGCTCGAAAGTACGCAGCTAGCCTTGAAGACTTCCGCAAGCGATATGGCGATAGCCTTGCAAGAATTGAAGAACTTGAAGCAAGAGTACGAAGCATTACAGGCGACGTATCAATCTATTTTGAGCAAATACGAAGCTCTCTTGACAAGCTATCAAGAGCAGACACTACAATTTCAGCAACTGTCAGAGGATTACAAGAAATTGTTGACATCATTCAACAGACTCTCACAGGAGACTGAAACGTTAACGAAGAAAGCTCAACAAGCTGAAAGTACTGTAAAAGAATTACAAGCTATCATACGAAAACTTGATAAAGATATAATGATGAGGTTTTGGAAAGGAGTGCTTGTAGGGGGAATAACAGGTGCTAGTGTTGTTTTGTTTCTTATATTTTTGTTCTAGTTAAGAATAATAGAAATAGAAGGAATCCTTCTATTTCTATATAGAAATAGAAGGATATTACAAAAGATGAGCAGAGGAGTGAACTACCGCGAAACTAAAGATTTCCAGGCTTTTTTGCGAAAGAGGGGTAAAAAAGTATGTACAGCAACCCGAAAACAGTTTTACAACAAAAGCTAAAGGAGAATTTAGACAGGGAAACTTCAACTGTTATTTCTGATTTAATAAAGCTTAGTCTTCTAAAAGTAGCTGAGAAAGATGAAGATTTGGTTATTTATTCGGAAATATATAAATTACTAGGAGTTGAACTGTTTACTGATTTAATAGCCCTCATTGACGGTAGAACGTTATCTTTTCCTTCGAAAGAAGAATTTAAAGATATGATTATAACAGTACTGTGTTATTATTATAGAAATGTTGAAGGAAAAGACTGGGATGAGATTAAAGCTTTACTAGGAGATCCAGATTTAAATACGATTAAGTTCGGAATACGTGCTGCTAGCTTCAGCTCATTCCTGAACGATATGATAGAGAGACTGTATGCAAGAAAATGATATTAACACTCTTATAAGCATAAAAAATACTCTGGATTCTCCAAAAACAGAAGCTATTGTACGTCAGGTAGCTATCGATAATCCGGCCAGAGAAGTAGAAACTTCTTTAGCTTCGTTTTTAAAGCATCGCTTAAATAAGTTGCAGGAAGCTGTTGAATTCGAAGAACATGTAAAGGACGCAATATTAACCAGATTAGCAGAAGCTTCTTTTACTCAACTTATTGGATTACTTGAAGTTGTTCAAAAGAACAATAATATTGCTACCGAAAAGATTTTAGCTCCTTTTATATCACAGGCTGGCGGTAAAACAGTATCGGATGTTATGAGAGAATCTACTAAAGATGTAGGTAATCCAGAGCAAAAAATATATGAGGATACAAACGACAAGGCCATATTACAAAGCCTTGCCGCTTTAAGCCAATTCTTGGAGTTAGCTAAGAAGAAATCTTCTCAAAACTAAAGCGTCTATAAGCCTTCATGAAAGGTTCGAGCTTTTTATGAAATTCTTCGACTACCTTTTCGAAGGCTTTCTGCTCCTCTTCTGAAAGATGACTTAGATCAATACCTTCGAGATAGCCATTTTTTCCTACCATTGCATATACTTTGCGTGGTTGCTCGTTATACGTAAATTCGTGATATTTGATCATATGAACCTCCTAACTCCAATATAAAGCAATTTTAAAAATAATTTAAATTTTTAAAAAACCTTATAATTTTTTTACTATAGAAAATAGTTTTTTAGATACAATGCACAGAATAGATTACTTCATCCTAAATCTACAAGCTCTCGAGATGTATACTGGGAGCCACAGGCACGTTAAGAATCAATACAAAGACTCTGATAATGTATTTTTGCAAATACCATTTAACGATCTGGAAGTACAAGATTTAAATAGTATCACTAACTAAGTATGAAAAAAATACAGTTTTCAGAGAAATTTGCAATTTCCGATTTATCTAAAAATGCTGTCAGCGACCTCACCAGAAAGTATTTATTTGATAGGGAACATGGTAAAGGTCATAATATAACTAAGCTTTTTACTGTCGATGTTAGAAATAACAATTTATATATACATTATAGAACTTATCCTACGTATAATACGGGAGAAGAGAAAAGAGTACTAATTAGCGGTGAAGCTGTCAGGACTGAATATTACGATACGTTATTTGAAATAGAAGATGTAGAAACTAACCTAGGGGATAAAAATACGTTTCTTTCTTTGCACCCAGGAGAACAGTTAGCTGTACTAAAAGATTTTATCAATGACGGTATGTCGAGGGTATTTTGTAATTGCCCTGCTTTTTACTACCAAGGACACTGGGAGGATATGGCAGAAACTGATAGCGTAATCTTTCCGTTTCCAGGACCCAGGGGAGATGGTGTCTGGAGACAAAGACATGCCAGTGGCTTAAAAATACCCGAGATAAGAATCTGTAAACATATAGCAGCATCTATACATTATTTAGTAGAAAGAGATGCTCCTAAAATACTAAAAGCTTTGGTGAAGGTATACGAAAAATTTTGATTTTTTTTTAAAATCTTAAGAAAGTTGCTTATATTAAACAAACATTGTAGTTGATATACATAATGCAATAATGCATGCCAGTATAGCTCAGTGGCTAGAGCAACTGCCTTGAGAGCAAGATATCGATGGTTCGAGTCCATCTGCTGGCTATTTTAGGTCTAGTAGCTTAAAGGACAAAGCACGGGCCTTCTAAGCCCGCGAATGCAGGTTCGAGTCCTGCCTAGATCATTCGTGAAGCCTGGAAAGATTTCCAGGCTTTCTTGCGAAAGAGGAGTAAAAGGCTCTGTAGCCCAACGGCAGAGGCAACGGACTTAAAATCCGTACAGTGTGGGTTCGAATCCCATGAGGGCCAATTTTATTGGGGATTAGCTCAGTAGGTTAGAGCGACAGTCTTATAAACTGTAGGTGCTGGGTTCAAATCCCAGATCCCCAATTATATGCGGAAGTGAACTCAATGGTAGAGCCACAGCCTTCCAAGTTGTTGGTTGCAGGTTCAAGTCCCGTCTTCCGCTTTGTTAATCCTTGATGGTGTAATGGTAGCACAGAGGCCTTTGGAGCCTTTAGTCTAGGTTCAAATCCTAGTCAAGGAACATTCGGGATATAGCCTAGCGGTTAAGGCACTTGCCTTGGGAGCAAGATATCGATGGTTCGAGTCCATCTATCCCGAAAAATCCTCTCAAAAAGTTTAATTTCTAATTTTAAAATTAAATAATAATCCCTTTATATTATGGCTCATCAATAGATGATAATAAGGAGATTTATATGGCAAAGATTTTTCATGAGATGCCTCTTGCCATGCTAAAAACAGGGGAGGAAAACTACCTAGCCGATGGTCACTATGCACTAGTGCATCTGTATGAGCAATTAGGGACTGATTATTATAAGCATAGCGTAAATACTCTCAAGCAAGGAAGAGAACTTATTGTTGATAATTCTATTTTCGAATTAGGAACTGCTTTTGAGCCAACTAGATTTGCAGGATGGTTAGCCAAGCTTGCTAAAGATGCAGGTTATGATGTCGCGAAGAAAAATCTTGTATATATAATTCCAGATGTGCTAGATGATTACAAAGCTACTATAGAGTCGGCTAAGGCATTTATTGAAATGTTCCCGGTAAGTTTAATCCCTGGTAAACGCATGGCAGTTGCTCAAGGAAAAACTTATGAAGAACTTATAAAATGCTACGAAGAGCTGGTAAAGCTTCCAGAGATTTCTCGTATAGGCATAAGTTTTAATAGTGAGGCTTATGGCACTAGTAACCAAGAGTTTTCTGAAAAAATTCCAGAGTCTGCGCTACTAAAGTGGGCTAACGGTAGAGTAAAATTCATTCGCATGCTAGAAGAAAAATACAGCGGTAATCCCCCGGTTCCTCTTCATCTTCTAGGATGCTCTGTTCCTCAGGAATTTAAAAATTACAAAGGTATCAATTATATTGAGAGTGTAGATACATCGAATCCGATTGTACATGGGTTGTACGGTATAGAATATCAAGAGGATGGTTTAAAAGAAAAGGTATCAATAAAAGTAGCCGATCTTATGCATAAAGTACCTTCTGCAGAAGAAATTCGTATTATTTATAAAAATGTAGCGCGGTTTAGGAGTTTCCTCCATGAATAAGAAATGGGTTGCATGTATTTCTCAAACAGGAAGCGAATTATATGCTATCTGTAAGGTTTTGCAGGTTAAACCAGCTAAACTTATTGTTACAAATAAAGATGTGGTAATTCCTGAGCTATGGAATTTAGGGATAGAAACTGTAATTGTCTTTAATAACAGACCTTCAGAAAAGCAGCTTATAGATGCTTTCGAAGATGCTGATATAATTACGCTTCACGGTTATCTGTATATTATTCCCCCTAAAGTATGCGAGATCTTTAAGGGAAAAATTTTTAATGGACACCCTGGACTTATTACTAAATATCCTGAGTTGGTAGGCAAGGATCCTCAAATAAGAGCTTGGGGAAAATATCCAACCTATGGATGTGTATTGCATGAGGTTATCGCAGAGGTTGATAAAGGAGAAATTATAGATTTTGCAGAAATTGATGCTAATTCGGTTAAAGATTTAGAAGAGCTTTTTATATTATTAAAAGCATTATCTGCTAATCTGTGGATTAGCTTTTTAAAAAAGAAGCTAGAGGTTTATTTAGATGAACAAAACTCTTAAAATAGCTTTATCTGGTTCTAGTTCAACAGGAAAAAGTACTCTTTTGAAAGCTTTACAAAGCACCGAGTTAGCTTCTAGAGTTACATTTTTACCGGAAATAACTAGATCTTTGAAAGAAAAAGGTTTTCTCATAAATGAAGCAGGTAATTTACCAACGCAGATTATGGTAATGAATGCGCATACTAGTAATTTGTTTTGCTATGATAACTTTATCGTAGATAGATGTTTATTAGATGGATTTTCTTACACAAAATGGTTAAAGGATTACAGAAATGCAATTCCAGATTGGTTTATGCAATATGCTTATAATGTGACAACAACTTATCTGCCGGCTTACGATTTTATATTTTATTTACCCATCGAATTTGCTGCAGAAAATGATGGAATCCGTTCTACAAATGAAGAATTTCGTCAGCAGGTAGATGAGATTATGAGATCTTTTATCGTCGATAACCCTCATCTTTGCAGAAATGTGCATGAAATTACAGGTTCCGTGGAAGAGCGTATAGAGAAGATTTTAAATATCATCGACGAATAATTAGCATGAGGAGCACAAATGAACGACAAGATTGATGCTGTGTTAGGTAAGGCGGTTAATTATCAGAATACGTATAATCCTGACATCCTTGTACGTATTGACAGAAAAGAAAATCGAGATGCTGTCGGTATTGATTCCGACAGGCTTATCTTTACAGGATTTGATGCCTGGCATGCTTGGGAAATGTCCTTCCTGGTACAAGGAATTCCTGTTAACGGTGTTTTGAAGATTATTATTCCTGCAACTTCAAGATATACTGTAGAATCTAAATCTTTGAAGCTGTATTTATTTAGCTTCTCTATGCAAAACTTTAAAGCAGTTTCAGTAGTTGAAGCTATTTCAATCGTTGAAGGTATGATACGGCAGGATCTCTCAAAGCTCCTAGAAACTGAAGTGAAGGTTGTTTTTCATGATAGTAGCTCTTGTTATGAAAAGGTTGTTACAAGCTATACGCGTGATTTACCGCAGCAGCCTGATTTCCTGAATAGCTATTTAGCTTTAGGAAAAGATGAAATTACTGCTTATCAAGAGGATCCTTCTCTCCTAAAGCTCGACTACTATCCTACTTCACCGAAACCGAAAGCTTTTGTATATGACGGGCTTCGCAGCAATTGCAGAGTAACTCACCAGCCTGACTATGGTACGGTATATATTGCCTACGAAGCAGATCAAGCAATAAATCCGAAGTATCTTGCAAAATATCTTATCTCTTTTCGAAACGAAAATCATTTTCACGAGGAGATTGTAGAGACAATTTATAAAAGACTTTGGGATCTACTTAAGCCTACGCATTTGGAAGTAACTGCCTTTTATACTCGTCGAGGTGGCATTGATATCTGCCCCAGTCGATGCTCCGACGATAGGAACCCTCTCCTAACTACGTTAGGAAATCCTTCTGTTCTGGGCAAGGAGTTTAGAAGCTAAATCATGATACGAGTGGATTTTCACCTCCATGTTGGTAGAGTTTGGGGAGGAAGAGGCAAGGATATATCTGCTCCAGCTGAGGAGGCAGCTAAGGTTTTGCAGAGAGACGGTATTACCCATGCATGTGTTTGCTATAGCGACAAGCAGAGCATGGATACTTTACAAGATCTCTGCCCTAATGTTAAGTTTTTTAGGTTACAGTGGATCACAAATTTTTCTCAGAAGATCGACGAAGATGCTCACGGAATAAAATTACATTCTCATAGGGGTCATTCGACAGGGTTTTCGTTTGGAGAACAGAAAGGAGAGTATGGCCTAGATTACAGCTCTCGAGAGCTAAGCGGATTTCTTAAAGATCTTCCGAGAGATTTTATTATACAATATCATACACAGGGTAGCCCCTCTCTTGTAAACATCTCTCGACCTCTGACCATAGCTAAGTTAGCAGTAGAAAATCCGCATCTAAAGCATATTGTAATACATGCAGGATCTTTCGGCTTAAGAAGCTATTATCCTACATCAGGGGATGCAGCTAAAATATTTACTAGTTTATCGCAGGAAGTTGCTGTTAGAGAAGCAGTACTTGCTGCTAATCGGCTAACCAACATATACTTAGATACATCGGCCATCTTGAACATGATGCACTATAAAAGTGAATATCTTTTCTATAATTTTGAAAAAGCTGGTTTAGGATCCGATTGGCCTTTTAGTGAAAAAGTTCCATACGGGTCTTTACCAAAATTAGAGAAGCTTTTGATAAAATTCTTTGGTCAATCTGTGGTAGAGAATATTCATAAGCGAGCTCTTCATTTTCTGGAAACTCCTCTGTCCGAACTTTATAAAGAAAAAGGAGGTCTTGTATGCGAATTTATTGGTAGATCGCCCGAATACCTAGAAAATGTTCTAGGAAGCCGGCTAAGCCGGCTTAAGTTAAGCCGGCTTAAGCGCTTAAGCCGGCTTCAGCAGAAGCCTTGTGAAAAGAATTCTTCATTAAATTCTCAGAAGGAGTAATTATGTTAAGTAATCGTAAATTTTCTTTTTTGGACGTGCTTACACCATTATTTTGCGTAATTCTAGTAGTAGCTAACGTAATAGCTCAGAAGTTTTTTGATTTCGAATTTTTAGGCATTACGTGGAGCCTGGATGTAGGTACTCTTATTCTTTTTCCTGTACTGTATATTTTTGGAGACATTCTTGTCGAGGTTTGGGGATATGCAGCTGCACGTAGAGTAATTTGGACTGGATTTGCAACGCAGATTCTTGCAGCGCTAATGTTCTCTTTAGCTGTGGCTATGCCTAGTAGCCCCTACTTTGATGCAACAGATGCTTTTGCCTGTATTTTGGGAGCAGTACCAGCTTTGGTTTTAGCCAGTCTAGCAGGCTACTGGTCAGGAAGCTTTGCAAACGGTTTTGTTATGGCTAAGATGAAAGAATGGATGGTAAAATGGGATCCTAATCATAAATGGCTTCCGTTGAGAACAATCGTTTCGACAATTGTTGGTGAATTCGTAGATACAACTGTTTTTGTAGGAATAGGAGCTGTATTCGGAGTTTTTCCAACCCAGATTTTTATCATGTTAACTATTACTCAGTGGATCATAAAAACTCTTATAGAAGCAGTAATGACACCTGTAACGATGCTTATTACTCGTAAATTGAAGGAGTTTGAGCAAGTAGATATGGTAGGTGTTGAGCATGGAGATTCTTATAATCCTTTCAAGCTATTTTTTAAGAAGATAGCTTAACATAGCAATTAAGCTGCTTATAAGACTGTCGCAAGAAAACCTCGAAATCTTTAGTTTCGAGGATGAATTGCGATCAACTCAAAATAACTTCAAAAAAAAATCTGCCACTAATTAAATATCAAATAATCGAAAATCAAGATTGTTTGAATAATTGTTCTTTGACAAAAACAATAAGTATAGGGTTTTCGGAAGAAAGGTAACGCCTTTCCGAAGTAAAACTTATTAGGCTTGTCAATCTGAGTCAAATCAGAAAGATCAAATCTGACCTTCGGTCAGAAAGTACGGCAGGGACTGCCGGATCTCAAAAGCCTGTGGAGATCGTTGACTCTGGAAACACCCAGAATAAAAAGTTGTCAGATCGTTGAAGCAGGAAGCCCTGAAATCTTTAGTTTCGGGGTAGTTCACTATTAATAATAAGCAGCTTAATTTTTTCACTAGATTAGAAAGTAGAGCTGATTAGCCTATATTAATTAATATAGGCTATCTCTCACTTCTTAACAATGACTAGTCGTAAATTCGTCTTCATATAAGTAAGCGTTCTTTTAGCCCGTTCTATATCCTCAACCCTATCGCTTTTAGTCCAGCGTATACTATCAAGTCTTATTCTCATTTTTCGTATAAAGTTGATATAGCCCTTTACCATAGGTTTGCCTCTCATAATTTCCTCAATAGGAGGCTCCTCTGTAATCAACGGATCAACAACATCTCCTAGTCTTGGGCGGCCTGGAAGCGTAATGAGTTTTGAACCTTCTTGCCTATCTGCGCGTACTAATTTTTGAACTTTCTCCATCCAGTACTGATCAGGAGTAGGATCCAACCACTTATATTCATTAACACACCATTGAGCAATATCTGCTGCTGTAGGCCATTTTCTAGGATCGTCTGGATTGGTGATAGTATTATGACTCCGGTCAAAATCAAAATCATATACCAAATCTTTTAATAAACCCAGATAGATGAATGCATCTATTGAGTTTCCATTAAAATCTTTTGTATCATCGCTTATTAAATATACTTCCGATTCTCCACTAGCATCCTCAAATAACAGTAGCTCTACAGGCTCTTTTATGCGAACTTTTCCTGTATAGGTTTGCTGTATGTTATTTTCAACAACTGACACCGATACATCGTAGGCATCGGGAGTAGGGGCATACTTAAAGTATGTCTCTTCATCTCTGATAAAAAGAGCATCGTATAGGTAACTATGCTTTGTTGGATCCTTTGATACGATACCTTTATTAGTAGCTAGCCGAATCGATCCGTATCGGCCTCCTGTCAACCAATCTAGATTATCCACATACTGATCGTTTGCAAGATGGAATCCTTGAACCCGTTTTGCAACCTCTTGTCTCACAGTATCTAGATCAAGTTCTTCATCAGGATCTCTTATAATTTCAGTATATAATTTATGACGAGCCTTCATCGTAGCTGCGGATATCCTGCCTGTTGAAGATTTTAAATCAAGGTAGTCTTCTCCTGTTGTTTCGTCTTTTTCATATACTAGTAAGTCAAGCTCATTATCCTTAAACCAGAGATTTAAATATACTGCCTGAGGCATGTATTTTCGAAGCACGGAACCTTCATCATAGAAAGGACATTCATCCCTAACAGGACATGGAGAACAGATAAGTAGGCATTTATCGTGAATTTGATCACGTACAGCATCTATCACTTCTCTAATATAGAATGATCCGCTTGTGTCACCTTCCTGTGGAGGTAAATATAGCATAGGGTCCATAGTAGCTACAGGATTAGCATCTATGAAAGGAGCATATGCACCTAATTGCTGTGCTTTAAAAACTCCACTCTTTTTAAGAAGCTCCCAGTTATATAAAAGCATCTCGGCTTTCGCTAAGGTGCCATCTGTACGATTCATTCTATTATTTAAGAAAAGATATCGTTGATAATATAAACTACTAGGACGCCCTATAGGATTATCCATACCGGGAGTATATTTTACCGGTATGTTTGAACTTGCAGTAGGCCTACCTTCGAGAGCTTCTTTTATAGTGATAACAATTTTAGTTAAAGTTTCCTCTGAAATAAGATCGTCAGGATCATCTCCTATTGAGAACCAAGGCGTACTGTTATTACCTAACAAAGAATCCAGAGTAGAGCATTTTACTTCAGTAATTACTTCATTACCATTTATTATAGCGTCAGTAATATCTGCAATTCTTTTTAAGGTAGGAAGCTTAGCTACTATCTTTGATAAACTTGGTACAGACGTTTTTGCTAGTGTGCGAAGTAGCTGTTCTGATTTCAGCCAAGCAGCTACCATATCCTTTAATTTAGATAAAGGAATCTTATTTGAGTTAGTTGCTATAGTAATTATAGGTAAATCTTGCAATTGACCTTTTATATAGTTCGATATAGCTGTTTTTGTTAATAAATCATTCATTGGTTTAAGACTAACACCAAACTTTGAGTAATTGGCGTAAGATCTCCCCGGGCTAATAATAGGAAGACCAACCGAGATAGTCATTCCATTTAGATCAACAAGATTATTGTTTTTGAATTGAGTACCTTTAAGCGCAAAAAATTTTCTCAGATATCTTAAAGGATAAAAGGATTGAGTACCTTTAAGCGCAAAAAATTCTCTCGGATATCTTAAAGGATAAAAGGCTTCTCGAAGCTTCTCTTCCGATACTTGAATAGGAGCTAGTTTATATACCCAGCATGCCTTTCCTACAAACGTAATGACAGGCCTATATTGGGGTGGAGTTACTCCCTCTTCATAAGTGAACGTTCCATATCTAGTATCTGTAATAGTGAAATTATTTACAGAGAAGCTAGAGGCTGAAAGAGCTGTTATTTGAGTTACTTGGAAAGCTAAAGCTTCAGAATCGTTATGTAATATGCAGAGAGCTCTCTGGCCGTTGTTACTTAAACTAAAACCCAGATCTTTGCTAGATATAAGCCAAAGATCTTCTGTAATACCAGAACCATCTCCTGAAGAATATAGTAGAGTAGTGTTTGCAGTGTCAACAGGAAAATAACCACTCGCAAGGATTTCTAAAGGAGACATTATATAGATTCGACGTATATACTTCGTAGTTTTTTTAAAAGGATACCTAGGTATCCTTTCTTCATATTGGCCACAAGCTACGCTGAATAACGTATTTGCATTGTTATTTAATTCTTGCTGAGCTTCATACTCGCTCATATCCCACTGATACCACAAGTGAGAATAACTTACCCGAAGACTTACTGTTGTGTCGGAGGTGTTTAAAGAAAGCCATGTTTTACCCCCAATAGTAGAGAGTTTATTAGTCCAATTAACAGGATCAAAGTTTGAAGAACGAACCTTATGAGGATACTGCAGAGTCTTTGTTATGGTATCGTTTCTCAACCGGAGAAAAGATCTGATCTTTCTTCTGAGAAAAGATCTCTCAAGAGTAACAATCTTTACAGCCTCCGGATTAAAAAACTTTTTAAGAATAACAGCGTCTACTTTACCACCTAAAACTTTCCAGATAAGAGGATTGATACTAAATCGATTTACTATTTCATTTTGAATAAATGAAGTAGCTTGTACATAATATTCGGAAGCCAGGCCTGGATAGCCTGGAGTAGTGGTTGCCAAGGGCCTTTCTACTATAACTCTATTTTCTGCAGAAGCTTCACCATCCCAGATATGATAGGGAGTGTATTTTGTACCTAGCGGAAGAGAGATCACGCCGTAACTTGCGGCTTTATCTCGTTCATCAACCCATTGCCATTCCGTTATAATTCCATATTGATCTCTTGTTTTAGGTATAGAGAATAATCCATTTAAAATACCAGGAGCTGTTGGATTAGGAGTGGAGCTATGTTCTACTACGAGATTTTTTTCTTCTACGAATCTAGATTTACTTGCATAAAAGAACTCTGCTTCTTGATATCCCGATACTGCAAGATTTATATTAAATGTAGGCGGATTGTCTCCTAAAATCTGATCGTTAGTAATCTCATACGCTCCAGCACCTTCGCGTGATGCGGTAGTAATAGGCATATCGTTGTTAAATTCTACGTTATCAGTGTACTTCGATAATATGCTAGTCATATTTTTTTGATAGAAATCGATAACAGGAATTTCTTCAACGATATTAGCTCTAACTTCTCCTGTAATGAACGCAAGCAAATTATGATAATCTGTTATTTTATCATTTATCTTTTTAAAGGCTGCACGATCCCCCTCGCCACCTTCATAATATGTTTTCTTTTCATCGTAAGATTGAGCTTTTACATCAATAGAGCAACCATCTTCTTTTAGCTGCTCTATTACCAATTTAAACATTTGCCGATCTGCATAAAAAGCAGCTGTAGTATCCTTTGATTCTACGATTTTTTTAGAGAGTTTCCGTATATCAGCATCTGTAAGTATAAAATTGTTGCTATCGTACGCGCTTCCTGCGGAAGGTCTTGAAACTCTTCTAGCTGTTAAGTCCGGATTCACGGGGCCGAACAATTCGAAGCTATATCGAGCTGGAGTTATTTTTCTAAGAATATTTCTCACAAAGGCACTAGTTCTTGGGCTAGTACCTATTTGCTTTGTGATATTATTATACGCAGAAGGGAATTTTAAGCCTCTATTTACTTCATCAAAAGTAGCATCATCAATCATGGCCCATTTTTCTGCATTTTCTAAAGCCCGGGCAAATCTTTTCTTTGAATCCGCGCTACTAGCAAAGTCTAAAGCTCCTAAAATAAAGACAGGAACTTCTACTTCAGTATTGTATAAATTATCTTTTAAGGGCTTCGCTATGAGAGGAATGATCTTTTTTAATTCCTGAGCTGCTAGCTGAGCTGATTGCGATGAAAATGCAGCAGCACTTGCGCCTCCTGTTGCCCATATAGAAGCTGCTGATACAATGATTTCTACAATCGGGAAGTAAGGCTCAAATTTATCAACAATTCTTTTTACTGAGTTATATAAACCGTATGTTTTTTCTATAACACCAGAGAGCCATTGTACAGCAGCTAAATCAGCTAAACTTTCTTGAAATCTGGGGTCACTAGCAACAGCCCAGCCGAATTGTAGAGATAGCTGCGTAATTAAATCAGGGAGAGATTTTCGTAACTCATCAAATCTTTTTTGTAAGTTTTCAACAAACTCATCAGGAGTCTGCGTAACACAAGAGCCAACTGAGTTGATAAGAGATTTAATCTTAACTCGCTTTTTAGCGAGTAACATCTCTTTTATTTTCTGGAGAGCTTGTTCAGCTACATCAGTAGCTACAGCACCGGCTACTCCAGCGAAATCAGCTAGTGAGGTAGAAGATTGGATATTAGCTCCTGTAAGAGCATCTCCTAGTTCGTTCCACGATTCCCCTACAGCATTTTTCTCTTCTTCAGAAATTTCTACTACATAACCCTGATCTTCTAGGCCCCGAGTTAACTGGTTCTGTACAGAGCTTGGATTACTAGGGTCTACGTTACTTTTAAGAGTTTCACCCCATTGACTTGGAATATCTGTAAATGATGTGTTTTGATTATTTGCCATACATTATGCCCAAACACTTGAAGCAGGTAAGCCGTTAGAACCTAGCACTCCTTGAGTAACAAGTACGTTACCTTGAGGATTGTTTCCTAACCGAACTTCTCCCGCCAGTCTAACTTTTTGAGCAGTTAATACAATTTCCTGCTCATCTATCTTTATCATACTCTTAGCCCCAACAGCTAGTATAATCTCTTCAGGTCTGACTATCGAAACAGTACCTGATGTGAATGCTGTAATGTGAGCTCCTGTTGATCTATCTACAAAGTGAATTGATGATTCATTCCAATACGTAACTATAATATCTCTATAACTAAGTAGCTTACCTCGTAATTCTACATGCACATTATCGAGCTTATCTTTTAGAGAAGTAGGGATAGAGCTAGACGCATAATCTCCTGTCCAGGAATAAGAATTAGCATAGCCCAAAACGTAGCCCATAGTAAACTCTGTATTAGCAATACACCAAACGAGATCTCCTAGATTACCAGTTATAGTTTGATTCTTAAAGAAAAAAGGCCAAACAGGTAAATAACTTTTATCTAAAGACTCCATTTCAGGAAGGACTCTTACTTGCAGCCTATCATCTTCGGGAGTAGCTAAAGCTTCTATTTTTGCAATATACAATGAATAACTCATTGAGGTATCCTTATTAAATGTAACTTAGTATACAGCATACTATCATTTAGTTGATGATCGATATGTTTTACATAATACGTTCCATTTTCAGGGCTTTTATCATCATTTAAATATAGCTTAACTGTGGATCCTACAGTTACGTTTGTATGAATTAAGCAAGGAACAATAGCTACCACAGAAAATACCTTTTGATTTTGCCTTTCCAAATTGTTAATAGATTGACTAATAGCGTCGTAATATGGAACTTCCCATCCAGTAATAATCGTGCCGAATTCAGGATTAGGATTAGATCTAGCCAGTACGGTTTCTTGAGCTATAATAGTTTTTATGGCTATTGAAGCCTTGATAGCAGAAACTTGCTCTGGAACGGTATGCGCAGTTGTAAAGAGAACATTCTGGGAAGCAGATATGTCCAGGCCATCCCCGTATATAGCAGTCGCAAACATTCCGATTGTGTTAGGTTTGCTGTTTGAGGCCTCTACTCTACTATCCATTAAAGGTATAAGAGTGATGAGAGCAGGAGTATCCATTATAGTTTTGATAGATTTTAGTATTAAATCTTGTTTTATAGTACTATATAAAAACATTGCAGTTGCATCTCGAATAGCGTATTTTGCTATTTTTTTCATAAACTCGTAGTTAGATTCTCGAATTTGATACCGTACGCTAGGAGTATCTGTACTAGATTCAATATCTTTTTTCTTAAAGAAGAACTCTCGCGAGGAAAGCTCTTCAAGAATACTAGAAACCGAGCCGTAATAAGCCTTCTGAATAGGCTTTTGAGAAAAATAATATGGGCTTGTTAGCGATATTTGAAATTCATTTAGCGGAAATGAGCCTGTAGTAGTTATTTTTGAGTAGGACAATACCTGTAAAGGGCAGTTGACTATAGTTTTCCCTGAAGATGCTTCTTTATATATCAAAGTAACAGATGTTCCATACTTTACAGAAGCTTCAATAAAGTTAGTGTTATCGCGCACTTTCATAACGCAGCTATACAATAAAGAATCAAGACTATACATTAAATGTAATTCTGGTATTTGATTTATATCAAATTCTTGATTTTCTATATATACGGTTAATGTTATTGAAGTATCCATAATTACCGCTGATTCTTTAAGCTAAGTTCTATGTCAATAGCTGCTGGAAAGAAAACAATATCTCCTTCTTTAAGAAGATTCCTATGAGGAATTCCGTTTAAAGAAAGAACTACATCATCCAATTCTGCAGTGCCATATATTCTTTGAGTTGTCCACCAGAACTTTTCTAAATCTAGATCGCTTACTTCTACAGGAGTAAGAGGCTGCGTAGCTCTAAATGTATTTAAGTTAAGAGACAAGACATCAGGATAGAAGCTCTTATCTTCAGGATCCTGCACATCGCTTTGTTTCATAAAATCATATCGTGTTTTCATCACATAAACCTCTACTTAGCAGCATAAAATCTAGTGCCAGACACTCCTAGGCTGTTAGTTAAAGCTGGAGGTATAGATCCTTCATAAGTTAACATTACCGACCCTGATATAGGAAAACCAAACTGATCTGTAGCTGTTGATAAGCTTACTGAAGCTTCCCTACAATATGCGTGATTCAATTCAAATTGATTTCCTATAATAATTTTATAAGTACTTGCTTTTATACTATCAATCATAACAGCAGACATTTTTTCAGCGAGAGTCGTCATCTCACTATCTGTCCCTATTAAGTCTTTAATTGCCTCTCCTACAGCAGTCAGTACTCCTACCATTACTTTTGCTAAAAGCTCTGTTGCTGATTGAAACGGTCCTGACATATATAAATTACTTACGCTCTTAGGTATTACAGGTATGATTAAAGCTAAAATAGGCTTAGCAACTTCTTCTCGGGCATTCCATAAGCCAAATTGTCCCATCTTAAAGTCGAATTTAAGAGGAATCTGAACAGGCTCGGTATTCGTCCAAGCCTGAGCATGCTTGAACCAAGGATTAAAGCTAGGTGCTTCTCTACCCATTGCAGCTTGTACAGTTTGCAACCCTGCTAGTACACCTCCTACTAAGCCGTTATTTATTTTTTCATATAATTCCTTAAACGGCTGTGTGGTTGCATTGCGAATACTATAATTATATGATTCTTCTGATAAAGTTAATTTAACCTCCTGACGCACAGCGGTTAAAGTGCCAGTAGCAATACCCCCAGGGCTGCTAACTCCTACCAGGCTTAAAAAATCTCTCCAATTCTTACCCGAACTATGCGATATGATATCAACCTCTCTAAAATTATTCATACCTTATACCCTCCCCGGTACCGCCAACAAGTCTCTTAGCGGTATGCTAGAACTCTGTACCGACGTATTGCTATTAACAACTTGAGGCTTGTATGATTCTATAGCTGTAGCAAGCCGTTCTATAAGAGCCTCTAATCGCTCTACAGAGGCCACTAACGCATCTCTTGCGGGATTAGTAGATGCTAATAAATAAAGATCATCATTATTATCTAATGATATTCCGCGAGCTTGGGCCTGGAATAAAGCACCCCTGCTTAAAGATTTTTCTAAACTAAAAATACCATCTCGAACTTCAGTAGTTGTGCTATTCGAACTTTCTTTATACGCACTATAAAGTTTATCCATTTCTTCTTTTAGATTGAAGGGTTGATTTGATCGTTTTGCTTCGCGTTCTTTGTCTTTAAGAGCTGCGTATTCTGCTGAACGTTTAAACTCAGCTTCCCATTCAGCACGCGCCATGTCCTCCTCAGCTTTGCCGTTTAATCCGAAGAGGTTTGCAAACCAGCCTCCCATGCCAGAGAAAAATTTTTTTATACTACCAAATACTTTATCATTAAAGAAATTCTTTAAATCATTCCAGGCTTCTTCACCTACAATAAAAGAACCTAATTTATCAAATCCACTTGTTAGACCTTGTACAGCCGCATTTATTCCGTTCCCTATAGTATCAATGGCTTTTCCTACTATATTCTTAGAACCGTCCTCGTTAGTCGTCATTTTTGTAAAGAGAGCTTTTGCGGAATCGGCAGCTTTGCCCACGAAATTGCCTACAGATTCTCCTATAGCCCCAAAAGCATACAATACTTTCTTAGTAAATGGCAAGTTGCTCGATAAGATTTCATCTGCTTTTTCATTTTTAGTCAATAAAAATGCACCTATAGCACCTAGAGGCCCTAGTAGAACTGCGCTACCAAGAGTTACCCCTACCTTAAACATAGCAGGCTGAGCCTTCTCTTTCCAAAACTTACTTATAGATTCGCCAGTTTTTTTAAAAAACTTAGCCATCTTTTCTGCACCGATAGCTCCTACTACAGCTCCTACTGCAGCCCCTGCAACGCCTCCAATGGCAGCCCCTATAGGGCCTCCTATCATCATGCCTATACCAGCGCCAGCGAGACCCCACTTTTTTGCCCCTTGTAAAGCTCCCTTTGCGCCCCCCTCTTGTGAGGAGATAGCAGAACAAAACCCCGCATTAAGTGGGCTTACGCCCCATTTCTCAGCGTTTTTAGCTCCCTTTATACCATCTACAACCATCATCGTGAGCCCTGCTGCTAGAGCACCTATCCCAACAGCCATAGACCCTACGCTTCCTTTTGCAAAGGTTTGAGCTAACTTTGGCCCTAGCTTCTTAACTAGCTTCCCTGCTAGCTTCCCTGCTAGCTTCCCTTTACCTGAAAATAAAGAAGATATCAGAGAGTCTTTACCGAAAAGGTTTTCTAAAAGATTGGCAGCAACATCTCCCTCGCTACCACTACCAGCAAGCTTGTAAGCTGACTGCCTTTCAAGTATATTACCTAGGTATAAAAAGCCTAAACTATTTACTCCGGCTAACTTAGCAACATCAGCTGCAGTTGGTTTTA
>Ga0209720_1001648_pt1 | contig 18359 bp, 10 predicted proteins | sample AD_JPNMR3_MetaG_FD_184426 | JGI IMG/M metagenome (GOLD analysis project Ga0209720, IMG submission 184426) | Active sludge microbial communities of municipal wastewater-treating anaerobic digesters from Japan - AD_JPNMR3_MetaG (SPAdes) (version 2) | ecosystem: Engineered > Bioreactor > Anaerobic...
GATCAACAGCAATTCGGACGAGATCTCTGATCATTGATTCGACGTCACGGCCAACGTAACCAACCTCTGTAAAGCGACTGGCCTCAATTTTGAGAAAGGGAGAAGAAGTCAATTTAGCCAGGCGCCGTGAAATCTCAGTTTTACCTACCCCGGTTGGCCCGATCATCAAAATGTTCTTGGGTGCGATTTCATCGGCCAGCTCGGGAGGTAATTTTCGGCGGCGGAAACGGTTCCTCAGGGCAATAGCCACGGCTTTTTTAGCTGCTTTCTGCCCAATGATATACTTATTAAGTTCGGCCACAATTTCCTGCGGAGTAAGCTCGTTTTCTTTACCGCTGGCGACGAGATTACTTTCTTTAACTACTTTGCCTTCAAGTTCTATAGCCATCAGAGTTCCTCTATCGTAAAATTATTATTGGTGTAGATACAGATCTGGGAGGCAATATTTAAAGCCTCGAGAGCAATCTCCCTGGCGTTTAGCGAAGAATGCTTGATTAAAGCTCTGGCTGCAGCCAGAGCAAATGGTCCGCCAGAGCCAACCGCCATAATACCGTCATCTGGTTCAACCACATCTCCCGTCCCCGAGATAAGAAAAGTATTGCTGGCATCAGCCACAATGAGCAGCGCATCCAGCTGGCGCAGGGATTTATCCAGGCGCCAGTCTTTGGCCAGTTCAATCGCTGCTCTTGATAAATTTCCACGGTATTCTTCCAGTTTGGTTTCAAATCGGGCGAAGAGGGCAAAGGCATCGGAGGTTGCCCCGGCAAAGCCAGCCAGCACCTGGCCTTTATACAGGCGCCTGACCTTCTGGGCTGTCCCCTTAAGAACGGTCTGGCCCATAGTTACCTGGCCATCTCCGGCCATGACCACCTGGCCATTATGTCGAATACAGATAACCGTTGTTGACCTGATCATGGAATCACCTTTTACTTAAAGATTATACAATAAATGTCCAGAGCTTTTAAGCCACCTTTCCGGCCCGAAAACCGGCACCTTTTTATTAGGCTAACGAGATAGCCCTTTCCATTCGAGCCACTTTTGTGCTAATTAATTTATTTAAGAGGTAGGATTATGGACAAGCTGGCGATGGTGATCATGGCGGCAGGCATTGGCAGTCGTTACGGCGGCTTGAAGCAGGTTGACCCAGTCGGCCCCAATGGCGAAATTATTATTGATTACTCTCTTTACGACGCCTGGCGGGCAGGCATTGAACAGGTTGTTTTTATTATCAGACCTGATCTCGAACAGGCTTTTAAAGAAAAGATCGGCTTAGAAGCGGAAAAACATTTTGAAGTCTCCTATGTCTTTCAGACAATTGATAGAGGCTTACCTTCTGGCTTCCAGATTCCTGCCGGCCGTAAAAAGCCCTGGGGAACGGGACAGGCTGTCATGCTCTGTCAGCCGGTTATTTCCGGCAATTTTCTGGTCATTAATGCCGATGATTTTTATGGTTATGAGGCCATCAAAAAGCTGGCCGATTACATGAGACAGACCAAAGATGAACCTTCATATTATAACTATGCTCTGGTCGCCTACCGTCTGGGAAATACCCTCTCTGAGCACGGTCATGTGGCCCGGGGCATCTGTCGCCTCTCGCCGGATGGCCATCTTCTTGATTTAAGGGAAAGGACCAGAGTCCAGAAATTTCCGGACGGCATCAAATATACGGAAGATGGTCAGAACTGGCATTCTCTTTCCCCCGATGATCTCGCTTCAATGAACATTTTCGGCCTGACTCCCAGTATTTTCCCCGAACTCCAGGCTCGCTTCCGCTCTTTCCTGAGTGATCCGGCGATTGATCTCACCCGGGCTGAGTTTTATATCCCGGAAGTGGTGGGGGCAGTGGCCAGGGAAGGCAAGGCCCGGGTCAGGGTGCTGACCACCGAGGAAAGGTGGTTCGGCGTCACCTACCAGGAAGACCGTTCCTGGGTTCAAGCCAGTATCCGCCAGCTGATCAAAGAAGGGAAATACCCGGAAAAGCTCTGGGCCTAGCTCTGGCTCGATTCTAATCTTTCAGGGTTTTAGCCTTTAATTTGCTGCAGCTGAGCCCGAGCGGTGGAGATGGCTTTTTTTATCTGTTCATTATCAGGATCAAAGGTTAAAATGCTTTCCCAGATAGAAATAGCTCCTTTTAAGTTCCCTTTTCGATATTCGACCAGTCCCTGATTGGTTAGTTGCTGGCTGCAGGTCTTAAGGCCTGAGTCGAGATCTTCCAGCTTAAAGGGCAGCGAGCTGGTATAGCTTTTAAATTTTGACCAGTTTTTTTTAGCCAGACCATAATGCCAGCCAGCCCGGGCAAAATCGAGGTCGGCCAGGGATCTGTCGCCTGAACTCTTGAGCTCGACCAGCAGCTTCTCTATCTGCTTTTTCAATCGGGGTTCGCCGGGGTTGGCCTTTAAAGCTTCCTGCAGAAGACTCGAGACCTGTTCATATTTTTTAGCTTTGAGACTCTGGTCAATCTGAGCCAGATAATTTTCCAGGCGGCATTCTTTAAGGTACTGCTCTATTTCCTTTGAGTTAAAAGATAAATCAGATATAAGATGGGAAAAATAGTCAAAGTTCTCAAGTAGAAGCAGATACCCGTCCATTGCCAGGCTGTAATGTTTCTGGCTCCTGGCCTCGTCGGCCTTCTTTTTGATTTCTTCCAGAGCACCACGAGCCGCCGCCTGAATTTTTTTATTCTCCGGCCACAGGTCAAGCTGAGTTTTATAGATGTCGAGGGCCCGGGCATACTGACCTGAAGCCAAAGCCTGATCGGCCTCAACCAGCGGTTGCTCATCAGGCTCTATCACCTCTCTCTGGCTCGTCCTGGCCTCCGGTTTCGGCGCCGTCCTGGTCTCTTTGTGTTTGATAATTGAACAGGCTTCAGATAAACCCAAAAACAAAAATACCAGAATGACAGCTAATAGCTTGAACCTTGAATTTCTCATAGCGGTCTCTCGCTTTGATTTTCTCTAACCGTGGCCACCATTTCCCTCTTCTCAATAATTTTAATCATCAGTCTGGCCAGCTCCGGATGAAACTGACGTCCAGAATTTTTCAGGATAGCCAATCTGGCTTCTTCCACGCTCAACGCCTTACGGTAGGGGCGATCTGAGGTCATAGCATCAAAGGCATCAGCCAGCGAAATAATGGCGGCGGCCAGGGGGATATCGTCACGGCTCAAACCATCAGGATAACCATTGCCGTTATACCACTCATGGTGATGACGAACAGCTGGAATATATTTATAAAGGCAGGGAGCCTTGCTCAAAATTTCCGCTCCGTATTCTGGATGTTTTTGCATCTCCTTGATTTCATCAGCTTCCAGCCGACCACGCTTATGTAAAATTGAATCAGGAATACGAATTTTACCCACGTCATGAAAAAGACAGGCAATTTCTATTAAATCAATGTCTTCTTTTTTCAAACCAGCTTCTCTGGACAGAGCTACCGCCAGTTCGGCCACGCGAGTCGAATGACCCAGAGTATACCTGTCTCTGGCTTCAATGGCGGCAGCTAAGATTTTGACCGTTGAGACATAAGCTTCTTCCAGTTCACGGGCTGAAGCTCCGAGTTTTTCCTGCTGTTCGGTGAGGAGGCTGGCCATTTCATTAAAGCTCTGGGTCAGGCGGCCAAGTTCATCCGAGGAATAAACCCGCAATTGCTGACTTTTTCCCTGGCGCTTCATTTCTTCCACTCCCCGGGCGAGTTCCCTGACCGGCTTGGTCATCTGCCTGGAAAAAACAAAGCTCAAAGTGAGTCCCAGAAATAAAATAAAAGCAAAAAAAGGCACAATCTCCCGCCTGGCTTCGGATTGAGCCCGATGGAGTACTGACCAGTCTACTTCCAGGCGTACCCGGCCCAGATTTTTATCGAAAAAAAGCACCGGACTTTCGATGATCAGGGTCCTGTTTGAGTTCTGATCGGGGTCGGCCGAGGCTATACTCTCAGTCCAGGCATCAGAGCGCTGGCCCGAGCCCCCACTCCCCAGGTCGCTCCCGGCCTTTCCAGCCTCACTATTGACGATGATCTCTTCATCCGGGCCGATAATAGCAATGGAAGTAATGTCAGGATTGACTGTTTTGACCTTATAGACCATGTTATCAAGAGCCAGCAGGTCTTTAAGGATTAGATGATAGCCGGCAGCTGAAGCGATACTCCTGCTTAATGATTCGGCTCTCTGGACGATGCTCTCTCTGACCTGTCTGTCGATAGTATTGGTGGTCACAAAATAAGAAGAAATAACCGAGGCAATTAATAACGCCAGAACAAAGGTCAAAAATTTAGTATTAAGACTTCGCACTTTAGTTATTTTAAAGTCCACCAGTCTAAAAGCTATCGCCGGCCAAAATGATTTGCCGGGTGATTTTATTCCAACCAGCCTCACCTCCAGGGGGGATAGAAGATAGCCAGCTGAAAATTTTCTGCCCGGGAGAAATTAAACGTCCTGACTGTCTTCCCTTCGGTTTTTGATTGAAGATTTCATTTTTGAGACATGTTAAAATCAAAAAGTAGCTGGAAAGCTTTTCCAGCCAGCGCCAGGGAGCTATAGGCAGTTGCCTGAGCGACAAAAAATATTATAAGGAGTTGGAGATGGAAAAAGAATTCAGATCAACCATCTTCAGGCCGCAATTCCACCTGGGAAAAATTATCATGGCCTGTCTGGTCTTTTTTATTTTGCTGAGCGCTGGCCACTTCCTTCGGGCTGAGTCCCAGGAAACGGTTAACGATTGGGAAAATCCAAAAGTTTTTTCCATAAATACTGAGCCGCCTCATGCTACCTTTATTCCTTTCCCGAATCTTAATCAGGCGCTGCAGCTCAGGGCAAGCAATTCCCCCTGGTATAAGTCGCTTAATGGCCGCTGGAAGTTTTACTGGGTACCTAAACCAGCCGATGCCCCTTTTAACTTCTGGCAACCTGGCTACGATGACAGCCACTGGAAAGAAATTGAAGTCCCCTCTAACTGGGAACTTCAGGGCTATGGTATCCCTATGTATGTCAACAGTGATTATGAATTTGCACCCGAAAACCCGCAGCCGCCGCATATTCCCCATGATAACAATCCAGTTGGTTCCTATCGCCTGTTTTTTACTGTTCCGGATAGCTGGAGCGGAATGGACGTCTTTATTCATTTCGGTGCGGTCAAGTCTGCCTTTTATATCTGGGTCAACGGACAGAAGGTGGGCTACAGTGAGGATTCCAAAACACCAGCCGAATTCAAAATAACGCCCTATCTCCAACCCGGCCAGAACCTGGTTGCTCTGCAGGTTTATCGCTGGTCGGATGGCTCATATCTCGAATGCCAGGACATGTGGAGAATTTCGGGCATAACCAGAGATGTTTATCTCTATGCTGCCCCTAAAGTACGAATCCGTGATTTCTTTGCGCATACTTTGCTCGACGAAGAATATAAAGATGGACTGTTCAGCCTGGAAGTGGAAGTAACTAATGACCTAACGCCGCCCCGCCGGGGAAAGAATCTATCAGCCTACACTCTTCGGGTTAATCTCTTCGATAGGGAAAGCCAGCCCGTTTTTTATAAAGAGATAGCTTTTACCATGACTCCAGGCGCTCAAAAAACTATCAGCTTCAGCGATAAAATCGAAGACGTCCAGCCCTGGACAGCGGAAACACCGCACCTTTACCGTCTGGCCCTGGAACTTCTTGACAATAATAACCGTCCGCTGGAAGCACTGACCACCATGGTCGGTTTCAGAACAGTGGCCATAAAAAATGGGCAGCTGCTGATCAACGGCCAGCCTGTCTATTTTAAAGGAGTTAACCGTCATGAAACCGATCCCTGGACAGGTCAGGTGGTGTCCGAAGAATCGATGCGGCATGATATCGAGCTGATGAAGCTGCATAATATCAACGCTGTCAGGACGAGCCACTACCCTAATGACCCGCGCTGGTATGAGCTATGTGATTATTATGGAATTTATTTAATAGACGAGGCCAATATTGAGTCTCACGGTATGGGCTACGGAGAAAAGAGTCTGGCTAAAAACCCGGAGTGGGGTCCGGCTCATCTGGATCGGATGAAGAGGATGCTCGAACGGGACAAAAATCATCCAGCGGTTGTTATCTGGTCAATGGGGAATGAAGCGGGCAATGGTATTAACTTTGAAGAAGGTTATCGCTGGATTAAACAGCGTGACCCGAGCCGTCCTATCCATTACGAACGGGCTCAACTGGAATGGAACACGGACATATACTGCCCGATGTATGCTCGGATTGAGCATCTGGAAAAATATGCGAAAACCAATCCGACCAGGCCTCTGATCCTGTGTGAATATGCTCATTCCATGGGCAACAGCACTGGCAATCTTCAGGACTACTGGGACGTGATTGAAAAATATCCAGTTCTCCAGGGCGGATTTATCTGGGACTGGGTTGACCAGGGATTTGCCAAAGAAAATGAAAAAGGAGAGCTTTTCTGGGCTTATGGCGGAGATTACGGTCCACCAGGCACACCGTCCGATTCCAATTTTTGCTGTAACGGTCTGGTAGCTCCAGATCGGACACCACATCCGGCTCTAAATGAAGTAAAAAAAGTTTATCAGCCAGCCAGGTTCGAGCTAATAGAGCCAGCCGCAGCTACGGAAGCTAAAATCAGAATCACCAATAAATATGATTTTCTCGCTCTCGATCGAGATAATTTTAGCCTCCACTGGGAGCTTTTAACCAATGGACGAAAAGCAGCGGAAGGCACTCTTCCCTGCCCGGCTATTAAACCCCGGGCTTCAGCTGAAATCAGGCTGGTTTTTCCGGCTGAGACTATCAAGCCGGATGAGGAGGTTTTTCTAAATGTAGAATTGAGAGCGGGGAAAGAGATGGCTCAGGGTCTGATTCCGGTCGGACACAGTCTGGCTGCCGAGCAGGTAAAAATCGCCGGTGAAAAAGCGAACCAGGTGCTCGCCCAAGTCTCTAGAACTCAGGCCAAGCTACCCAAATTAAACATAAAAGAAAACAAAAACAACCAGAACCAGATCATCATCAGCAGCCAGAATTTCGAGCTGATCTTCAATCGGGCTGAGGGCCGTTTAACCTCATATAGATTCCAGAATCTTGAACTTCTAAAAGAAGGACCTCTCCCCAATTTCTGGAGGGCACCGACCGATAATGACTTTGGAAACAGAATGCCGGAGAGGTTAAAAGCCTGGAGAGAGGCCAGTCAGAAACGGGAAGTAAAAACTTTCACGGTGAGCAAGAATAAAGCCGGACAGGCCGTGGTCAAAATTGAATTCTATCTGCCAGCAGTTGAGGCGACTTATGCTATTACTTACACCGTGGCCAGAGATGGAGTCATCCGGGTGGATAATGAGTTTAAGCCGCAGAATCCAGAAAAGCTGCCAGAAATTCCCCGGGTCGGATTGCTGCTGGCTATGCCCGAGGGCTTTGAAAATATTGATTACTATGGCCGCGGGCCACATGAGAATTACTGCGACCGCCAGACTTCGGCCTTCGCTGGAATTTATAAAACAACCATGGCTGAACAGATCATTCCATATGTCTGCGCTCAGGAGTTTGGACAGCGGACCGCTACCAGGTGGCTCATTATCAGCAATAAAGAGGGGCGTGGATTGAAATTGAGCGGGCTGCCTCTCTTTGAATTTTCAGCTGTTCCCTACACGCCCGAGGATCTTACTCAAAACTGGCGCGGGGAAAAACACTTTATCGATGTGCCCAGACGAAGTCATCTTTATGTCAACATTGACCTGGCTCAGATGGGTGTGGGTGGTGATGACTCCTGGGGAGCAAAACCACACCCGCAGTACTTGATTAAGCCACAGGACTATTCCTGGTCATTCATTATTGAGCCGGTGAAGTAAAGGCCGGAAAGAGGCTGGGTGGTGAAGAATAAAAGAAGACAAGGTATTTTAAATATCAGGGGACTAATGTCTTTTCGCTTTTTAGCCCTGCTCATAATTTCTGGACTGATTTTTTTCCCGGGACCGAGCAAGGCTGAAAGGGACAGTCGGGTTCAAGAGAACAGTGACGAGAAAAGCGCTACCATTCTGCCCTTTTTAAATCCGGACTTACCGCTTGAAGTCAGGGTTTCTGATCTGGTCGGACGCTTGAGTCTGGAAGAAAAAATCGGTCAGCTGATGAATGACGCACCGGCTATAGACCGCCTGGGCATCCCGGCTTATAACTGGTGGAATGAGTGCCTTCATGGAGTGGCCCGGGCCGGCCTGGCCACTGTCTTTCCCCAGGCAATCGGTCTGGCCGCCACCTGGAATACCGACCTGTTGTTCGAGGTGGCTACCGCTATCTCGGATGAGGCCAGGGCCAAACACCATCAGGCTGCCCGCCGCGGTGAGCGTGGTATTTATCAGGGCTTAACCTTCTGGTCACCCAATATCAACCTTTTCCGTGATCCGCGCTGGGGACGGGGCATGGAAACTTATGGCGAGGATCCCTATCTGACTGGCACCATGGCGGTAAGTTTTATCCATGGATTGCAGGGTGATAATCCGAAATATTTTAAGGTTATTGCCACCGCCAAACATTATGCCGTTCATAGCGGCCCCGAGCCTGACCGTCACACCTTTGACGCCGTGGTTGATTTTCCTGACCTCCGCAGCAGTTATCTACCGCATTTTGAAATGGCTGTGCGGGAAGGCAGAGCTTATTCGGTCATGTGTGCCTATAACCGCTTCCGTGGTCTGCCCTGCTGCGGTAGTCCGCTCCTGCTCAATGATATTCTCCGTCACGAGTGGGGTTTTGAAGGCTATGTCGTGTCTGATTGCGATGCCGTGGATGATATTTATGCCACTCATAAGCTTGTAGCCAATCTGGCAGAGGCAGCCGCTATGGCTATAAAAGCCGGCACCGACCTTAACTGCGGGCGAGCTTATACAGCCCTGCTCGAAGCCGTGAGGAAAGGACTGGTTGATGAGGCTACGATTGACATCGCCGTGAAAAGGCTCCTTACCACCCGCTTTCGCTTAGGAATGTTCGATCCGGAAGAGCGTGTTCCTTATGCTCAAATCCCCTACTCGGCGGTTGATAGTTCGAAACATCGTCTTCTGGCTCTCGAAGCCGCCCGCCAGTCTATCGTTCTTCTGCAGAATAAAAACAATGTCTTACCGCTTCCAAAATCGCTCAAATCAATAGCCGTCATCGGACCAAATGCTGATGACATTGAAGTTCTTCTTGGAAATTATAACGGCTTCCCGGCCGAGCCCATAACGCCCCTCCGCGGGCTCAGAGAGAAAGCCGGCTCTCAGACCAAAATTATTTATGAACCGGGAACGGATTGGGCTGAAGGTATTCCGGTTCTGACACCCATTCCAGCTGAATTTTTAAAGCCAGCTCTAAACTCGAAAGACAGGGGCCTTCGCGGTGAATATTTTGCCAATCAGGAATTTAAAGGAAAGCCGGTCGTCACCAGGCTTGACGCCGGTCTTGATTTTAACTGGTGGGAAGAGGCTCCGCTTCCTGGTCTTGAACGCAATAATTTCAGTATCCGCTGGACAGGTTATCTGGTTCCGCCGGAAAGCGGCGATTATTATCTGGGCGGAGAAGGTTTTAACAGCTTTAAAATCTTTCTGGACGGAAAGCTTATTGGAAGTTTCAACGGCACTCACGAGACCCATAAGGTTTATCAGAAAGTCCAGCTGGAAAAAGACAGGCCGGCCGCTTTAAAAATTGAATACAGCCACCGGGCAAGAATGGCCAGAATGCATTTGCTATGGAAAAAGCCGGCAGCCGACAGTCTCGAGCGCGCAATCAAAGCCGCCCGAGAAGCCGAAGCTACCATCTTGTTTCTGGGACTTTCGCCCAGGCTTGAAGGCGAAGAAATGAACGTGCCCGTTCCAGGTTTTAAGGGCGGCGACCGTCTGACTCTTGACCTTCCGGCCAACCAGGAAAAGCTCCTGGAAGAAGTAACAAAGGCAGCAGCTGGAAAGCCGGTTATTCTTGTTCTTCTCAATGGCAGCCCGCTGGCTGTCAATAGGGCAGTCGAGCTGGTGCCGGCTATCGTTGAGGCCTGGTATCCCGGTCAGGCTGCCGGTGCGGCTATAGCTGATGTTCTCTTCGGCGATTATAATCCGGCCGGACGGCTGCCTGTCACTTTTTATAAATCGGCGACTGACCTGCCTGATTTTTCTGATTACCGGATGGCGGGCCGCACCTACCGTTACTTTAAGAAAGAGCCGCTATTTCCCTTTGGCTATGGGCTAAGTTATACCAATTTTAGTTACTCAAAACTTTCGGTGCCAAAAAGCCTCAAAGCCGGGGATGAACTAACCATCTCGGTTGAAATCAAAAATACAGGCCAGCGCGATGGTGAAGAAGTGGTCGAGGTTTATCTCAGCCGCCCGGATTCTACTTCGCCGGTCAATCCGCTCCGCTGGCTGGCTGGTTACCAGCGCCTTTTCCTCCGGGCCGGCGAAAAGCAGAAAGTCACTCTGACCATCAGACCGCAGGAGCTGGTTACTTATGACGCCGAGGGCAACCGGATTATTGAGACGGGAAAATTGATTGTATCTGTTGGTGGCCAGCAGCCTGGCTTTTCCGGCCGCTTGTCCGACCCAACCACCAGCGTTATGACTGCGGAAATTAAAATCAAGCGTTGACCAATATCCTGTATTATGTTCAAGTCCCGCCACAATGGCCTTAAGCAGAATTCCAAATAATTTCAGCTTCACCGCTGCTGCTTTAGCAAGAATACACATCGACAACCCTTAAAAGAAAGGTAAGTTAAAAAATCTGAGGCCGGTAGATGAGAATCGATCAGCAGGTTTGTTTTTCTCCACTCATTATGGTAATAAAGGAAAAGAGGAGAAAGAAGAGAGCCTAGACATAAGGAGTTAAAAGACATGAAACACGGGCGGGGTGTAACCACCCTAATTCTGGCCATTTTGCTGACTCTTCCCGCACTGGCCCGGCAGGCAAGCGATGAAGAGCTGGAAAAGGCTGTGGCCACCATGCGAAATATAGTGCCGGATAAGATGTCCAAGGAGGAGAAGGAGGCCAGGGCCAAGGAGCTTACTAAGGCCTGGCAGACAATTCAGTCAACTGGAGAAAAAGGTATAAAAAGACTTATTGCCGAGCTTGATATGCTTGAAAACTCAAAGACAGAAGATGACTACTTCAAGCTGAGTATGGGCGCCTTTCTCTGGGAAATAGGCGGGCTGGATCAGGCCGAGTTAATTGCACGCTGCTGGCGCTCGGCCAGGTCTTTTTCGGCTAATTACCAGTATGTTTTTTTCCCTGCTTTTGCTGCCGCTATGACCGAGGACAAAAGAGCTCTTCCCATGCTTAGAGCTTTCCTGAAAGATAAAGAGTCCATCGTTGTTGTCTATCGTCACGGCGGCATGAAACTGGGCTGGCCGATAGCCCAGGAATTTGTCTGGGGCGCATTTGGCCCCAAAGGATTGCCCGAACTAATGGATATTGCCAAGAACTCTGAGGATGTAGTTTCACAAGAAACCGCCCTGAGCCTGCTGGCGGACAGCCAGTATCTTGAGGCCCTGCCACTGGCCAGGCGATGGGCCAGAGAAGCAACTGGCCAGCTAAAATACACTGCTTATCAAAGTCTCGGTATTTTTGGTCATCCTACCGACTTCGAGACACTTTTAACCGGCCTGAAATCCAGGGATCCGGAAGAGGTTTATAGTTGTTGTTGGGCACTTTATGAATACGGCGACGCCAGGGCTGTTGACAAAGTACTTCCCCTTCTGGCCACGGCCGACATGAACTTGAAGACAGAAATTTGTTCCATCTTACTACATCTACCGACGACACCGGGATTAAAAGCAGTTATTGAACAACGTGACAGTTCTCAGAATGAAGAAGAGAAGAATATACTGACCAAACTTATTTCCAGCTTTTTTGAGGAACTTGAGGTCCCTGAAGAGGAATACCTCAAAAAATCTGAAAGCGAGCAAAAGGAACTGCTGGCTGGATGGTATGCCAGGACCAATTCCAGCTACCGGCTTGAAAAGGGCGATCGCCAAGCGACAAGAGAAGAATTTCTTAAAGCCGTTGAGTACTGGAAAAAGGAAGGAAGAATTGACCGCCAGGCTGGTGATTATAGCTGGTTGGAAATAAAACAAATGATAGCTGTGGCCAGACCGGAGGATATCGAGCTTCTTCTCGAGCTCAAATCTCGTCTTTACCGCCGGCTGTCTGACGAATGCATTCCGGAAATAAGGGAGATTGACAAGGTCATCAGATACATTGGGCGCTCTCGCTACCGGAAAGACCCTGGAGTTTGTCTAAGGATAGAAGCCAGATAAAATCTGGCTCTCTGGCGGCCAGATTTCAGACAGGAAAGATAATCTTCCGGCTTATTCGAAAAGAGAGGACCTGGCATTTTATTAGAAAGCAGCATAAAGAAATCTAACTGGCGATACTATGACAATCAAGGCACCTGTTCCCTGCCATCCGGGAACAGGCAATAGCCGGCAGCGCTTATAAATATTATTACTTCCAGGTTGCCTGATAACGGCAGATATACTGATAATCCTCATCATCCTTCTCAATGGTGTATAACTTGCTATTTTTGACCAGAAAAGGCGTTCCGGCTATCTCACATCTGTAGATAAACTTCCCCTCAGGGCTGAAGATATCGACCAGATACGAATCCTTGGCCTTACCTTTTTCATAAGTCCTGACGTAAAGCCGGTCCTCTTCATCCACAAAGAAGGTGGAGAAAGCTGGATAATTATCGGGAAAAGCTATCATCTCTCTTAAGTTTACTCCTGGTGTTTCCGGCATTTGCTCCAGCATTTCTTCCTTATCTTTTTCGGTTAGAGGTTGTGGCTTAAATTCCTTACGTACAATTCTGAACAGCTGGCCATCCGGGGTAAAGTATTTGATTTCATAGGCGGTCATTCTGGAATAGACAATATTTTTATGACTATCCAGACAAAAATTATGCAAAACGCCAAACGGATCGATCTTCGCCCCGCCTATCGGCACCGGCATCAGTAGAGTATCAATCTTAAAAAGCTGGTTGAAATCAGCATCATATTTGGCAATAGTGTAGGCTATTGAATTCCCTTCCATTCCCATTTCACTACCCACATATTGACCGCCGCAGTCAAGGATTTTCATCATGGCCAGTTTCCTGGCATAAGAAACTTCCCTTAAAATTTTCCCTTCGAGGTCAAGATAAACCAGCTTCCGGTTGCCGACATCTGAGATCATTATTTCTCGGTCTGAGATAAGTTGAATAAAAATCGGCGAAGTCCACTCCCCCGGGCCCTGTCCTTCCTGACCAAACTCTTTTAGCTTCTGGCCAGCTGCACTAAATATTTTGACCTTCTTGTCTTTAACATCCAGAGCTATGATGCGCCCATCGGAGGTAACATCAGCCCCGCCCAGGCCGTTAAAAATACTTCCACCTTTCTCCAGCTTTCCGATGGTAATTTCTTTGGTTAAAATCAATTTCTCCGATCCAGAGGGTTTAGCTTTGTTCTCGATTATCTGGACATCAGCTTTATCCGCCGGATGAGTTTCGGCTGTAGCTAGGGCTAAAAAAGCCCGGGTGGAAAAAGCTAAAACCAAAGTCGCAATCAAGATTAATAAGGAAATAATCCATTTGCGGCTCAATTCTTTTTTACTCATTTCTCCTCCTCAATTACTGCTCTAGTTTAGAGTTAACATTTATTAAAGAGCATTTCAAGTTCCTTATTACCAGGTTTTCAGGCAGAGGCCTGGACTGGATCGACTGACAAACACCTGGAAATAGATGGAAAAGTCTATTAAAAACAAGATTGGGCTCAAGTTCCTGAATAAGTGGATAAAAAATGATTGAACAAAAAATATAAGCAAAAAACCATCCATCGCTTCTGACCTCCTGAAACGAGGCACTGAATTAGATTGCCAGTTGACCGATAAATCAAGAGCCTGCGGAGACGTTTATTTTTTCTTTGACAAGTCGGAAGTTTCCGATTTATACTTTCTGACGATGTTAACGATAACATTAAATCAAGGACAGGAACTGAAGGATAGAGCTCTTGCGGCCTGGCCAATCCTGGCTGCTTTTAAGGAAGACACTGATTTTCACTCAAGCCCAGAAAATTAAAAATGTATCTTAGCCCTCAAAAAATGATAGAATTTCATGACTCGAGGCTAAATTTTATATTTCAGATTCTATTTACCAGGAGGTAAATGCACCATGCTTGGCACAATAGACTGGATAGTTATCATTGGCTATTTCGTTCTCATTGCCGGTATTGCCTGGTGGTCAATCAAAACTCAGAAACAGCAGACGACTGACCAGTATTTTCTGGCTGGCCGGCATTTAGACTGGTTCATCGTCGGGGCTTCTATTTTTGCCTCAAACATCGGTTCAGAACATCTGGTGGGTTTGGCTGGTTCAGGGGCGACGGATGGCGTGGCCATGGCCCATTATGAACTTCATGCCTGGTGCCTGTTAATTCTCGGCTGGGTCATGGTGCCGTTTTACATGCGCTCCAAAGTCTTCACCATGCCAGAGTTTCTGGAGCGCCGTTTTTCGCCCAAAGCCCGGACAGTTCTCTCCGCTATTTCGCTCGTAGCCTATATCCTGACGAAAATTGCCGTTGGTGTCTTCGCCGGTGGAGTGGTTTTTTCCACCCTCCTGCCCGATGTCAGGTTATTTGGCCTGGACAGCTTTTGGGTAGGATCCATCGCGGTTATTCTAATTACAGGTCTATATACGGTCATCGGCGGATTGCGAGCTGTCGCTTACACTGAAGCTATCCAGACAATCATTCTGGTCATTGGCTCCGCTTTGGTCACCATCTTTGGCCTTCATTATATCGGGGGCTGGTCGGAATTGCGCTCTATCGTCGGCCCAGAAATGTTCAATCTCTGGAAACCGCTTATTCCCGATGGTGTGGTCGGAACATGGGCACCAATTAAAGAGGCAGGCAGAATGGCCTGGTATTTTAATGACAACTATCCCTGGCTGGGGATGCTATTCTGTGCCCCGATTATTGGCCTGTGGTACTGGTGCACAGACCAGTACATTGTTCAGCGGGCCCTGGCTGCCAAGAATGAAACCCATGCCCGGCGGGGCTCGATCGCTGCCTCTTATTTTAAACTTCTGCCTCTATTTATCTTCATCATTCCCGGGATTATCTGCTATGGGCTCGCTCTTAGCGGCAAGTTCCCTGTATTACAGCAGCAGCTTATCGGTCCTGATGGTAGTATCATCAGGGATCAGGCCCAGCAAGCTTTTCCTTTAATGGTGGCTCACGTCTTGCCCATCGGCATCCGGGGTCTGGTCGTGGCCGGACTCCTGGCTGCTTTGATGAGTTCCTTAGCCGGCGTTTTCAATGCCTGTTCGACGCTCTTTACCATTGATTTCTATTCAAGAATAAAAAAGGGTGTCAGTCAGGAAAACCTGGTTCGTATTGGTCGGATAGCTACTATCGTCATGGTCCTTATCGGCCTGGCCTGGCTGCCGGTCATTCGTGGCGGGAAGGGGCTGTATGATTATCTCCAGGGTGTCCAGTCCTATCTGGCGCCGCCTATTTTTGTCGTGTTTTTTGCCGGCATCCTCAACAAGCGACTAAATGCCAAAGGCTGCCTGGCCGCCCTGGGCTCTGGCTTCATTCTGGGCCTATTCAGGCTGGCCATTGATACACCAGTTAAGCTCATTCCGGGATTTAAATATACTGAAGGCTCTTTCCTCTGGATTATAAATAATATCTTTTTTCAGTATTACAGCCTGTTTATCTTTATTGTCTCCATTGCGGTGATGTATGCGGTCAGCTATTTGACCGAGGAACCTGATTATCAAAAGATATCCGGCCTGACCTTTGGAACAGTGACCGAAGAGCATAAAAAGGCCACAAGAGCCAGCTGGAGCAAGTGGGACGTGGTAGCCTCAGTTATAGTTTGTGTACTCATTGTGGCTATTTATATTTATTTTTCGGGTATATTCCAGAAGTAAGACAGAAATTAGTGCTGGCCGGGGCTGGCTCATTCTTATGTCGCGGGAGTCGCGGGAAAGGCGTTGATGAGCTGATTGCTCTTCAGCTTTTCCACAGGCAGATAGTAGCCAGGTCAATCAAATAGTTACTTTCCGGTCAGGCTCTTTAGAATTTCAGCCTGTAGCTGGGTTGGATGGGAAACAGGCTTCAAGTGAAAGCTTTTTTCCAGCTGGTGCACCAGAATGACTTCGACCTCAAGATTTTTATCCCCTCGAGATAGGTCGAGCTTTATTTTATCACCTGGTTGCCTCGAAGAAATCCATTGATTGAAGTCTAAACCCTTGACCTGGTGGCCATCCACCGCCTTGATCTCATCGCCGGCTATCACCCCGGTCCGGTCAGCGGGAGAATCGGGCTCAACGGCAGCCACCACTAATCGGCTGCCCTGATCCTCAACCAGAGCTCCCAGATAGGCCTCAGGCAACTCTCTCGGCTTCTCCAGCTCCAGGCCGGCATAAGCCAGATATTTAGGATAATCAATAGCTCTGGTGGTCGAGGCATACTCAAATATCTCTGGCAGAGGACATCCCGCCACAGCTTCACACACCTGACGAAATTCCTGGTCGGTGAGACCTCGACCTTTCTCTTTATAAAAAGAAAAATACAATGTTTTCATAACATCATCGAGCGACCGGCGGTTCCTGGTGACCTGGCGGAGATTGAGATCAAGCAGAAATCCAAGGATAGCCCCTTTATCATAATATGAAATCGTTTTCCGCAGGCCGCCGTGCCTCGTACCAAACGGCCCCTGAGTCCAGGTGTTGTAGCTCGACTGGATAGCCGATTGAAAGAAACGGCCGGGGTTGTTCTCCTGAGCAGCAATTATTCTGCTCATTGCCTCCAGAAACTCCTCTACAGTCATGAGCCCGGCCCGAGACAGCAACAGATATTCATAATAGACAGTAAAACCTTCAGAAACCCAGAGCATGTTGGTCAGATTGGGCTGGCTGTAGTCAAACGGCCCCAGGGCTAAAGGCCGGATACGCTTGACATTAAAGTGATGAAAATATTCATGAGCCAGAAAAGCCAGAGTACCAATTCGCTTCTGTCTGTTATCCAGGCCAACCCCGTTGAAAGAAACAGCAGCTGAATCGAGATGCTCTATGCCACCCTGTCCTGGGCCGATGCCAAGGAAGATATAGTGGCGGTAAGGAATTTCGCCAATAACCCCGATACCAGCCTCGACCACTGCTTTCAGTTCGTTCATAAACTCCTGGTGATTAAAGTTTCCCAGTTTGTACCCGATAAAGTAATGAGGTATCCCCTGTATTGCAAACGGTGGTAGCGATTCCAGATTGCCCATCAAAATCGGACTGTCGTAAAGCTCATCAAAGTCAGCGGCCAAAAAGGTTTGGGGTTGATCAGCTGAAACCGGATCAAGACCGGTAGCAATTGTCGTCCAGGCGGGGTTTAAATTGATCTTAACGATCACCGGCGAGTGTAAAAGCTCATCAGTATACATACAGACCGAAGCCGGCACAATATAACCTCTGTCTTCTCCGAGATAACTCTGGCCAACAAATTGCGAAGCAGCTCGGACTTCATAGCGCAGGACCATGGACTCGGCCTCATCGGTTACGACCCTCCAGGTACTCGACCCGGTCTTTTCCCACTTTAGTGGATTACCCTGGCCATCCTCAGCGCGAAAGGCCAGCACATTCCCGGCAAAGTCAAAAAGACCATAGTAGCCAGGAGACCAGACTGGCATTTTAAAATCACAGGTAACACCCTCCACTCCCTGGCAGCTCAGTGTCACCTGATAACAGTGGGAAGCAGGGTTGTCCATTGAAATGGTAAAAACAGTTTTGCCGGTTCTGGTGTCCTCAGTCGCTAAAGATGCAGGTGGGATTAGACCCGTACCTGATAAGATAAAAAACCAGACAATTACTAAAATCAATCGGCCAGATGTCTTCTTCATTTAAACACCTCTAAATACCTCTCTATTCAGGCCCAAAGGTCATGATCAAGTTTTATTCCAGCCAGGAGGACTAAAGTCCTTTCAGCAGAACATCGTTCTGAACTCTCTGCCGCTCTGCCGCCTCGAAGCAGCCAGGCTACCCAGGGCCACGGCTCTTTTTACGACAGGAAAGAAACTATCACAAGCTGGCTATTTTTTTCAATTTATATTATCAATATTATGTCGCGCTGCTGTTATCTTTCCCTTTCTAAAAATTTAGTAAATACTGACCGCCGGTCAGCAATTCAGTCAGAACCGTTCCCCACACCGTTATCTTCTGGCGCCAGAAGATAACCTCAAGCTTAAAGAAAATAATTGTTGACGGCCAGAAGGAATTTTGTTTAAAAATAGTTCTGCTGTCTTTTTAATTTTAATCCGGGGAGGTCGCTATGACTGGCTACTATCTTAAAAGACGCTGGCCAGGACTGATTGTTCTGATTATATTTTCTTTCTGCCTTGTCCTGACCCAGGCTGAGGCCCA
>Ga0209720_1001651_pt1 | contig 18330 bp, 24 predicted proteins | sample AD_JPNMR3_MetaG_FD_184426 | JGI IMG/M metagenome (GOLD analysis project Ga0209720, IMG submission 184426) | Active sludge microbial communities of municipal wastewater-treating anaerobic digesters from Japan - AD_JPNMR3_MetaG (SPAdes) (version 2) | ecosystem: Engineered > Bioreactor > Anaerobic...
CAGTGCTAAGGTAAAACCATCCTCGCCTAACCAATTTCTCATTGTATTCGCGCCAATTGCGGTTATCCTCATAGGCCATGAAATATATTATATATTTTCCTAGTTTAAATAGTTATCCAACACAGCAGAGAAACCGGATAGATGTGCAGGCACCAGGAGCCTCAGGGAGACTATACAGTTTTACATGATAGACTTCCAGACGCCTCTGGGCAGGGCCATAGACATCGCCATCATCGCTCTGAACATCATGGTCGTGGGGCTATTCGTCGTCGAGACGTATCCTATGCCTTCCCGTGTCTCACTGATGCTCTGGAGGCTCGAGGTTGCGATCATCTTCATATTCGTGATCGAGTACCTCCTCAGGTTCTATGGAGCGCCTGATCGCTGGAGTTACATAAAGGACACATACAGCATTATAGACCTTATTGCCATAATGCCGACTCTCATACTGCTGGTGCTTCCGATCTTTGGGGTATACGCTGATCTGCGCTTCATCCAGACCATAAGAATCATGGCCGTCTTCAGGATATTCAGGTTTCTCAGGTTCATAGCCGAGGACCATCTTCTCTTCGGCATAATCAGCCTGAGGATGCTGAACGTCGCAAGGCTTGTCTTCACTGTGATAACGATATTTTTCATATCCTCCGGCCTGTTCTACTTTGCCGAGAATCCTGTGAATCCTGATGTCAATAACTTCGGCGATGCGTTCTACTTCACAGTTGTTGCCGTCTCAACCGTCGGCTTCGGTGATATCGTCCCTGTCTCGGGGGCCGGTCGTCTTGTCACACTGATGATGATAATATCCGGCATAATTCTGATACCGATACAGGTGAGCAGGATCTTCAGGGAGTGGATCTCTGCCCCGCGGAAGAGGCGCATCTGCACTGGCTGCGGTCAGGAGTGGCACGAGGAGGATGCGAGGTACTGTAGGATATGCGGCAGCCCTCTTGAGGAAGCAGCCGACTTTCAGGAAACAGCTCAATAGGATGCGAGCATTCGCGCTGAGAGTTTTGGGCATTGATCCGGATAATGACAATGAAGTCCAGATGCTGAATCAAATGATGCGAATCCTCCACATGCATCTCCAAAGATCTGGTGTCATCTGGCCCTCAGCAGGTAGAGGTACTCGATCGTGCCCCTGTTCTTCGGTCCTCCCCGTATCGGAGATGGACATGAATGAACCACCTCGAACTCCGGCTCCAGCCACCGCTCGAAGCTGCTCCTCGCCCTCTCCGCGTCTGCCTCTCTGTGACCGCCATCGATCTCATACGGCGGCTTGAATAGAGCCACGATTCTTCCATCCCTCTTCAGAAACCTCCTCAGGTTCGGCAGCACATCTCTCAGAGAGACATTGCTCACATCCACCGAGATCAGATCAAACCGCTCATCTCCGAGGTGCTTAACAAGCTCCTCGGAGGATCTCGCATCGAGCCCGCCGGTGAACCTGAACCTTGGATCGCTGAGCATCGCGGGATCCACGCACCCCTCTGCGATATCAATCCCCCAAACCCGCGCAGCGCCGTGCTGAAGGAAGAAGTCTGAGAAGCCGCCTGCGGAGCATCCCACGTCCAGAACGCTCAATCCCCTTATCTCATCAGATCTACCCTGGAAGAGGGCCTCTATCTTGTATCCTCCCCTGCTGACATACCTGAAGCCCTCTACGATCTCAACTCTGTCAGAGGGCTTCACCCTGTAAGATTGCTTCCTGCAGACTGCACCATTCACCATGACCTTACCGCTCTTGATCAGGTGTACAGCCTTGGATCTGGATCCGGCGATCTCCACAAGATAGATATCGAGCCGCATCGTCATTGCCTCCACCTGTGAGATAAAATACTGATGGATGGTACCCATGATCCGTTTTGTCACCAGCAACAGGGGAAAGTTCGTCGAGGCGCAGAGACTGATAGAGGATCTCGTCCAGGCAGATCTGGGCTATACGGAGATCCAGGCTGATACACTTGAGGAGGTTGTGCTTTTTGGATTGAAGGAGCTATCCTCCAGGCTCAACTCACCGTTCATCATAGAGGATGCCGGGCTATTCATAGAGGCTCTGAACGGGTTTCCCGGAGTGTATTCCGCTTACGTCCAGAGGACGATAGGAAACAGCGGCATCCTTAAACTCATGGATGGGGTCGAGAATCGCGCAGCATCCTTCAGATCTGTCGTTGGGTACGCCGCTCCTGGAATGGAGCCGGTTCTGTTCAAAGGAGAGCTTCGCGGGAGAATAGGCTTCGAGGCACGTGGCGCCGGCGGTTTCGGCTACGATCCGATATTCGAGGTCGATGGCAGGACTCTTGCGGAGATGGACCTCGCGGAGAAGAACATGATCTCGCACAGAGGGAGGTCCATGAAAGCGCTGAAGAGCTGGCTTGAGAGTCGGTGATCGAGATCGCGCTGCATCAATCAGAGGCTACCTCCTCTCGAGAGCGCAGCGCGGGAGCATTCTCCTGTCTATCGATTTTATCAGCGGTGCCTGGATCGCTGAGATGTAGATCCTCTTCCCCTCGACCTCCATGTAGAAATCCGTATCCTTCGGGGGGCTAGTTTTGATGGAGAAGATCAGGGGACCCTCGCAGGTCGTTGCTATCCGCAGATCCGTCTTTTTGGATCTTATGTACTCCAGCATCTCCGGCTCTATCCGTACAGAGACTCGCTTCATCGCGATCTTCACTGGAAATAGCTTTTATATCAAATCATCCCCTGGTCAGATGTGAAGAGGCGGCAGGCACATGTACTGAAGGATATCGCACGCCAGCGCATGGAGAGGCTCTTCGAGCTGGCCAGGGCCAGTGCAGGTACACATCCTGAGAGGAGCGACAGGTATGTCGAGCTGGCTCTGAGAATCGGGATGCGTCTCAGGGTCAGACCGACGAGAGAGATGAAGCGCATGTTCTGCAGGAGATGCAGGGGTTTTCTGTCGCCTACGCAGCGTATGGTCAGGCTGAGAGGCGGTGTTCTAGTGATAAGATGCATGCGATGCGGCCACATCTCAAGAATGAGATACAGGTAGGTTCTGTTGTGGGACTGACGACATGTGATCTGCGGAGATCCTGGCAGGTCACACCTCTCATCACAGGAGATAACAAACTGCATGTATGATCTGAGTGATCGTGCATAAGCATTTGTGGCAGCAAACCTGAATAAAAGAGGGTATATCATGCTCAGGGCCGGCGATCAGTTCATATCCGGCAGATCCGGCGGAGTTGTCTCAGCATTCTATCCCTACCGCGGGGGCTACCTGGGGGTGGCTCCGGCCCACATATTCCGATACTCAGGGACGGACGAGCTGAGGATAGGCGCTCACCGCTCCAGGGTTGTTCATTACTGCAGCGACGCTGACATCGCCTTCTTTCTAGTTCTGGGGCAGTGTGAGCCCACGCGGTTCGCCAGACCCAGGCTGGGTGACGCGGAGCTGATCAACAGCGCCAGGCGCATGGGCTGCAGGGTAACAGAGGCATCCTGGAGCATAGCGTATGTCGTGCTCCAGCCCGGAAACCTGCCTGGCCCTGGAGACAGCGGCACTCCTGTATTTCAGGATGGCGCGGTCGTGGGCATGCTCATCAACATAAACCTCGGCACCTGCAGGGGGACTGTGATAACAGGCGAGTTCATCCGCTCGAAGCTCAGCGAGTATGCGCAGTCTTCTCCCTGAGCATGATCTCTGTGTTTATACATCCCAGTGCATGTCATGGCAATTCTGTGATATGCACCGCTAGCTATATGTTCGATAAGGTGAACCCAGGGATCGATGGATCCATCTGAGAGGCCCATGCGCATTGGAGTTTACATCTGCCACTGCGGGCTGAATATAGCAGCGACACTCGATGTCGAGGAGCTGAGGCGTTTTGCTGAGATGCTTCCGAATGTGGTTGTGGCCCGCGACATACAGTTCACATGCTCAGATGCAGGCCAGAACACGATCAAGAGCGATATAGCAGAGCTCAAGCTCGATGCGATCGTCGTCGCGGCATGCTCCCCCCGGCTCCATGAGCCCACCTTTCGCAGGACCATAACCGAGGCCGGGCTCAACCAGTACATGCTGGAGATGGCGAACATCAGGGAGCAGTGCTCCTGGGTCCACATGGACTCGCCGGCTCTGGCGACCCAGAAGGCAAAGGACCTCATAGCGATGGCTGTCGCCAAGGCAGCTCTCCTCCATCCACTCGAGACGGAGAGCATGCCTGTTAGCAGGGACGTGCTTGTGATCGGCGGGGGCGTCGCCGGGATCTCTGCCGCGCTAGATCTTGCGAACGCGGGTCTGAGGGTGTACCTGGTCGAGCGCAGGCCGACCATCGGTGGCTACATGGCGCTTCTCACAGATGTCTTCCCCACGAACGACTGCTCGATCTGTGTCCTCGCGCCCAAGATGGCTGAGGTCTATGCGAACCCCATGATAAAGCTCATGACGTACTCTGAGATACTCGCGATCGAGGGCACAGTGGGACACTTCAGGGTGACTGGGGTCACGAAGCCGCGTTATGTGGATCCGACGCTCTGCAAGGGCTGCATAAACGAGTGTTCAAGCGCATGCCCCGTAGAGGTTCCGAACGAGTACGATTTTGGTCTGGGAAAGAGGAAGGCGATTTACATGGCTATCCCGCAGTCTGTGCCGCTTGTGGCATGCATTGACACAAACGCATGCATAGGCTGCGGTCTCTGCGCAGAGGCCTGCCCCGCGGACGCTGTGAAGTACGATCAGCAATCCGAGGAATTCAAGCTGGACGTCGGCGCGATAATAGTCGCCACCGGATGGCAGCCGTTCGACGCATCCAGGAAGGAGGAGTATGGCTTCGGAAGGTACAGGGATGTCGTGACCACGCTCCAGATAGAGAGGATGTTGAACGCCGCAGGCCCCACGAGAGGTGATGTTGTAAGACCTTCCACGGGAGAGATCGCGAGATCCGTTGCGTTCATCCAGTGTGTGGGATCGAGGGATCAGACCGTGGGGAACCCGTACTGCTCCAGGATATGCTGCATGGCATCCCTGAAGAACGCGCAGCTCATCAAAGAGAGATACCCGGATGCGGATGTCTCGATACACTACATAGACATAAGGGCCGGGGGCGAGGGGTACGAGGAGTTCTATCTCAGGGCGCAGAGGCTCGGCATAAACTTCATTCGCGGGCGTGTCTCCTCTGTGGAGGAGGGCGATGATGGTCTCTACGTCCACTACGAGGACACGCTTCTCGGGAAGACCCTCATGAAGAGATACGACCTCGTTGTGCTCTCAACAGGCCTTGAGGCGAACAGTGATGCGGAGGTCGTGGGCAATCTCCTCGGATTATCGAGAAGGCCTGACAGGTTCTTTGAGATCGCTCATCCGAAGATGCGTCCTGTGGAGGCTCACATAGATGGTGTTTTCATAGCAGGATGCGCATCCGGGCCGAAGGAGATACAGGTCTCGATAGCCCAGGGGAGCGCTGCAGCCTCGAAGGCGATGCAGCTGCTCTTCAAGGGTGAGATCGAACTTGATCCAACGGTCGCATTTGTGGACCGGGAGAAATGCATAGGCTGCAGGCTCTGCGTAGACACATGCCCGAGCAGGGCGATAAGCGTGAAGGATACCGCTTTCGTAGATGAGGCAAGATGCAAGGGGTGTGGCACTTGTTCTGCAGCATGCCCTGTTGATGCGATAGAGATGCGTCTCTTCTCGGACGAGCAGATACTCGCCCAGATCAGGGCTGCCACCGCTGTGAAGGGCGAGTATCCATTCATCGTCGGCTTCCTGTGCAACTGGTGCAGCTACGCCGGAGCTGATCTCGCAGGCACCTCCAGAATCCAGTACCCGACGAACATCCGCATAATAAGAGTGATGTGTGCGGGCAGGGTCGATCCGAGCTTTGTTCTCGAGGCGCTCAGGCGCGGCGCTGATGGCGTTCTCATAGCAGGATGCCGTATAGGGGAGTGCCATTACGTGAGCGGAAATCTGCATGCGCTCCAGCGCGTGGAAGTTCTCAAGGGTCTTCTCAAGGAAATAGGAATCGATCCGAGGCGGCTCAAGGTGGCATGGTGCGCGGCGAGCGAGGGAGATATACTTGCGAGGAAGATAGAGGAGTTCGTCGAGGAGCTCAGGGATCTCGGCCCAGTCGGAACAGAGCTTGCGGCCGCGCTGCCGTCAGGGAAGGTCTGAGCATGCTGGAGATAGAGAAGGATATGGATGTTGAGGGCTCTCATGTGATATGCAGACAGAGGAGCGGGGATATCATCAAGATCCTGGACTATGATTACAAAACATGTAACGGTTGTGGTATATGCATCTCCCTCTGCCCGACGAAGGCTCTGCAGTCAGGTCCTATCCTGGAGATAGCAACAGGCCTGGATGCCCCGCCAGTGCTCATAGATCTGGATGCATGCGTCTTCTGCGGGATGTGTGCGAACTTCTGTCCTGTGAACGCGTACAGGTTCACAGTGAACGATGTGGATATCAAGACAGATGATCGATATCCAAGACTTCTCAGGAAGGCAGAGCCGAACGAGAGGTGCCTGCCGTGCACATTATGCGAGCCCGTCTGCCCGACAGAGGCGATAACCGTTGTGTTCAACAAAACCAGAGATGACTTCGGACCCCTCAGAGAGGGTATAGAGGGGGAGATCTCTGTCGACAGAGAGAAATGCAACCTCTGCGGGATATGCGCCAGGTTCTGCAAGGCGTTTGTGCTTCTCGAAAGGGAGAAGGATCCGAGGGATCTCAGGCCGTATGAGCAGCTTCTCATAGATGAAGATCTCTGCGACTACTGCGGGCTGTGCGTTGGAATATGCCCTGAGGAGGCGATATCCGTAAAGGGAGAGCCCCTTGATGCGACCCTCGATCTCAAAGGGAGCATTGATGTGGATCAGGAGAGATGCATCGGATGCGGCAGGTGCGCGATAGTCTGCCCGTACGAGGCGATGGATGTCGTGAAGCCCTTCGAGGGAGAGATAAGACTCGTAAGCGATCGCCTGGTGAAATGCGATCCTGTGGGATGCCACGGCTGCTTCAACGTCTGTCCAGCAGATTGCTGGTACGTCGATGATCAGGGCAGAATTGGGGTTGTTGAGGATCAGTGCATCCTCTGCGGGGCGTGCGCCAACGCATGCCACCTCTTCGGCATAGATGTCACCAGGACGAAGGTCTCCCACACCCCGATAAAGGAGACGCCATGGGCCTCAGAGTGGCGGGATGCGATACATGCGATACTAACAGGCGAGAAGAGGAGATATGATGTCTCTGGAACGCTGGCGCCTCCGGCGGTCGAGAGACCACCGCCGCCGAAGATCAAAGCTCCAGAGCGCGATCCTGAGCTTCTCAGGCGGATCGATGAATCACTCCGACGAATAGATGAGGCGATGAGGACGCCGAAGGTCAGATACCTCTGGGAGAGGGCTCCTGTTGAGGAGGCGAGGAGGAAGATCGCAGCCAGGATAGCCCAGGAGGAGTCTGGATGAGTGGGGCGAAATTCACAGAGGAGGTAATCAGGCTCGCGGGAGAGGAGATCAGGACATGCATCCAGTGCGGCACATGCTCATCGAGCTGCTCCACAGCCCATCTGATGGACAACAGCATAAGAAAGCTGATCCGTCTGGTTCTCGATGGAAGAAAGATAGAGGCGCTTGCCAGCGATTCCATATGGCTCTGCACCTCATGTCTTTTATGCACAGTGAGATGCCCCAGGGGGATAAGGCCGAAGGCGGTTGTCTCCGCGTTGAGGCAGATCTGCGAGCGTGAGGGAATCCGGAGCAGAGATGCGTCCTTCGAAAGAATTTTCATGGATCAGATCAGGAGCATGGGGAGGATCTCGGAGGTCCTGCTCTCTGCTGCATACGCTCTCAGGAATCCGGATGCTGCGGTTCCGATAATGGAGATGGGGATAGAGCTTCTCAGCAGGGGCAAGGTATCTCTGGATCCGGGCTCTGTTAAAGGCATGGACGAGATCGAGCGCATCTTCAGGGAGTTTGAGAATGAGTGAGATCGCATACTACCCTGGCTGCGTGTCAAAGGCGACGGGGCGCGAGTACGATATCTCCACGAGATCGGTCGCAAGGGCTCTTGGAATAGAGCTGATCGAGCTGGAGGACTGGAGCTGCTGTGGAGCAACTCACGTGCCGAACGAGATGCTCTCTGTTGGCCTGGCTGCCAGAAACCTGACGCAGAGCTCGCTTCCGATAATGACGACGTGCTCCATATGCTACAGCAACCTCCGCAGCGCGATTCGCCGCCTCGAGGATAACGGCCTGCGCGCACGCCTGAACTCTGTTCTGGAGAGAAAATACAAGGGCGCGAGGGTCATGCATGTCGTTGAGATGCTCTCCGAGTCTCTCAAGAACAGGGAGCTTCCCATAAAGCTCAGCGGTCTCCGGGTCTCGCCCTACTACGGCTGTCTTCTCACCAGACCCGGCAACGGCATCGACAGCCCGGAGCATCCGAAGGTGCTTGAGGATCTGGTGAGAACGCTGGGTGCTGAGCCTGTCGAGTCGCCGCTCAAGATGCTCTGCTGTGGCGGTCCTGTATTCATGAGCAGAGAGGATGCAGCGCTGGAGAGCGCGTATCACATACTCATGAGCGCGAAGCGGGCTGGCGCTGATATGATCATGGCGGTATGCCCCCTCTGTCATCTCATGCTGGATGCGAAGCAGGGCACGATCGAGCGGCGATATGGTGTCGATCTCAGGATTCCTGTGCTGTATATCACACAGCTTGCTGGCATCGCCCTCGGTCTGGGACCGGATGATCTGGCTCTGGGGATGAACAGCATCTCTCCCCTTCCACTCGTGGAAAGGGTGTATCAGAGCATGACTGCAGACTGAAGTGTTCTCAGAAGAGCCCTTCTGCCCGGCGATTCCTGTCATCGCTCGCGATCAGGTCGCATCTTCCTGAGAGTTTCGCTACCATGCACCCCGCAGCTTCTGCGAACCCAGGCAGGATTGCTTTACTGGGGCGCAAATGCCATCCGGAGAAGCCCAGCGGCCTACGGAAAAAGCATTTATACTTGTTTTGTTTTTAAGTTTCCTGGTCCGTTCCTTATCATCGTGGAGGATTGAAGGATTTGACAACTGTTTATGATGTGCCTCCAGCTGATCTGATTAACGCGGTTGCTGAGGAGCTGAAGGCGAGCGGCAAGATCACGCCGCCTGCATGGGCCGCGTACGTGAAGACTGGAGTGCATACGGAGATGCCACCCAGCAATGCTGACTGGTGGTACGTGAGATGTGCATCGATACTCCGCCATGTCTATGTCGACGGGCCAGTGGGCGTGTCCAGGCTCAGGACACACTATGGAGGGAAGACCAAGAACCGGGTGGCCACAGGCAGGTCGGTCAAGGGAAGCGGCTCTGTTATAAGAGAGGCGCTCCAGCAGCTGGAAAAGGCCGGATATGTCAAGAAGCAGAAGGACGGGAGACATATCACCCCTGAGGGCCAGGCCCTTCTGGACGATATCGCCCACAGGGTCAAGATGAGACTGGTGGAGAAGATCCCCGAACTGGCGAGGTATTGAGATATGGACGATGAGCTGGCAGATCTGAGACGCAAGAGGCTTGAGGAGCTGCAGAGACGGCAGCTGGAGTCCCAGCTGTATGCGGCGCAGCAGGAGCAGATGCAGCAGGAGCTCGAGGCCAGGAAGCAGGCGATACTCAGGGCCATACTGACGCCCGAGGCCAGAGAGCGGCTGAGCAGCATCCGCATGACGAGGCCTGAGTTTGTAGCTCAGATAGAGGCTCAGCTTATCATGCTCGCCCAGAGCGGACGCATAAGGTCAGCGATAACAGATGAGCAGCTGAAGGCCATACTAAAGCAGGCCCAGCCGAAGAAGAGGGATATCAACATCCGGCGGATATGAGGATGAAGGTCACCACTCTGTTCAGCGGCGGGAAGGATAGCGGGCTGACTGCGATACTGCTTGAGCCGTTCTTCGACGAGATCGAGCTTGTGACGTTCAGCTTCGGGCATGATAGCGCATGGGAGGTGGCTGCAAGGGCGGCCAGAGCCATAGGCCATCCCCATCGGGTCGAGATCCTGGATGGGGAGGTTCTGGAGACGGGCCTCGAGATGCTCAGGCGGGATGGGTACCCGAACAACGCCCTGAACTACGTCCACATGTGCGCTGTCGAAATCCTGGCGGAGAGCTGCGAGTATGTCGCAGACGGCACACGCAGGGATGACAGGGCTCCGGTCATGACCGCAAGCTCCATAAGGAGCCTGGAGGACAGGCACAGGATGCACTATCTGAGACCGCTTGCTGGCTGGGGCTGGAGGGCGATAAACGAGATGGCCAGCAAGTACCTCGAGTTTGAGGTGCTGCCGAGCGACAGGTATCCGGCCTCTGATTTTGAGGTCGGCCTGAGGTACGCGCTCGCAGAGCGGTATGGCCAGAGCGAGGTCGACAGGATATTTCCCGCGAATCACACACATTCCAGAGTTGTTCGGAGGAAGTTGTTTTGAGCAAGAAGATGAAGCCGAAGAAGATACGGCTTGCCAAGGCTCTTAGGCAGAACCAGAGGGTGCCTCTATGGGTCATAATGAAGACGAAGCGCAGGGTTGTATCACACCCGAAGAGGCGCCACTGGAGAAGGAGCTCGTTGGAGTGAACATTTATGGAGGTTGAGCAGGTATATACGGTTCCACTGAGGCATGTCAAGCGAGTGCCGAGGTGGAGAAGGGCGAAAAGGGCGGTTTCAGAGCTGAAGAGCTATCTCTCCAGGCACATGAAGGCCCCGCTGGATAAGATCAGCATCGACAACACCCTGAATGAGATGATCTGGGCCAGGAGCAATGAGAAGCCCCCATGCAGGATCAGGGTTAAGGCGGTAAGGTTCGACGATGGCAGGGTTGAGGCGGAGTTTGCAGGTGGCAGATAGACGCACGCAGGTCGCTGGAAGCTCCCTCCTGGGGGTCTTCGCCAGGTGCACAGAGTCGCTAGTGCTGGTGCCTCCGGAGGCGAGCGAGCGGAGCGTGGAGATGCTCAGCGCAGGTCTGGACGTGGAGCCAGTGGTCACCGTCATCGGCTGCAGCTCTGTGCTCGGCTCTCTGATATGCGCGAACTCTGAGGGCTTCGTGGTGACCAGGTACGCCACAGACGACGAGATCAGGGTGCTTGAGGAGCACGGCAGGGTTGCAAGGCTGCCGGGGAAGATAACTGCTGCGGGAAATGTAATACTGGCAAATGACAATGCGGCACTCGTCCATCCGGGTCTCAGCGAGAGCGCATGTGAGGTCATATCTGAGACGCTGGGCGTTGTTGTGCGCAGAGGCACCATAGGCGGGCTGAAGACCGTCGGGATGACAGCAGTGGCAACGAACAGGGGCATACTGGCACATCCCAGGATATCTGCAGAGGAGATAAGCGTGCTCGAGGATCTCTTCGGGCTTCCGGTCGATGTCGGCACGGTAAACTTCGGCTCTCCGCTCGTCGGCTCCGGGCTGCTGGCGAACAGCCGGGGGTATATGGCAGGTCTGGAGACCACAGGGCCTGAGCTTGGCAGGATTGAGGATGCTCTCGGATTTCTGGAGTGATTGATATGGGTAGGTATATCGTAACCGGTCGTTACAAGGCCAGCTTCATCGGCAATGTCTGGCAGAAGTTCACCAAGGTTCTGGATTGCCCGAATGAGAGGGTCGCCATCGAGTGGGCATACTCTCTGATGGGGAGCAAGCATGGCCTGAAGCGCAACCTGATAAAGGTCGATGAGGTGAGGGCTGGTGAGTGGTAAGCCACAATCGCCTGAAAACCAGGCGCGCCAGCTCATAGTCGCATACCAGCAGTACCAGGCGGAGGCAGAATCTCTCGTGAGAGAGCTGGGCCTCATACAGATGACCGCAGAGGGTCTTGATAAGGCCATAAGCGCCATAGGAGCTTTATCTAAAGCATCTGAAGGGCAGGAGATGCTCGTTCCGATCGGCTCCGGATCGTTCGCCTATGCGAAGCTCTCATCAACCGACAGAGTCGTGGTTAACGTGGGAGGGGGCGTCTCCATAGAGAAGCCTGCGGGAGAGGCGATGGAGATGCTCAGGGCCAGGAGGAATGCCATATCCGAGAGCTCGAAGAAGATAAACGAGGCGCTGGCAAAGATCGAGCAGGAGATGGCCAGGATCCAGGCTGCGCTTGAGCGGCTGGAGAGGGAGCTGCAGAAACAGGGTGGGAGCGAAGGGTTTGTTCAATAAGCTCAAGGAGAAGCTCTCGGGCTTCAAGGAATCAATAACAAACAGGATCCTGGAGAAGGCTGCGGGGAGCATACCGGTAATAGGCAACAGATCAGAGCCCGCTGCAGCTCAGCAGGAGATTAAATCAGCGCCAGAGATTCCTGTAAAAACGCCATCAGAGAACCGATCAGATGCTGTGCAGGCGTCACAGGCTGGGACAGTTCGTGAGACGGTTCGGCCCTCCAGGATATCGCTCGTCGATAAGGCCAAGTCCCTGATCCTCGAGAGGGAGGTCATTCTCGATGAGAAGGATCTCGAGGAGCCCCTGTGGGGTCTGGAGATGGCGCTACTTGAGAGCGATGTCGCGCTGCCTGTCGCAGAGGAGATCGTGAGCTCCGTGAAGAGCTCGCTCGTGGGAAGCAGAAAGAAGATCGGCTCTGATACAGGCGATCTGGTTGAGAGCGCGCTGCGGGCAGCACTTCTCAAGGTATTATCAAAGAACGTGTTCGACTTTGATGAGTTCATAAAGAATGCCCCAAAGCCAGTTAAGATCCTGTTCGTGGGGGTCAACGGCACAGGCAAGACCACCAGCATAGCGAAGGTCGCCAGATACCTCAGGGATCGCGGCTACTCTGTGGTTCTTGCAGCCGGCGATACATTCAGAGCTGGGGCAATAGAGCAGCTCGAGACCCACGGGCAGCGCCTGGATCTGAAGGTCATAAAGCACAAGACAGGTGGGGACCCGGCTGCTGTCATATTCGATGCCATCGAGTATGCGAAGGCCCATAAGAAGGATGTTGTGCTTGCAGATACAGCCGGCAGGCTTCACACAAACATAAACCTCATGGACCAGATGAAGAAGATCGTGAGGGTGACAAAGCCTGACATGCTCATATTCGTGGACGAGGCGATCGCTGGCAATGACGCGGTCGAGAGGGCCAGGCTCTTCAACGAGTCCGTCCCGATCACGGGCACGATACTGACAAAGACGGATGCGGATGCGAAGGGCGGATCCGCGATATCGATCGCATATGTCACAGGAAAGCCGATCCTATTCCTGGGAGTGGGCCAGGACTACCCGGACCTGGTGAAGTTCGATCCGGAGTGGCTCGTTGAGCGGCTGCTGGGCGATTGAATTGGTTCATCGTCTCCAGCAGCTGGACACATCACTTTTAGCATCTTCCTCAAATACCCCTCTCAAGAGGCGATATCATGTTCCCCGATCTGAGTGAGGATGATGTTCGCGCTCTTGTGGGCTCCAGGAGCTTCGAGCGCGGCTACCGCTATTTCCTTGACGGCGCTGTATTCGATGCCCGCCTCCAGGGAATGACGATCAGGGCGTGCTGCGAGGGCTCGCAGCCACAGCCATACAGGGTTCGTGTCACATTTGATTCTGATGGGATTGAAGAGTCGCACTGCTCCTGTCCCATGGGCGAAGATGGCGACTGCAAGCACATCGCCGCATTGCTCCTCACATGGATTCACCGCCCGGAAGAGTTCAGAGAGGTCGAGGATCTGGATGCGGTCCTCGGGCGGATGAGCAGAGAGGGGGCTCATTGTGCTTGTCAGGCGAATGCTGGCCCAGCGGCCGGAGCTGGAGGTGCTGCTGGCATCCCCTTCAGGAGGCAGGCGCCAGATGCCTGTGAAGCCGGAGGTTTATCGCAGCCGCGCAGCAGCGGTATTCCGGCGCGCCGATTATGGCTGGGGCGTCGAGGAGTCTATCGCATGTGGGCCGAAGGAGATCCTGGAGGCGGGATCCGGATTCCTGAGCCAGGAGGATCCTGCCAGCGCGGCTGCGGTTTACACCGGAGCGGTCAGGGAGATCCTCTCCAGGTATGAAGAGTTCCAGGATGCGGAGGGGCTGCTCTGCGAGGTGGTGCAGGAGTGTGCTTAGGGGCTGGGACTCTGTCTGGAGGGCTCTGATGATCCAGCACTCAGAGAAGGGATACTGCGGACGCTCTTCGAGATCATAAGATCGGACACGGATCTCGGCGGGGTCGGGCTGAGCGATGATGTGGTCGAGGTCGTCTTAAAGCATGCATCGCCGGATGAGCGGTGTGTCTTCGCATCCTGGGTTCGGGAGGCATCGCTGGCGATGCGCTGAATGACTGGCAGCGCCGCACATGCGGAGAGCTTCTTCTCATGCTGGAGGGTGGGGATCTGGATGATGAGAAGTTTCTGGAGCTCTGCCGGAAGATGGGGCTTCTGGAGCGTCTGGTGGATCGGCTGCTTTCGCTCGGGCGGCTGGATGAGGCGGTCGCCGAGACGAAAAGAGTGGATAACAAGAGGCTGCTCAGGCTGGCGGAGATCTTCGTGGCCCGTGGGCATGGTGGCATCGCGGAGCGAGTTGTTGCAGAGCAGGTTGAGGCCACCGGCAGCTGGATCATGATGGACTGGCTCAAAAACCGGTGCCTTGAGACCGGCGATCTCTCCCGGGCTCTGGAGCTGAGCAGGCAGCTCTTTCTGATCCAACCGACGTTTTCAAGGTATCAGGATGTGCGGGACATTGCCCGGAAGCTCGGTGCATGGGAGCATCTGAGAGCGCAGCTGCTTGATCCTCTGATCTCCAGCTGCAGATATGATCTGATCCTGAGGATCCATCTGGACGAGGGGGAGATTGAGAGGGCGATAGAATCTGCAAAGGTGCTTTTAGGCAGAGATGCTCTCAAGACATGGGATGCAGATCTCATCGAGAACGTGGCACGGGTAGCAGAGGACGAGCACATGGATGCTGCTCTGGAGATCTACCGTGACCTTGCGGAGAGGCTCATCGGCGCGCGTGGGCGGGAGAACTACCAGCGGGCATGTGGATGTCTCACCCGCATACGTGAGCTGTATCAGCGCTCAGGGAAGAGCGAGGAGTGGGATGAATACATTCTCGATCTCCGCGAGCGCAACCGGAGACTCCCTGCGCTGAGGGAGGAGATGGAGAGAGCGGGGCTGTAGGTTCTGATGGTTCACAGCCCAGATGACTGTCATCAATTTTATTTATATCTATGAATCATAATACTGAAATGGCTTTTGGAGAGATATTTAATGTAATGGTCTGATCTCACTGCTGTGAATGCTACTGACAGTACTCCCTGTACCTGCATCCCTCCCGTTCAGAGCATTTTCCAGGTTCCCTCTCGTAGAATATCATGTCCTGTATACCATCCCTCTCCTCCACAAACCACTGCCTGAGCTCGTCACTCAGTATGAAGAAATCCCTCTCGATATGCGGCGTCGGGTGACCTTTGGGGAAACTCAGGTAAACCGTGCAGCCGATGTTTATCGGCACCTCGTAGAGGCTCTCATAGACCAGCGCATATCCAGTTGCAGAGAGCCTGTGGAAGTCCATTCTCTGGCCGGTCTTCAGGTCGCAGACCATCATCCCGCCCATGTTTATCGCATCCGCGCTGAGGTTGCTGCTCAGCCCGAGATACCTGCCATCCAGCTTGTGCTCCACGACAAATGGAAGAGCATGGTTTACCAGCGAGTCCTCGCTTATATACCGGTACTTTCCGAGGTACGTGTATATCGCAGAGACTATTCTCGAGACCTCGAAGGACCAGAGCTTTCTGAGGTTCTCGATGACCTCCCTGGAAGCATATGCTACGCCAGAAGCCAGCATCTGCTTCTCTGCATCCTCAATCGCCTCTGGCATTCGTTCCATGAGTATCTGGGCGAGAGACGTGCAGGCTCCAAGTCCCTGTGAATATATCAGCCTCTTTGCAGCAGGAAAAAGCCTGGCGATCGCCTGATGGTATATCCGCCCGGCGACCATCTCCGCGCTTGGAGGGACATCAACCTTCATCACATGTCTCAGGAAGGCATCTCTCCGCGTCTCGCAGTACTTGTCTGCTATCTCCCAGACCGGCAGAATTATGTCATGGGGCGGAGAGAGCTCTGACCTGTACCAGTTCCAGCCCCTCAGCTCCTCAGCTATACCTCTATCCCGGGCTGCAGGTATGAGCTTTTTCAGAAGATACTTCCGCTCTTCTTCAGAAAAGAAGTACACCTGATCCCTCCCGTGCACCTTTAAACACATTCGCAGTAGCGCCTGTACTCGCAGTCTATGCATCTGGCCGGATTTCTGGATTGGGTTGGTTCAGTTTCGTTCTCGACAATACTCCTGATCTCCATGATCATCCCCATGGTCCTGCGCCGCAGCTCGTCTGTGATATCTATCCGGACATTCAGACGCTCCCTGCTGTAATGGATGAATCCCCGGCGGACGGTGGCCCTGAAGCAGTCCTCGACGAGAAGCGCGTATGCGACCAGCTGATACTTATGGTTCAGATATGCTGCGCCGTTATTTGAGTATCCAAATTTGTAGTCCACAGGTATAAGCTCCCTCTCGGTCTTAACAAGATAATCGAGAACGCCGCGCAGACCGAGTGACTGGCTCATCAGCTCCACACGGAAGAGCTTCTCCGCGCTGTCCAGCTCCGGATCGTAGAATACCGCGCCCTTTCTCCGTTTCTCTCTGGCCGTGATGGACTCGTGTGCCTTCCTGCCTGAGTCCAGCTTTTGATCGGGCGGCTTCGGTACATGAAGCACATGATCAAAGTATATTATCTTCGGGCAGTAGAGGTACTGCTTTACATCGCTCACGGTTATCATGGATGCTGCAATCTAAATAACTCTCACATTCTCTTCCTCGATCTCGTACAGCTCTCCGACGCTATCCCTCATGCCAAAGCACCTGGAGCACATCGGATAGAGCTGTATGTTCCCCTCCTCGCCCTGCATCAACCTCTCAAGGCGGAGGCGCAGCTTGTCTCTGGTGTTGTGGTTGAGAAAGCCATAGAATGCACTCTTCTGGATGCGCATGCAGCCGTACTCCATGAGGGTCCTGGCCACTCTGGCTCTGAGGAGGTCGTCGCTGATATCATAAATTATGATCGTGTCCATGATTCACCATCTCGGTGTGAATGGTTCGTAGCGCGGCCGCTCTCCTCTCAGGAATGTCGCCACAGAGGACGCCTGCGAGCGTATGATGTTCCTGAGAAGCTGGCTCTTATCCTGGTAATGGATCCGCTCGTCCAGGCGGTTGTAGAATGCGGATGATGCGATCTTCATTCCCTCCTTTGTCATCCTCCAGTCCTCCTGGAAGTGGGCCTGAGACATCGTGCGGGAGAGGGAGACGACGACGCGATCCACAACCAGCGGCCTGAACTCCTCCATCATATCGTACACGAGCTTCTCCTGTCCCGAGCGATCTGCGTGCAGGAATCCTGCATATGGATCGAGGCCTGCATAGAGAACCGCTGCCCATACCTCCTGCTCCAGGACGTAGTAGCCGAAGTTGAGGAGGGAGTTTATCGGGTCTCCGGCTGCTGGATACTTCCTGCCGGGAAAGTTCCACTCATCCGGAACGAGCCTGGACCATGTCTTCCAGTAGATCTCGCTTGCGTTGCCTTCCAGCCCCATTATCAGATCGCGTGCATCATCGAGCCTGCCATTCACCGCATCCAGCTCTGGTATGATCGATTCGATCTGGCCAGAGCTCTCTCTGAACTCCTGCCACAGGTCCTTTCTCTCAGCCTTCCACTTCTTGGCGAAGCTCTTCAGCAGCGATGCCTGGTTCTTCAGCTTTCCCCGGATGAATGCCTTGGCGAGCTCAAGCCCCCGCTCATCATCGTACGCATGGTACTGCTCCCGTCTCGTCCTGACCGTGCCGCCGAGGGTTGAGGGTATGAGCCTGGCAAGGGGTTTCCCGTAGTAGCTGGCGAATACGATCTCCACTCCAAGCTCATTGGCCATCTCTATGGCATCTGATGAAACCGATATCCCTGATCCGAGCACAAGGATCTGATCCACCTTGCGTGCTGGTATCAGGATTTCAGGCTCGTCCTTGCGGAGCACCCGGAACTGCTCGCCGGTCTTCCCCAGGAATGTGCCACGGTCCGAGAGGATTATACGGGGCATCACTGATAAATTGGTGATACTATTATAATTAATTTTCGTTTAATTGATAGAGTCCATTTGTAATGAGATCTGGGCAAAAGCATCTGATCCCACGAACACTGCGACACATGTAACCGGCTCGTCTAACGGAGCTCGTACTTGCCCAGCCATTTCGCCAGAGTTTATATACCCAAATACATCCTGATACCTGGCGAAATACACCCCCTCAGTTGGAGCCACGTGGCAAAAGATTTATGTAAAATAGATGCTTTGTAAGGGCTGTCGCAAAGCGAATCCCGAGGAAAAGGGAACTGAAAGGC
>Ga0209720_1001668_pt1 | contig 18177 bp, 18 predicted proteins | sample AD_JPNMR3_MetaG_FD_184426 | JGI IMG/M metagenome (GOLD analysis project Ga0209720, IMG submission 184426) | Active sludge microbial communities of municipal wastewater-treating anaerobic digesters from Japan - AD_JPNMR3_MetaG (SPAdes) (version 2) | ecosystem: Engineered > Bioreactor > Anaerobic...
ATCGAGTTCATGGACGCGAGCCAGGAGCGCCGACGCGTGATCCGCATCGAGGGTCCGGCGTATCCCGAATCGGTGGAGTGGCTGACCGTCATTTTTGCTGAAATGCTGCTAGCCACAGACATGGGCGGCCGATATCTGCGACAGCGTGTATCTGCCACGGCAGGTATCGGCGGCGACCCCGACGACGAGGACGCCGGCGATAAGGACACCGATGACGGCGACGCCGATGACGAGGACGCCAGCGGAGGATAGACGCTGATGCAGTTTGTCGGCGTGGAGAAAGCCCAACAATGCTGCGCTTTCCGCACGGACAGTCTATTGCCGCGATAGCGGCACAATGTACAACGGGAGTCGGGAGGAAGACAAGGATGATCTACGTAGCCGGACTAGGAGGCTTTGCATTCGGCTTTTTCCTGGCCGTTCTGTTGGCCTCCGCCGCACGGGCGGATTGCGAGCGCGAGGCGACCTTCTGGCGCGAACGCGCACGACAACTAGAACAACAGACGACAATGCTGCGTGAGGAACGGTCCGCGCGTCGGGCAAGGTCCAAGGCGATGCGGGAGAAATTGCAACAACGGCTGGACAGGTCGAAGCCGGGAGAGGCCGAGTAATGATTGCCCCTCTCGCGACGATCGGGATCCTCGCGCTGTACGGCGGACCACAGCCCGCGCATCCGCTTGACCCATTTCAACAGTGCGCCATCAAAGCGCTGTCAGGGGCTTACGGCAAACTGGCACCCTGGCAACGCTACGGGTACGCACTGGGGCTGGTCACGGGTGCCCAGGCGGAGCGCCTGTTCGTGCTGACGCACTACACCGGCGACGAGGGCCGTGCAGGCCGCGTTGACCGGCGTGGGAAACCCTGTACCCTGCGCACCTCGGCCAGCAATCTCCTACCCCACGGGAGCTACGTGTGGACCGAGAAGGCAGGGCTGCGCCAGGTGCTGGACTGCGGCGCCCGCCGGAACGACAGCATCGCCCGGCGGATTGCGAAACGCCGTGGGTGCCCCGACTGGCGGCGAGCGGTGTGGGTAGATGTCTGGTACCCGACTGCGCGGGCGGCGCGGCAGGCAGGGCTGGATGGGTGGCATCCGTGCCGCGGAGCGATCATACCCGGTCCAGCGGGAGCAGGACCGCATTGACAAAGGGCAGTCCAGTAGTGCAGACTAAGGCGCGGAGGTGCGTACTGCTGCTGAACGATGCCTAGCTATAGACCCGACGGGTGGACCGAATCACGGGCCAGAGCGGTGCTGCACAGCTACCGCACCATTGCCGATCTGCTGCACGACCCCGCCACCGTGCCCGGGTTGCAGGCACCCTTCGGAACCGACGACGCCCTCTCCTACATCCTCCGGCTCGCCATCGAGAAGGCGGACATCGAGCAGGCGATCCTGTACCAGCCATGGCCTCGACTCGTCCCAGCAGCCCTCTACTGGATCGGCGGGTACTTAGCAGGCGAGATCGCCCTACTCGAAGGCTGTCACCGGACGACCATCTCGCGTGCGGTCCAACAGGCAGAACAGGAGATCGTGGACTGGCTAGTGCGAGGCTGCTACCCAGACCCGCCACGGTACGCTGAACGGCGACCCGGCTGGAATCTTGCACCTGTCGTAGTAGGGCTGTTCTGCTCGGGAGGCTATGCGGCGCAAAGCCTCGGGCGGTGGTTGACCGACTGGTCCCTTGAGCGGTGCCAGAAGCATCGACGCACACGAACATGGTGCCCGGAATCACTCTAGGCGAATAGCAGAGGAAAAATAGTGAAACCGTCAACGCACATGAACATGGTGTTTTTACCCACTAGGTATAGGGTAGCAGATGACAGACCACCAGGTCCCTCCTGATCCCGACGAACTGCTGGCCCTGATGCAGGTCTCGTGTGAGGCCTTCCTCCGCGATCATAGTGCCGACTGGGACGTGATCGCCAGGCAGACGATGGTGCAGTTTGGCCTCACGGACCTGCAGACGCTCCTCGCAGCGATCCACGAGGCGATCTGGGAGGCGTACCCGAACATCATTCGCGCACGCCACCCACGAGCTGCGGCGAAATCGATCGCTCGCAGGGCGGCAAAGCGCCAAGCCGCCGAGCTGCTGCCGGAAGCAGAGCGAGCGTGCCTCAAATACACAGGGCGGAGGCATCGTGTCTAATAGCATCTCCAGCAGCGTAGATACACAGCAGAGGCGTCAGCGACTCGCGGAGGCCACCTACTATCAGCGCTGGTATCACCGTTACTTCTTCGGCGCGCGGGCCCGCTGTCGCCGCGCTTCGGCTCCTGGGTACGATATCGGTGGCACACGACGCGGTTGGGGCTGGATCGGCGAGGTCAAGGTCGGCTACCCCGACGTGTCTGACGACCTAGTCCTGGTCAAGGCACTGGATCAGTGTCGACGGATTGTGATGGCCAAGGGACTAGCCGGGCGTGCACGGCTCTTCGCCGTGTACCTCCCATCCGAACGGAAGGCGCATCCGGACACGGCGCTGGTGCTGTACGAGACCGAGGACGGAACACTGGGCCAGATGGAGGCCAGAGAGTTTCGCATGTACCTGGAAGCCGAGGGTGTAGTGAGGCTGGACTAACATCCAGGTCTATGACAGTTGCTCGGCGTTCCAAGTCCATGACAGTCGGAGACACATGGGGAATAGGCGATGCGGAAGCCACGACTGAGCACGCAGGCCAGTATCACGGGTATCTGCGGCGCCCAAACGAAGGGCACCGGGGCACCGTGCCGGCGTCCTGCGGGCTGGGGCACCGATCACGCGGGTGTCGGGCGGTGCAAACTGCACGGTGGGGCCACGCCGCGAGGGGTGAAGAGCTCGCGCATGGTAGACGGACTGCAGTGCCGCTATCTGCCGCCCAAGATAGACGAGCGCGTCGAGCAGCCTGAGGTGACAGTGGAGGACCTCGAGAGTGGTGTTGAAGAGGCCGTAGGGGCCATTCACTGGGCACGTGAGCTGGCGGTGGGAGCCGGCGCCGTGCCGCCGTTGATGGTGATCAATGCGCTGCTCAGCGTCCTCGACGCGAAGCTGCGCCTGAAGAAGCTGACAGAACAGGCCGATCCCACACCGTTCCAGGCGGAGATCATCACCCAGATGGCGGGGGAACTGATGGACGCGGCGGAGCGGGCAGGCCTGCCAGAGGAGTACCGTGCGCGTCTGGCGGAGGAATTGCGCCGTGGCCCAATCGCCAACCACAACGGAGAATAGGGAGGACCGTCCCAAGCGCTGGGCAGTAGTGCCCAGCCGTACGGCAGGGCATCTGCGCGAGTCCCTGGGGAGCATGATCGCGGCGGCAGAGGAGTGTGGTGCCGCCGAACGGCAGTCGGCCCTCGCATGGGCCGCTTCCTACATGCGTACCGAGCGAGGCCAGCCTCTCGACTTCGACAGTCACCCATTCATGTGTGAACCGCTGCTGCTGCGGGATACGCCGCGGATAGGGATCATGTCGGCCTCGCAGGTCGGGAAAACCACGCTGGCGATCTGCCGGGTATTCTGGCTGGCCGACACCAAGCCCGGCTTCCGGTGCATCTACACCATGCACACGGAGACCGAGGTGATGGCGTTCTCGGCGGCGCGGGCGAAACTGGCGTTGGACTCCAGTCCGTACCTGTCGCGGCGCGTGCGCGGCATCAACAGCAAGGAAATCAAGGCGTTTCCGCACCGCCGGGGCACCAGTATCATCCGGTTCAAGGGCGCCTCCGCGGACAGCCAGGCCCTATCGGAACCCGCGGATCTGGTGGTCCACGACGAACTGGATTACAGCCGCCCGGATGTGCTCGACCTGTACGAGCAGCGACTGGCACATAGCGCCTACGGGTGGCGCATGGTGATCGGGACGCCGACGGTGCCGCGGTACGGCATGGACCGACTGTGGCGGCGGAGCACGCAGGGCGAGTGGTATGTGTCCTGCAGCGAATGCCGGTGGGAGGGTCCACTACAGTGGCCCGACAACGTGGGCAGGGAGACGTACCTGTGTCCGCGCGGGCATCCAATCGGGTGGGAGCAGATTCAGGCGGGGCGCTGGGTGCACGCGCAGCCGGACGCCGAGTGGCGGATGTATCACCTGTCGCGGATGCTGCTGCCGGGTTGGACGGCGGACCGGATATGGGCGGCCTATGAAGGACGGAGCGTGGCCGGGGCGGGCGAGCCGGAGGGCGAAATCGCCGATCCGCAGCTCTTCTACAATCACGTGCTGGGCCTACCGGCGACGAGTGGCGAACTGCTGGTAGACGAGGAGATAGTGAGCCGATTGCTGGGGCGCACCGAACGGTGCGAGATCCATGACGGCCCCTGTTTCGCGGGTGTAGATGTCGGTCAAATACTACATATATGCATCGGGCACCAGGCCCCGGACGGAACCAGACTGTACCACTGGGTAGGCGAGACCGACTGGGCGAACCTGGATCAGCTGCTGAAGCTCCACAACGTACGGGTGTGCGTGATTGACGCGCTGCCGGAGACGACGATGGCGCAGGCACTGGCGCGGACGTTTCGGCGCCGAGTGCTGCTGGCGTACTACACGACACAGCCGATCAAGGGGGGCGAACCTATCAAGGCGGACTGGGGGCAGTCGCGGGTGGACCTGGACCGTACAGTCGTCCTAGATCGCAGTGCCGAACGGCTGATCATGGAGCGTGATGTATTCTGCCCACTACCGCACGAGCAGCGCAAGCAGTTCGTCGAGCAGATGACGGCGATGGCCCGCGCCACCGAACAGGACGCGCAGAACCGACCCCGGGTAGTTTGGCAGCAGACTGGCCCCGACCACTACCGCCATGCCCACAGCTATGCGACGGTAGCGGCGGACCTGATGGCTGGAATGGGGAGTAGTGTGACTATCCTGCGGCAAGGCGGACCAGTGATAGGGTCCCAGTTCCGGTCGCCCAATGGCCAGCAGGTCGGTATGCGGCATGAGGAGGAGCCGCCGATGCTGGACCAGTACGGCCAGCCCGTGGATCCGGCAGAGATTCGGCGGCGGCGGAGACAGCAGCCACCTCTGCCGCGATAGACAGGAGCGTACCGTATGCCGAGCGAGACGAGACCCCGCGAGACCCCGACCGCACCGCGGCGGCTACAGACATTGCTGTTCCGCCAGATGTACTCGGGACTAGTCGAGCCGAAATCCGTCAGCCGGATGACATTCCGCATTCTAGGCGCGCTGGGTCGGCACCCGTTCGTCCGGCGGGGCGTCCAGTACTACGTCCAACGTGTCCAACGTTACTGCCATATACCCGCATTCCAGGGCGACGTCGGCTTTGACGTGATCACTGCCGACGAGGATGAGCAGCTGACCACGGTGGGCGAACGACGCCGTGACGAGATTCGGTCGCTGCTGCTCAACGGCGGGGTACGGTGGGGTCGCCCGGTGGATGATCGTCCAGGCTACTGGGCCGGCGATGGGCGCACCGCCGCAATGCCATTCCGCCAGGCCAACATGTGGCTGGTAGACGATTCGTACGTCTACGGCAGCGCCGGCATCCGCATTGAACATGGTACGGATGCTCGTCGCTATCCTGTGTGCTGGTTTCGGCCTGTGCCCGGCGCTTCGATCCGAATCGCTGATCCCGATTTGTACAAACACGAGTACCGCCAGGACGAGAAAATCGTCGAGTGGGTCCTACTGGATCCAGATAACAACGTGGAGTACGAGCTGCAGTGGGACGAGTTCGGCTATTACTGCCGGCTACCCTCGACAGACCCGCTGGATATGGGGTACGGGCGCACGGAGATCGAGTACGCGGTCGACCTGTTGGCCGGACTGCATTACGCATATCAATACAACCTGGGGCAGTTCACGGAGAACCGGATGCCGCCGGGCATTCTCCAGATACCGGACGTGGACGAGACCACGCTAGACGAGTTCATATCGACGCTGGAGCTGAACATAGGCGGGCCCGCTGGCCGCTGGCAAGCCATTCCGATTATCAAGGCGCCCGTGGGCACGGATAGACCGCAGGTACAATGGCTGCCCATCGGGGAACGCCCCAGCGACATGCAGTGGGAGCGCTATATAGTACTCAGTGCGTGCCTGCTGTGGGGCCTGATGGGGATCAATCCCGAGGAACTGGGTTTCCCGGGCGTGGACCTGCGGCGGCAAGCTCTGCAGGCTGAGGACCCCGAGACGCGGATAGAGCACGGCCAGGAGAGTGGGTTCATCCCGTTGATGGAGAGTTTGGCGAGCTTCTGGAACGACGAGGTCGTGTCGAAGTTCGACCAAGGCGCGTGGAAATTCACCTGGGTCAACCTGGGTAGTGAACGCGAGGAGTACGCGACGCGGATGGCGCAGGCGCGGTTGTCCGCCGGCAAAAGCTGCATCGATGAGGAGCGAACGTGGGCGGATAGGCCGCTGCGGCGCATCCCCCAGGACCGGGCACTGTGGTATCAGGTCGAGGGCGCGGTGAATAAGCATTTCCCGCACCTGTATGACGACCCAGACAAACAGTACGAGGTATGCTCCAGGCTCTACATGGCGAAAGGCGGGGCGTGGTCACTCAGCACGCAAGTGCCGCTGGCTGGCACTGCGCTACAGGTCTGGCAGATGGAGGAGATGCAGGGTACCGGAGAGGAGGGCGGCGGCGAGGAACAGGAGGACCTGATGGCGATGATGGGTGGGCAGGCTGGGGTGCCGGGCGCAGGGGAGGCTCCGGGACAACCCGGCGAAGAGGAGCAGGAGCCGCAGGAACTGCCGCCAGAGATGCCGCCACAGCAGAAGGGCTTGGTCCGCCGGTTCCGCGATGGCATCCGCCGCGTCATCGAGGTGACCATCCCCCGTGCGTAGCCTGTTCGCGCTAGACGGACCCACGGTGCGGATGGTCATACCTGATGCCGGTCTGTCAGAGGAGCAGGCGCTGCGCCTGGTCGTTGACGCTGCCACAGCAGCACTCGGCGAGACTGATCTGGCCAAGGCGCTCAAACATCCGCTGGATCAGGTGGACCGTGCACGGGCACGCCAGCAGTTCCTCGCGCTCCAGCGCGACTTCCGGACGATCCTGGACGCAGAGATCGCCAACAGCGACGCACTATACGAGCAGCTGGGCGAGATTGCCCGCCAACCCACCAAGGTGGGACGCCGCGCGGCCGCAGCGATCAGCGCCCACCACCAGTGCGCCCGCGCCCGGATCAACCCGACCATGCGCCAGTGCTATCTGCGGGCCTTCGAACTCGGGCTGCGTGCCGGCGGGGCCGGACGCGGAATGCTGGACAACGAGAACCGCGTGGTGGACCGCGTTCGCGCGAACGAGTACGCATATTTAGACAATTTTATCACCGACCTGGAGCACCGGGAGGGGACCATGCCCTATGCCTCCCGGGCAGAGCTGTACGGCAACGCCCTTGAGGAGATCTACTGGATGGGGTACGTCTACGCGGACCAGTCGCCGGATCGTTACGTAAAGTGGGTCGGGCGGATCCCGATACCCGACCGCGGCGAGATCCCATGCCCGGACTGCGCGTACATGGTAGGGGACTGGGACAGTCTCATCCGGGATGGCATCGCCCCGCAGAGCGGCCGTACGATCGAGTACATGGGATTCCCCCCAGGTGGCCGCTGGGGGAATGGTGTCTACCAGGCGCAGGAGTTGGCGCGGCTGGGTGTATTCCCCCAATCCGGGGCGCTAGCGTGCACGACTAGATGTCACTGCCGGCTGGTGCAGGCGGGGCGACCGGAGGGCGCACCACAGAGTGGCCCGGCGAAGCGCCAGTTCCGGTCGCTCCAGCCGAAGGCGTTCACGGGGACTGCAGAGAGCATAGACGGCGGCATCGTGGTCACGCGTGCGCACGCGCACGCAGAGCGGCGCCGCTATGCCCAGCGCGCTAAGCGCACGTCCAAAACGTACAGACCGCGCAGGAAAGCGGCGCGGTGATGGAGGCGGAATCATGCCGGTGAACGAGGCGCGGAAAGTATTCGACGGTGTCACACTGACTGCTGGTGCCGCGGCAAAGGTGACAGAAGCGGTAGCCTGTGACACAGCAGACGGCATCGTACTGGCTGCGAAAATCACGAATGGCGCGACGGGGCCGACTGTCCCCGCGACCATCAGCGTAGAGGTCAGTCCGAACGGGACCGACTGGTACAGCTGCGGCGACCCTATCACGGGCTCCACGGAGAACAATGGCGTCGCGAGCGGTATCGTCCAGTTACCGGCGCAGGGATTCCGCCACGTCCGGGTCACTGCCGGCGGCAACACAGCCCAGAACGTGACCGTAGACGCGCATCTCGTGATCGTGCGATACTACAGATAGCCGGAGAGGTATGGGCGATGCCCTGTAGCAACGAGCAGAAATGGTGTGTCCATTCGAAGTGCGCAGGCGCTGGCATCACCAAGGGCCTCAGACGCCTGGTGTTTGGGGTACGCCGTTTCCCGCTGGTCCTGCCAGCCCGCATTGTCAAGGGCACCATGCCGTGGGTGCGGTTCCGCGGCGGGCGGCGGACGGTGCATTCCCTGCAGAAGGCGGCAGGCACATCAGAGGGCACAGTACCACCACCGTCCCGGGGCGGTAAGTACACCAGGGAAGAGATCGAATCCATGGGGCTTCGCTGGGTCACAGCGCATCCGGGGGGATATGAGAGGGAGGGTGTGCCGATCCTGGTGCGGGACCTGGGTGATGAGTACATCGTCGTCGGCGGCGCAGGGCATAGCATGGACATGATGCGACTGCCGAAGAGCAAGGCGGGCGAGGCCCCAAAGGCGCCCAAGTCACGCAAGGAGTTGCCGCCGGAGGTCCAGGAGGAACTAGAGACCAAGCTCCAGCAGCACAAGGAGGCGGTGCAGGCAGCACGCCAGGAGGTACGCGAACGCGTGCGTACAGTGCTTGAAGAGGCGGGGATCAGCGAGGAAGTGCCTAAAGATCTGCTAGATCTGGTGGCTGAACGGGCCCGCAAGAAGGCGGAGGAAGAGGGCGACGTTGAACACGCGGAGGAACTGGCGGAAAAGGCACAGAAGGCGGCCGAGCGTGAACACCGCGAGCGGGTCAAGCGGGCTGTCGACGCCACCATAGACACGGCGATGCAGCAGCTGGCCGAAGCAGAACTGACTGGCGAGCCGCAGGTCGGCGAAGTGGAGGTAGAGGCGGTGGAGGCTGAAGGGGACGAGCTCGTCAAGCGCCTTCGGCGCGTGCGTTTGGACCAGGACACTGCCACCGAGATCGCGCAGCAGGTGTTCGCGCTGAAGGATACCGAACGGGCGCAGAGAGCTGTTGCACGCGCCCTGCGACAGGGCCGGCCGGCACGAGCCGAACTGGCGGAAACGCTTCTGACACCCCTCTCGGACGAGGAGGTACGCAAACGGGCGTTGGCCGATCAGGTGGATGCCGAGCGGGTCCGCCTGAATAATGCCCTAATCGATATGGCGGTAGGCGGCAAGCGCGAGAAACTGTCCGATCGGGGGCTGATCGACGGCGCGGGCGATGCCGTCTACGCCGTCTGCAGTGAGCTGACGGATTCGATTCCCTTCACGCAGCACCAGCTTCAGCGCATTGGGACGCGGGCAGGAGCGCGGCTGATTGCGCGGCATCTGGAACGCCAGGGTGTCGATCGGGAGGCCGCCGCACGGGCGATCCATAACTATATCAGCGAGCACGGGGACGCGGTTGTAGCCGAGGCGGTCGCCCAGGGGCAACATCTGCTGGACACGGCGGATCGAGTAGTCGCCTGCGCCGTAGAGGGCGGCATGTCGTCGAAGGCGTTCGCATACGGGGGGGCACTGCATTATCGGAAGGCCGCCCGCGATCTCGCCAACCGCGCGGTGGGCAGCATGGCGATGATGGCACAGGTGGCCGCCGAACTAGAGGCCCCGTCCACTGAGGAGTTCATCCTGCCCGGGCAGGAGACCCACACGGGGACGGTCATGCTGGCCCGGCGCCTAGGGCTCACTGATGACCAGTACACGATCACCAAGAGGCGAGGAGGCTACCAGATACACGTCTCGCCCGAGGGTGAGGACCTGTTGATGCGGCCGCGGTCCCTGCAGAGCTATGGAGAGGATCAGGCCATCACCGAAATCCGCAAACGGCGTGCTGGCGAGGGATGGACGCGCAGGGGACCCGACGGGGAAGAAAGACCCTGGAAGCCGGAGGGCATGACGGAGACGCTGCGGGACGGGACGCACTGGGATCTGGCGCCACATCAGCAGGCGGATGCGATGATGGTAGAGCGGCAGCATGGCGTCTTGATCGCCGACGAGGCCGGGACGGGCAAAACCTTCGCGGCTCTCGCAGCGGTCGCCCATCTGGCCAGCCAGGGCAAGGCCCGTCGGGTCATCATCGTGGTGCCCAAAAACACGGTGACGCAGTGGTATGAGGCCACACAGGACCTGCTCGCGCCGGAGCTGGCCAGCGCAGTACAGATTGCCAGTGGTGACACGCCACGCCGCCAGCGAATGAGTACGTTGGCCGCGGAGGGTGTGGACGCGGAACAGATGCACATCGTGATTACGAATCATGACACGATTCGTAACCATGCTGGCGACATCGACGATGGCAACTACGATATGATCGTGCTCGACGAGGCGCATCAGTTCACGGAGCGGGCGGGGCGGGAATCGGCCCAGCGTGCCCAGGCTCTCCGTGAGCTATCGATGGAGTACCGCATGCTGCTGACGGGGACCCCGGTGAAGAACGATTTGTCCGAGTTCCACTCGCTTGTGGACTATATTCAGCCTGGACTGCTGGGCGACCGCGAGGAATTCCTGGCTCGCTATGGCAAATTGTCCGGGCCAGCGACGGCAGGCTATGAGGCACTGATGCGCGATCTGCAGAATGCGGTGCGCGGATGTATGCTGGGGACGCGACTCAGCCGGCCCGCCGGCGAGGGTGTATTCGAGTTGCGCCCACTGGGCACTGGGCAACAGCCGATCATGATGCGCGAAGAGTACGTGTCGGTGGCGCCGTCTAGCGAGCAACGCGAGGAACTGCGGCAGGTATCGGCAACCTACGAGGGGTTGAGCGATGTTCCAGGCGCCACGTTTGCGCGACGAGCGCAGGAGCAAAAGGTCATCAATGACCTGGATCCCGAGTCAAACGCCAAAATGGCAGCTACTCGAGAGATCCTGAGCCGCCATCCTGACGAGAGAGTCCTGATATTCGCGACCTATCGCTACGCGATAGATACGGTACGGGAGGCCCTGGGGCTGGACGAACAGGAGATCCGGGTGATCGATGGCAGCATGAGCGACAAACAGCGCTATGCAGTGCAGCAGGAGTTGAACGACCCTGCGAGTCCGGTGCGGGTCGTCCTGTGTACTGACGCGGCCAACACAGGCCAGAATCTGCAGGCTGCTACCGTCGTGGTCAATGTGGATCTACCTGATACGCCCTCGATTGTCCGACAGCGATTCGCACGGGCATGGCGTGTGCGCCCCCCGAAGGTCACTCAGGACTGGCCAGACCTGCCCGACACAGTCCACGTCTACCATCTGCAGTCAGAGACGCAGTACGATATCGAGCAGCGCCACCGGCTCGAACAGAAAACGCGCCAGATGGACATGCCCCACAAACTGGACCAGGCGGACGACACGGAGGGTCTCGGTGGCATCCTAAGCGCCTATCTACGAGAGAGGGACGCACATGGCCAGACAGCGACCGCTTGACGATGTAGAAGGGCGCCATCGGGCCAGCAAGCGTTTGGCGCAGCTGGCGGCGGAGGCCCAGAGTGGATACGAGAAGGATTGCGAGGCGCTGCGGCAGCTGATCGTCGCCGCCCGGAAACGCGCCCGCCACCTGCGTTCACGGATGCGCAGCCTGGCCAGCGCGTTGCAACCCTGGGTAGATGCCGGGATGCCTAATGACGAGCGGCGAATCGACGCAGCCCGCGAGTACATACAGATGGTACGCGATCTACGCGACTGTTGGCTGGCGGAGGCGTATGGATGCCGAATCCTGCGGCAGCTGCACGAGAAGGTCCCCTAAGGGGGCAGACAGGCCGAGGTGAGATAGATGGCAGGCGCAATACTCGGACCAGTAGCAGTGCGGATACAGTTCCCCGTGATCAAGTCTGTCCGCGGGGCCAACGGCGACTACATCATCGAGGGCATCGCGTCCGATGAGGGCCTGGACCTGGAGAGCGAGGTCGTGAAGGCAACCGGATGGCTGAAACACATCGACTATCTGGTGAACCAGGGGAAAATCACCTGGGACCACCAGCCGGGCCTGATCCTCGGCGAGATCCTGCAGGCCGAGGTGAAGACACCCGAGTGGGTCCAGAAGCACTTCGGCTTTCAGCCGACGGGACGGGCGCTATACCTCAAGGCGCGTGTAGTGGCGCCCAATGACGAGATGGACCCGGACCAGCGGAAGGCGCTCCAGGTGTGTCGCGGGCTGCTGGAGAGTGGTGTCCAGCTGGGACTGTCCATGGAGGGGGCGCGGGTGCGCAGTCTGCCTGCACAGATCGGCGGCCAGGAGGCCGTAGAGACGGTGGAGGTTGTTCCGACGGGCTGTTCGATCACGCCGTCGCCCGTCAACCCGCGGGGCGTGTGTCGACTGGCCAAATCGCTCAGCGAGGCGGTCGCTGAGCAGGGCGAGGATGAGCAGGGACCGGCGGTGCTCGTGTGTAGGGGTGTGCCCGAATCTCTGGCGCATGGTGGAGGTTCTACATTGGACCCGTCACCTACGGGCGCCGACCTCGCGGCAGGTGCACGCGAGCTGGTCGGAATGCTGAAGAGCGCGCTGGCACCGGCGCAGCGATCAACGAGTGAGGTGAAAAGCATGCCGGGTGATATCGGCGGGCGAGAGTTGGCCAAGCAGGCGCGGGACTTCGTGGTCGTCGTCAAGGCCATGCTCGACACGGGCTACGGGACGGACAGCAGGGAATTGCGTGGTGGGGCGGCTCTGCGACGTAGCGGGTTGGGGCGCGAACGCGTGCGCAAGGCACGGAAGAAAGACCGCTATGAACGCGCAGTTGCCGCAGGCGCCAAACTGGGCAGTGGTGCGCGGTTCCGCGCACTGGCCGAGGAGGCGCGGGCAGGTGGGGCCCGTGATCCAGAGGCCGTTGCAGCTGCAGTAGGTCGAAAGAAGTACGGCGCAAAGCGGATGGCGCAGCTGGCAGCGGCCGGTCGCAAGCGCCACAGTTGATTGAGAGTCTTCGACGAGGTCGAAAGAGCTGCTTGTGCGGCTCAGATACCGGGACCTTGGACATCAGTCCGGGGCCCAATCCGGAGGTACGATGATGAATCTGGTCATCACTGCATTCGCGTTTGTGCTCCTCCTGGCACTCATCGAAAGCCAGGATAAGGAGCAAGAAGATCCCGAGGCGCTGCTGGACAAGGCCATCGAGGACCTGTCGCAGCAGCCAACGGTCTCTGCCGAAGGCGTTGGGCGGCTGTTTGGGCTGCTCAAGGGCTGGCTGTCGCACGCCCTGAAGGGCCTGCGTCCTTCGCCCGAGGAGCAGGAAGACGAGGCCGAGGAGCTGATCGATGAGCTGGATCTAGACGAGGAAGCTGTGGAAGAAGAGCCGGAGTACGAGGAGGACGAGGAGCCGGAATACGAGGATGAAGACTACGAAGAGGAAGAAGAGGAGTATCCCCGGCCTCCCGTGCGGAAGGCGATCTCGCAGGCTGTGGGGGACCGCCTCGGAGACGTCATCGCAGGTGATGAGGTAGTCGCGCAGCTGCTGGCGGCCTCTGATGAGGTGCAGCGCAGCCGCGATGCCGCGTTTCTGGCTGAGCTGCGGAAGGTGCGGAAGGGGCTGGCGGCGGTTATGCGGCGGCAGCAGCAGGAAGTCAAGGCCCGCAAGGCGCTCGAACAGGCGCTGGAAGAGATGGGACGCGTGCCAGCGGGTGGGCTGCGTGCTGGCCCATACCAGGTACGCCAGGTGCGGAAGGGCGCGAGTGCCGAGGGTGGCGGGTTCCCCGCGCAGGAGGAGATCCTCGCGCAGGCGGACGAGGTCCTGGCCAAGGGCATTATCGAGCCGAAAATCCGTCGCACGATTGAAATGGCGTATGAGGCGGGTGATCCCTCTCTCGCACGCCACGAGATTGCGCTCGTGCAGAACGCAAAGACGCGGGTAAGTCAGTAGCAGTTCGGCGCGTCCGCGCCGTGCAACGATGGGCAACACTACGAGCTGGCCTACGGGTCAGCATCTCTTGAGGTGACTACAATGAATGGACAGGCAATGCAGATGCCCTTCGCAGGCGGGCCGGGGCTACCTCTGGGATCATACGATCCCGCCCTCCTGGCGAAGGCCCTGACGGTGAACTACGGCACGGATGTCGCCACGCTTACAGGTGGCGCCGCGCTCCGTGTACAGAGCCTGGATCGGATGCTATACGACACGATCTGGGCCGACCCTCATATCAAGGCGTTCAAGCTATTGAAGACGACGCCAACGGAGAGTACGGTCGACGAATGGGTGACGCGCGCGGCGTATGGGTCGCCCTGGGGAGCGGTAGCGGGTGAGGCGGACAACCCGCCGAGCACGGTAGCTGAGCTGCAGCGGATGGTCGGGTTCGTGAAGTATTATCGAACCTACCGCGAGGTAAGTCACCCAGCGACCATAATCCGCAACATTGTGGCGGCAATCGCGGAAGAGGAACAGGCTGCCAGCCTGTATCTGGCTGGCTGTATCGAGCGTGACATCTTCTTCGGCGACTCGTCCGTCATCCCCGAACAGTTCGACGGGCTCCTCCCGCTGATCCTCGCCAATGGCAACGAACGGGCGATCATCGATCGGCAGGGGCAGCCGCTGAACGAACGGGAGATCATCCTCACCCTCGCGGCCGAGATCGGCGCGAAGGGTGGTGTCCCGACGCACATGTTCGTGGACCCGTACTCGCAGTCCGACCTCGACCGCACGATGATGGACTCCGAGCGGTTCGTGCTACCGCAGCGCTCGGCCGATAATCAGTACAGTGTGGACTTCGGGATCGGTGCGATCCGCACCAGCTTCGGGACGTTGAACATCGTCAACGATATATTCCTCGCCCCGGAACGCGGCTGGTTCACTGATACTGTGCCGCTTGACCGGGCTCCCACGTCCTCGCGGGGTGGCGACAGCAACAATCCGGCACCCGCTGCTCCGACCAAGGTCGAAGCCGCCGCTGACGGCACCAAGGGACTCATGCCCGCCGGTGACTACTACTACAAGGTGAGCTCGGTCAACAAGAACGGTGAGAGCGCTGCTAAGGCCGCCGAGGCAGTGGTCCAGCCCACCGCCGGGGAGAAGGTCACTCTCACCATCACGTCCGCCGATTCGAGCATCACCGGGTTCCGCATCTACCGGTCCGCGGTCGATGCCGCGAACGACGCCGACTGCCGGTTCCTGTGCCAATGCGCCCGCGGGACTAGCGGGACTGACACGTTCGTGGACGATGGGTCCTGGGTGCCTGGCACCACGTGCGCGTTCGTCTGGGACACGCACCCGGGCGACCCCGCCGTGGATTTCCGGCAGCTCCTCCCGATGATGAAGTTGGAGCTGGCCATCGTGAAACCCGCGATCCCGTGGCTGCAGATGCTGTACGGGTACCTGCGGGTCACGCGACCTCTGCGGCTGGGGCTCGTCAAGAATATCCTGCCGACGCCAATCGCCGAGGCCGGCTGGAATCCGCTCGGTGTGTGACGATACAGTGAGACAGAAGGGGGGCGGTGGTTAGGCCACCGCCCCGATCCATATCTATCAGGAGGTAGTACAATGCGTCTGACCACAGATCAGGTACGGAGACTGGACCATGCGGGACCCGCTGAGCGACATGCGCGACTGGGCCACGTGATCCAGCAGTTGCAGAGTTTGGAAGTTCTGCCGTTGTTCCTCCCGGGTACGCTCGGACATGATGCCGGTCCCGGGAGCGATGGAGTGCTGATCGGTGCGCTGACCGACCAGGCTGTGGGACACGCGCTCGCGGAGGACGGCACGGAGATCACGGACGAGACCGCGGCCGCCAACAATGCGACCACCAACGACATGACGCTCTGGCCCGCCGCACCCGCCGAAAACGACGCGTATTACATCGGTGCGTCGGCGAAGTTCTGCGCGGTCATCGTCAACTTCACGACCGCGGCGTCGAACCTCGTCATGAACACGGCACTCGAATACTGGGACGGCGAGGACTGGGTCGCACTGGCGGCAGAGGACAACACGGCAGGACTCAAGTCTACGACCACCGGCAGCAAGCTCTGCTCGTTCGCCCCGCCCGCGGACTGGCGGGTCATGACGATCACAGATAAGGACAATGCCGTTCACGAAGGCTACTTCATCCGGTGGCGCTGCATGGACTACACATCGGCGACCACCATCCCGAAGGGTGGCCAGGCATGGGTCCTGGACTTGACCCACGGTGCTGGCCTGTATATGCCGGGCGACTGCGCGATCAGCGGCGCTGACTTCACGGCTGGGACCGTCTCGGGCAGCGCCGGCGACAGCGTGTTCCTGGTCATCAACCTGACGAAGGGCACGTCCGCCGCGCTGACCTACACGAAGGCGCTGGCGATCGATCACGATGCGCTGGCTGCGCCTCTCCGCTTCGAAGCCGGCGACCAACTCGTGATCAAACAGGTGATGGAGGACGGCACCACTGAGTACGCAAACGTGAACGCCGTGTTGAAACTGGAGGTGTGATCGTGACGCGGGTGTACAGTGAGCGATACGCGGGGCAGTCGCTAGTAATGAACGATGCCCTCGTGGAGTTCGGCCCAGACGGCTGGTGTCGCGGGATCGTGGCGATGATGACGCGATTCGCGGAGCCGTTGCCCGAGCCGATCCCCCTGCGGCCTCAGGAGATCGAGCACTGCCGGCAGTTTCCTGACCGGTACGTGGTCTACGAGGAGCCGGAGGAACCAGTGAACGAGCCAGTTGACGAGGTCGCGGCGCCCGCAGTCGAGGACGCAATCCAGGACGCAGTAGGGGTCGCGCCCGCAGTGGGCGCAGTCAAGGCTGTAGTACGGGCCGCGCCCGCCGTCCAGGCCCCGCCCACCGGAAGCATCAGCGTGCTCATGCGTCGGTCGCTGGCCGAACTCCAGCAGATCGCCACTGACTGTGGTATCGATGTGCCGGAGGGGGCCACTAAACGTGTGCTGGCGGAGCTGATCGCCGATGATTATCACCGCCGATGACGTCCGTACGCATCTAGGTGGTCTCGACCGCTACGTGGACCAGCTAGGGGCCGAGCAGGCTGCACGCGCCTATGCCGAGCGTATAGCCGCCGCGGAGGCCTGGTTTCAGCGCACCACTCGGGTGCGCCTCGAACCTACACTGATCGTCACCTATCCCGAGGAGGGGCAGGAGTACGATCTGGCCGACGACGCGTACACGCTCCACGGCGCTAGTTCTACCCGGCCTATCCGCATCCAGCTGCGGTGGCGTCCAATCATCGAGATCATCCGAGTCAGTCTGGAGTTCGCTCGAGGTGATCAGATCATCAGGTTCCCAGCATCGTGGCAGCGGGTGAACAAGCGCCTCGGCATCGTCACGATCGTGCCGTACGGCGCTGCGGCGCCTGCGGTAGCCGCCGCCGGCGCCACCATGTGGCTACCCGTGCTGGGCCGCTCGATGTGGCCCCAGGACACCGTTCCACAGTTGATTGCTGTTGACTACCGCGCCGGGTTTGAACGCGCCGATACCGACCCAGAACTCGCCGACGTGCGTGACTGTATAGGTCGTGATGCGGCCTGGAGGCTTCTCCAGGACATCCCGCGTCTGGTGCCAGACAGCGTGACGTTGGACGGGTTCACGCAGAATTTCACCCGGATGCACGATATGATCACCGACCTGCAGACGAGCGTCCGTACGTTCGTTGAACTCTATCAGGCACGCGAGCGCCCGATCGTCGCAGGTGTCCTATGATCAGTATCGAGGCCTACCGCGAGCTCATCCGGCGCATGGGGGAACAGTTCCGCTGGCTGCGGGCCATGCCCTCTGACGCCTACGACCCGCGGTCGGGCCTCGACGGCGACCGGGAGGACGTCCACAGCGACCATGGGCACCTATACGTGGACGAAGGCCTCCGCCGCGGGCTTCTGGCTCAACAGAAACGAGACGCACTGCACCCCGAACTCGGGTGGATTCACATCGGCCAGCTATGGCTGACGGTGATGCCAGACGAGGTGCGACTGGCCCCATGGGACAAGATCGTCCTAGTCGAGCGCACGCAGATCGAGATGGAGCGGATCGCGCGTGGCACGGACCAGCTGGGGCAGCGGTACCCAGTCAGGATCCTGTCGGTGGCAGACAGCGCCGCCGAGTACACGGAGGACGTGCAC
>Ga0209720_1001670_pt1 | contig 18153 bp, 16 predicted proteins | sample AD_JPNMR3_MetaG_FD_184426 | JGI IMG/M metagenome (GOLD analysis project Ga0209720, IMG submission 184426) | Active sludge microbial communities of municipal wastewater-treating anaerobic digesters from Japan - AD_JPNMR3_MetaG (SPAdes) (version 2) | ecosystem: Engineered > Bioreactor > Anaerobic...
CCTGTTACTTACGTTCAAACACCAGAAATTGGCAGATTTACGGGTCCGCCGAGAACATATACATATACCTTCACAGCACCTGCTGGACCTGCATATTTAATTTTGACAAACTATGGCATTACCTCAGGAGAAATCCGATTGAACGGAGCTATTATCATAGAACAAAAAGAATTCAAAAATCACCCATATCCTCAAATCATCAAAAAATCTGTGACTTTACTTGGTGGAGTAAATACACTTTCATGCTGGCTTGCCAGTACGCCATCTGATTATTACTATGTCTCTATCGGAAATCCTGCAACAAAGGCATATCTTCCAACATCTGATTTTTTTGTTATCGGTAGTTATGGCAGAGATAAAAAAAGCGGCGGAAAGGGTTTTGATAGGGATATTATTTACAATTCAAAAACATACCCAAACTTCCAGTGAGGGAAAAATGACAAAATTCAGAAGAAGAAAATATCTCATCAACAAACCGGTTCAAATCGGATATTTCGGATTAACTGCGTGGTTTATATGTCTGGGGATACTTCTTGTTGGAAGTATTACCTATTATTTCACGCTCAATACCATTATCAGTGAAATTCAAATTACATCTCCTGCCTTTGACGCAGTTGAGACAGTGCAAAAAATCAATTTATTACTTCAGAAGAAACTTGCAGGTGTTTTTGTGGCACTTGTCGGTGTTGCTGCAATTTTGGTCATTTTATACCTTCACAGGGTTGTTGGACCAATTTTCAGAATTGAGAGAACACTGCGCGACGTTGTCGAAGGAAAACCATTTCATCCTATTAAACTCAGAAAAAAAGATAGTTTCCAATCCCTTGCTGAAGCCATTAATACATTCGTCCAGCATCATGAAGAGAAAAGCCAAAAAACAAAAGAAATTTTGAACCAGAACCTATCAGACACAGAAAAAATCCAGAAAATTAAGGAAATTTTTAAGGACTAACTCTTTCGGCATCAAGCCATAGTTTTTCAAGATTATAAAATTCCCTTACCTCTGGCAGGAATATGTGAAGGACAAAATCTCCGTAATCAAGCAAAATCCAGTTTGTTTCAAACCCTTCAATTGAAAAAGGAGGGCTATTGAACTGTTCAATCACTGCTTCAGCCATTGCCCTGATTTGAATGGTTGTTTCGCCTGAGACAATAATCAGATAGTCAGTAATCCAGGTGAGTCTCCTGACATCGAGAATTACAATGTTTTCTGCCTTTTTTTCTTCAAGGATTGCCAGCAATTTTTTCAGTTTTTCTATAGATCTTCTCCTTTTTCACTTATTATACCAGAATCCTCCATCTTTTCAATCTTTGAATGAAGTGGTACAGACATCAAGTAATTCCTTTTCTTGGAGACCGTCTGGTCTACTGAACATGTGTGCATGCGCATCAATCACTACCATATTACCTCCTATCTTGGAAACTCATCATTTCTATATTATCATGGACCAGGGATTTTTGTTGCTTATCTTCGCGGTTGACAGGATGAAAAAGTTTTAATAAAATTATTTGGTCTATTTTTTTACCAAGGGGGAAAAAATGAGAGTGAAGATTGATGAAAATACCTGCACTGGATGCGGGCTCTGTGCAGACAATTGCCCTGAAGTATTTGAAATGGGTGATACAACAGCAAAGGTGATTGCTGACCCTGTACCAGCAGAACAGGAAGAATGCGCAAGAGAAGCTGCAGAAAATTGCCCAGTAGATGCGATATCTATTGAATAAAAAGGTTTATAGAGCAGTTTCAGGGATATCCATTGTTGCAATTTTCGTCGCAGGATGCAGTCTGAACCACAGAGAAAAAGCGCAACAACATCTTCTGAAGGCACTGCAGGAGTACAGACAGGATATTGTTAAAAACCCTAACGATCGGTCTCTTGAAGAGAAATATTATACACTTGCCAAATTGGCGCTGGGTGACATTCAAGCAAAAATAGAACTTGTTCTGCTCTACCAGGAAACCAGCAGACCTGACCAGGCAAGAGAAATTCTGAAACAAATTGCTGCAGAAAATCCTGAACAGGCATCTGGATATCTGAAAAAAAAATTAGAATCTGCATATAGCATTGAGCAGCGCATTGGAATTTATCAGGCACTTTTATATCTTAATCCGCAGGATACAAACTACCTTGAGCAACTTGGTCGATTGTATCTTGGAACAAATCAGACAGAAAAAGCAATTATTGCGCTGGAAAATGCAATTAATTATGGCAGTAGAAACAGCGAGACAATTAAATATCTTGTCAGGGCATACATAAATCAGAACAGGTATGATAGCGCAGAAAACCTTTTAAAAACACTTATTGCCAAAAAGGATGAGGTTCAATTAAGGGAGCAACTGGCTGATGTTTATAAAAAACAGGGCAAGAAAGACCTGTACCTTGCTGAAGTAGAAAAAATTTCCGAGAAAAAGGGAAAAAAGAAACTGATTGTACTGAAAAAGCCAGAAATTCAGAGAATTCCTGAATTGAAAAAATTTTCTCTTGGTGAAAGAATAGATGTAGAACCCTACACATTTCTTGTCGTTGACAAAGTCCTCCAGAAACTTTTTGTTTATAGATTTGATGGCCAAACTTTTGAGCAACTTGCATCCGTTGTGTGTACGACAGGGAAAAATATGGATGATAAAAAAAGACCTGGAGACTTTGCAACTCCTGAAGGAACTTTTCTCATCAAGACATTTATTCCTGGTTCAAATCTTGAACCAAAATACGGCGCAGGAGCATATGTGCTTGATTTTCCTGATTATCTTTCCCAGAGACAAAACAAAGATGGCAGTGGTATATGGTTGCACGGGACGCCGATTGAAAGGCCTCCTTATAACAGTGAAGGATGCGTTGTTGTAAATGATAATGATTTTCGTACATTGCAACAATATATTGAGCCCGGCAAAACTTATATCCACATTTTGAAACAGGAAAAGGATATGAATCTTGCTGATTTTGCTTCTGTATGGAAAACTCTTAAGTCATGGCAAAAATCATGGGAAAGCCTGGACACAGAAAAATACCTTTCTTATTATGCAGATGACTTCAGAAGTGATGGTAAGGACAAGAAGGCATGGAGTCAGTATAAGAAAAAAGTTAACAGGGATAAGAAGTATGTGAAGCTTGAGTTAAAAGATATCGTGATTGTTCCATACGGAAACACACAATTTGGCTATGTGTTCCTGATAGATACAATTCAAAAATACGAGTCAAACAATTTGAAAAGCACAACGAGAAAAAATCTTTATCTTGCCAGAGTCAATGAAACTTACAAAATCATTGGCGAACTGGTGAAGTAATTTTTTCACTTTTTCAAAAACACTTCAATCACAGGCACGCAAACATCTGGTTTTACCACAGGAAGTATAAACGATGTCATTGTGATTTTGTCTTCTGTATTTTTTGTTCTTACGTACGGGTAATCAATTTTCCTGACAAAAACTTCTGAACCATCATGAAGAAACTGTGCATATTCAATTCTGTCCTCAAATCCTTTAATCGGTAAGAATACATAGGGCCAAGCGAAGATGTGTACATAAAGCCGGTTTGTTTCAGGATTATATGTGAGTCGGCAATCTTTTGGTGGAATAAATCCTTCAGGTGCCCTTGTGCAACCATAGATAGACCTGCTATGTCTTTTCATCCACTCACCAATTCCAGCAAGCCTTTCGGTTGCTCTGGCATCAAACTCACCCCTTGCTGTTGGACCAACATTCAAAAGCAGATTACCACCCTTACTGACAATATCTATAAGCATCCTTACAAGCACATCAACGCTTTTCCATGTTGCTTGATCTCTGTGATAACCCCAGGAACCAGAAAAGGTATGACACGCTTCCCATACTACGGGTTTTCCATCAACTGTCAGTGCCTCTGGAACATCAATCTGTTCAGGAGTTAAAAAGTCCCATTCATTTTCAAGGTCAAGACGATTATTAATCAATATATGTGGCTGAATAGACCGTATCATCTTCACAAGATTTTCACTATCCCAGTCCTGCCTTCCTTTTCCTACCCAGCCCGCTGGTCTTCCCGGGCCAGCAGGATAACTGAAGTCACACCATAAAATGTCAATTTTTCCGTAATTGGTAAGTAGTTCCCTGACTTGATTATGCAGATATTCCCTGTATTTGCTCATATCACGGGAACTATTGAGTTTTTCTCTTTCAGGATGGTTTCTCAATGGATGCACACTATCAATGGTGAAATGGGGATGATGCCAGTCAATAAGTGAATAATAAAAACCAATTTTCAGTCCCTCTGCCCTGAATGCATCAACAAACTCTCTTATCAAATCTCGCTTTGCAGGAGTATTTGTTGCTTTGTAATCAGTGTATGCTGAATCCCAGAGACAGAATCCTTCGTGGTGTTTTGTTGTGATAACAACATACTTCATTCCTGCCTGTTTTGCGGTTTTTGCCCACTGCGCCGGGTCAAAAAGGTCAGGATTAAAATGTTTGAAATAAATGTCATACTTTTCATCCGGGATTTCTTCCACGTGTTTTACCCACTCGTGTCTTGCAGGCAAGGCGTATAGCCCCCAGTGAATAAACATTCCAAACCTATCATGAACAAACCAGCGTGAATCTCCTTTTCCCATAATTTTCCCCTTGTAAGTTTTCTTTAATTATATAACAGAACAAAATTATTTCAATATCAGTGCTTTTCAACCAGCGACAGGAAGCAGAATATGTGATGGTCTTAAGGAATCATGAAAAACCATCTGTTTCGCAATCTGAAATTCTATATCAAATGCAGGGTCTTTTCCTGTATTGTGATTTCTATCCCACAGGGGAAAATTGCTGCTGGTAATATAAATTTTTATTCTATGACCCTTTTTGAACAAATTCGACGTCACAGCCATTTCTATCTTAAATTCATATATCCTGCCTGGTACCATCAATTGTGGACTGCCCCAGACATTATCTCTGAATCTTGCCCTGATAATTCCCTCTGAAAGGTTTATTGATTTTCCATCAGGATACTCATCTGCCAGTTTTACAACAAAATCAGTATCATTAGCACTGGATGACGCAAAAAGAGTAAACATTACAGGACCAGTGATTTCCATATCATGTTCAAGAACATCTGATACATAAACAAGTACGTCTTTTCTTGTTTCAAGAACACGTTGGTCATATGGCCCGGGTTTAGCAATTTCAAAAAGACCAGGGTTATATGCTCCTATGGAATGATTTCCGCCTATTGTTGGTACAGGATGATTTGGGTCAAATTCATATGTATCAGGCATTTCTGTTGAAAATGGTGGTTTTGTAGAAAGGCGACGATTTTCCCTGATGTACCATTTGACATATTGAACGCGGCCTGGAGGCCACTGGTATTCATCCTGCCACTGATTCTTTCCCATTACGAAAATTCTTATTGGTGCTTTCTGAAACTCGTCCGGGTTTTTTCCCTTCAAAATACAAGCAAGCCACCTGCACCAGGCGTCATTCTCCTTTAAAGTATCAACACCAAAGTCAATTTCACCAAGAACTGTTGAAGGATTAATGCCATGTGTCCATGGACCAACGATAATTCTGTGGCTATTTCTTATTTGTCCTGATTTGCTGTGTTTTCTCAATTGATTGAAAATATTAAACATTTCATTCCCGTAATAATCATACCATCCAGCCATCAAAAGCACAGGCATTTGAAATTTCTCATAATGCGATTGAAGGGAAAATTGTTTCCAGAAATCGCTGTAGATATTATGCGTAACAAAATCTCTGTACGATTGAACAATTCCTGCGCCGCTTTTTTCATCAAGTTCAATCACTGGCGTAGACACCAGCAGTTTCTTCACATCAAAGCAGGGCATGAGCTGTGCCTCTGATGTTCTGCTGTTGGTTTCAAAACACAGCCAGCTCCATGTCAGTCCCAGAGAAAATGCACCATTACAGTAATATGCCTGTTTCCAGCAATCACCAGCCATAAACTGCGCACATAGAGTACTCAACCTTTTACTTCCTGAGATGACTGCATAAAACTGGGTTGCTGCAAGATATGAAGCACCATACATACCAATGTTTCCATTACACCATGGTTGTTTTACAAGCCATTCAAGAGTGTCGTAGCCGTCGTTTGCTTCATTGATAAACGGATAAAAATCTCCCTCTGACGCATACCTTCCCCTGCAGTCCTGAATTACAATAGCGAGTCCCTTTGAAAGTAAATCTGCTGGAGGCAAAAAATTTCTGTTATATGCTGTTCTGATCAAAACAACAGGATGTGGCCCAGGACATTCTGGAAGAAAGACATTTGTTGCAAGGTTTATTCCGTCCCTCATTTTAACAGATACATTTCTGAAAATTGTTGCCATAGGTTCTCCAGTTTAATAGATAATTTTGATATATAATATCTCTATGGCAAACAAGACGCAATACCTTCAAAAAATTTTTCAAAAAGACCAGTTTCCTGTTCGTATTGTTCATACAAAAACAAATGCCTTTACAGGGACCATCACTATTTCTCATTACCATGCTATGGAACTTGAATTACAATTTATAAAAAGGGCAACAGGATTTTATTTTATAAAGGACACAAGATACCCTGTTAAACCATTTTCTGTATTGATTATTCACAGATATGAGGTCCATCATTTTTTTTCTTCAGAAAAAAATCCATTCATTGATAAAATTTCTCTGATGCTATCTCCAAAAATTTTTGAACAATTACAAATATCAAAAGATATTGCACCAATCTTTGAGTGCAAACCAGATTTTTCTCATCAAATTTTGTTGACGGGAAAAGAATTTTCTAAAATTGAATTTTTGTTGAACCAGGCAAAAGAAGAAATGGAGCAAAGACATTTTCTCTGGCAACCAATTGTGTTAACATCCCTTGAACAGATCATCGTCTTTCTTTTGAGAAGAATGAAAGAGGGTGATTCGCAAATCATATTCAGGAGTGAAATGCACAACGTTGTTGCTGCCGCAATTTCTTATATAGAAAAAAATTTCTCCCTGCCCGTCACCCTTAAACAGGTCAGCAGTTTTCTTAATGTTTCACAGTTTCATTTAAGCCATCTTTTTACCAGGTATACCGGAATATCATTCAAGACATATCTGATCAGAAGAAGAATCGAAGAAGCAAAGAAATTATTAAAGGAAACCGATTTTAAGGTTGCATCAATTGCTCATAAAGCAGGTTTTGCCGATGAAAGCTCTTTCACGAAAAGTTTCAAAAAAACTACTGGAATCAGTCCATCATCTTTTCGCAAGATTTTCCAGTAAGTCAGCAAAAAACACCTTGAATAGCAGGTAAAAAAGACATATGATAATCAAGGGAAACGAGAAAAGATTATGAAATAAGGCATATCACCACTTGTCTCATTTGCCTCCCGGTGGGGAGGAAAAAAAGGAGGAGGACTTATGAGTAAACTTGCAATATTAGGGGGACAGCCAGAAGTAAAAAATACCTCAAATGACATTTTTATGCGCAACATTACAAAGGAAATGGAAGAGGCAGTCTTAAAGGTTCTTCATGAATGGAAAATGTCTTCCACAGATATTACTATAGAATTTGAAAGAGCATTTGCGGACTGGCATGGAATGAAGTACGGACTTGGTTGCAACACAGGAACTGCTGCCCTTCATTGCGCGATGTTTGGAGCAGGAATTGGCGTGGGAGATGAAATAATCTGCCAGAGCACAACATACTGGGCAAGTTGTTTACCTGCATTTTCATTGGGAGCCACAATTGTGTTTGCGGATATAGACCCTGAAAGTTTGTGTATCGATCCAGATGACATTGAACACAGGCTTTCACCAAGAACAAAGGCAATCATGGTTGTTCATTATGCTGGTATGCCCGCTGATATGGATAGAATTATCCCCATTGCAAAAAAACATAACATTAAAATCATTGAAGACGTTTCTCATGCTCATGGTGCCCTTTACAAAGGAAAAATGGTTGGCACTTTTGGTGATGTTTCGGGATATTCCCTGATGAGCGGAAAGGCGTTTGCCATTGGCGAAGCCGGGATTATGCTGACAAACGACAGAGATATTTATGAAAGGGCAATTCTTTTTGGTCATTATGAACGACATAGCGAAATTCAGAATCCTGAACTGGCAAAATTTGCAGGGCTTCCATGGGGTGGATATAAATACAGAATGCATCAAATGTCATCAGCAATTGGTCTTGTTCAGGTCAGGCAATTTCAAAAAGATATGGTGGAAATTGATCGGGCAATGAATTATTTCTGGGACCTTCTTGAAGGATATCCTGGTATTCGTGCGCACAGACCTCCAAGAAATTCTAACTGCACAAAAGGTGGCTGGTACTGTGCGCTGGGAAGATACGTAAGTGAAGAACTTGAAGGTCTTTCCATTTCAAGATTCTGCGAGGCACTGAGGGCAGAAGGTGTGGGATGGGCGCATCCTGGTGCCAATAAACCTCTTCATCTTCATCCACTTTTTCATAATGTTGACGTTTATAGGCATGGAAAACCTACGAGAATTGTGTTTTCTGACAGGGATGTCAGGGAAAAAATCGGTACTCTTCCAAATGCTGAAGCAATGGCAAAAAAGGTTTTTGCTGTACCATGGTTCAAACATTACTGGCCTGAAAGAATTCAGGAATATGCAAATGCTTTCAAAAAGGTGATAGAAAACTATAAACAACTTCTTCCTGGTGATAAAGGAGACCCTGAAGAACTGGGTAACTGGTACTTAAGCAAAAGATAAGGGGGATATATGAGTAAGCTGGCAATTGATGGCGGTAGTCCAGTCAGAAAAAATCCAATGCCTGCAAGGGTGATGTTTGATGAAGAAGAAAAGAGTGCTGTGTTAAGAGTGGTCGAAAAAACAATGACAGGCAATCAAGCTCTTGACAGGTACGGTGGAATTGAAGTTGACCAGTATGAAAAGGAATTTGCCCAAAAGTTTGGAATGAAATTTGCTACTGCAGTAAGCTCTGGCACAGCAGCGATTCACACCGCTTTAGCAAGTTTGAAGATGGAACCAGCAAGTGAAGTGATCACAAGTCCCATTACTGACCCTGGTGCTGTGATGCCGATCGTGTTTCAACAATGTATCCCTGTGTTCTGTGATGTGGAGTACAATACTTTAAACCCGTCCCCAGAATCAATAGAACAACTCATTACAGAAAAAACAGGTGCAATCATAGTAGTCCATCTTGCTGGCTTTCCTGCCAGAATCGACAAAATATGCGCAATCGCGAAAAAACACAAAATCCCTGTCATTGAAGATTGTGCCCAGGCGCATGGCGCAAAATATAAAAATAAGTATGCAGGCAGTTTTGGCACTCTTTCTGCATTCAGTTTGATGAGTGGAAAGCACACAACAAGTGGTGGTCAAGGCGGAATGGTTCTCACTGATAATGAAAATTTATACTGGGACGCAAAAAGATTTGCTGACAGGGGCAAGCCCTTTAATAGCACAGAAAGCACCAATCTCTTTGCTGGATTAAATTATCGGATGACTGAACTTGAAGCAGCCATTGGTAGAGCTCAACTAAAAAAGATGGATAGCATTGCGGAAAAAAGGAGAGCCATCTACGAAAAGTTGAAGGAAGAATTTAAGAAGGAACTTGTGGCATTCAGGATTCCTGAGGTAGAACCAGATTCAGAACCAAATCCCTGGTTTTTATTCGTGCATGTTGATAAAGAAAAATTGAAAGCAGATAATGAACTTCTTGCAAAGGCAATTTGTGCAGAAGGCATTCCGGTTGGGCAGAAGTACGTGATGCCAATGTATCAGGCAAAATGGATTGTTGAGAAGAATACCTTCGGCTCGTCTGGTCTTCCATGGTCACTGCCGCAGGCAAGAAAAATAAATTATGTTCATTGCTGTCCTGTGGCAGAAAAAACTCTTGAAGACCATATGACACTGCCGATTCACGAATATTATCAGAACAGGGAAATATATGATATCATAGAAGCATTCAAAAAGGTTGAGAAACATTTTTTAAAATAAGGAGCGAAAATGGAAGAAATAAAAATTGGCATTATTGGTTTTGACACATCCCATGTACCAGCATTCACAAAGGTGATTAACGACACTTCAGACCCATTTCATGTCCCTGGCGGAAAAGTAATTGCTGGAGTCCCGACATTTAGCAAGGACTTTGATTTAAGCTATAACAGGGTTGAAAACTTCAAGAAGGAACTTATTGAAAAATATCATGTGAAAATTTTTGAAAGTATAGAAGAAATGCTTGAGGTCGTTGACGCGGTATTGCTTGAAAGCGTTGACGGACGAAGACACTTACGGGAAGCAGAACCAGTATTAAAATCAGGCAAACCTGTATTTATAGATAAACCATTTACCACATCTTACAGTGATGCAGTAAAAATTGTTCAACTTGCAGAAAAATATTCGTGTCCTTTATTTTCATGCTCTCCACTCAGGTTTGATGCCAATATATCCGCAGTGAGAAACGACAGTGAACTGGGCAGGATTTTTGGCTGCGATAGTTTTTCTCCTGAAAGCAGGGTGAGTGCGATGCCTGGATTTTTCTGGTATGGAATCCATGGAATTGAAGTTCTTTTTTCAGTGATGAAAACCGGGTGTAAATCTGTTGAGGTAGTTAATTCTGAATCCGCTGACATTGCAGTGGGACTGTGGGAAGATGGACGGATAGGCGTTTACAGGGGAATCAAGCAGGGAGAATCTTCATATGGAATGACTGTGTTTGGTGAAAAGAAAATCAGACATACTACATACAATCCGGATATTCCCATGTACTCTTTGCTGATAAAGGAAATTATGAAATTTTTCCAGACAAAAATTCCGCCATTTCCAATACAGGAAACGATTGAAATTGTGGCATTTATGGAAGCATCATTGATCAGTGAAAAAGAAAAAAGACCGGTGCTGCTGGAAGAAATAACAAAATAAATTATTTTTTACATTCAACGGGTATCATCATTGTATCCCTGCTAAATCCGAAAACCTTTGGAACATTCAGCATGATGGGAGACGGTGTATAAAGTTTATGGTGTGAAAACGACCACAGTTTTCCATCCTGCTTGTCAGCAACATCAGCAACAATAATTTTTGTTCCTTCGTATTGAACTTCCTTTCCATCTCCGTCGTAAATCTTGATCGGAATAACACTACCACTGAACATAGCAACTTTCTTTGTTTTTTCAGGAACAAAGAAGTATACTTTTTTCTGCCAGTCAAAAATCACAATGTGATTGACAACAACAAATGGAAGCCAGTCAGGAAATTCAATGAAAAAGGAAAGCTTCTGGTCAGAGACATCCATTGTGTAGGATGTTTTTTCTTTTACTGGAATAGTAATTTCGTGCGGCATGCCATCAGGTTGAATAAATGAGTCAAAAACAACCCTTTTTGCGTCATCCCTGACAATGCAGCGGTCTCCAGGATGATTTTCCCTTTTACCGACTGTAATTCTGAGTGTCAAATTTTGCACTCCTTCTGGCACATAAAATACAAAGGTATGATTGCCATGGAAAGAATTTGTCGAAAGATATTTTGATTCAGGATTGACATCAATCACATCCTTAACAGGAACAAGCCGACCTGTATCATATTCTTTTGGTTCAAAATCATACGCTCTGTATTTTTCAATGCCATTTTTTACCATTTTATCAAGTTCTTCAGATGTAACAGGCTTGATGCTTTCCCATTTTTCTTTATTTTTGAAATCCCACTGTTGCCTTAAGTCAGGGTCAGATTCATATCGATTTACAATCAACTGGTGCATTCTGTAAACATGTACCATTGTTGAATCGTAAATTCTCCACATAAAATTCAACAGATTTTCTACTGCCTGTTTTCTTTCTGGAGAGCCAGGTTTTTCTGATGTGTAATCATAAAAAAGGGAAAGGTATATCAGGTATTTTTTATAGTCATCAATTCTTGCTTTGACCTGTGGGTTTTTAGCAAGTTTATCGGCTTCTGAAATATCCCTGAAAGAAAGCGCAAGTTCGTGGTCTGTCAACATAAAAGATTTCGCCCATCTTTCAAGCATTCTCCTTATGGGTTTTTCTGCCTCACCAAATGCCTTTTTATAAAAATCTTCAAGGAGTTGCTTTTCATCTATATCTGGATTCCATAGAATTCTTGAAGAAATATACCAGGTAATGCCCACTGCTCCACTGCTGTAGGTGCTTTCAGAAAGAAATGCTGCCACATGATTTTTGTGCCAGAACTTGATTTTTTTCTCAGGAATCTCAAGATAATTCAATGATGGCATGTCATTTGTCCAGTCAGGAATAGACCAGTAGTCATATACGCCAAAAAACTTTATTTTCTTTCCCCACATCTGAATCAGCTCATCTCCAGAATAACCTGTTCTCTGAAACCCATATGGCACCACCACAACATACACATTTGGTTCAAGGGCAATATCTGGCACAGCGGCGTGCTCATTATAAGCAAGTAAACTCACATATTTACCAGGATACTGGTTTGCCACTTCCTTTGCCACATGATTTGCAAGAGAAAACACTCTATCGCTGACAGTACCCAATTTTTTACATTCTGCACATTCGCAATGGCCGCCTCCATCTGATGGTTCAACACTGACAGCAAACGAGCCGGGTCCATCAGGGTCTGCATCAATCTGCCGCTTTAATTGTTTTAATCTATCGTTGACGTATAGTTCTATTAAACCAGGATTTGAATAACAGGGTTTAGTTCCAGGGCTCCACGGCTGTCTTTTACCGCCTATTTCCGCAAGATATTCAGGATGTTGTAGAAGTATGGCTTTATTTGCTGTATTGAAGGCCTCTCCAGCATGACCTGAAATCCTGATTTCACCTCCAAGGAAGTTTCTCTTTTTCCACTCCTCCCATCTTTTTGCCAGTTTCATCTCCTGGTCAATAGGAAGTTTCCCTCCAAACCCACCAGTGCCAAAAAAATCCCTTTGTTTGAAGGCAGGGCTTTCAAGTTTATTGATGTTCATCGTGATATTTTTTAATGATGGTATGATTGTCCAGTTTTCTCCAGGGAAAAACCATCTGTAACCGAGTATTTCAAGATATCTGTAAATTCCGTATTGAATTGCGGCATTTGAATTTCCAGAGATGTACAATCTATCAGAATCCTGAGAAAAAAGCACAAACGCTTCTTTCCCTTTGTCTTTCAAAGCATTTTTTAGTTGTTTGGGTAAATTTTGAGAATTGGCATCCAGAAGAAAAATTCCACTTTCAGGTATTCGCATTGTAATGTTGAAATTCTTGCCTGTCCCTTTTGCAAGCCAGGACCCAAGTTCCTGAGCTATATCTTTAAGTTTCTGAGAAGCATTTTCTTCCACGAAAATGTTGCCTCCATAGAACAGGTCTTTTGTCTGACAGGAAAGTATGCATGCTGAACACAAAAAAACTGCCATCAAAACAGAAATTATTGTTTTCCTCATTTTGCTCCTTTTTTTAAAATTCTGGTGGTATACTATAATATAAGAAAAAAGGGTAATGTCAAAATGCTTATATGAAATTAAATCCTCATTTTTAAGGGGAGAAAAATTTTTCAAAATTTTTGGTAGAACAAAAAAGTCAAAAGGGGGCAAAATGAAAAGAAAAAGTGTCGTATTGGGGCTATTGCTGGCAGGATTTCTTGCTGGATGTGCCATGGTGACAATTTATGTAACGTTCCCTGAAGAAAAGATCAAAAAAGCCGCTGAAGATATAGAAAAAATGATTGAATCAAACATGGGCAGCAATGTAATATTTTGTAAACTATTTCATTTTATTTCTACCCCTGCTTTTGCCCAGGATGCGTCTGTAAGTTCAGAGATTAAAACAGACTCACCTGCAATCAGGCAAGCCATTGAACAAATCAAATCATGGGCAGACGAACTCGCATCGTACAAGAAAGCAGGATATATCGGCGAGACACAGGACTATCAGGTGGCAATTGTAAAGTTGCCTGATGATGAACAACTCGGAAAAAAGGTAAAGGACATCGTTCAGAAAGAAAACAAACAAAGAAGCATAATTCTTGAGGAAATTTTTCGCCTCAATAATGTTGCCCCTGAACAGAAACAAACATTCAGAGAACTTTTTGCCAGAACAAAACTGAAAAATGTAAAACCTGGAGAGTGGTATCAAAATTCTGATGGGTCCTGGGTACAAAAAAAATGAAATTAAAACTTCTCAATGGTTGCGAAGCTTCAGCTGAGGGCGCAATATCTGCTGGCTGCAAATTCTATGCAGGATATCCTATTACTCCTCAAAATCGATATCCTGAATACATGAGCGAGAGGATGGAAGAAACCGGTGGCATATTTATTCAGGCAGAAAGTGAAACATCCTCAATCAATATGGTGTTTGGTGCAGCAGCAGCAGGATTCAGAGCAATGACATCGTCTTCAAGTCCAGGAATATCATTGATGCAGGAGGGTATTTCATATCTTGCAGGATGCGAGCTACCAGCAGTAATTATTAATATGAACAGAGGAGGCCCAGGACTTGGAGATGTGACACCAAGTCAGTCAGATTATTTTCAATCAACCCGTGGCGGTGGACATGGAGATTATCGCACCATTGTCCTTGCTCCATGGTCATGCCAGGAAATACACGATTTTACCTATCTTGCCTTTGACCTTGCCGATAAATACAGAAACCCTGTTGTTGTTCTTGGGGATGGCCTGATTGCCCAGATGTATGAAACAGTAAGATTGAAACCAAAAAAGAAAAGGTTTCCCAAAAAACCATGGGCGCTTGACGGGTGCTCTAGAAGAAAGCCAAATTCATTAAAATCTCTTTTTCTCACCCCTGGTGTTCTTGAAGCCCACAACTGGAAACTTGCAGTAAAGTTTTCGAAAATTGAAAAACGGGAAGTACGATATGAATCATATTATTGCAGTGATGCAGAGTATCTTGTCATCAGTTTTGGTACATGCGCGAGAATTACAAAGGAAGCAGTTGAAAGAGCAAGACAGCAAGGTTTGAACATAGGCCTTTTCAGACCTGTGACACTCTGGCCATTTCCATACTCACAACTTGCTGATTACATGAAAAATGCAAAGAAAATTCTTGTTGTTGAAATGAACCTTGGACAGATGATTGATGATGTGAAAATCGCTGCAAGAAATTCAGATGCGAGAATATTTTTCTATGGAAGGCCTGGTGGCGGAGTGCCAAACCCTGATGAAATTTATAAGGAGATAAAGAAAAAATGAAAGTGATTTATCAGAAACCAGAAAGTTTAACTTCTGATATTACAACTTATTGTCCTGGCTGCGGGCATGGTATTATTCAAAAACTAATTGCAGAAGTCATTGACGAACTTGATATAAGAGAAAAAACCATTGGTATTGCTCCTGTGGGTTGCGCTGTTCTTTCTTATAATTTTTTCAATTTTGATGTCACAGAGGCAGCGCATGGAAGAGCGCCTGCTGTTGCAACAGCAATAAAAAGATTGCTTCCAACACGGATTGTTTTTACCTATCAGGGTGATGGAGACCTTGCTGCGATTGGAACTGCAGAAATTGTTCATGCTGCTGCCAGGGGTGAAAATTTTTCTGTCATTTTCGTTAATAATGCTGTTTATGGAATGACAAAAGGACAGATGGCTCCAACAACCCTTGTGGGTCAGAAAACTACAACTACTCCTGACGGCAGAATTCCACAGATGCATGGTTTCCCGATAAGGGTGTGCGAACTTCTTTCTTCCCTTGATGGCGTTACATATCTTGAAAGGACAACAATTTCTGATATACCCGGAATTCTTGCTACAAAAAGAGCGATAAAAAAGGCATTTTTGTGGCAGATGGAAAACAAAGGACTGGGCTTTGTTGAAATACTTTCCACCTGTCCAGTCAACTGGAAGAAAAGTCCTTCAGACTCCATGAAATGGATGAAGGAAACAATGGAAAAATATTATCCTGTAAGGGTTTTTAAAGACCCTGGAACTAACTTATGATATTTTTCGTTCCACTATCCATACTGCTGGTGTTTCTTTTCTTTTTGATACTTTTGTTTCTATTCTTGGTTGTTCTTCCAATACAGGCAGTAAGAATTGCCCTTGAAAAAATCGGACTATCTCCTGCTGTTGCATTTTTTGTACTTCTTGCATCACTTGTTGGCAGTTTTATTAATATACCTCTCGCTGTGAAAACTCCAGATGGTTTTGTGCCTGCGTTTTCATATTTCGGTGGATTTTTGACTGATGTACCTCATGATGTCAGTGTGATCGCAATCAATGTGGGTGGTGCAATTGTGCCACTGTGTCTATGCCTTTATCTTATTCCAAAAGCAAGATTTCTTCCGCTGTTTTTTGCCACAATTATCTCTGCATTAATATGTCATAAACTCGCAAAAGTGGTTCCTGGTATCGGAGTGCAGTTGCCTGCATTCATCCCGCCTATTGTTGCAGTGTTTCTTGCGTTTTTATTTTCTCCAGGGAACAAAATCCCAGTTGCATATATCAGTGGCGTTTGCGGTGTTCTCATTGGCGCTGATTTGATGAATTTAGGAAATCTTGGAGATTTTGCCGGGATGATGAGCATTGGTGGCGCAGGTGTTTATGATGGCATTTTTCTCGTTGGAATTATTTCGGCACTCCTTGCATAAAATCAGAAGTATAGGATATTCTGGATAGTTAAACAGATAAGAAGCAAACCATCAGAGTAATCCTGTGGGTTGAAAAGTGAAATTGCATATTCATCCTGAGAGAAAAAGCAGGCAGTGGCATCATGAATTTATCGAACAGCTACCCTGGTAAAAACACGACATTCACTCTTTGAACCATACGGCATTTTATCTTTTAAACTTGGGTTATCCTTAGAAATAGCCACTGGTAGAAAAGCAAGAAAAGAAAGGAACAATAATTTGTTCAGACACCTGGCGAGGCTATACCGGGATAGCAGCGAAAGGGTATCTTGACAGATTAGTTAATCATGGGAAAGGACAGTACAGCGATAGAAAAGGGAATGTCACATAGGATACAATAATAAGAAAGTTTGTGGTAACTCTTATAAAATAGGGGAAAAATATGGTGGAATATTTTGTTGAAAAAGAAAGAAAGGTTCCTGTAAAAGGGAAATACGAGGTGATTGTATAAGGGGTGATTACCGAAAGCAAATCACAAAGACAGGTTGATTGTTTAATACGTTTTCTTCGTAAATATGTCCCAGGATTTGAAAACTGTTATCTTGACAGAACAGCAGCGCAGGTTGGAATTCGTGAAACGCGTCGCATCATTGGCGACTATATCCTGTCAAGAGAAGATGTGATTTCAGCACGGCATTTTGAAGACGGGGTGGTACCAGGTTGTAATTCAATAGATGTCCATGACCCTTGTGGAAAGGATTTCAAACACGAGTATTTAAAACCCGGTACCCATTATGAAATTCCGTACAGGTGTTTTCTTCCAAAAGGACTTGATGGAATTCTTACTGGTGGCAGGTGCATTTCTGCTGATTATCGGGCACTGGGTTCAACAAGGGTGATGGTAGTTTGTATGCCAATTGGAGAAGCAGTTGGCATTGCTGCATCGATCGCAGTAAAAGAACATTGTATGCCACGAGAAATTCCTGTTTCTAAATTACGTTCTACCCTTCGAAATGCAGGAATGAGTTTGTGAAACTTCAGGAGACATTCTATAATTACTACCATGGAAGAACAACTGATTACAAAAGAAAAAATTGTTTCTGACCTGAAAAAGATCGGAGTTGAACAAGGAGATGTCCTTTTTATACATTCTTCTTTCAAAAGCATTGGAAAAGTAGAGGGTGGTGCCCAGACAGTTATTGATGCGCTGATGGAATCTGTCGGAGAAAGTGGAACTATATTGATGCCTGTATTTAATCTTGTGAAGGACAGGCTTGGCACATGGGATGTAAAAACCACACCATCAACGACAGGATATCTTACAGAATATTTCAGAACAATGCCAGGTACTTTTCGTTCAGATCATTATTGCCATTCAGTTGCTGCCCGGGGCGCAAACGCCTGTGAATTTGTTTCAGGTCATCGTGGTGCAAGAGGCATGGTTTCACCCTGGGACCATGAACAATTTGGATGTGATTTTGGATATGAAAGCCCTTTTATGAAACTCTATTTGCACCCAAAAAGCAAAATCCTAATGCTGGGTGTTGACTATCGTTCATCAACCTTCTGTCATCTTGTGGAAGTGATTTTCTGGAATGAGAGGCTTTTGACTAGTAAAAAGGCAGTTTACATCTGGCTTAACAGAGAAAAACTCGGCCAGTATTTTGATTCACT
>Ga0209720_1001673_pt1 | contig 18105 bp, 9 predicted proteins | sample AD_JPNMR3_MetaG_FD_184426 | JGI IMG/M metagenome (GOLD analysis project Ga0209720, IMG submission 184426) | Active sludge microbial communities of municipal wastewater-treating anaerobic digesters from Japan - AD_JPNMR3_MetaG (SPAdes) (version 2) | ecosystem: Engineered > Bioreactor > Anaerobic >...
AACTTAAGTACGTTATACGGGCAAGATTTACAGCCTGGAAAGACAGTAGTATTATACGACTCGTTCAGTATGCTATATAAAAATACTTTAAATGCGATAAGTAATAAAGGATTAGACCCACTTAAATCAGGATATAAATATAAAATCACAAAAGATTTGAATATAAATACAGGAATAGGAGAAGCAGCAGTAAACCTACTAGAGTCAGAGATAAGCAATCCAAATAGAACAGGATACGGTTTCAGAATAGAAATAGTAAAAGCAGACCAATTATCTAAGTTTATGCGCGTAAATTTCATGGCTAGGGCTTGTTCGGCATTGTCAGTAATGTATCCTATCAATCCTAGTGTAAAAATGCTAGATTACGTAAAAGTGAAAGATACAAAGTACAATTTATTTGATAAGGCAGTAGTTGTATCTGCTGACCCCAGTAATGAATTATTTGAGTTATATCCAAATTATATATACCAACAATTAAGTAATAACCATACTGTACTAAGTAATAATTTTACTCAAGGCGATTGGCAACAAATATTAAATGCAATGAAATATGTCAATAATTCAACAGATGTTCTTTATACAGCTGTAACTGGGACGACTAACAAAGACCATGCAATACATGGTGGATTTATAGATTTTATCAATTCTCAGGTAGGAAAAGCTATAAAGAAAACACAGCCTGATAGGGGAGAAAGTGACGATTTATCTTGGACTACGCTCGAAAGGCTAAAGAAAAAGGGATATAAGCTAGCGAATGGTGGAGAAATACATAAAGGATCTAGAATACTAGGTATTGATAGAGACATTGAAATTAGAAATACTTTCGAACGGCTTATTAAGATATATACTTATTCTAATGTAATGAGGCAAGTAAGTAACGTACTTGCTATACGAGAAGGCACTGACTTTGCTTGCTGGTCTCCTTACATATATTTAACTTATCTAGAGTGGTATGGTATTTTAGGTGATGGTACACCAAAATTTAACCCAGACATATATCAAGAGAACTCCAATCTTTTTGATTTTGACATAGAAAAAGCAACAAAAGGCTTATTAGTAAGTGAGGAAGAAAAGAAGCAAAATATATTGAATTATACTTATTTATTATTACATCCAACAGCAGGAAAAGAATATAGAACGCAAATGATGATGGATAAATTAACTAACTGGATTTATACAACATATCAAAAAGTTGTATATGGTCAGGCTGTAAATTATTATGCTAGTAATTATATTGCCAATAGATATGGGGGAGGCTTTTTAAGAATAGACAGCTACAGTGAGAATTTCATGACAAGTTGGTTTATAGGTAAGTATGCGGAGAATGTAGTTATACTCATAGCAATATTAAGTATATTAATTATAATTGTAGGAATAATAACTCGAAAGAAACTAATATGGTTCTTCTTATCGTTCTTATTGATGGTAAATATTATGATCTTAACGCCATCTATTGGTGAGATAACGCCATATATAGTAAATAACATAGTTCAAAACATGTTTAATGACAAGATGTCTTATTGGGCAATATCAGAAGGAGTTACTAATGCAACTATAGAAAAGCAAATAAACGAACAAAATAAATACGTACAAACATTAATAGAAAATAAAATTACAGATTCTAATGAAGCTCAACAAGTAGTAAATTTAGTTAAAACATTAAATATAGTGTATTTAGACAGAGCATTAATGATAAAAATGGACATATCTAAAAAAGTAACTGACACACAGCTCTATTCTTATGAGGATGTACAAAAATTACAATCAGCTAGATGGTTATTGCCAATAATGCTAAGGCAATTTACAGCAAGCGACGGTTCTGCTAATTACGTATATATACCGTTAGCAGATGCTTTTGATAATTTATCTAATATGTATTGGAAGTTTAAGCCATCTGATAGAGTTGCAAGTCAGACAGTTAATGCTGTAATGTCAGACTCTTCAGCAGATAGTGTATTTGATACTGCTATTGATAGAAATACGAGAAAACAATATTATAGCGGATATGATACGCAAACAGGTACGATATCAGATGATATTAAGAATTTAATCATTTTAAGTGATAGCTATAAGAATGAAATAGACATTGAAAGTTGGATAAGTAGGTCGCGCATATTAAATGATAGCTACGCAGTTCATACTTTCTTCTATCTATTAGATAATGTACCGAATGTTCCTGCAAAAGTAGAAAATACTTGGGAAGAATATGTTTCCAACAATTTAAATTCTAGCAGTGCATTAAGGGATAGTATTATAAATGCTGAAGATATTATGGAAACATATGCAGGACTATACAATTACAGTGACCCTAGTACAGTCCAAAGAGAATTTGGATTCTTGTGGAATACAGAAAATCCATTACACTATTTCTATCAAGTAGTTAAAGATACATTCTCCTCTGATATTACACTAGCAGTATTAGCCGGTGAACTCCAAGGCGAGCTAGTGAGAAATAGATTAACCGGAGAAGAAGTACGTAAATCATTTATGCATTATAGTGATACAGGAAAAATAAAAGACTTTCTTGATATGGAAGAATTATTTACAAATGTTATACCATATATGTACTCCATGCAGGTATTAGCTGGAGGCACAGACGGAAAAACAGGGGTGTTTGGGACAGAGAAGATAGAGAAATACCAAGTTTATAAGGGCAACTATAAATCTTGGCTATTCAGAAGTAATTGGGTGACGAAGCTCCTAGAGTCTAGAGAATTGACGCAACCAGCTGAAGTTAGGGCATTGGATGGGTCTAAGGTGATTGTAGAAAATCCTTTAGACCCCAGAAGTTATATAGAGGCTTCTGGCGGCTTAAGGCCTATGATATTTAGTGAAGCTCAGATGTATGCTTTAGGATTGAGTAGGGCAGACCTATCATTAGTAGAACAAAAAATATTAAATGTTAATAAAGCAGTAGAGAGAAAATGGACACTTCTATTGAATTATGTAAATGTGCCTGGTATAACGAAAGAAGTATTATATAGACAAATGGCAATAGATGCAACAATAGAGTTTAACAAGGAATTTACTACTAGCAATACATTAAATTCTGCCTTAGCTATGTATCCAACAGGTTTAGATTTAAGAAATATTTCTTTCGATAGCATTATGAAAATGTTAATGCTCAATACTACAAAGGATACGAGATTTATTTATGGAGATACAATGCTAAGGGTAATAGAAAATTTTGACATATTTACTGCGGGGCTTATGCTAGTTTCAGCTTATCTATGTTCTTATATCATCCCACTTATTAGAAATATACTAATGGGATTGATATTCTACTTAGGAATTATTGCAATAATACATAATATATTAGCTGGGCAAAGATCTAAATTAAAGATAACTGTAGCATTTGTAATAAATAACATAGTATTTTTGATAATGACTGTTATATACTATGCAATATTTGCTTTCATGATAAATATAACATATAAAGATGACGTATTAACTCTAAGTAATATAGTAATTAATGTCGGAAATCCAATATGGGTATTCATAATAATATTGATAGATAGTGCACTATATATAATTGGATGCTGGTTACTAATAACATTTACTTTAAAGAATTACAGAGATTTAGGATTTGAAGTATACGCGACAATAACAAGAGGTTTAGTAGATAAACTTTCAGATAGAATAGGTGAACTAGGAGATAGAATAGCTAGTACTATGGGCGGTGGGTCTACAGAAACAGCTGGAAGTAGCGGAGGTAGCTATAGAAGATACTCTAGAGCATCATCTGTAGATACTGATGTTTCTAATAGTTACGATGATAATACAATAGTAGTAACTCCATCCGATAGAGAAGATGAACAGTATGTTAAATATGATTATTCAAGTTCTGGATATACATCAAAGAAAATAGATAGCAATAACGATTTAAGAGATGCTCAACAAATAGAGATGGAGATAGAGAAAGGCAAGAATTTATAATACTGGGGGTTAGTATATGGCTAATTCTAAGAGATTATTTAAAAACAATGAAGGTAAAATATTTATACCTATGAATGTTGAGGGTGGTGTATGGGAAGATAATTTCTTTACAACTCAAAAAGTTATAGTACTAGCAATATTGCTAGTACTAAATTTTTTAGTAATAGTGTGGACTTCAAATCTAGTTAATAAAGGCGCGAAGATATTATTTTATATACTAATATTTATAGCTGACCAATTCATTATAAGAAAGGTAATTTTTGAGGAACATTATTACTATAGAATGTATCAAAAGATGAAGAACAATAGTATAACAACTCCAAACATCTTTTGGGATATAATAAGTCTAAAAGATACAGAAGATGGTGCAATACTAATTTATTCAGATATGAAGTTAGGGATATTTGTAAGAGTGGAAAGGGACACAATAATTGGCAAATCAGAAGAGTTTAGGGAGCAACATTTCGATGCAATATCTAATTTTTATAGGGAGCTAAATCTAAGAAGATACACAATTGTACAATTAAACATTATGGAGCAAGCTGGTAAAGATCCTAGATTACAGCAACTAGATGAATTAGTCGTAAAAACTGATAATAAAAACTTAGCAAAACTAATAGAGATGCAAGTAGGGTATATAAAAACTATAACTAGAGCAACTTTATTTGAGTCTGATTATTTCTTTATATATACTAAGGATTTAAGTAGGTCAGATAGAATAATATCAGATGTTATAGATTGTATCTATAAACTATTGGATGGGGGATTCATATCATATAAAATATTATCAATTAAAGACATACAAGACTTAGCCAAAGAATTATATGGTGTGAAATACTTTAATTACGTAGATGCAATAATGGACAGGTTTAAAAGTAGCGATGCTAGTGTGGGAAAAATATTGAATATCAAGGAGATAGAATTTTATACAGGAGAAAGTATAAAAATTGATGGTGTAGGAATAAATAGACTCAATATCCTGACTAGTTATATAAATAAAAATAACATAAAATACGGAGAATGGACTATCAAAGATGCATTAAATGGAAAAATAAAAAGTAACGCTAGTAAACAGGTTAATATAGATAATGAAGATAATGCTAATAGTTCTATGGAATACATTGACCTAGATAATTACGCATTTGGTGTAAATACAGATGATAATAAACATGAGAAAAAAGAAAATAAGAAAAATAGGAGTGTAGAAAGTAGTGAGCATGTAGAGAATCTTTATAATAAAAATCAAATAGACATAACAACCATAAATCAACAAAAAGATAAAAATGAAAATGATTTTAATGAAAATATAACAAGTGATGATGATATTATAGACTTCTGATATGGAGGAGGATTGCATGAGAGTTCTTATTAGCGGAGGGAAAAAGGCTATCAATATAGTTAAATCACTAGAAAATAGATTTGCTTCAGGCAGCGTAGAATTGACTATAGAAGAAAATATAGATAACATAGAGTCTTTCTTGTCTAGGGGAGATTATTTTGATAGGGCTATAATAATAGAGCAATCTTGGACGAAAGATGGCGCTCAACAAGATGAAATAGTCTTAAGAAGAAGTATAAACAATTTTATAAGTATAATAAAACAGAAACATAATAGGGATTTCTCCCTTATATTTATAGCAACAACTGAAAAAATGGCGAAAATAGCCTGGGAAGAGACTATAGATATACAAGAGTCATCTTGTGTAATTCTAAAAGCTCCTCCATATTCAGTAGGGTTTTTTGCGTCTTTAGTAACAAAAGAAATGAATGACATTCCTGAATATTTAATATTCAAACTAAACGACTTGCAAGAATCAGAGCCAACAAACAGTGACTCCTACTCCTTTGGAGAAAGACTAGACCCAGTTACGGATATAGGAGAAAATACTTTAAATAACAATATGGAGCAAGATATAGAATTTAAATCTATAGATACGAATAATGAAGAAAACGCGAGTTTAGATGATGAAATCTTTGGAAGTGTTGATATAACTGATGATTTTGATAGTACAACCTTTGATAATGAGATTGAAAATATATTTGATAATGGGTATGATACTATTGAAAGTGATGACTTCTTCGAACAGATAGATGAGGATGGCATAGACTTTTTTGAAAAAGCGGATATAGGCGATAATGAATTCACTGAAGAAATGAATATGTCAGATGATAATTTAACAGAACACCAAGAAAATATAGAAAAACATACTAATACAAAAGAACCAAACAAGGGTTTAATTGAGCAAGTTAAAAGTGATAGAGATATACAACAGTTATTTGATACAACTATATTTAATAAGGATAAAGAAAGAGATGTAAAGAATACAAAGTTATTAGTAGATATTCCAAGTTTAGAAACACAAAAACAACCATATGAAGATAATAAGCAAGGTAAAAAGAGTTTTTCTAAGCAAGGTAATAAGAAAGTAGGCAGGTCTACGATCGTTCCTGATGTAAATATGCCTCAATTAAAATCTATTTTAGATGCGTTAAGCGCTAAAGGAACATCGATAGTAGTAACTGGAGCATCCGGATCTGGCGTATCTACAATAGCCGCTAACTTGGCTAATACTTTAGTAAAACTAGGATATGCAGTTCTATTAGTTGATATGGACACTAAGAATAGAGCTCAGGCTTATATGAGTAAAGATGCTTATGAAATTGTACATTCAAATGGCATTGACAATGCATCTTTAAGACTAGCATTAAATAATCCTCATTTAGGAGTAGGTAGGTATGTAAATATAATATCCCCTGCATTCCATGTTTTGACAATGGGCTTAGCTGGGGATATAATAGAAGATGATAAATTAGCAGAAAAATCTAAGTTAATAAGATTCAGTAACATAGCAAAATCAAGCTACCAATTCATAATATATGATATACCATTTGATAAAGCTGTATCTTATTGTTCAGATATAGTATGTTCAGCAGATAATATTATAATGACAGTAGATAGCAGCAACTGGGGAGTTATGAAAGCGTTACTAGCTATGTCAAATATAGATGATGCAGCTATGCAAAAGGCGATGTTTACCAGGGCTCAAATATGTTTCACTAAATATATACCTAAAGACAAGATTATAGGATATAAGGCAAAATCACTATTAGATATACTTACAAATATGGATAAGTTAATCGAAGATTTACTTGGGGATTGTGCAGAGTATAGGTTTGAGGATATGCAAATATGTGGAGTGGCAATGTATGATGATTTATATGATAAATGCTGGTTCTCTCAAAATTATTATTCAGATTATGAAGTAGGTTACATAACAATGATAAAATTAATAAATAACATGTATATTAATAAATAGGGGACTGATGTGGAATGGCTATCAATTTAGTTGGAAAGCATATTGAGGGTGCTATTAATTACAATATAGAGGATAATAAACTTAGCAATATTAAGAACGATACAATAGTAATAATCATTAATAAGGATGCTACTGAATTATACTTGTATTATCATACAATAAAAACTTTACTTTTAAATAATAATAGAGTAATCTTAATTATTAACAATAAATCAAATATGATTAAACATATCTGCATGTTAATGGTTTTATATAAAAGATATGATATTTATGTTATTGAAGATGAAAGTATTTTAGACATTGAGCATATAGATGTGTTAATAGGTAGGGAACCAACCGAGGACGAAGTTAGGCAATATGTAGATATAGATGCTATAGCAAACGAGAAATTATGCGATATTTTATTAGAAATGACTACAGCTATAGATGATGGAGACACAGATACTTTAATAAAACTTGCAATTGAATATAAAGATGTTTTACAGAGGTCAATAAATGTAATAGGTTATTTGAACTATTTAGTCGATAATGGTAATAAAGATATAGCAATCAAATTAAAAGAGTATAAGTCTACAATAAATGATTTAGAAGAACAATTAAAGAAGAGTGATATAAAACTTAGAGAAGTAGCAAATAAATTAGAATACTTAGAGCAAGAAAACAAAACTCTTCAGAAAGAGGCATTTACAGCCAAAGCTAAGTTAAGGGAGTTAGAAGAGCAATCAAATAGCGGAGAACCAATTATAAAGACATACTCAACAGTTCTAACATCAATGGTTAAGTGTAGGGCTAAGTCTATAATATATTTCAAAGAAGTGTCTTATGTACGATATGTTAACAGCTTCATAACAAAACTAGCTGAAATATTAGCCAAAGTAAACAAATTAAAGGTAAAATTACTTATATATGATAATAAAAATGCTTTTAATACTGTATACAAACCGACAAATGTTATAACATCTACAGAATATGTAAATAATGCATCTACCCTTGTAAATTCGATTGATAGACTAGTTATAGTAGAGTGTAATCAAGCTATAATAGAAGATATATTAAAAGCGGATTACGATGTAATTATAATATACGATAGACTTAAGCAGGCTCAAGACATTGTGGCAGGAAACAATGTTTACAAGTATTGGGTAATTAATAGCAGCCATGAGTATGATATACTTGATAAGATATATAAAATAGACAAGCATCATGTTATAACAAGGCCCGGAGTATTTGCAGAAAGTATTCCAATACATGAAGTTAAGGATTATAAGGCACAAACGGAAACAGGAAGAATGGCAGTTTATATGAAAATGACAATGGCAGATGGAAAAAGGCCCATAATAGACGTTATATGCGATAGAACTAATATTAACCCTATTCCTAGGAGGTAAAAATGGGAATACTTAATAATTTAAAAGAAAAATGGTATATGTATGATATGATAATTGCTAATATGTTAGCAGGTAACTCTATTATTGAGCCTACTAAACAATTAGATAATACAAAAATAGCTATAAGCTTTAGTAATATAGCATCTGAAAGTCAGATATCAAAATATTTTTTGATAAGGGACTTACCAGACTATTTACCTCCTAATTTTATGGATTTAATAAGAAGTAGATGTATACAAGAAGGAGTTAAAATAAACTATTATATTTACGCAGAACCACACAAAATTAGATGGGATTCTGCTGAAATGAGAAATAGGTTGCAGACTTGGAAGAAATATGCAGAATCTCAGTCATCAAATGTAAATGTTTTTGAATATAGAACTAAGAGAAGTGCAGCATTGGCCAGAGAAAGAATTATATGGTCTACTAAATACTTAAACGAAGCTGAGGTAGAATATAGGAGAACAGTATTTAAAGTAGTTATACTAATAGAAATTTCAAGTCAACGAGATGAAATATCACTATTAAATTTGAGTGAATCATTAGGATTATTTAAGTCTTGCTGTGCCGAATTAGATATAAAATACAAAGAACTTAAAGTAAATATGCTAGATTGGTTATCATACTTTGGAGTTTTCTCATTAAAACAAATAAGAGAAATATCAACTAAGGTGTCAAAGAAAATATTAACTGACGATATTTTAGCAAATTTCAATGGGTACAAGCAAGGCAGGGTAGGTAATAAGGGAGTACCACTAGGAATAGATGTTAAATCAGGTAGTCCTGTGTTAAAGAAATTTAAAATGGACCCTGATGCACCAGAAAATTGGTTTATAGCAGCAGAAACAGGAGGAGGAAAATCTTATTTTGTAAAAACGTTATTAACCTATTTACTTGCAGACAATTTTGTAGTTACAGTAATGGACTACGAAGGAGACGAATATTTTAATCTAGCAAGTTATTTAAAAGCCGCAAACCCAGACGATGTTAAAGTAATATCAATGGGAAAAGGCTCCACAGTTTACTTCGACCCCATGGAAATTGCTGATTTAACGGGTGACGAAGATATAGACAAAGAATTGAAGGAAACAGCTATAGCATATACTCTAGCTATATTTAGAGTAATAGTAGGCGGTTTAAATGGAGAATTAACCAAGTGGGAAGAAAAGGTTATCTCAACTGCCATCAAAAGGGTTTATGATAAAGCTGGAGTAACTGATGATAAATCAACTTGGTATAAATCCAAAGGCCTCAGAATAAAAATGGTATATGATGAAATAAAAGGGATGGTCAGAAATAAAGAGCTAGTGGACGATTTAATGGATAATGTATTACATAAGGCGGCAGTAGGTATAGAAACAAGTGCATCAGTATATTTTGAGGAAGGAGAAGCAAAGGCAGGTACTTTTAGATACCCGATGTCAGTAAATGAGTTGTACAGAGCAAAGTTTATAGTGTTCTCCTTCGGAATGAGGGGAGCAACATCATCTCAGACAGATCCAAAAATCTTAGCACTTAAGCAATTATCGGTTGCAAATGTTGCCATACAAATATCAAACTATTGTAAATACATAAAAAAGTGTTTTAATGTCAAGGTATGGGAAGAATTCCAGCGATGGGGAGAGATACCAGGATCTGCAGAAATAATAGTAAATGCTATGACAGGCGGTCGTAAAAGAGGGGATGTTAACTTTATACTTACAAATAACCTTTTATCAATATTAGATGACACAAATGAAGTATCAAAAGCTTTACGTGGTAACATGACATCTATGGTTATAGGAAAAATAAAAGACCGAATAGTAAGAGATAAACTCTGCGAAGTATTCGGTCTACAAGATTTAAAGTCAGACTTAGACTTAATAGCTAAAGCATATGCAAATGATGATGCAGATAAGGAAGGCGAGTCATCAAATGAAAGTGAGAATAGATACAAACACAGTTTTTGTGTAGTATTAGATAACGGGAAGAAAGCTATTACAAAGGTAAAGTTACCTCCAGCACTAAAGAAGTCATCACTATTCAAAACTGGAGTGCAAGTAAATAAATAGGGGGAATATTATGTATTTTCTATTATATATTACATTAGCAGTAGGGGTATATGTAGGAACATTCAAAAATGATTTTAATGAGGAAGATATAAATAAGGCTTTACCTTTTTTAGCTATATGTGGAATAGCGGCATTAGCATTGAGTATTATAGGTAGTATTTAAAGGAGGGCTAAGTATGCCTATTGGAAACTTACAAAATAAGGTATCATCTTCTGACGTAGCTAAGGTGAAAGAAAAAAGAAACCCTCCAGAATATGAAGCGGGGTTTGAGCCTGAAAGTTCTTCAGAGGATTTTGGTAATATATTTGATGACATAAGTTTTGATGATTTCGACACACCATCTTCATCTCAATCTGAAAATAAAGAAAAAGTATCAGTATGGGATATCTTTGGGAGTAAGCCTAATAATGTAAATCAACAACAGCAAGGTTCATCATTGAACGTGTTTGACTCAACAAATTCCTTTGGTACTTTTGGTCAGCCTGCTTTTGGACAACCTCAACAAACACAACCGAAATGTCCAGATACACTTGACAAAGTAATGGATGCAGCAGGTACATCCATGAAGTCTATTGGTAAAATACTATTAGATTTGATAAAAAGCGTTAAAAATAGAACAGCTGACGACTGGGGTTTATATAGTAGAAATGTCATAATAACATCTGGGGTAGTTGCTGGTGCAGGGATAGTATTAGGTATAATAGGGTTAGCCGGAAACATCAAACCAATAAAGTTCGGGGGTCTTTCATTACAATTATTTATATCAGCTATGTTATTATTCGGCACAGGTTTAATAGGCATATCTATAGCAGCTTTGAGAATAGCATCTAATAGTTCTTATTTAAAAGAAAGCATTGAGCAGATACCTGATGTGACTATAAATAATAGCGATGCGGATGATATTGAAATAGTAGACGACGAAGAAGAGAGTCTAGATGACATCCTAGGAGATTTATTTAGTTCAGATGATTTTACAAATGAAGAAGTTAATACTTTTGAGCCTAAAGAAGAAATTAAACCTAATGATAATACTGTAGACTACAAAGAGATATTGGACAATGTACAAGCTAAAGTACCAATGTTATCAAGAGAAGTATTATTTAATACATTTAAACCATTCTTTCCGACAAATACAACAGGCTTTGCGGAGAGAAGAAGAATACCAGAGGATTCAGATGAATTTGCAACCATAGAAACACTCTGTTTAAAGGCATTAGCAGCGGCAGCTAAAACTGATTTAGAGAATATAGAGAGTCAATTAGAAGAAGCTATCGAAACATATTTCTGCTATGAATTAAGAATGAAACGAGTTAAGGGATTAAATAAACTTGACGATATCGCTAGAGAAATGGTTGCTTATTTTAGAGAGTCAAGTACAGATGCTAGCGTAACTAGTCAAGTAGATATTGAAGGTGACATGTATAAAATTATTATTAACAAGGGAATACAAGCTATAGTAACATTTGGAGATATATTTACTTTACCTAAGGTTGTAGATTTCTATAAAAATACAAAAAACATATTACCTTGCGTAGCAGGTATAACTGAAGGCGGAGAACCAGTATTAGTAGATGCAAAATACTACGATACAGTTCTTATAGCAGGTAAGCAAAGGTCCGGTAAATCATGGTATCTATTGTCATTACTCATATCTATGATGCTATTTAACACTCCTGAGGATGTTGTGTTCTTAATTATAGACCCGAAGGAATCGAACCTGTTCAAGACATTAGCATTAATGCCACATGTCTGTGGTTTACATAGTGATACTCATGTATTAGAGATACTAGATGATGTAATAAGAAAAGAAGGAGCAAGAAGAAAGAAATTATTAGCAGACCATCAATGTGATACTATTTGGGCATTAAGGAATAGAGCAGGTATAAAACTTCCAGTATTATATATTGTAATAGACGAGGTTATGACTGTACTAGCAAATTTAAAGGACAAAGAAAAAGAGTTTTTTGACTTAATAAATGTTATTATATCGCAGTTGCCGTCTCAGGGTATAAGAATAATGATGGTTCCTCATAGGGCACAGGGTGTGGTTGATAAAACAACAAGAAGTTTAATTACTTATACAGCAGCTATAAGAGCTGAAAACGAAGTAGTTCTTGAGACACTTGGTATTAAGAAGTGGGACAGACCGCTTATAAATCCAGGAGACGTAGCTCTTAAGTTACAAGACGTAGGAAAAGAATTTTATGTAAAAGGAGTAGCAGTTACGTTAGAAGATGAAGATAACACAGAGTTTATAAGGAATGTAGCAAAAGCTTATTATAAGATGGGCGTTGAAGTTCCTGATATGAGGACATTGGGAAGTGGGTATAATAGGGATGAAAATTATATTAGAGAAGCATTAAGATTGGAGGCTGATTCAACTAAAGTACAATTTGATATAGATGATGTTAGCGATATAAACGACTCAGATATAAATATAGATGATTTAATATAAATTGAGGTGCAGGTTAGTATGGCGCAAATACGAGGGTTCAATGTCGGGGTTACAATTAGTCTAGGCGATATGGAGTTAGCTCTAGATTATTTGAATGACTCTAACGTTTTTATGCCAGAAATAGAAGATATAATTAAGAATAAATCTCAACAAGTTAGTCCAGTTGAAGAATGTACATCATCTATACTTATGTCAGATAATGCTACTGCTATAGTACATGAACCAGAAGAAGATATAGAGGATACTAATAATAATGATGATATAGACATTGTAGATACAGACGATTATTTTGAACAAGACGAAGAAGAAAGTGAAGAACAAGGGGATGGATATTATGAGGAAACTAGCGAAATAGAGGATGGCAATAAGCAATACTCCGATGATATTGAGGATGAAACTATTGATATAGAAGATGACTACTTTGAAGATGATGTTGAAGAAGCAGATAATTATTTTGAAAACAATGTAGAAGATTCAGACGACTATTTTGATACTGATGACTACTTTGAAGATGATGTTGAAGAAGCAGATAATTATTTTGAAAACAATGTAGAAGATTCAGACGACTATTTTGATACTGATGACTACTATACAGATGAAGAAGAAGTTGAAGAAATGCATAATACTGCTATACCTGTGACATCTAAACAACAAGTTAAGCAACAGACGACTATTGTGACGAATAATAATGTTAAATCTGCAAGAGAACTGGAGTTGGAGAGAAAATTACAAGAGGCTTTAAACAAGTTACAGCAAAAAGAATTAGAAGAAAAGAATCGTAAAAGCCAAGAACTAGAGGCTAAGCGAATAAAAACTGATGTGGATAAACCCCACTTGGTTGTGGATAATTCAAAACAGCCTGTGGAAAAATCAAACAGGGCTGTGGATAAATCTACTAATGTAATCCAGAAAACAAATAATATAATAAGAAATAACAACCAAACTGTTAAACCAGCACTTCAAAATAAAGGTGTTGCAAATAATCTAGATAAAATAACTATATACTCAGCTATGGATATAGATGCTTTATATAAAGAAGTAAAGAAATTTATGATAGCAAATGGGGTAACAAGGTCACCTGTGGATAGAGGCTTATTAGAAAGAGAGTTCGGAGCCATGAATATTAGGAAGTTATTATTAAAAAGTTATTTAATCATAATGGGTAAAGGACTAACAATAGGTAAATAGGAGGATGCTAAATGAGAAATAAATTAATCATAATAACAATTTCGACGTCAATGTTGTTTACTAGTGGATGTGCTTTTAAAAGTAGTTCACCAGCAAAAGATTTACCATTAGTCGAAGCCTTATCGGAAAAAGAAGTAATTGATTATTATAAGGAAGCATTGAAATATGAGAGTATAGTTGAAAGAAATATACAAGTACATGAAGTAACCTACGAATTAAAAGAAATGTCAAACAGTGTAAAACCTAAGGTTAGAGAGCTAAAAAATGCAATAGAAAAGGAGTTATATAGCCATACATATAAAAACAGTAATATGCTTTCTGAGCAACAATACTATTATATAAAATCGATTATAGACGATAAAATATTGACTAATGGAAAAATAATAAAAGAAGCTGAATCCTTGGGATACTATTTTATGGATGTAGAATATGACATAGCTAAAAATAATACTGGTAAATTCTTGGAAAAGGCTCAGTATCTAGGTATACATGGGGCATTTAAAAAGGATGTTTACGGTAATGTAAGTTTTGATGAAAGATTTATAAAAGTATATGACCAAAAAGCGGCTGGTGCTATAACTATTATTGATGATGCAGCTGATAATTTTCAATCAGACACAATAGAATATATAGATAATCAAGAAGAAAATAGCACAGAGCAGGTGAGGGCAGATTTTAATAATACATATATAGGCAGAAAAATACAGTTAGATATAAGTACTTATAATAAATTATCTGGAAGTTCTTTAAATCAGACGGCTTTTATGCCTCCACTAAAAATGGTATATGAAACGAATAAGGAAAGTGGAGTAATGTCTGGTTTTGGAATATATCCACAAGGAGAATTTGGATTAAAAACATTTGAGTATAACAGGAATCAACTAAGGGGAAAACTAGTTTTAAGATTTGTATTCAAGCAGGACATATTAAACAAAGAAAAAATAAATTTTACTGGAGTTTATCCAGTAAGCATTAGCATAGATAATAAACTAGAAGATGCTGAACAATTAGTACCAGACTTTGTTAGGGAAGAAATTGAAAAGATAGTGGAGAGGTCTGACAGAGCAATATGTAATAATGACATATCAGCATTAATGTCGGGTAATATTTATAATGATATAGGTGTAGCAGTACTAAATGGGTTGTACCAAAATAATACATATTTATTAAGGAAAATAAGCAATGTAGAAAAAGTTATAGGACGAAAAGATAATTATTATTTGGTGCAAGTAGTTTCTATGATACAGGAAGGACCTAGAGGTACAAACGCCTATGGCACATATAAAGACACTTATCAAATGGTAATAGAGCAGCGAGGTTTGAAGTTTATTATAAATGATTATGTGCTTATCAAAAGAGAATTGATAAAAGAACCTCAATTTGAATTAGATAGCTCTATTATAAAGAGATTAGCAGCTCTAGGACTTAGAGGTACTATATCAGAAGAAAGCAAAGAAGCTATTAAAGAATTGTTAAATGGCCTATATCAAGCTTCTACCGACAGAAAACTTAAAGGAATGTACGACAGCTTCAATGACGATACCACATTGTTATCAAGTTCACATAAAGAATACTTGAATTCTCAATTAAGGGGATGGCTAGTCAGGTACGGAGTAAATGTAAAATCCACCTATAAGGGCATAGTGACTGAATGGATAGGCGGTGCAGACAATCAGGTAGAACTAATAACAGAAGAAATAATAATCTATGAGGGGCAAGATACAGCCCAATATATGCAGATGTATTATCTGGTATCTAACTTAAATAATAAATGGGTAATAGATGAAATGAAAGCACTAGAGATAAGGGATATAAGCGGTGAAGAATTAGAGCAAATAAAGGCAAGAATATTCGGATAATAAGCAGTTTAATAGTATACATAAAATACGATAAGTCTTACTATAGGCTTATCGTGTTTTAATGCTATTGAATATATAATAATACAAAAATGTAAAGTGAGGATTTAGGAGGGAAGATAGTTGGCTGTTAAATACCCGGTCATTAAAAATGGGATGTATTACGGTAAAATCGAAGATAATAGGGCAGAGATGATACTAAGTGTAAGGCAGCAGAAATGTGTAGATGCTCTTAAACATTTTATATTCGATTTCCCTCCTGAACTAGTGTTAAGATCACTTAATGAAGGCAGAAGCATACGTTCTATAATAAAAGAAGAAAACATAGACTATACTCAATATATAGGTGAGTTGAGAGATTATCAAACAGTAGGAGCAGCCTTCATGTATTTATCGCCTAGAAGCATCTTAGGGGATGGGGTTGGTTTAGGTAAAACTGCCGAAATAGCAGCATTAATTAATTATTTAAAGCAGAATAATGAGTTAACGAGATTTTTAATAGCTGTAGAAACATCAGCATTAGGACAGACACAATGCGAATTGATAAGGTTTACTGGGTTACATATAGTTCAAATACCATCGGAAAAGCCAAAAATGTTAAAGGTATTGCAGAATACTGACTGGGGCAAAGTAGATGGTATGATTATTAAACATTCAGGTTTAAGGTCAGATTTATTTTCAAGCTGGCTAGCAATGAACCTGAATAGTGCAGGTATGTGTAATATATTTAACACCTTTATATTGGACGAAAGCTCTGTAATAAAGAATATGGATACTAAAATATATAGATATACAGAAAATATTTGTAATATAGTGCCAAGAGTTCATTTTATGAATGCAACAACATTCGAAACTTGTATTATGGATATATATAATCAGATTGATATGATGGATAAAACATTGTTACCTAAAAAGTGGAGGATAGAAAAGGAATTTTGTACTTTTTCAAGCAAGCTTTACTGGACGAGAGATAAACAAGGCAAGCCACAGAAAAACTATTCTTGGCAACTAAGTGGATACAAAAATCAAGCGAAATTCAAAGAATCTTTAAAGTTAGTTTATTTCGGAAGGTCTAAACAAGATGTAGGTATGCAAAGGCCGCACATTCATAAAGTTTATGAAGTGGAACCAACTCTTGAGCAAACTCTAGCCATAAATAAAGGGTATAGATATATGGAGGTACTTAATTGTCCTTCATTGATTGATGGTATAAATATTCCATTTGATAGGAAGAATGTGCCTAAGTTAGATAGGCTTGTTCAATTGGTAGAGAATGAGTTTGCTGATGATAAAATTATGGTATATTGTTTTCATCTTGACGCACAACAAGTTATAGCAGATGAACTTAGAAAAATAGGTAGAAATCCTGTAATATTAAATGGCGCAGATGACGACGAAACACGTTGGCAAAAGATGACTGAATTTAATAAAGGGCAGTATGATGTAATCATTACAAATATCATGAAATCATTGAATTTATACGGTGGAGATGTATGTATATTCTACACGGTGTTAAGTAACCCAAGTAAAATTTTCCAAGTGGCTGGTAGGGTAGACCGTAACGTAGACAATAAGATTAAGACATTTATACTACTTCTTTATAAGTATACAGATGAATATAGATTCTTTATGGAAGTAGTTAAGCAAAGAGCTAAAGACGCCAGGGATTTAACTATAGATGCAAAAACTACAGTCGATTATTTCATAGAATATATGATGGGTCAGGAGGATAAGAAAGATAATGCTTAGTATTTTATCTAACATCACCAAGAATACTCCCACCTCTTTAGGTGGGAGATGAATTGGTGGTTGATAAATTATAAATATAATATTATAATAAAAATGGAAAGCGAGGTGATAATGTGAAACTATCATTCAAATTCAAGCCTAAACTTACTGAATTACAATTAAAT
>Ga0209720_1001675_pt1 | contig 18102 bp, 13 predicted proteins | sample AD_JPNMR3_MetaG_FD_184426 | JGI IMG/M metagenome (GOLD analysis project Ga0209720, IMG submission 184426) | Active sludge microbial communities of municipal wastewater-treating anaerobic digesters from Japan - AD_JPNMR3_MetaG (SPAdes) (version 2) | ecosystem: Engineered > Bioreactor > Anaerobic...
CCGACTCCATGCGCATTACCATTGAGGAAACCAATCGTCGTCGCGAAAAACAGCTGCGTTACAACGAGAAACATGGTATCACGCCCACCCAGATAGTCAAAGCCCACAAGTCAATAATGGGCAGCATTCAAACGGCTGCAAAGGTTTATGTGGAACCCGAAAAGGTTGACTACGCTGCCGATCCTGTTGTTAAGTACATGACCCGCGACGAACTCATCCAAGCCATCGAGCATGCCCGTCAGGCCATGGAAGCTGAAGCCAAACAGCTTAACTTTATTGAAGCCGCCCGCTACCGCGACGAAATGTACGCCCTACAGAAAATGCTTGAAAGCAAGAGGTAGATGGTAGTTGCTCGTTGTTCGTTGCTCGTGAAAAACGACCTCACCCCCTCCCCTCTCCTGACAGGAGAGGGGTGAAGCAATTAGGAGACCTAATTGCAGGGCTAAAGTCTCCCCTCTCAGGGAAGATTTAGAGGGGTCGTCTAGGTTGAATATGGAAAACGACCTCAACCCAGCCCTTTTTCCTGAGAGGGAATGGAGCGGAAGATGCAAGCAATGGCATAAAAGCCTGACCCGACAATGGGTCGGGGGTGGAACATGGCGGTGGACTTTGTAAGCGATACCACATGAGCCATGCCTGAGGCGTGGCGAATAGTATCGCGCGGCAGTTCCACCCACGGGGCACCCATCGGGTCGGGCTTTTCAGCCTTGATTTTCTTTGGTTCTTTCTTGTATCAAGACAAGAAAGAACATTTAAATAATTCTTTGTAATGATTATTCTTTTGCGATGCAACGTTTCAGTATTGTTCTTTGGAAAATGTATTGCGTGCATCGCAATACATGTGGGAGTAGCCATGGAGTTACAAATGTTCCGCCCCTACGGGGCTGGAAGCGTTGCTCGTGAATCGTTGTTCGTTGTTCGTGAAAAACGACCCCACCCCCTCCCCTCTCCTGACAGGAGAGGGGTGAAGCAATTAGGAGACCTAATTGCAGGGCTAAAGTCTCCCCTCTCAGGGGAGATTTAGAGGGGTCATCTGGGTTGAATGTGGATACGACCTTACCCTAACCCATATTCCTGATAGGGAATGGAGCGGAAGATGCAAGCAATGGCATAAAAGCCTGACCCGGCAATGGGTCGGGGGTGGAACGTGGCGGTGGACTTAGTAAGCGATACCACATGAGTCACGCCACAGGCGTGGCGAATAGTATCGCGTGGCAGTTCCACCCACGGGGCACCCATCGGTTCGGGCTTTTCAGCCTTGATTTTCTTTGGTTCTTTCTTGTATCAAGACAAGAAAGAACATGAAAACCGCTCTTTGCAATATCTTTCTGTTGCGATGCAACGCTTCACTCTTGATCTTTGGAATACCATAGCGTGCATCGCATTACCTGTAGGATTAGCCTTAGTATTACAAATATTACGCCCCTACGGGGCTGGTAACTGTGCTCGTTGTTCGTGAATGTCATGTCATTCACTCTGTGAAACACTGTATTACATTGTGTAACTCTGTGATACTTGTTTTTGATCAGTTCACAAGACTATTGTCATGTTGAGCGCAAGCGAAACATCTCATTGAAGCCGATTAGAGATCCTTCGCTTCACTCAGGATGACAAGCGGAGTTGACAGTTGATGGTTGATAGTTGATAGTGAAAAAAAACTTTCACTAAACACTAAACACCAAACACTAAAAACCCCTATACACTGCACACTGTACACTGCACACTATTCAATAGATCCTTCGCTACGCTCAGGATGACAAGTGTAAGTTGATGGTTGATCAATTCCGTTAAACGTTTAACGGCTCACGGTTCACGGTTAACAAACCTCTTTTCACTTTTAACTTTTCACTTTTAACTTTCCCCATCCCCCTTTCCCCAAGCCTAACAACCTTTTTATCTCCAAAAACAAAGATTTTATCAACAAAATTTGCATGTAAAAAAAAAAAATATATTATTTTTAAAAAATATTTCAATTGACTGGAACTAAATTCTCTAAACACTATTTATTAACTTAACACTTACAGCTATGAGAAAACTATTTTTTGCAGCAGCCATGTTGCTCCTTAGCCAGGCTGGCTTTGGGCAGGCAGTAAAGGATAATGCGGTTATACCGGTATCCATTACACTAAATTCTATTTTGAGGCTCACAGTCACTTCCGGAGGTAACATTCAATTCGTTGTAAACACAATTGATCAGTACACAAATGGTATTGCCAATAGTGCACAGTACACAACTAATTTCGTAGTATCCTCTTCAAGAGATTTTAACGTAACATTAGGCGCTGAAGATGCAAGTTTCATTGGCTTAGAAACAGGCGGAACAATGGATCTGGCATTCTTACGTTATACAATGGGTGGTGCTGGTGGTAATACTATTGCTGGAATACAAGAATTATCTGATGCCCCAACTACTGTAGTAACACAATATGCTGGAGGAAATTTATTATACGAAATTCAATGGGAACTGGGAACAGGGGGATCGGCTGGTACATTACTTGCAGCCAATCTTCCAGCTGATATTTATGTAACCAATGTTTTCCTTAATCTAGCTCCACAATAGTAAAAAACATTTGAGGCTGTCTTAAATATTGCAAGGAAACTTCAGAACTTTTTTGGCAAAACTGAAGGTTGAGTTTATTGTGATTATTACAAGTTCTTAATTTTACTATTTAAGACAGCCTCATTGAATTTTTACTTAACCAGCTCCCATGAAGAGTATCAAAGATTGGTTCATTTTTGGTGTTTTATTTATGTTGGTTAATTTCAAACCAATCTATTCTTATTCACAAAACATCAAGGATCTTAGGGAGATTGGAAATTATGTTCAAATTTTTTATAACACCCTAAACGATTACCAAACTGGGGTTACTCTTAATGGATACACAAGAATACGATTAAAATTTAGGTACGATGGTTCAAGTGGTTGGGAATTACGACTTTTTACAAATTCGGCTGAAATTGAATACGAAGGAGCTCCAACTGAAAATTTAGATTTAACAGACTTATCCATTACACCAACAATTTTAAGTACAAGCGACCCAACCAATACTATTAATGGATCTTACTCATTAGTTCAAGGGCCTTTTGATCCCTCTAAACCGGAACAAGTTCTTGTATCGGGAACAGGAGGAACTGTTGGAACTGATCCTCCAATAGAAGTTGAGATATCAATAACTTACTCCATGGGGAATATGCTAAATAAACCCCCTGGATTGTACTTTGTAACCCTTCAATTCTTACTTGTTGAAAAGTAGTATATATGGCAAAATGCCAACTATATAGGTATTTAGTTTTAGTTTCTATTTGTGTATTCACCGCATTACGTGTGAATGCTCAGTATTTTTATTTTGATCAGGTAGCACCCAAGGTTAACGTTTCCTTTGCCAGACATTCACTGGAGTCGGGATCCCGTAATATTATTTTCAATGTAGTAAAGGTTAAAAACGAATTAGGCCGACAGGAAACCCTAACGCTTAATTTAACCGTACCACAGGGTTGGCGTATTCTTGGTCCGGATAAGATTGAATTAACCCTCCCCCCCTACGACTCGTTGTTTATACCTATTCGTGTGGCAGTAGGGAGTGCTGTAAAAGGCGATATTGGTTATAGTATAATTGCCTCAATCACCGATAGTAGGGGAAATACTATTAAAAATGAATACAGCTATGTTAAAATTCCCCGGTTGGTAGACCTTAAACTAAAAGTACTTTCTAAAATCGTATATCTCGATCCAGTTACTCTTAATTCCGAAGTTAAAATAGAGGTCCGTAATAGGGGAAATCGTGAAGAGCCCGTATCCTTTCTATTCGATGGTGGGAACAGCATAGGGATAGGCAAGCAGGAACAATACCGATATACTCAAGACTTAACCATTAAACCATTTTCCGATTCCACTATTGTCCTACCCATAACTCTTTTACAGGAAAAGTATTCCGAAAGAATTAACTACTTGCTAGAACTTACCGTGCGAACTTCTGACACATTGTATAAGTCAAGTATTTGGGTTAGGCGCCTTAGACCAAAATACGAAAATTATATTCCGACATCGGATAAAATGCTTACCGTTGATTTAACTGCTCAGGGTTTGCTCGATGCTGTTCAGCAACCAAAATACATAGCAACAGTTGAGGGTAAAACATTATTTCAAGGAAGCAACGATATTTACTACTATTATCGCAATTTTTCGTCAAAAACGTCCGACGACTTTTGGGTCAACAATCGTATGTACCTAGGAGCTAACATCGGAAAAGTAAAACTAGAAGTAGGCGACAACTACCGCTCGCTTGAGAGTAACACTATGGGTAGAGGTGGTTACATGGAATACAACGGAAATAAATTAAAGTTTCAATTGCTTGCTAACCAGAATAAAAGTAATAAATTTCAAAATTTTGGCGGGCTTAATCAATTTTTTCTCACTAAAACAGATTTTATTCAAAGTGGTTTACTATACAGTAGCAATCCCACAAACAGTTTCAATTCAATGATTGGTATACTAGGAGGTGGCTTTGCTGTTAAGCAACATACTTTTTCGGGGTACTATGCATTCAACAAGTTAACCCTAAACAATCAAGCAGAAAGTGAAGATAATTACGACCATGCAATAGTTTTCAGGTACGCATCACACTTTAAAAGATTAAGGAACAGCATATCGTTCGAGCAACGTGGCCCTAAATTTTACCACAATCAAGCTGGAAGAACAAGAATCGAAGTCAGTTCATTCTATCAAATTAATGACAAACTTAGGGTTTACAATCAGTACTATGAAAATCAACAGGCAGGAAAATACTCCTTTGACTATAGTAGTATTAATAATTCAATAAGCATTAGCCGTTCTGGAAGGAGTGAACTCCAGTACCAACTTTCAAGTAACCTTCAATTATTCTTTGGCCCTTTGATTGAAAATTACTGGCTAAAGAATTACGCCTCAATCCCTGATGGCGAATATTTTTCAACATTAGCATACAAACTTCAACTTGGTACTAGGGTGAAAAATGCATCGAGTACAATATTTATAACACCACGAATTGAGTTTGCCCGGGCTAGTATTTTAAGTAACCCTTTCCAGAACAGTAAGAAAAATTTTAACTACCAGTATTTTACTGTAAATTTCCGTAGTCCATACATTAATGTTCTAGCTTTTTATAGTGAAGGACCTCGGTCCTCATTGGATCAGTTAAGCTATGTCCGAAGCAGTCGCCAAAGCCGTCGGCTTATGTTAATTCCTTCATTCGATAAATTTTTAATAAAAGATGTTCTAAGAGGAACTATTAGCTTAAGTTACTCAAACGATTTGATTGCAAAGTCATCATATTCGAACATTACTGGTCAGTTAAACTGGTATTTACCCAAGAACTGGGAGGTACACGCCTTAGCAGTTTACACTATTCAAAACAGAACTACCCCCCAGGAAACCATAGAAAGGTTTCATAGCCTTTATGCTGAGGCTGGGGTTCGTAAAGAGTTTGGCTTTAATCAACCACGAGTAAAATACTATAATATTGATTTACTATTCTATAAAGATTTTAATGGAAACCATGTTCAGGATGAAAATGAACCAGGCATTAAGAATGTACTGGTGACCCTTACTCGTACTTCAACCACTGCAAAAGGTCTTATTCCAGGCGATGTATATATGCTAGAGCTTATATCCGATAATTTTGGGCAAGTAAAAATTGAAAATCTTCCCGAAGGACGATATCAGCTAGATTACACACCCCTTGGAACAGAGATAGGAACCTTTAGTAAAGCATATGGCGACCTGGAAATAAATGTTAATCGCAATGGTTCATTTTTCATCCCCTTCGTAGAAAAGAATAAGGTTTTTGGCCGCATAATTCTGAACCGTAGTAAGCTATCAGGTTTAGGAAAAGTTGATATTTCAAACGTAAGGGTAACCGCAACCGATAGTCGAGGTAACACATACTCCACACTTACCGATAAAAATGGCGAGTTTGTTATATACGCTCCCGTTACCGATGAGTACATTGTCAACATCAACAATATTTATTACCAGGATTTTGACCTACGCCAGAATAACTTTCGGGTTCAGTTCAACGGCTACAAACAGTTTGAGGTGAACTTTGTATTTGACGAAAAGATACGCCGTATTAACTTTAGCCCATCGGCTCAGGAGCTGGCCGCTGAGGGAGTTACACAAATCCGACGCACCAACCTACGGGGTACAGTTAAGGATGCGTTGTCGCTTAAGCCCCTAAGGGCGCGCGTAAACCTGGTTAACACCAAGAACAATAGCATTGTGGCATCAGTTTACTCCAACCCGCAAACAGGCGATTATGCCATTTCGTTTGCCGCCGATGATATTTATGCCCTTGAGATTGTTGCCGACGACTACTGGTACTATGCCGAAAACCTTAACCTGAACCAGGTTACCACCTTTATGAATGTTACCCGCGATGTACTGCTTAAACCCATAGCTATTGGCTCAAAGCTTGAACTCAACATCCGGTTCGATATCAACAAAGCTGACCTTGGCCCCGAAACAGTTGCTGAGCTTAACCGCTTGATCAGTATTCTGCGCCAAAATCCTGGCATTAAGGTTGAGGTTCAGGGACACTCCGATGACCTTGAAGCAATTAACAATCAGAAGATTGCAGAGGATCGTGCAAAACGGGTTGCACAATACCTGATTGAGAATGGCTTTAGCAATCTGCAGGTTCGTGGCTTTGGTAATACAGTTCCAATAGCACCTAACGATACCGAAGAAAACCGTGCACTTAACCGTAGGGTTGAAATTGAGGTTATTGGGAAGTAGGTGAGGAAGGATAAAGGATAAAGGATAAAGACCAAAAGTTAAAAGTTTAACGAAGGCCAATTTAAAACTGATACTTTTTTTGAACACTATCGCATACCCCAATCCTCTTACTTTTAACTTTTTAACGTCTCACAGCTCACGGTTCACGAACTTCCTAATCCCCCCATATCCAACTTCTCCCCTATTATCTTTATCTTTGTGAAAATTTTGAATAATCATGTCTTTTTTTACCATTACTCTTCTAGCAATTGGTCTTTCATTCGATACCTTTGCAGTATCAATCACATGCGGAATAGCACGAAAACACATTGTATTTTGGGAGGCCTTTAGGGTTGCAGTAGTCTTTGCTTTTTTTCAGTCAACCATGCCGCTTTTGGGCTGGGGTTTCGGGTTAGCCATTAAATCGGTTATTGAGCCAATTGATCACTGGTTAGCGCTGGCATTGCTGTGCCTTATCGGAATAAAAATGATTGTTGAGGCATTTGGAAGGGAGGAGACCAACAGCGCTCTTGATCCATTAAACCCTAAAGTACTTTTTACCCTTGCATTGGCAACCAGTATCGATGCTTTTGCGGTAGGGATAGGGTTTGTAGCGGTAAAGGTAAATATGCTGCATGCATACCTCATAATTGGCTCCGTTACTTTTTTGGTAGCCATGCTTGGTATGCTTTTCGGAAAAAGTATTGGCAGCGTGTTGGGTAAAAGAATGGAGATAATAGGTGGGCTTATACTAATTGGGCTGGGACTAAAGATCGTTATTGAACACGTTGGCTAAAGACTTTATTAAACGATAAGGTTACGCACCTCCATGGCATGGATTATAATATCAACAATTTCATGCACCGATAGGGTCATGGCATTAAAGGTGATATCAAAGCGGGTATAATCAGTGTCCTTCCCGCCAAAATAAACCCTAATCTCTTCGCGCTTACGGTCAATTTCACGAACATACAATTCAGCTTCTTTGGGTTCAAAACGGTACATTTCCTCAACCCGTAACACTCGCCATTCAAAAGGGGCTTCAAGGTGGATGTGGATGGAACGAGGAATATCACGGGTTATTGCTACACCGCCTCTTCCCAGTATTACAACATGCCCTTTTGAGGCTTCGGATCGAATAATGCTTTTTACTGTATTCTGAATGTGTTTATCGCTTTTATAGTATTTTGTTGACATTGACTCTAGTATCTCCTGCATTATCCCCTTGCGCTTTGCTTCAAAAACATAGTCAATATCCTCCTTGGGCAAACCAAGCTTGGCAGAAGCAATTTGAAGTATCTCCTCCTTTGCCAACCAACGCCACGCCAACTCATTTTTCAACCTGTATCTTTTATTTAATTCCTCAATTAGTGTTGAAGAAACCTGTTTACCCGGGCACCCCATTTCGCGCGAAATGGTGACAACCGGCCCTGGCTCCTTGTGCATATCGCTAGGTCGTTTTCCCCATTCCGATAAATATTTTATAAGGGCTATACTCATAGAATTTTCTATTTGTTCTAAAGATATAAAATTTAAGATTTCAAGTCAATAAAAAAGGGGTTAGAAAAACTTAACCCCAAATGATTTGGCCAAAATAGAAATTGAACAACCTTTAAACACTGGCTTTTGGCAATGTAAAGAAGAACTTGCTACCCTTATCGGGTTGGCTTTCGGCCCAGATCTCACCACCATTCATTTGCACAAACTCTTTACATAGAATCAGTCCCAATCCCGTACCCTTTTCATTCTTGGTTCCAGGCGTGGAGGTAATTTGGGTACCAAATAGCTTTTGAAGTACATCGGGTGTCATACCCCTACCGGTATCCTCAACACATACAGTTACCCTATCCGCACAGGTAGTACTCCATATTGTGATCCTATCGCCGGCATTGCAGAATTTTATGGCATTGGAAATCAGATTACGAATTACAATATCACTCATATCGGTATCGGCAAAAACAAAGGTACCATCCGGAATACTGTTCTTTAACTTGATCTCCTTATTTTCAGCAGCCTCGTTCAATAGCTGAATACGAGAATTCACCAACTGATTTAAGTCGAAGTTCTGAGGATTAACCTTTACCCCATGCATTTGGGTTTTAGCCCAGGTTAACAGATTCTCAAGTAGTGCTGTAGTATGGTTAACGTTAACCGAGAGCTCATCGAGTATCTCCTTGAAATTTTCAGGAGTAAAATGACCTTCCTTTGCAATGTTGAGCATGGTAATTAATGAAAAAAGCGGACTCCTAAGGTCATGGGCAATTATTGAGAACAGCTTATCTTTGAGAGCATTCAGCTCTCTGAGCTCATCGGCCTGACGGCTAATAGCATCGCGCTGTCTGGAAATTTCATCATTCTTCTCTTTAAGTAATCTATTTGCCTTGCGTTTCTGAACGTATGCGTAGTAGAGGGCCGCTGCAAATGCCAACGAGAATAGTATTAAACCAATGTAAACCTTCTGAAGCAACTTTTGATGTTGAATTACTGCGTCGCGTAACTTCATCTCAGCGTTTAAAAGCTCTATCTGCATTTGCTGCTCACGGGTTAACTCTTCAACCTCTTTGAGGGTTTGCTCTTTTTCCTTCAATTCCTTACTTGTTTCAACAAGTCTCTTTTCAGTATGCTCCTTTTCCTGTGATACCTGCTGCACAACCCTACCTGCGCTATCAACCATGGCTTTTGCCTGCAATTCTTTCTTCCTGATTTCCTCGGCCTGTATTTTCTTGGTTAGCATGGCATACAGGCTAAAATATTCTGCAGCTTTTTCAGTATTCTTCAAACCCTCATAAGCCCTGTTGTAATTGTAGTATACATTACGTAGCAATTTCTGATCGCCAACCTCCTGTGCTATAGCTTCTGTTTTAGTAAGATTTGACAATGCGCCCTGATAGTTACCCTGCTCAATCTGAACCGTTGAAATATTATAAAGTATTTGACCAACGTCCCCTTTTTTCCCGCTTGAAGTGGAAATGTTAAGCGCACTCTCAAAACATTTTTGAGCATGGGTATAGTCTGAAATTTCAGAATAAACTAAACCAAGATTTACATATAAAAGCTTTTCGCCATTCTTATTCCCAACTTTAGTAATATTCTCAAGGGCTTTTTCAAAATAAACTATTGCATTTTGGTAATCATTTGCTCTCCAGTAGGCATTTGCTGCCTTATCGTAGTAGTAAACAGCTTGATTTGCATTCCCGGCATTTTCGTATTCCCTGGCCAGCTTAATATACTCATCAACACCTTGAGGTTCCTGTGAAGGTATTTCCGCAAAACCGGAATAGGACAAAGAGAAAAATAATATTAGTAGTGAATATTTCCAGAAAAATGACTTAACCATAGTTTATCCTTTTAAACCAACTGCAATTTTTTATTGAATCATACGTGGACTAATCTTTTATCGATACGTTTTACACCATTTTTTCTGTGAATGGAACTTACGTGTAGGCAAATGGCTTTTTTTGTGTTGTAAATTTAAGTTTCAAAATAATGACAAATTTTCAAAATCAGCAAACCTGTCATACTTTATATTGACATATTTACATTTATATATGTTTGGTTTGAAATTTGATTATGACTTTTAAAAATTGATAGTTATGCGTGAGATAACCAAACTAACAGAATTCACTGAACAAATTAAGGGAAAGGAAAGGGCTTACCTCTTAGTATTTAAAAAGGGAACTGGGGTTAGCGACTGTGCATTCAGTGCAGTTAACGAAGCTGTTAACACTACAAGAATGGATAATGTATTTTATGTTGATGCCCCAACCTACCCTGAAATTCACAAGTACTATGGGGTAACCAGCGCTCCATCGCTGTTGGTTTTTGAAAAGGGTCAACTTAAAGATATGGTTAAGGGCTGTCACGACACACAGTTCTACAAACAGCTTTTTGAGAATGCCGTCTTCCAGCAAAGGGTCCAAAACTCAACTCAGCAAAAGAGCGTAACGGTCTATTCTACTCCAACCTGCCCATGGTGCAACACCCTTAAAAGTTTTCTCCGTAAGAATGGTATAGTTTTTACTGACATCGATGTGTCGCGCGACCATGAGGCTGCTCGCCAAATGGTTTCAGCAACAGGCCAACAGGGTGTTCCTCAAGCCAACATTGGCGGTGAATGGGTGGTAGGCTTCGACCAGCAAAAAATTAAACGACTACTTAATATTCAAACCCAATAAATTAGTTCGATATGAAAGAATTAGTGCCAGTTAACCAGCATGTTGTGCTCGACCTGAGCGACGATAACACTGAACAGGTTACATCATCGGGTATCATTATTCCCGATACAGCCAAGGAAAAACCATCGTGGGCAAGGGTAGTTGCCGTAGGCAACATCGAGAACTCCGAAATTGCTATTAACGATCTGGTGGTTTTTAAGAAGTATTCAGGAACCGAGGTTGAATTCGAAGGAAAAACTTACCTCCTAATACCTTACGCCGATTTGCTGGCAAAGGTTGTGGAAACTGAATCAATTTAACTCTCGTATTCTGACTTTCCTAAGTTTTTGCACGCCACCGCTTGGCGTGCTTTTTACTTTTTTAAAATGCTCTGCTTTAAACCCAAGTACTATGAATTAATCGTTTTTCTCACTATTCCTCTAACTTCCTCTAACTTCCTCTAACTTCCTCTAACTTCTTCTAACTTCTTCTAACTTCTTCTAACTTCTTCTAACTTCCTCACATTCCGACTCATTCCGTCTCATTCCGATTCATTCCGACTCATTCCGACTCATTCCGACTCATTCCTATAAATTCATATCACTTCGGTTAAACCTATTCAATATGAGAGTTGTTTTTTATCAATAGCAGTAAACCATTTTTTGAGAGTTTACTCACATACTTTTACATATTTATTTTTTACTAACATGGAAAGCAAAATATTTCAGGTTACAGGCATGTCGTGTGCTGGCTGTGCAATAAGCGTGGAAACCATCCTCAAAAGCCAACCGGGAGTGTTGGATGCTGGGGTTAACTTTGCCAGCAGTACGGTTTGGGTAAACTTTGACAGTACAATCACATCCCCTGAAAGTCTCCGCAATGCTGTTCGTTCAATTGGTTACGACTTGCTGATTGAAAGCAACAAACATGATTTTGACGCAGAAAAAAAGCAGCACATCAATACCCTTAGAAACCGATTTATTTACTCAATATTACTTTCAATTCCCTTAATGGTTGTGCAAATGTTTTTCAAGCATTGGAGTTACACTCCAATAATAGCATTGATACTCTCAACTCCTGTAATATTCTGGTTTGGAAGGCAATTTCATGTAAATGCTTTCAAACAGCTAAAGCATTTCAAAGCGAACATGGATAGCCTCATTTCCATTAGTTCAACCATTGCATTTTTGTATAGCATTGCAGCCATTCTCTTAAAAGATAATTTCCAATACCGGGGTTTAACGCCACACCTTTACTTTGAATCGGCAGCCATGATAATCACCTTTGTTCTCCTAGGGAAATGGCTCGAGGAAAGAGCAAAAGGTAAAACGGCTTCAGCCATTAAAAAGATTATGGGGTTGCAGCCCCAAATGGTATGGGTAAAACAAAACGATAGTGTTGAAGAAGTTCCATTAACCGAGGTAAGAAAAGGAATGGATGTACTGGTAAAGCCCGGTGAGCGTATTCCCGTTGATGGTACAGTAACTGAAGGGCATAGTTGGGTAGATGAAAGCACAATTACTGGGGAACCTTTACCTGCAGAGAAAAGCATCAACCAAAAAGTATGGGCTGGAACTATTAATCTCAATGGGTTGCTATACATTAGGGCTGAACAGATTGGTTCAGAATCGGTTTTGGGCAAAATCATCGAAACTGTAACTAATGCCCAAAATTCAAAAGCCCCAGTTCAGAAACTAGCCGATAAAGTTGCAGGGGTTTTTGTACCCATTATCATCGCAATAAGCATTCTTACATTTACTGCATGGTTAGTAGTTGCTCCAAGTTTAGCGTTCAGCCATGGAATAATTGCTGCCATTTCGGTTTTGGCTATTGCATGCCCCTGTGCACTTGGATTGGCAACTCCAACAGCAATTATGGTTGGCATTGGCAAGGCTGCCCAAAAAAACATTCTTGTTCGCGATGCCGAAAGCCTTGAGCAAGCATGCAAAATTGATACGATAATTTTCGATAAAACAGGTACGCTTACCGAAGGCAGACCTACCGTTGAATCAATTAATTGGCTCCACCACGATGATAAATATTCTAGCATACTGGGCATTATTGAACAGCACTCCAATCACCCCCTTGCAAAATCAATTGTTGAGCTCATTGGTGCAAGCAGTAGAATTTTTACCATTGAATCTTTTTCTGAAGAAACCGGAAAAGGAGTAAAGGCAGTAGTTGATGGTAAAATTTATCGCGTAGGTAGCTTGGAGTACTTGAACCAATCTGGGGTAATTGATGTTATACCAAACCAAACCAGTATCAGTGGCACGCTTATTGGGTTTGCTGAAGAAAACCGGTTGTTAGCCACTGTAGCTATTACGGATAAAATAAAGGATACAGCCCCATCAGCAATTGCTAAGCTGAGGAATATTGGCATTGAGCCAATCATACTGTCGGGCGATAGCTCAAAGAGTGTTGAAAAAATTGCAAGTGAGGCTGGCATTGAAAGGTTCGAAAAGGGAATGCTGCCTGCCGATAAAAAGTCCTACATTGAAAATCTCAAAGCCCAGGGGAAAAAGGTAGCCATGGTTGGCGATGGAATAAACGATACCGAAGCGCTGTGTATAGCTGATGTAAGCATTGCAATGGGCAAGGGATCGGACATTGCTATTGATACATCGCAGGTAACAATCCTCAAGACTGACTTAGATGCAATACCTGAACTAATTACAATTTCGAAACAAACCGTAAAAACAATTAAGCAAAACCTTTTTTGGGCATCAATTTATAACCTCATCAGTATTCCCATAGCTGCAGGTGTTTTATTCCCATTTACAGGATTACTTCTCGATCCAATGATTGCAGCCCTCGCCATGGCTTTTAGTTCAGTATCGGTTGTAACTAACAGTCTGATACTAAAAGCTAAACGAGTAGGTTAAGCAACCCTGCACTTTTCAAAGGCCTCAAGCACTCTGTGCTTATATTCCAGCATGATATGCCTGAACCAGTAGGTGTAGCTCTGCGGGTTGTTTTCAATGTCTGCTAACAAAAAGTCAATGCTAACCCATTTCCAGCTGGCCACTTCATCGGGATTTGGATTTGGACTACCATCGAAACGGCCCAAATAAACCCAATCAATTTCGTTTTCAATTAAACCGTCATCGAATTCCACCCTGTAATGAAAAGTGAATAGATGCTTCAGAGGACATGAAAAGCCCATTTCATGTATTAAACGTTCATTAATAACTGTTTCCATCTGTTCGCTTTCGGTTAGATGGCTGCAGCAAGCATTTGTCCACAATCCAGGTGAGTGGTATTTCTCGTGTGCCCTTTGGTGAATAAGCATCTCACCCTTTGCGTTGCAAATTAGAATGGAAAAGGCTCTGTGTAGAATTCCATCGAAATGAACTTGCTGTTTCTCACCATACCCAATAATATTGTCATTGGTATCAACTAATGCAATTCGTGGTTCTGCCATAAATGCTATTTCAAAAAAGTTCCGTTACTGAGTTCCTCTAACGCTTTTTGGATTTCGGAGTCGGTATTCATCACAATGGGGCCATGCCAGGCAATGGGCTCACTATTAGGCTCGGCGCCAAAGAACAGAAATTTAGCTCCGCTTTCACCTGCCCTAATTTGAATTATTGAACCCTGCGATAGGGCAACACCACAAGGAGCCTTTATTGGTTTTAGATCATGTGCAACTGTAAACTCTCCTTCATAAATAAACAGAAAGTACTTATAATTCCAAAACTCAGGAGTAATAACTTCATCGAATGCGGAATTGGGCCAAAGCTTGATATCAAAAATATCAACAGGCTTGTAAAGGCCCTGCAATCCCCCATCGCGTTTGCGATACTTCCCGGAAATAACTTTAACCTGAGAGGAGGTTGTTTCTACAACAGGTATCTCCTCCCGCTTTAGTTCACGGTATACAGGATCAACCATTTTATACTCCTGTGGCAGATTTAGCCAGAGCTGGATGCCATACATCTTTCCACTATCGCTTGTTGGCATCTCGCTATGGATTATGCCACTTCCTGCAGTCATCCACTGAACCTCACCCGGGCCAATTATTCCACTACCTCCAGTGCTATCGGTATGCTTTACTTGGCCTTCAAGCATGTATGTAATGGTTTCAAACCCCCTATGGGGATGCTCAGGGAAGCCTGCCTTATATTCCGATTCCGACGAGAAACCAAAGAAGTCCAGCAGCAGAAAGGGATCGCACTCGTATCTGGTTTCAAAACCCAATATCCTTTGAATACTTACCCCAGCTCCTTCGGTCATTCGTTTGGGATTGTAGATGGCTTTTACTGTTACCATTATATGTATAGGTTGTTACATCTGTAAATATAACACTTTTTAGAATACCGTTGTTTAATAGTTTACTCAACTTTTAATAAATTATTTTAATTGTTGATTAAAAGTTGGCTCAACAATAAATGTTTAGGTTAATAGTTACTATTTTTAGGCCTGATTAATATATTATATCGAATGATGAAAAGGTTATTACTCCTGGTTTACCTCATCGTTTTCTTTTTTCAAATTGCGCTTATAGCGCAGGAGAGCAGTAGGTTTAACTCTTTAAACCTGACCTACGAAAAGGGTCTTGACCTATACCAAAAGGAAATGTATGCCGATGCTCAAAAAACATTTGAGCAATACATTGCAGGTTTGCCTAAAGGTTACTACCAGCAAAAGGTTTCAGCGGAGTTCTACAGGGCAATGTGTGCAATTTTTCTGAATAACGATGATGCTGAATATCTTATAGGGCAATTTATTCAAAACTACCCTGAAAGTCAGCTTATTGATCAGGCATACTTTGCCATGGGAAAAATGCAATACCAACAAAAAAAGTATTCGCAAGCGGTGTACTGGTTATCAAAAATTGATAAGAACGGCCTAGACAAAGATTCTCGCTATGAGTGGCAGTTTATGTTAGGATACGGCTATTTCATGACTAACGATTACGAATCGGCCAATAGATGGCTATTCCAGATAAAAGATATCGATAATAAGTTTGCAGCACCAGCAACCTACTATTACTCACACATTGCTTACATTCAAAAGAAATTCGCTACAGCCCTAAAAGGTTTTGAGAAACTACAGAACGATGAGCTTTTTGCTCAACTTGTTCCTTACTACATCACTCATATATACTACCTACAGGGCGAATATAAAAAGGTTACCTTGTATTCCCCATCCTTAGTTAGGAATAATAAAAACAAACGTGCACCTGAAGTTGCCAAAATTGTTGGCGATGCCTTTTTTAAGCTTAAACAGTACGATAGCTCACTAATCTACCTTAAGATTTACGAGGAAAAAAACAAACAGCAACTCTCACGTGAGGATATTTACCTTTTGGGATTTGCCTACTACAAAAACAGCAAGTATTCCGAAGCAGCAAAGTACTTGGAACGTATTGCCACCATTGACGACTCGCTTAGCCAAAACGCTAACTACCACTTAGCCGACTGCTACCTTAAGCTTGACGATAAGAATAAGGCTCGCCAAGCATTTGGCCTTGCCTCAAAACTTGATTTTGATAGAATTATCAAGGAGGATGCACTATTTAACTTCGCTAAGCTAACATACGAACAGCTTTACGCGCCTTTCAATGAAGCAATCGATGCCTTTAAGGCATACATTAAAGAGTTCCCCAGCTCACCCAGGATTGATGAGGCTTATAACTACCTAACACTTGCCTACTTAAGTTCACGAAACTACAAGGAGGCAGTGGAATCGTTGGAAAAAATCAGTAAGAAAGACGCAACCATAAATACTGCGTTGCAGCGTGCAGCATACTTCCGCGGACTTGAACTTTTCCAAAATCTTAACTACACCGATGCCATACAAATGTTTACAAAATCGCTTGAATATGCCGGTTATAACCAACAAATTGCAGCACAAGCGCTATTCTGGAGAGCTGAGTCGCATTACCGCCTATCAAACTTTGAAAACGCAGCCAACGACCTTGAAAGGTTTATAGTTACCCCTGGGGCTTTTGGTCTGGAAGAGTATCTTATTGCCCACTATAACCTGGGCTATGCATACTTTAAAATGAAACAGTACGATACAGCCATTACTTGGTTCCGTAAGTATAATAGCTTACTAAACGATTCACGAGTAAACACGGTTGCCGACGCTTACAACAGGATTGGTGACTGTTTCTTTATCCAACGACGCTATTGGGCTGCAATTGATTACTATGAAAAAGCCGCAAACCTTGATGTGCTCGATGCCGACTACGCCCTATTCCAAAGAGGTTTTTCATTGGGTTTGGTTAGCCGTCCGGAGAAAAAGATAGAAACATTAAAGGGGCTTCTTAGCAAATACCCAACATCAAGCTACACCGATGATGCAATTTTTGAGATAGCTGAGGCATATAACATTCTTGAAAATACAAGCCAGGCCATTGATTTCTATAAGCGAGTTGAGTCGGAATTCCCCAACAGCAGCTACTACCCAAAAGCTTTAGTTCAAATTGGACTGCTATACTACAACTCAAGCGATTTGGAAAACTCACTCGCATACTACAAGAGAGTTGTGGAAAATTATCCGAATTCACCTGAAGCCAAAAATGCCCTAATTGGTATTAGAAACATTTATATAGATAAAGGCGATGCAGCAACCTACTTTAACTATGCATCCAAACTTGGATCTATTGCCAATATAAGTGCTTCCGAGAAAGACTCGCTAAGCTACATGGCAGCGGAGAAAGTTTACCTTACAGGTAACTGTGAAAAATCAATACTTGCATTTGAGGACTACCTCAGCGAAAACCCTCAAGGTAACTTTGCAGTAAATGCAATGTACTACATTGCCGACTGTAATATCCGGAATAACAATGTTGATAAGGCAGTGGAATACTTTGAAAATATTATTAATAGACCCCGTAACAGTTTCACTGAACAAAGCTTACTAAGGATTAGCAATATCTACCTTAACCAAAAACAGTACGAAAAAGCTTACACCTACCTTGACAACTTAGAGTCGATAGCTGAAGTTAAGAGCATGTTACTCGATGCCCGTCTAGGCAAGCTACGATGTGCATTTGAGCTGCAACGCGATGACCAAATACCCGTGATTGCGGCAAACATATTGAGCACCGAGAAGCTATCGCCTGAGCTAGAGCGTGAAACCCGTTTTAAACTAGCCAAAGCCAACTATCGTTCCAAAAAGTACGACGATGCGCTTATTGAGTTTTCAAGGGTTGCACAGAACCTTAAGACTATTGAGGGCGCTGAA
>Ga0209720_1001679_pt1 | contig 18076 bp, 13 predicted proteins | sample AD_JPNMR3_MetaG_FD_184426 | JGI IMG/M metagenome (GOLD analysis project Ga0209720, IMG submission 184426) | Active sludge microbial communities of municipal wastewater-treating anaerobic digesters from Japan - AD_JPNMR3_MetaG (SPAdes) (version 2) | ecosystem: Engineered > Bioreactor > Anaerobic...
ATTTGAAAAACATTTGGATTGTCCCACCCTTCTTTCAGGGCAGAATGTGCAAAAATAAACGATACTTTTTCATCGAAAGACAAAAGACGTTCCTTGTTTTTCATAATCAGTTCATAAGCCGCCTTTTCAAGTTCCTTCTCCTCTTTCGTTTTTTTAGTTTCAACTAAATTGGTGTCGAAAAATTCCACTTCGCCTTTTTTATTCTTCTTTTGGGCAAAGTATGCCTCGCGAACTTCCGTTGCTTTTAGGTTTTCAAAGTACGGACATTCTTTTTTATACTTTTCAAACTCTTTGTCAAAAAGCTTTGGAATGATGGCATCATCGCCTATGTAATTTGAAACTTTATCAATGAAAAATAACGACAAGACTTTAATTCCTCTATCGAGCAGTTCCTTTTGTTTGTGAATATGATACCGTATGGTTTCGGAAATTTGTACCCTGAAGATTTCCTGTTTTGAAAGTGTCGTGTCACCGGGTTCATTTACAGTCAGGTGGTTTCCGTTGGTAAAATGAATCAGGTTGTTGCCCTTGTCAATCGTTTCAACAATCCATCCCTGATAATTTTCATTTTTTGTTTTTTCAAATAGGTCATCGCCTTTTCGCAAATCAATAAGTTGTTCCTTTATTACCCCCTTTTCGTTCACAAGGGCACGAACCCTAGCTGACAAACCATAATTTGATGAATTCACTGATTCCAATGCAAGGCGGAGTTGCTGGTTGTTTACGTTGTGCTCCTCGGTGATACCCAAAACCTCAATTTTTTTAACAAGGTTCATTTTGAATGCATCCACAGGGCTTAATCGGTAAATCAGGTTTGGCTTATGCACTGGGGTTGCACTATAATTAATTGCGAACAAAGGGTTCAGCGTGCGTAATGCCTGTCTTGAAAGTAGGCTGAGATAATTCTGTGATTCATCCAGTATTAAAATTGGCCTCGTTTCCTGAATGTAATGATAGGGACGTTTGGTACCAGGCAACTTTTCAGTTGCTTTGAAAATGATGTTGCTCGCTTTATTGAACGAATCGATGGTAATGATTAAAATTTCGGTAAACTGCGAACTGGCAAAACCACGCAGTTTGCTTATCTGTTGTCCATCATATTTGGTCAGATGCACCGGCTCGTTGCCATAAATCTTATTGAAATGCGATTTGGTAATTTCAAAAGTTTTTATGGTACCCTCGTAAATGGCAATGCTGGGCACTACAATCACAAACTTGCGGAAACCGTAGTGCTTTCTCAACTCGTGAATGGTGCGCAAATACACGTAGGTTTTGCCGGTGCCGGTTTCCATTTCGATAGTAAAAACAGGATAGCGGACCGAAACCGCTTCAAGCCCGTCGAGGATGAAGCCCTCATCTACGTCCAACGCGATGTTTTCAGGCAGGTTGTTTTTTCGTTGCACGGCATTGAGGTTGCCCAGCAGCCAGTTATCTTCGAGCAACATGTAAGGGGGCATGTTGGCAATGGTATCATCGCCTACCATCACGTATTCATCCGATTGACGAGGCAAACCTTCAAATAAATTAACTACGCTTTCGATGGCCGAAATCTGGTGCGGTTGGTTTTCTTCAAATTGAAATATAATTTTTTTACTCATAACATCAGATGGTTTTAATCATTCCCTTGTCGGAAAGGTGCACCTTGTCTTCGTCGGTGATGGCGCTGTCGAGGCAGATGAACACATCATCACCGGTTAATTTCAGTTCATTGATGGTTTCGGGGGCAATCTTTTTATCGAGGCAAACCAGCAGGCGGTGCTCATGAAAACCGGAGGTAACCTGTTTGATTGTATTGGTTTTAATGGTCTTCACCTCCTCTATGCTGCTATCGAGCGGAAAACCCTCCATCAGGATGATTTCTGTTAACAGGTTATCTTCCTTCCAGCCATCCACTAAAGGCGTGGTAAACTCCTCAAATTTTAATTCTAGTTCTTTATAGTCAGTGCCTTCATAGTTCTGCCAGGGTTTGTAGTGGGAGGGCTGCAACTTCAGTACTTTGAAACCATAATCCATTTCAAGGGAAGGAGCATCATCTTCTTCGAATTCTAATTTGTCTTGCTTTTTCTTTTCAGGTTGCTCTTCTTTCAGTTTCTTTACCACACGCCGTATCCTTTCCTTGCCAATTTCAGCAATGTTTTTAAAGCCAGCTTTGTAAGCTTCCGATTTTTCGTTGCAGGGCTCTGGCATCTGCACAAGGATGAACTTACGGTTGCCGCCGTCTTCTTGATTGAGTTCTAAAACTGCTTGGGCGGTGGTGGCGGTGCCAGAAAAAAAATCAAGAATAATATCATTCGTCGAGCTTCCAATTTGTATGCATCTTTTTATCAGATCAACAGATTTAGGGTGGTCAAATAATGATGCATTAAATAATTCACGGAATGATCTTGTTCCATTTTCAGTTCTCATTACTGTTTCATCCCATATTGATTTAGCTTTTGTGGAATCTCTACGATTTTTTTCATATATATTCCAATTGCCATCACTTTTTTGTTTTGCAACTATTTGACTTTTATCTATATTTGAAATTATTATATTCTTTGAAGCTTTTTCTTTACTCCAACGCCAAACACTTTCTTTACCTTCGCTATTATAAGGCCATACTTCAATATTATGTTCGTTATCTTTTAAAACACTTACGCTACAATAACCATTTATGCAATTATTTGGGTTAACATAAAACGGATAGAATAAATTTGGACGATTGCCACTATGAAACTTCGGATTTCTATTTCTTAATTCTCTTAAATTATATCCTCCATTACTATCATTAAATTGAAAATCCGTTTCTTTAGGAAGCTCGTTAAACTCGGTTATGTCAGATTTTGAAAAGACCAAAATATATTCGTGAGTAACAGCAATTTGCTTATAATCTCTACCACCTGGGTTAACCACAGGAATAATATTTGATTCATAATTTTCCTCCCCCATAATTTCATTAAGAAGACATCTCTGATGATGCACCTCATTATCATCAATACTCACAAAAATCACTCCGTCGTCGCGAAGCAAGTTACGGGCTAAGCGCAGTCGCGGGTACATCATGCTGAGCCATTTGGAGTGGAAGCGGCCGTCGGCGCGGGTGTTGGTGGTGAGGGGTCGGCCCTCTTCGTCCACCTGTCCGGTGCGGCGCAGGTATTCCTGCAGGGGCTCTTTAAAGTCGTCTTCATACACAAAGTCGTTGCCGGTGTTGTAGGGCGGGTCAATGTAAATCATCTTAATGCGTCCGGCATAGCTTTTTTGCAGTATTTTCAGCACTTCGAGGTTTTCGCCTTCAATAAAAATGTTGTGCGAGTCGTTGTGGCCGTCGGTGTCGGGGGTTCCGTCAGCTTTCAGCCCTTCGCCGTAAACCGGCACCAGCGTTCCTTTGCTGGGAATAGAAGCCATTTTGCGTGCCTGTCGTTTACCGGGCCAGAAGAGCCCGAAATGTTCGGCATCGGGTCCGTCGTCTTCGAGATACTCGCCCAGGGCTTCTTTGAGGGTGTCCCAGTTGATTTGGCCGTCGGCAAAGGCCTCGGGGGCAATCTTTTTCAATTCTTCAAGTCGGTCTTTATCAAAGGTGAAACTTGGTTTTAAACGTTCGTGAGGCATATTTTCTGTTTTTTTATATTAGAATTCAGTAAAATCGGTTATTTCGGGTATATTGTCGTTATTCAAACCTGCATTCAGCCATTCCTCCTGGTCAGCCGGTGTACCCCAGTCGTTGTAATATTTTTGGAAATTGGCTTTCAGTTTTCCGCTTTTCTCCATGGCAAACTCCCTGAATGCATCGCACGAGAAGCGTGCATCGCAGTTGCGGCACACTCGCGTTCCGAATTGTTCGTGGGTTTGGGCGCCGGGCACTTTTTCTTTCAGCACTTTCACCGGTGGTGGGGCAAATTCATGGTTTTCGATACAATCCACAATGCGGGCAAAATCGGCAATGGTTTCGTCCACTTTATGCTGGTCAAAATCGAGAGGAACAACAGGATTCCAGCGCTTCATTTCGGTTTCAATGGCAGCCTGGTTGTTCTGCTGTATGGCATTCTTTAAACTGTCGGGAATCGAGGTGGAGATGATGGCAGTGTGGTCAAGCTGATTACCTCGCAATATTTGCCAGATATAAGCATACACATTGAGTTGTTTTTCGTACAGCTCCTTGTTTTCTTTTATATACTCAAGATCGTGGGTTTTGATGTCGTACATCCATGTATCGTAGCCCTCTTTCACAATATCCACGATTCCTTCGATGGTGAAGTTTTTGCCGTTTGGGGTCACCTGATTTGGAAGACTGAGTTTTACTTCGGTTTGTGTTACCTTGTTGGCAATTTCGGAGAGTTTCCGCCAGTACATGATAACTTGCTGTTTAGCTATCTCTCGAACGGCTTCAGTAAGCGTATGCCCTCCTTCCATGCGAAGCATCTCGTAGTTTTCCTCAAAAAACTCAACAATCTTATTTTCAATTTCTGAATTTGTCATCATGATGTTTTATTGATTTGTTTTTGGTTAATCAGGAAATAATGCAAATCTTCAATTGTTTTATGGACAAGATTACCAAAGAACATCGTTTGAGAGCGGGAAGGAACGAAACCATATTTTTTAAAAAACATGTAATTGCGGGGGCATTTCAGATAGCTCAGATAATCGCCGGTATAGGAATAGGTTTTCCCCAAATCTTCTTTGGTTTCGGTATAAGCAGGCATGGAATCGATATCAAAATCTTTGATTTCGGTAAAGTCATTTTCTTCGAACAAGGCTTTAAATTCTTCATTGGCTGATTTGCCGTAGGTATATCTTGGCAAAACAATCAGATTTTGAGCCCTCGACAAAGCGACATAAAACATTCTCATATTGTCAAAAGTACTGATTTTGTCAAGCGGTTCCCCGTCTTTGTCGGGTAAAAGTTCCCGGATGATGGTTTCAACCTTTGAGGGTGGTTTTGCTTCTTTGTAAATGCTGCCCAGCACAACCACAGGGAATTCAAGCCCTTTCGACTGGTGAATGGTAATAAAAGGAACCCGTCCTTTGGGGAAAGGGTCTTCTGCATCTTCAAACTCCGATTCCTGCAGGCGATATAAAGCATAGAGATAAGATGTGAATAAAGTGTGCTTAAACTTATCGTCGCTCAAAAAGCGGGCAGTGATTACCGTTGGATGGTCGTCAAGAAAACGGGCAAGGTATTGCGAAATAAGGCCAAGATTACAGACAGGACCTTCATCGGTTCCGTCTTCAGCAAGTTTGATCATTTTCCGGAAATGAGAAAAACCGAGCAACTGGTAAAACAAGTCCAATACTGACCAGTCAACTGAAGTAGCACGATTGATAACGTACTCAACATTAAAAGGTTTATCCGTTTTACTTCTTTGTTCCAGAATATTCAGAAAGAAATAGCCGCTTAATGCTTTTTGCGCTTTTGAAGAAATTCCGATTACACTTGATAATTCACGGGAAAGCTTTGTATCGCAGGCGGTAGCCGGATTAATTCTTTTCTTTTTTATATATTCCGATAATATCGTATAATCGTTTATAACTGTATTCAATTCATTTGCCCTGTCCGTGATATAATCATCCAATTGGCTATCTTTCTTAATTATTTTAGCAGCTTCAGCTTCACATTTAATCATCCAATACATAAAATTCTTTAGGCCACCGCTTGGAGAATCGTAATAGGGTCGTCCAAATACTTTTAAAAACAAACCAAAGAGGACTACTGCTTCTTCGGTGTCGAGAAAACGTCCGGCACGTGGGGCGTAATAGGGTATTCCCAACTGATTAAAAGCATTGATAAAACCTTCCACCCTGGTGCTCATGCCGCTGGGTACGAAAGAGGAACGCATAGATGGGAAAATAAGAGCAACCTGGTTGTAGTCGGATATTTTTTTCTTGTTTTTTAATTCCTTGATAAATTTTGCAATTTCAAGGTAAACATTTTCTGCTTTTGCTTTTTCTGAGACTAAAACAGTTACGTTTTTGTCATTGCTGAAAGCAACAATTTTTTTATCATGAATACGATAATGCCCTTCCCCGTCTTTTTTCTTCCAGTCAACTTTTGTTATAAAACTGGTATATAAATCAACAATCTCTTTCTTAGAACGAAAATTGGTAACAAGGTCAATCCTCTTTGGTTTTACGTTAAGGTATCTAATGCATCGGTTTTCAAATTCCACAAGATTTTCAACGGTAGCTCCCCTGAACCGATACAAAGCCTGGTCGTCATCCCCCACAACGCACAGGTTTTTATGTCCGGCTGCAAGAGAAAAGAAGATTTTTTCCTGTATGGAATTGGTGTCCTGGTATTCGTCAATGATAATGTGCTTGAAAATATTTTTTGATGCCGGATATTTTTGAATAGTTTCAAAAGCAAATTGTTGCAATAGTGAGAGATCTGTATATTGAGTTTTTTCAGTGGGATTAAGAGATTTTTTATAGTGTTTATACATTTGAATAAGTGCATTCAAGTTCCAGTCTTTGTGATTATCTGAATCAGGTTTAAAATTTTCTTCTGAAAAACGATTGAAAAGAGAAATACAGTTAAGTACAGCTTTATGTCTTGAAGATGAATCGCTACCGGATAAATAGGTGTTGATTGTTCTTTGCGCTGTTTCTTCATCTTCAAACCCGACTGCTTCTATCAATTCTTTCCAGAAACTTCTTTTATACAGGTAGAAATATTGGGATAATTCATCCATGATTACAGGCGGATGTTTTCGTTCCAGACTTTCTGAAAACCGTCTGTCTTTTAGAATTGATTGGCAAATTGAATGCACGGTGCCCAGAGACATTTCAGATAAATCATACGTTTTCCCATTATCATTGGAGATTAAAGCCAAAAGAGATTTAAGGCCTTCTTTGAGCTGTAAAGCTGCTTTTTCAGTAAACGTGCTTAAGAATATTTCTCTTGGATGAATATTATGGTATACGATTAAATTAACTGTTCTCCATAACAGCACTCTTGTTTTGCCGGAACCCGGACCAGCAGTCAGAAACAGAGGGCCATCAATATGCAAAATGGCCTCCTTTTGTGCTGGAGTTGGTTTGAATCCCTTTATTTTCCAATAATATTCAATGGGTTTCTGTCCGTATATCATCTTTCCTTTTTTCATTCAGGTAATCAAAATTTTGGTGCTTTTGTGTGCAATGTGGGTTGGAATTTTAAAATTTTTGTGCGGTGGGTAAAAAAGATTAAAACACATTCGGGTCAGCAATGAGTGTCGGGTTATTTGTCTGTCAGTTCCGTTTTTCATTGTTATTATTCCATTTACATTGTCAAGTTGCTGTGTCGTTGTTTTTTCCTCCCTTGTGCATAACATATGTGCAAAAGTAATTGCACTTTATACAATTACTGTTATTGCACGTAAGTACTTATTATTCTATTGGTTATCCTCCAATATTCTACCCAAGGGCCTCTGATTTTTGCAAGAGATCTTGCCATTAATAAGTTTTATTCTGGGTTTTGCGTTCAAGTCTTGATGATTAGCTATAGCAAATGTAAAAAATTCATATTATTAATAATAATGGTCGGGCGGGAAAAATTTCATGGCCAATTCGATTTATGGGTATTATAGCCTCAAGATTTTTCAAACTAACAACTTTTTATCCTGCCCAACAAAGCGGTAGCGTAAAACTATCAGGACCCAGCCGGCCAAACTTATTCTTTTACTTTAGAACAGGCTACGAGCAATCTGATACTTGCGACAGTTTACATCTACTCCATGGTTTGCCCCCTCCCGAAGAATCTGGTGCTTCTCCTCTAACCCAAATTTTCGTTTGTTCTTACTCATAATTTTACTTATTTACTGTCCAAAATTAATTTGTTAAATTTGGTCCAGCAAATTAGGGGGTTAAGACACTTTTCTTAAAAGTGTTTTACGAATGTTACACCCTGTGCCAATCTTTCAGGTTCTTGGGAAAATCACACATCTTAGTGCAGCCACTGTCTGGGAAGATAAAAATTTAGCCCATCGCAAGGGTGTGCGATAGGCTATAGGTAAGAAAGTAATTTAGTTTGTTGATGCTGTTATAATGGTTTTAGCATTTTGCGGCATTAAATCAGTACAATTTGATTTTTGCGACATTCGGCTACCATTTCTTCGGGCCAGATGCTCGACTGGATTTCGCCAATATGGGCTTTACGCAGCAAAAACATGCAAACGCGCGATTGCCCTATCCCCCCACCTACCGACTGTGGTAATTCGCCAGCCAGTAAGCGCTTGTGAAATAATAGTTCCTTACGTTCGAGGGTACCAGTGGCTTCCAGCTGTTGCATAAGCGATTGAGGACTTACCCGGATACCCATCGAGGATATTTCGAAGGCGCTTTCAAGGACAGGGTTCCAGAGGATGATATCGCCATTGAGGCCACGGAATCCATTGTGGGTTTCGGTAATCCAGTCATCATAATCGGGAGCCCGGCCATCATGAGGTTCGCCGTTCTTTAGCTTTGCGCCAATTCCTATAACAAATATTGCTTTGTGTTTTCTAGCAAATTCCGTTTCGCGTTCGCGTGGCGTAAGGTTGGGATACATTTCATACAGTTCTTCACTGTGTACGAATGTAATATCTTCCGGGAGTATGGGGGTAAGTTCGGGATATTGCTCGTATACCAGATACTCCGTACGCCGTAAAACGCTGTATACCTTTCGAACAATATATTTCAGAAACTCCAGATTACGATCGGATGGCGCCATATGCCGCTCCCAGTCCCATTGGTCAACGTAAAGCGAGTGAATATTATCGAGTTCCTCATCGGGACGGATTGCATTCATGTCGGTGTATAAACCATATCCTAAAGGAATCTTGTAATCGGCCAACATCATTCGTTTCCATTTAGCCAGCGAATTTACCACCTCGGCAACTCTTCCGTTCATATCTTTAATTTCAAAAGAAACTTTGCGTTCGACCCCATTTAAGTCATCGTTGATGCCAGTTCCTTTTAAAACAAATAAAGGCGCCGTGACGCGTCGCAAATGTAATTCGGCGGATAGATTGATTTCAAAAAAATCTTTTATGAGCTTAATGGCTTTTTCTGTTTGTGCAAGGTTAAGAATAGGTTTGTAATTTTTTGGAATGTATAGTTTCATAACAGCAAACTTTTAGTTAAAGCACAAAAATAATTACATTTATTAAATAATCAATCGAAAAAATAAAAAAATGAAACTTTAGAAAAAAATGATAAAAAGGGATTACTGTTGTCCGGTAATTTTTCGGTATTTTGCCAGATTACTGTTGTCGATTTCGGAAAGTATTTGAAATACACGGTTTTTTTCTTCGGGTAAACCTTCTGAGAAAATATTTACCAGTTCATCGGCTTTAGCTTCTAAAACGACATTCATGAAATGAAGGTAAGGATCTGGTTTCTGGCGATATACACCTAAAAGCAATTGTAGGGCATCGAGGATTTGGTTTCTGGCTTCGGGTGCTTTGTTATACATGATATCGAGCCCGAGTCGGTGGTAGCGATAGATAAACTCTCGTACGGGTTCATACCGTTTATCGAGAATATTTTTGATGAGCCAGTATCGACTCTTGTTAGCTCGAGCCTCAAAGGGCTTCCAACCTCGGTCGGCCGAGTTTTGGGCATTGTTTACGATGCGTTCTGCCTTCGTATAAAATTCGGTACCGCCTAAAAGGGAAAAAGAGTCATAATCGAGTCCCAGGATTACATATACGTAGTAAGCAATTACTGCAGCCAGGTTCGATTGATGGGTGTTTTCATTGAGCTCTATGGTTTCATACTCCACATAGCGAAAGTTGAAATTCTGGTCAAGATAGTTAAACATCACCGTGTTGTATGAAGAATTGTATACCGGTCGGCGCGACTGCACCTGGATGGTACCCCTGAACTCATCGGCTCCCGACTGATCCTGAATAGTAATAATCATGCTACACTCAATACGCTCGTTGATCTGGTAAACATGTCGCGTCCATACCCTTTTGTTTACAAACTCATTGAGAGCAGTCTGCAGGGTTGTGTATACCTGTTTATTCGTACCCTGTACTTGCTGGGTGTTAATGCTTATATTGCACCGAAGCTCCTGAGCCATTAACAGGTTTGGGAAAAAGAGTAATGCTATGCAGATGAAAACCAGCTTGTGAAATATTTTTTTCTCGCTAAACAGTTTCATTTTTTCTCTTAATGTCTGGATATCTGATACAACCTGTCGAAGCATGATGTTGGTAATTTATACATTTTGCGCTACGTGAAAAGTATAGTAATTGTGATTGTACCTATTTTTATATAGTGCAAAAAATGCTCGTTTCATCCCCTTGCATTTATGTATTATTAACGACAGGTCAACGCAAAAATTATGGTTTCAGTAGCTTTTCAAGTCTGTCGACGATATCTTTAGCAACCTCTTGTTTTGATTTTGTAGCAAAGGTTTCTACCTTTTCGTGTTTATCGATGATGGTGATGCGGTTGGTATCGGACATGAAACCAGCATGGGGTTCGTTAGCTGGGTTAAGCACGATAAAGTCGAAGTTTTTCGCCTGTAATTTTTTTCGAGCATTATCGATATGATTGTCGGTTTCAAGAGCAAACCCTACCAATATTTGATTTTGTTTTCGTTTTCCCAATTCTGCCGCGATGTCGGGGTTGGGTTCCAATTCAAGGGTAAGCGAATCGTCAGTACGTTTAATTTTTTGGGAAACAGCGTGTTTGGGACGATAATCGGCTACAGCTGCAGCAAGTATGGCAGCCTGACATTGTGGAAAATATTTTAGCGCCATATCGTACATCTGCTGTGCAGTGGTGACAGGGACGAGTTCAATGTTGGCACTTTCGGATTTAAGGCTTACGGGACCACTAATAAGTGTCACTGCCGCTCCTCTGTTTGCCAGTTCGTTGGCAATGGCGTATCCCATTTTACCGGAACTAAAATTTCCAATAAACCTCACAGGGTCGATGGGTTCGTAGGTGGGCCCGGCCGTTACCAGCACCTTTAACCCTTGAAGTGTGGCAGGTGCGGTAAAGTGTTGTATTATTTTTTCAACAATTATTTCGGGTTCTTCCATTCGACCTTTTCCTTCCAGACCACTGGCCAGTTGCCCCTCGCGCGGTTCGATGATAATATTACCTGATGATTTTAGCTTCTGGATATTTTCCTGTGTGGTTGGATGCAAAAACATGTCAACGTCCATCGCTGGGGCAATCATTACTGGACACCGAGCGGATAGATAGGTAGTTAGCAAAAGGTTGTCGGCAATGCCGTATGCCATTTTGGCTATAGTATTGGCAGTGGCTGGTGCAACAAGGTAAAGATCAGCCCAAATTCCCAGATCGATATGACTATTCCATTGGCCATTTTCGGGATCGAAAAAGTCAACCAGAATAGGGCTTTTCGATAATGTAGCCAGCGTTAAAAGGCTTATAAACTCTTTTGCCAGTGGGGTCATGATTACTTTTACCTCAGCACCATGTTTTACCAATAAACGAATAAGATGTGCTGCTTTATATGCGGCAATGCTTCCGGTTACCCCCAGCAAAATATGTTTGCCCTTTAGCATAAGGGATGGTTAAGATTCCTTATTGTTTTCTTCCTTGTTCACACGACGGAAATAAATTTCCCCATCCTTAAATTCCTGTAAGGCAATAAGGGTAGGCTTGGGTAAACGTTCGTAAAAACGGGAAATTTCAATTTGTTCCCGATTCTCAAACACTTCTTCCAGATTGTCGGTATAGTTGGCAAATTCCTCGAGCTTTTTGTTGAGTTCTTGCTTTAGATCAATAGCAATCTGATTAGCACGTTTGGCAATAATTACCACACTTTCGTAAATATTGCCCGTGATAGCTTCGATTTTTTCGATATCCTGTGTTACGGTAGTCACAGGGGCTTTAGTTTTTCTATAATCTACTGGCATAGGTATATAAATTTTTAAATTCCGAGAACGTTTTTTGTTTTCTGATAAATTTTTTCTGCTTGCTTCAAATATTTGCTTTGCGGGTACTCTGAGATAAAACTGTAATATTCGTCGAGGGTATTTTGAAATCGTTCCTTTTTCTTGGTTTCAACGCTATTGTCGGCCAGTTGATATTGGGCATCGAGCAACATAAACATCAGTTCCTCGCGGTAAGGCGAGTTGGGATAGTCGTTAAGGCAATTGCGTAAAGCTATAATTGCAGCCTTGTAATATCCAAGATCGTAATATAACCTGGCGTTTAGATAAGCCTTCGTGGCAAGTTTTTCATCAAGTTCCTGAATTATCCGCTTACATTCTTGTACATACTTACTATTGGGATGTTTGTACATAAACTTTTGGAAGGTCGACTTGGCCAGATTAGTATTCTCCTGGTCAAGGCTGGGGCGTGGCGACATCAGATAATAACAATATCCTTGCAGAAAATCGGATTCTTCGACAAAAGGGCTACGCGCATAGTTGTCGGATAGCTCTTTGAAATAATAGGCCGCCATCGTATAGTCGCCATCACCATACAGGCTTTGAGCGTAAAAGTAAATTACAGAATCCCCCCGTGTAGTGGCACGATAAAAATTCACAATTTGTTCAAATACCGTAATAGCCCGTGCATAGTCTTTCTTTTCGTAATACTGCAAGGCCTTTCGGTATTTGTAACTGTAATCGGTACTTTTTAGCACCTTCTCGTATTCGCTGCACGAGGCCAGAATCAACAGCGTCAGCCCGAATGTCAGTAAAATGTATAGGTTATTTTTCCGCATGCCGCAAAGTTAATTTGAATCATTGAATTATGAAAATCATTTTGTTTATCTGTGAACAATTTTATTTTTTTTAAGATTCGATGCTATACGTGCCTGTTAAAGTATCGAAGTACCAGTAGCGCCATACGCAGGTCGGTATGTGAAATTAATTTCATATTTTTTTTGAAATATGTACATACTCTTTAACGAAAAGAACAGCATAATATTCTATAAAGGCCTGTTTTCTTAATTTGCTATGCATTCCATACAAGAAATTAGCTGATAGGCAGGCGTTTTTGATTTTATTTTCAATAGTTTATAATCTATAATATTTCCACATTTTTACCCTGTAAAGCGACAATTTTACCCCTTTGATGGGTAAGGTAAAAATATATTTGGCAAGTATTAACCAAAAACCAAAAATTATGAAGACTAAACTAACCAAATGTTTTATGGCTGTAGGAATGACAGCCCTAATGGTCATGCAATCGTGCAGTAAGGCAGGCGAAGAGCATGCTATGTTGGCCGGGCAGGCTGCTTTCTGGAATTTAACAGGGAACATTGTGGCTCACGATCCCTGCATCATCAAGGAAGGAAGCATGTGGTGGTCGTTTCAAACGGGCACGGGTATTGGTGTCAAATATTCGTCCGATGGCCTGAACTGGACGCAAGGGGTTCAGATTTTTGCCAGTGAGTTGTCGTGGTGGCGACAGTATGCCCCCAACATGGGGAGTAACGATGTGTGGGCACCCGATTGTTTTTACTACAATGGTCGCTATTGGCTGTATTACAGCGTGTCGGAGTTTGGAAAGAACAACTCGGCCATTGGGTTGGTGTCGTGCTCAAGCATAATTAAAGGCGACTGGCGCGATGATGGCATGGTAATATACTCTAAATCGGGAACGCATGCCTATAATGCGATTGACCCGAATGTAACCCGCGATGCCTCTGGCAATCTATGGCTATCTTTCGGTTCGTGGTTCGATGGAATTAAACTTGTAAAGCTCAACACCTCGACCATGAAACCTACCGGTAGCATTTATTCGCTTGCTAAACGCAGCGGCGGTATCGAAGGTGCTGATATCGTGTACAACGGAGGCTATTATTATCTGTTTGTGTCTATTGATAAATGTTGCCAGGGAGTGAATAGTACCTACAAAATAGCCTATGGTCGTGCTACAAGCATCACGGGTCCCTACTACGATAAAAACGGAAACAATATGCTTAACGGGTATTGTACTGTTTTTGATTCGGGTAATTCGCGCTGGAAAGGACCGGGCGGACAGGATATTTACAAAAATGGAAGCAATTTTATCATCATTCGTCATGCTTACGATGCTACCGACAATGGTACCCCCAAAATGCTGATCAATGACCTGTATTTTAGTGGTGGCTGGCCTACCTATTAGAAAAATATTTTTTATTGGGTTGCCCCTTTGTGGGGGCAACCTTTTTTTCTTCTCAAAATTGTGGCAAGGTGAGCAGGGTAGTGATGATGTTGTTGCTTCTTTTGTTTTTTTCCCTTTTAAGGGTATCCGGAGAAGTTAGGTATTTTTCTTCAGCAGCCGTGGGTGTAGTATCGTTAAAAAACCCAGAAATTGCTTATTATCGTTATTCGGGGCAAATATATACTTTTCAGCTTGGCATTTATTATAGGTTAACTCCATACCTGTTTGGGTATGCTGGTATGGAATATACGCGTGCTTCGCCCGCCCCGAAATTGATACATCCTGAGTATTATGATTTTCATAAACTGGATTTTCTGTATCAAAATGTAACGTCACTACTATATTGCGAGCCTTTGGCTTTGCGTCGAACAAAAATAGCGCTAAACATGGGGGCAGAAATGGGACAGGCAAATTTTGATAAAAAATTCAAAAGTAAATTTTATGATGAAGTTGTTGAAAGTCAGGCAGGATACTTTGTTGGGCGCATGACTTCGGGACTCATGACAGATTATTTTTTCAACGAAAATATGGTTACAGGTATAAAAATACAATTGAGTCCGATTTCTTTAGCTTACTTTAGCAAAAATACAGTTCTTAATTTTTGGTCTTCGCATTCGCTCGTTTTCCATCTAAGGCATAATTGGAAAGAAACAGCAGTGGAAATGTTTTACGAAAATAAGCTGACAACATTCCCATATCGGCTGGTTATTCATCAGTTTGGAGTAAATATTTTATGGAAATTGTAAAATATTACAGCTGGGTATTGCTGTGCATAATTGTTTCTTGCATAACAGTCGAGGATGATGAGTATGCCTCAAAGGATATAGTTCTTGCCTTTGGGGAGGAGTTACAAACCTATTACGCCTATCCTGCCAGGATTTTTGAGACAGGTATCGATAGTCTCCTAGCGGCTCAGCCTTATGCTTCCATAAGCGAACAGGAGTTAGCTTATAAATTGGGCTCATATCTTTCGCTCCTGCACGATGGGCACGTGCATCTTTATACTTCGTGGGGGATAATGGGTAATGAAAACTATTTTAGCGACTTTACTCCCCATACGATTGACAATAGTATGGTATATTTAGAAACCTACGAGATTTTAAATCCCTGTCTTCGCTGGGGAAAAATTCGCAAAACACCTATAGCATATCTATATATCAGGAGCTTTGAAGGCAATTCTGCTGATTTTGAAATTCTGGATTCCATTTTAATCTCGCAAATATTTAACTATAGCGCACTGATAATCGATGTAAGGGGTAATCGTGGTGGATTGGTAGAAAATAGCTTTTTAGTAGCTTCCTTTTTTAGTACTTCCGACAGGTGTATGGGATATTTTCGACGTTGCCTGGATGGAAAACAGGGAGTATACACCTCATGGATTAGCATGAACATTCGACCGGCCACTCTACGCATGCACCTGCCACTCATCATTATCTTGACCGACCGATTTACCTATAGTGCTGCCGAATGGTTTGTTATGGCCATGGCCAACCAATCGCATGTGACAATAATGGGCGATACCACCGGTGGTGGAATATCGGCTCCGCTTATCAGAGAACTACCCAATGGTTGGCTATTGAGTGTCTCAAATACGCAGTATTTAAGTGTCGACGGAATAGATTATCAATTTTTAGGCTTTCCTCCCGATGTCCCGGTCGTGTTAGATCCTTCCGACACCCTCTCCAATCGTGATTATCCGCTGGAATATGCTATCGATTGGTTACTTCCCCGAATGAGATAAAGTATATTTTTAAAATTTTTATAAAAAGTGTATTATTGACGCTTAATTTTGATATAACTTTGGGTAACTTTTTCAGGGTAAAGGGGGTAAACCAATAGGAAATTTTTAAAATTATGGACTGAATCGTTGATCGTCAAAACTATCCTCAAGTGATTGTTTAGATGGCGGTATATGGTTCAATGTATTGTTACGTCATAAATTGACAGGCATGTTGCACAACCGATTGCTTTTAGTTTTCATGCTGACATTTTTTGTGACAGTCAATGCTCAGAAAACACAAATACGTTTTCAGCATTATACCACCGATGATGGGCTGTCGCAAAACATGGTTGATTGCATGTTAAAAGATCACAAAGGTTTTATGTGGTTTGGCACATGGAATGGCCTCAATCGGTTCGACGGATATTCTTTTGTGTGGTATAAACAAAATAGCGCAGAACCTTACAGCCTTTCAAACAATTTTGTGCGAAGTATTTGTCAGGATGCAGCCCACAATATATGGATAGGTACACGTAACGGACTGAACCTGTACTTATATCGTCAGGACAAATTTCTTAATTTTTATGCGGGAAGGGACTCAAACAGTATTTGCTCGAACGAGATTAATGTGGTTTTCTACGACAGCCATGGTTATTTGTGGGTAGGCACTGCACGCAATGGACTCGACAGGATTACATTGGGCAAAAATAGTGAGATACTTAGTGTTAGACATTTTGGTGCAGGAACCTCCGAAACTCAATTGTCGCACAACACAATTCTTTGCATCTATGAGGATGCTCAACAAAATCTCTGGGTAGGCACACAGGGCGGACTAAATCGATATAACTACCGAACCCATACTTTCATGAAGTTATTTAACAGTCCAAACGGTACGGGTAGTCTTTCCTCTTCTGTCATCAATGCGATATATGAGGACAAATATGGCGATTTGTGGATTGGAACCGAATTTGGACTTAATCGTCTGCATCATAACAACTATCGTATAGAACAATACTTTTATAACCCCGATAATCCTTATAGCCTCCCTCACAACGTGGTTCGCGATATTGTAGAGGATTTAAAGGGAAATTTGATTATCGGAACGCTAGGTGGTTTGAGTATTTTCGATAGGGTGAACAATCGTTTTGTCAATTATAAGCACACGCTGCATAATAAACTTGGCTTGAATAACGACTTCGTAAACTGTCTGCTCTCCGACCGTGAAGGAAACTTATGGATTGGAACCGAAAAGGGCGGAATTAATCATTACAACGTATATCAGCATCAGTTCGAGTTTTTCGAAAACGAAATGGGAAATCCCAATAGCCTCAGCTACAACACCATCAATTCAATATTTGAGGATGAAAACTTCTTGTGGATTGGTACAGCAGGTGGGGGGCTAAATGTTTATCACAAGAAACTGGGAAAATTTTACCATTTTCGTTACGATGCCCATCGTGCTACTTCAATCTCCAGCGATTTTATCTCGGCAATTTTTAAAGACCAACAGGGCAACATGTGGCTGGGAACCTGGGGGCAGGGACTCAATATGCTAAAAAAGGGACAGGAACTTAGCGGTAATTTTATACGTTTTATTCCCAACGGACAACCCGGTAGTTTGGTGAGCGCATTCGTTTCGTCCATCACGCAGGATAGTCATGGTCGACTGTTTATTGGTACCCTTGGTGGTCTCTCTATTAAGGATGCACGTAGTCATGTATTCCAAACTTTTACTGGCAAAGGCGCCGAACCTATAGAGCGGATTGGATGTCTGCAATTCGATATTCAGGAAAATTTGTGGGTGGGTACCGAAAACGGACTTTTTCAGGTCATACCCGCTGCAAACGGTATGATTGACCCCAATACAAGCAGTTTCAATGTTTATCGCAATATTCCGGGCGATAAATATAGCCTTAGTGGCAACTATATCATTTCTATCTGTTCCGATGCCATGGGACGAATGTGGTTGGGTACGTATGGCAATGGATTAAATTTGATGATTCCCAGCGAAAATCCAAAGGCTATTAAATTTATTGCCTACGACGAACGGGATGGTTTATCAAGCAATGTAATTTATGGCATTTTGCCCGATCGTGAAGGAAATTTATGGTTGAGTACCGACAATGGGCTTACCCGATTCAATCCCGACAAAAAACTGGTCAAATGTTACTACGAAAGCGATGGATTGTTGAATAATCAGTTTTATTGGTCGGCTTATTTTAGGAATGATGAGGGTAAAATGTATTTTGGTGGGATGAATGGCCTTACTGCTTTTTTCCC
>Ga0209720_1001683_pt1 | contig 18067 bp, 12 predicted proteins | sample AD_JPNMR3_MetaG_FD_184426 | JGI IMG/M metagenome (GOLD analysis project Ga0209720, IMG submission 184426) | Active sludge microbial communities of municipal wastewater-treating anaerobic digesters from Japan - AD_JPNMR3_MetaG (SPAdes) (version 2) | ecosystem: Engineered > Bioreactor > Anaerobic...
AGCTGAGTTAACCACAATATGTAACTCATGCTCTACAGTATAGTTTTCTAAAATTTTAGAAATGTTATTCATAATAAACCCTCCTAATAAAAATATTTCTATAATATTAATCACAAAATTTTTAAGAAAATCCTTTACAACTTTTAGAAAAAAAATTAAAAAATTTTTGCCTAAAAATAAAATCACAACCGTGTTTGTGGGGGATACAGAAGAAGTTTTGAGGTAGAATGTGTTGAACAAATAGTACAGGGTAATGTATCAGTTCATAATTGGATACCTGAATCACAAGAGAAGTTTAATTTAATTTTATTCATTGAAGACAGATCAAGATATGTCCTATATGCTAAATTTGTAGCAAGTGATAATTTATTGAATCATATATCAGAATTAAAAGAGATGATAACAAGATTTGGTTTTCCCGTTGTAATTTACTATGATAATGATTCAAAATATAATTATATCAAGCAGAAGGGATATCCCCCTTAATAAATAATATAACATTAAATGTATAAAAATTATTTTTTTACTTTATCTAAAACAGAATATATTTTCTCTATTAATATTTCTTTATTAAATGGTTTTGAGACATAATCATCTACACCAGCATCAAAGATATTTTTAATTTCATCCTCAAATGCATGTGCTGAAAGAGCTATTATTGGGATATCTTTATATTTTTCCATTTTTCTTATTATTTTTGTTGCTTCAATACCATCCATTGTTGGCATCTGAACATCCATTAATATAACATCATATTTATTTTTTTGCAATTCTTCAATAGCCTCTTTACCATTATAAACTTTTTTCACTATCATATTTTTAGAAGTAATAATAATGAGTTCGATCAATTTTTGATTTACTTCAGAATCTTCTACTGATAATATTTTTATTTTTTGTTCTGGATTTTGTTTTTTAATTTCTACATTTTTTATATTGTCGTCTGCTATATTTACTATCTCACCCTCTTCATACGGGATATCTACTATAAATTCTGTCCCTTCATTTTCAATACTTGTAAATTCTATTTCTCCATTCAACATATCAACTATATTCTTCACTATTGCAAGTCCAAGGCCAGTCCCACCATATTTTTTATTTAGAAAATTCTCCCCCTGTTCAAATGGTTCAAAAATTTTACTCTGTTTATCTTTATTTATACCTATTCCAGTATCCTTTACTTTTATTATTATATTACCATTATCATCTATTAAAGAAAGTTTTACATAACCTTTTTCTGTAAACTTTAAAGCATTTGATAAAAGGTTGTTTAATACGATTAAGATAGATTTTTTATCTACCAGAATATTTTTATTTAATTTATTGTCCATCTCAATTATAAAATTTATCTTTTTTTTCATAAATTCTTTTTTATATATTTTGGCTAAGTCATCGGCTATTTTTAATATATTTAAATTTATCTTTTTTATTTGAAATTTATTAGCTTCTATTTTTGATATATTCAGTATGTCATTTATTATTTCCATTAAATGCAAGGATGACTGATTTATTATTTCAAGATATTCCTTTTTTTCTTTTGATGTTTCAATATTTAATAAAATATCAAGAAAACCAATAATACTATTCATTGGTGTTCTTATCTCATGACTTATATTTGCAATAAATTCTGATTTTACTCTATTGAGTCTTTCAGCTTCTTCTTTAGCCTTAATAAGATTATCTTGTATATTTTTTATCTCTGTAATATCCTGAATTGTCCCATATATTTTAATATTTTGACCTTTTTTATTTTTTAATACTTCCCCTTTTGTCCTTACATGTATATGATTATTCTTTGCTGTAATAAGTTGTAACTCAACATCGTATTCTTTTTCATTTTCTATCAAATTTTTAACACTTTCAATTATTATTGGTTTTGATTTCTCATCATAAAAATTGATTGCACTCTCTACTGTGGGTGTATATTCTTTTTCTGATATTTCATGGATTTTATATGTTCCTTTACTCCATTTCAATTTATTTCTTAATAAATCAAATTCCCATCCTCCTATTTTAGCCATCTCCTCTGTCTTATCTAAAAATCTCTTCTCTTCCTCTATCTCTTTTTCATTTTTTATTATCTTTAATAATAATCCCAAAATTATAACTAATGCTAAGAGTATAATAAAAATAATCAAAAAATATGATATATATAAAATTTTTTTTCGATTATTTTCTTCTGTCACATCTCTTATTCTTGACATAAGAACATCTCTATTTTTATATTTCATTGGATATGAGTTAACTTCTACCTCTCGTATCTTGCCATTGGCTAATCTATGTTTGAATCTGAAAAAATTTCTTTTTTCATTTTTAGCATTTTGCATCTCTTTTTTTACATCTTCTTCACTCAATGTATTTATCTCAGATATTTTCATTCCTACTAACTTAGGATAACCATAAAACTCTTCTGCTCCTTTACTCTTCTCTAATATTGTGCCAGTTTCTGGATCTATTATTAAAATTATGGTATTGTAGTTTCTTAAATCTTGAAAGCTAAAATATATTAAATCCTCTTCAGCGTAAACAAGGTTTAAAATCCCAACAAAGATTATTAATAAATATCTTTTCATTACTATTCCTTTAATATAATTATAATTCTAAAAATAATATTTTGCAAATATTTTACTACATAAAGTAGAATTATCTTGTAAACTTTAATCCAAATTTATCATAATAAAATGTGTATTTTATATAAGAGTGAAAGGTTATATTTCTTTTTAATATTTTAATATCACTAATAAGTTAATTTCAAAAAGGCTTATATGATATTCTTGAGAGACTAACATATTCTTGTCAACAGAGATCACATTATGACAATAAGATATCTTCATAAAATCAAGATATAAAAATTAATACTTATTTAAGATGAAATGTTAAACTCATCAATATCTCTTAATTGAAGTAAAATTCGAGGATTTTTCTGATAAAATTTTAGCATCAAATCCCAGGGAATTTTAAAAAAAGAACATTCTGATTCTGCCAGAAGTGTTTTATCTGTTATTTTTTCTCCTAATAAATATAATGGAGTCCCTATAAAATCCCCTTTTTCCATATATCTAATCCTGTTATTATAATTATCTTTTAAAACCGCTTTTCCTTTATTCCATAAAAGAGCAAATTCAAGAGGTTTTTCTGGAGTAATAATTATATCATTATGATAAGCCTCTTCATTACTCATAATTAGTTCTAAATGATTCTTCTGATTAATTGTCATTGTCTTAAATACTGAATTTAACTCAATCACATCCCATGACCCATAAGATCTAACTTCGCCTAACTTCTTTAATTTTTCAAAAGTAGGAGTATTTGATAAAAACATTAAAAAGTCTTCTTTGTCGATAACAATGGTAATTAGATCAGTCATTGCAATTAGAGTACCAGATGCTGGTTGATTCAAGATTATTGCTGTTTCACCAAAATAACTCCCAGAGGTTAAAATTGCCTTTTCATAGCCATTTTCTATTAATTTTGCTCTACCCGCAATCAAGATATAAAATCTATTATTGATATCACCCTCTTTTACAAGACATTCATCTTTTTTAAACTTTCTATATTTGATAATACTCAAAAATTCTGCTGCCTTAAAGAATTTTATATCTTCAAAAATATCCAAACCAGCCACAAGATTTAGAATCTGAACAGATTCAGAATGCACAGACGCACTTATTTCAAAGGTCATTGTATTTGAAAGCCCAGTAGGAGAAATAGTAATCTCACTATCTGGTGGAATTTTTGACTTATCAGTATGAACAAGATATATATTTTTTTTAACTTCTTTTGGTAAAGCAAGAAGCACATCTAAAGAAGTATGTAATGGTGGAATACCAGCCTCATGAATTATTACATCTTTGTTCCAGCTAAAATTCACTAACTCTTCGTATCTTCCCTGTGTTAAAACACCTTTACTATACAATTCGTCAAAGAATTTTTTATCATTAAGATGGTCTGATGTATAAACAACTGTCTTCCCTTTAAAAAAAACCTCAAATCCAATTGTAGGGATAGAATGTAGTCTATAACTAAATGTAAGCATTGCCCCATTAATATTTATAGGTTTGCCAATTGTCACTGGAACAAACTCTATCAATTCTACCACATCTATATCGGAAAGCCCGGTAAGTAATGAGACTTTTTTTATAAAACTGGTAAAAATAGTTGGGGTTGTATAAAGAGTAATTCTACCTTCTTGTAAAACCTTTTGCATTACACCGGCATCATGATCTGAATGACAATGTGTTAAAATAACAGAACTAACCATCCTTGGATCAACATTCTCTTCAATAAGCCATAAGGCAGAATCAATGGGTGGATCAATCATTATTCCACTCCCATTTATCCAGAAGATAAAACCACTTGTCTTGCCCTTTGGATCAAAACCATGAGATGAGCCAAGTGTAGTAATGCCAAATATTGGAGGAATAAATATATTGCTTGTATTTACCTCTTTTAATTCTATGTCTGGAAAATCTATATCCCATAAAACAACCTTTTCATCTTCACCATCATCTAAATATATTTTGTCATTAATGGTATCAAGTTTAATCTTCAAATTTTTATATACTACCTCTTTATTTTCTTTAAGAATAAAAAATTCTATCATATCATCTAAAGTAATACTTCTATCCTCTGATGGATGTTTTGAAAAGAAATTCATCTCTTTTCTAAGATCAGGAAAAAAATAATTTTTAGAACCATTTATATATTCTATTTCAAGATTTAAATTTTTAGGACCAAAGAGAGACTCTTTAAAAAAATCGGATATAATATTTTTCTGATTTTCTGTGCAAAAAATAGTAATCCTCTTTTTTAATATAAAAAAGTTATAATACACTGGAAATTCAATGTCAATAAGACTTGCCATTCTTTTATATGAGAATAGATGCTTTGGGGCAATATATAATGTTAGTACCTCTCTATTTAAAGATAGTGAGTCTTTTATTGTCTCTGGTGGGGCTCCTAACTGAATTGCACCTATTTTAGTATCAATTATTATCCCACCCTTTGGTAATTCTATTATATTCATAAAAAATATTATATATTTTTTTTAAAAGTTGTAAAGGATTTTTTCACTTTTTTTGTGATTAATTAATAAATACTAAATTTTTAAAAAAGGAGTTTTTTATGAAAAAAGCAGTTATTTTTTTATCTATTATTTTATGCTATAATATTTATAGTATTGAAAAGCCTCTTATTAAATTTGGGTCAAACTCGAATGGGTATTTTTACTATGATAGTGTTAATACTTTCTTTTATCCATCCTCTTTTACTGATAATTTTTATTTTTATCTTAGTGAAAAATTTAATTACCATTTTTCAATGAATTATAAGATTGAGATTTTATACACTAATCTCAATAAATATTCTACTAATCTAAATGAATTAAGAATAGTTAAAATGAATAACTATTTACAGTTTGATATTAATATCAATAAAAACAATTTTATTTCAATCTTAACATCCCCGATATTAGACAATCAAAAAGGGGAATTTTTCTTTAAAAATAAAAATAGATTCTCATATTCATTTAAAACAGAAAATTTTAAATTTAATCTAAGTTATTCAAATAGTTATTTATTAAAAGATAGGGAAAGATTCTATCATAATGCCTCTTTTCTATTTTATTTTAAGTTTCCAAAAATGGATTATATAAAATATAAATGTCAGATCTCTTTTGATTTTCAGCACTATATTTATGAATTTAGAGAAATATCTCCACTTAAAAAAATAAATTTTTCATTTGAGGCTGCCATTGATTTTAATAAGATTGATTTTGATACCATATTTGAAAATAAAAATTATGAGATAGAAGATTTTGACATAGAACAAGTTCCTTAATACAAACTAATAACCGCCGATTATTCGGCGGTTATCTCTAAAATACAATGTAACCCAGATACTCCTGATAAAAGATGACTTTAGACAAAAAGTATTTAATCCAATAAGTTATTTTATAAATATAATAAAATTTTTTATATATTACTGAATTTTTATAATAAGTGTATTATTTTGTATACAGCAACGATTAAATTTCCTAATAAATGGTTATGTTTTTATAGAATTTTAATATTTTATTGCCCAGTTTTCTTCTAAAAATATGGCACATTTTTTGCTTATAAATGAAAGCAAAGGGGTGAAAAATGAAAAAGAGCAAGGGATTTTATAATAACAATTTAAAGTATTATTTTGAAGAGATTAAGAAAAATAAGTTATTAACAGCAGAAGAAGAGATAGAACTTGCCAATAAAATAAAAAAAGGAGATAAGAGTGCTTTTAATAAAATGATAAGTTCAAATTTAAGGCTTGTTATAAAAATAGCAAAAAGGTATTCAAATCCAGATTTTAGTCTTGATGATTTAATTCAGGAAGGAAATATTGGCCTAATGAAAGCAGTGGAAAAATTTGATCCAGAAAAAAAAGTTAGATTTTCTACTTATGCATCATGGTGGATAAAACAGGCTATAATAAGAGCAATTACAAATAAAAAAAGATTGATAAGAATTCCTTATAGAAAAGAAGAGTATTTAAGAAAGATAAATTATATAATTTCTGAGTTAAGTCAGGAATTAAATAGAGAGCCTTCCATTAAAGAGATTGCAGAAAGGCTTAATTGTTCTGAAATAGATATTATAAATATAAAAAACATTACTGATAATATATACTCTATTGATGGGGAGGTAAATGAGGAGGGATTCTCATTACTTGAATGTATCGATGATGATAGTTTTTCTCCAGAAAGAGTGCTTGACCTTGAAGATTTAAGAAACAAGACTGATGAAATATTTGAAAGTTTAAAAAATAAAGAGAGAGAAGTTTTATTACAAAGATTTGCCTTTGACTCAAAGAAAAAAGAGACATTAAAAAGTATAGCAAGAAATTTAGGTATAAGCCCTGAGACAGTGAGACAACTTGAAATAAGAGCCATAAAGAAGATAAGAAGCAATTATTCATTTTTAAAAGACTATCTATGTTCTTGATTAAATATGCCTAAAATTTTTTATGTTGTCAAAAATTAGAATAATTTTTCATATATACTAAACTAACAGGTGTGATTTTATTTTTAGATAGATAAAAAGACAGAATTAGCCTAAGGGTAAGTTTTGAGTAATAAAAATAGAATGGTAAAATTTTAGATATATTACTAATTTTATAAAAATTTTACTTCTTTTAGGCAAAATTTTAGGTTGAATTTGAGTAAAAAATAGTCGTTATATTCATCTGAGACTGGGATATCTGGGGAACCAATCTTCACCACCACAGCCTTAGCTCCCCTTAAAGTTTCAATTTCCTTTTGCCATTCTTCTATTCTTTTTGCAAACTCTTCTTCTCCCTCTATTTCAATGCCAGCAAAATATAATTCCAGAAGCTCTCGTATAAGAATGGCAATACTGAATGAATTAATATGATCATGAACCAATTTTAACTCATTATATACCTCTTCTGGAATGTAGATTCTAATTCTGTGAGTTGCACCTATAAATCTATAATCTTTATTTCGCCTCTTCTCAAAAAGATGCTTTCTCTTTAATACTGGAAGCATAAAGATTATAATTTCCCTTATTAAAGTAGAAAGATCTTTATCTTTTCTATCTTTTAAATTGTTAATTTTTTCAAAAAGATTTTGATTCAATACAAAATCAAACTCTTTCATGCTTACACCTCCTTTTTATAAAAAAATATTTCTATATATTAATCACAAAATTTTTAAGAAAATCCTTTACAACTTTTAAAAAAAAATTAAAAAAATTTTGCCTAAAAATAAAATAGCATCCAGTAAAATAATATAAGGATTTAATAACTTTAAAATTTTCAAGTATACATAGCCTTTTAAGAAAAAGAGATTTTAATCTTTACTTATTATAAAAACCGCAAGCTCTGCTCTTAAATTTGGGAAAAGTTTGATTTTTTTATATTTATCTGATAAAAATTTTCTTTTTAAATATATCTCTTTTTTGATCTTTATCCCATTTTCTTTACAGAATATCTTAAAGTCTTTTATTGTTAAAAGGTGAATATTTGGAGTGTCATACCATTTATATGGCAATTCTTTTGATACTGGCATTGTGCCATAAAATAAAAACTTTAAGCGAATTGGTAGTGTTCCAAAATTTGGAAATCCTAAAATCCCTTTTTTACCTATTCTAAGCATCTCCATTATCATACCTTTTGAATCATATATTTGCTGAATAGTCTGATTTAATACAACTATATCAAAAAATTTTGTCGGGAAATCAAGTGGAAGATTATCAAGATCAAGTTGAATAACAGAAAGCCCTTTTTCTATACATTTTATTATCATATCATCGCTAATATCAATGCCATGTCCTTTAACATTTTTATTTTTTATTAGATATTGAAGAAGTGCACCATCGCCACATCCTAAATCAAGAACCCTTTCCCCATCTTTTATCTCTTCTGAAATTACCTTATGAATGGTCTGTCTTAACATTATGCCTCCTCCTTATCATTATCTTTATGATTGGATAAAAAACTCTTTATTACCTTTTCCAACTCTTCATTTTTAAGTAAAAAGGCATCATGTCCATAAGGAGAATCAATATTAACATACGTAACCTCTTTATCTTCATTCATAAGTGCTTTAACAATTTCCCAGCTTTCCTGAGGTGAAAAATGCCAATCCGATGTAAATGTTACTATTAAAATTCTACTTTTGAACTTAGCAACAATATCATTTAATCTATTTTTTCCACGTGTCATATCATACATATCCATTGCCTTTGTAAGATATAGATAACTATTGGCATCAAATCTCGATACAAATTTTCTACCCTGATAACGAAGATAACTCTCGACCTGAAACATTGGTCCAAAAATTCCATACATCTGATCAGTTTCAAGGATATCTCTCTTTATATCTCTTCCAAATTTACTCTCAATTGCGCCTTTTGATAGATATGTTATGTGAGCAACCATTCTTGCTATAGCAAGTCCTCTTTCTGGAAAATTACCATTATAATAATCACCATTATTAAAATTAGGATCAGAAAGAATAGCATTTCTCCCTACTTCATAAAAGGCTATGATCTGAGGTGATGTCTTATGTGCAGCTGCAATTATTATAGAATTCTCCATCATGTCTGGATACAAAACATTCCATTCGAGAGTAAGCATTCCACCCAATGATCCCCCAATTATACATTTTAACTTTTTTATACCTAAGTAATCTATTAATTCTTTTTGCACCTTTACCATATCTGTAACAGTAAACATAGGAAATTTTAATCCATACTCTTTACCTGTTTCTGGATCAATAGATGAAGGGCTAGTGGTTCCCATACATCCTCCAAAATAATTGGCACATATAATAAAATATTTTTCTGTATCAATGGCTTTATTTTTGCCAACAAGAGTATCCCACCATCCTGGCGTTGTATTATCTGGATCATAGTCTCCTGTAACATGAGTATCGCCGGTTAAAGCATGGATAACAAAAATGGCATTGTCTTTATTTTCGTTTAATGTACCAAATGTCTCATAAGCAACAGTAATTGGACCAAAATATTCACCTGACTCTAATAAAAAATCCTTCTCTTTTGCAAAGGTGTAGTATTTTATATTAGGATAAGGAATTTTTCTTTTCAATTTACAATCCTTCGGGGATAAATTTTTGATTTAATATAATAAAAAAAAAGAAAAATGTCAAAATATAAATGTGTTAACTTTAATTTTGGGGTATAATTTTATTTTTAGATAGTTAAAAAGATAAATTTATCCTAAGGGTTAATTTTGTTTGAGAAAAGATTGTAATAGTCTTGTTTATTTTTCGAGTAGAATTTAAAATAAATTTTTTCAATAGTATGTCTCAAATCCCACTACCTGATAGCAATCGTTGTAGATTGCCTTGTAAAAGGGCGTGAGGTTACCGGAAAAGTGGGATAATTCTCTGCTCTTATTCCACTTTTTAATCTTTGTTAGCTTTAAGAATAACTTTAATGTTATTATACTACACTTCATCTCAACCCCGGTAATCCCAAGTCTCTCATACTCTTGTAAAAAGAGTAGGATAATTCTCCTCAGTAAACACCCCAGGCTGAAAAAGTTAAGATCAGCATGGATCTTTTTCAAAAATCTGTAATCCTGTTTTGACAAATACACATGGATCCTTGCATCCCCATCTATTCTTTCGTATTTATTTCCATCTTCTTCACCAAAACAATATATCTTTTTTACTCTATTGGTATATAGTTGCAAGATATATACAATAAGTCCAGAAAGAGATATGTTGAATTTTTTTGCAATATCTGCAAGCCTTTTCTTCATAGCAGAGTTAACCACAATATGTAACTCATGATCTACAGTATAGTTTTCTAAAATTTTACAAATGTTATTCATAAAAAAATCCTCCTTAAAAATATTATAAAAATTATTTTCTATATATTAATCACAAAATTTTTGAAAAAATCCTTTACAACTTTTAGAAAAAAATTTAAAAAAATTTTGTCTAAAAATAAAATCGCATCCTGGCACATTTTAATTTTCTTAACACATAATTATAAATTAAATTTGACTTTTAAGATAAAATATATTAAAATTATTAATGATCTGAGAATTCTTTTAACTAAAGAATTTGAGGAGTTTTTCTAAAAGATTATTCTAATCCAGAGGAGTTTTCTGATGGAGAGGAGATTAGGCGTAATAGCTATTCTAGTCTACTCAAAAGAGGCAATTCAATCTCTTAATAGTATTTTATCAAATTTTAGTGAAATAATTTTAGGAAGAATGGGCTTACCTCTTAAAGAGAAAAATCTTCATATTATTTCATTAATTGTTGAAGGAGATACAGATCAAATTGGTTCTCTTACTGGAAAAATCGGAAAACTCTCTGGAATTAAAGTAAAATCTATGTTTACAAAAGATTAAGGAGGCATAAAAATGAATCTTAAAATTCAAAATCCCAAAAATATTGAAAAAAACTTTATTGATAGAGAGAAACTATACTCTCTTATAAGAGAAAAAAAACCTTCCAAAAATGAGGTAAATGAAGTTCTAAACAAGGCTTTAAAACTAAAAGGATTAACACTGGAAGAGGCAGCAATTTTACTATCTGTTAATGATGAAGAATCTTTAAAAAATATTCTGGAAACAGCAAAAATTGTCAAAAATCTTATCTATGGAAAAAGGCTTGTTCTATTTGCACCTTTATACATTGGTAATGTATGCTCTAACAACTGCCTTTATTGTGCCTTTAGAAAGGATAATAAGACTTTAAACAGAGTGATCTTAACAGAAAGTCAGATAGAACATGAAGTGATCTCTTTATTAAAAGAGGGACATAAAAGAATATTAATGCTATGTGGTGAATCAGAGGAGAATAGCCTTGACTATTTTCTTGAGGCTATAAGAATTGCTTATAAAGCAAGATACAATAATAACAACATAAGAAGAATAAATGTAGAAATTGCTCCTCTTGATGTAGAAGGATTTAAGAGACTTAAACAGGAAAAGATAGGCACTTATGCATGTTTTCAGGAGACATATGACCCAGTTCTTTATAAAAAATATCATCCCTCTGGGCCAAAGGTTAATTATGAATACAGGCTTACTGTAATGGATAGAGCCATGTTAGGAGGAATAGATGATGTTGGTATTGGAGCACTTTTTGGGCTTGCTGATTATAGATTTGAGGTGTTAGGTTTACTCGAACATGCAAGACATCTGGAAGAGACTTTTGGTTGTGGACCTCATACCGTTAGTGTACCAAGGATAGAGCCAGCAGAAAATGCCCCTCTTTCTAAAAAAATTCCTTATCCAGTAAGTGATTTTGACTTTAAAAAACTTGTTGCAATTATAAGATTGGCTTTGCCATGGACAGGGATTATTCTTTCTACAAGAGAGAGCGAAGAGTTAAGAAATGAATTGTTTAACTATGGTGTAAGTCAGATATCCGCTGGTTCACGAACAAATCCGGGGGCATACTCAAAAGAAAAACCAGACTCTGGAAGTCAATTTTCACTCGGTGATCACAGGAGTCTTGATGAAGTTATAAATAAATTAATAGATATGGAATATATTCCATCTTTTTGCACCGGCTGCTATAGAAAAGGGAGAGTAGGAATAGACTTTATGGATCTTGCTAAACCCGGTTTAATTAAAGAATTCTGTATGCCAAATGCAATTTTTACCTTTATGGAATATCTAATCGATTTTGCAAAACCAGAAACAAAAGAAAAAGGCTTAAAATTAATTGATAAATTGCTTTTAGAAGTGGAGAAAAAAGAACTTAGAGAGAAAATGATCCAAAAATTAGAATTAATAAAGGCTGGTAATAGGGATGAATATTTCTAATATTTCAGTTGATAAAAATGGGGCTATTTCTCTATATAAAAAAGGTGATGATTCTATTTTTAAAAAGGCACAGGAGATATGTAATTCTATTTATGGAAATAAAGTCTTTTTAAGAGGACTTATTGAATGTTCCAATATATGTATAAACGATTGCCTTTATTGTGGAATAAGAAAGAGTAATAATAAAGTAGTAAGATATAAATTGACAAAAGAAGAAATATTAAATACAGTAAAAAAAGGATATGAATATGGTTTAAAAACATTTGTCCTTCAGTCTGGTGAATTTTCCTACTCTGTAAAAGAGTTATGTGATATAGTTGAGACAATTAGAGATAAATATTATGATGTAGCAATAACATTGAGTTGCGGGTTAATGTCAAAATCTCAATATAGAGAATTAAAAAATGCCGGAGCAAATAGATATCTTATGCGTTTTGAAACAAGTGATGAAAAATTGTATAGATATTTAAGAAATGATTCTCTTAAAAGAAGAATTAAAGGTCTTATGGATTTAAATGATCTTGATTTTGAAGTAGGCTCTGGCTTTATGGTTGGCTTACCCGAAGAGACAGAAGAGACCCGTATTAATAATGCCACGCTCTGTTATGAGTTAGGTCTTGATATGGTTGGAATAGGTCCTTTTATACCTCATAAAGAGACACCTCTTGGCGATTGTCTTCAATTACCAATAGATTTTACAATAAGAATGACTGCTTTATTAAGAATTCTTCTACCTTACGCCAATATTCCAGCAACAACCGCTGCTGGCACTCTGAGTCCAACAGGTAGAGAAAAAATGTTATGGGCTGGTGCCAATGTTTTAATGCCAAATATAACCCCAACTCAATACAAAAAAAACTATCTCTTGTATCCAGATAAAATCTGTATTGATGAGAGTGGTTTTGAATGTCTGGGATGTCTTTCTAACAGAGTAAAAAGTATTGACAAAGAGATCTCCTTTAAAAGAGGGGATTCATATAGCTTTTTATTAAAAGAGAAAAGTGTAGTAAAAGCTTATAATTAGTAATTGTTAGCATTTTAGAGTCTGATTCTTTTACTTATTTTTAAATAATTATTTACAAAAGGCGCTGTTTTATTTTTAGGCAATTTAAAAGATAGATTTATCCTTAGGTTAACTTTGTTTGAGAAAGGATTGTGATAGTTTCATTTATTTTTGGGGTAGAATTTTAAATAAATTCAGTCAATAATAGGTCTCAAAGCCTATTACCTGATAGCAATCATTGTAGATTGCTTTATAAAATGGAATGAAATTCCCTTTAAAGTGGGACAATTCTCTGCACTTTCCCCACCTCTTTATCTCTGTCAATTTCAGCCAGAGTCTCAATGTCACAAGACTGCATTTCTTTTCAAACCCAAGCATTCCCATTTTCTCATACTCTTCAATGAAAATTTCAAGTATGCTTCTTAACAATTTTGCCATGCTGAAAAAATTTAAGTCAGCATGAATTTTTTTCAAGAATCTATAATCCTCCTTAGGTAAATAAAAATGTATAGAGGCGTCAGCATTTAGTCTTTCGTAAATATTTCCATCTTCATTACCAAAACAGTATCTCTTTTTAACCCTATCAGAAAATTTTTGTAAAACATATAAAATTAACTTTGATAGAGAAATATTCTCCTTTTTAGCAATCTTTGCAAGTTTTTCCTTCATAGTAAAAGTAACTACAAAATGTAGTTCCTGATCTTTTTTGTAATTTAATTTTGTATTCATAATAATTCCTCCCTAAAAAATAGTTTTTATTAATTAATCACAAAATTTTTAAGAAAATCCTTTACAACTTTTAAGAAAAAAATTAAAAAAATTTTCACCTAAGAAGGGAATTACGCCTATTATATCAACAAATTATAAGATAAATATCCCTGCTTATTAATAAGAGATTCCTCTTGCCTTAATTGAATATGCCCTAATAAAATTCAGATATCCCAGTCATTATCATAATTTATAAAAAATTTATTAGTTAATTCTAATAATTTTTTTAAAAAGTATTTCTGAAAAATTTGTATACTATATTAATATGTGTTATAATATATAATGGAGGATATTATAATTTTATGAAAAAAATATTTTTTATTGTATTAATATGTTTTCTTTCATTTAACATTTTTTCTATAGATTATACATGGACTGGAGCAGTGAATAGCAACTGGAATAATGAAGCTAACTGGGATGATGGTAATGGATATAATCCAGGTGACGGTTATCCAGATGATGCAGGTGACACTGCGACAATTGGGGCATTAAATAATGTTACTCTTAATGAAAATAATCTTACCATTGGGGACCTATTCTTAAACGGAACTCTTGATTGTGGAACAAATAATTTTACTATTGCTAATTTATCCGGAACAGGCACTTTTAATTGTGGCAGTGGGGCAATCACTATAAATGGAAATGTCACTATCTCTAATTTTAATGGGGATAGTGCGACAATTGTTATCTCTGGAAATGTAAATAATACAAACTTTACTGCATCGAGTGGAACAACAACTATTGCAGGAGATCTCACAATTTCTGGAACTTTTAATCATAACAATGGGACAATTGTTTTTAATAATAATGGTTCAATAAATCAAAACACCTCATTTAATAATATAACAATAACTTCTGGTACAAGAAATGCTTCTGGAAATATTACTGTTTTGAATAATATGATAGTTAATTCTATATTTAATTTAAATAATAACACTCTATCAATAAGCGGTAGTTTATCCGGAACAGGCACTTTTAATTGTGGTAATCAGGATATATCAATAAATGGTAATGTAACAATATCAACAATCTCTTTACCAAATAATGCACTCGCCAACATTGGTGGGGTATTTATGCCAGGAAGTTTTTCTCATAACAATGGGACAATTGTTATGAATGGCTCAAACTCACCAGTAGATTTAAAATCTGGTAATTATTATAATATCACAATTAATAAAACAAATCCAACAGATATTGTAAGAAGCAGTGGTCTAATAAATATTGAAAATAACTTAACAATTACACAGGGTATTTTAAATCTAAATGGAAATAATATTGATATAAATGGTAGTGTGACAATATCTCCAAGTGGAGAATTAAGATGTACAGGAACAGAACAGATAAATGTTGGCGCCAACTGGAATAATAGTGGGATATTTACACTAGCATCATCAACTGTTATTTTTGATACTATTTCTACAACAACTATTTCTGGCTCTACAACATTTAATAATCTTAGTTGCACAACTGCTGGTAAGATCATAAATTTTACTGCTGGAACTACACAAACTATCAATGGCACTCTTACTATTACAGGTGCAAGTGGTAATCTTATAACTCTTCAAAGCACGACTGCTGGAACTCAATGGTCTATTGTAGACAATGGGGTTGAAACAATATCTTTTGTTATAGTCAGTGATGGGAATGCCACAAATAGTATTACAGCATTAAGCAGTAAGAATAATGGCAATAATACAAACTGGATATTTTCTCCTACTACTCTTACCTGGAATGGTAGTACAAATACAAACTGGAATGTCGCTACAAACTGGGATCTCGGATATGTCCCAAATGATAGTGATAATGTGGTAATTGCAGATGTTGCAAATGATCCTATTCTTACTGGTAATGTAACAATTAACGATCTTACAATAAATGCAAATGCTATTCTTGATACAAATGGTTTTGATCTTACTGTTTCTGGAACATTCTCAAATAATGGTAGATTAAGGACAAACGGGAGTGAAACATTGAGTTTAATTATGGATGTTGACTCTGGCGAAGTAGAATATAAAGGGGGAACTGGTGGGAATATATCATTTACAGAGTTTTATACCCTTATTATAAATGGGACTGGCAACTTTACTCTTTCTGGAAATACTATTATAAATAGAGATGTTACAATCTCTTCTGGAACTCTTGACGGAACTAACAGAACAATAAATATAAAAGGCAACTGGACAAATAGCGTTGGAGCAGCAGGTTTTACAGAGAGTAACTCAACTGTCATTTTTGATGGGACAATTACCCCAGTAAATGTCTCTGCTGAAACTTTTAACAATGTGGAGATAAATAAAACAGGGACAGTGAATGCTACTGGAATATGGAATGTTTCTGGTAACATAACATTAACTTCTGGAACATTTAATCCTAATAATTTTACTCATAATGTTGCTGGTAACTGGCTTGAGACTGGAATTACATTTACACCTGCAACTGGAACAATTAATTTTAATGGGGCAAGTAATATTACTCAAAGGGCTGGAAATAATTTTTTTAATGTTACAATAAGTAATAACGCTACTCTCCTCTCAAATATGACTATGACTGGATCCTTAACAATAAATGCTGGCGCCTCTCTTACTATGAATAACTTCAATTTTATAAAGACTGGTGCTGGTGCTGGAATAATCTCTGGCTCTATATCCAGTAATAATGGTAATTTTAGTTATGGTGGAAATATAACCATAAATGCTACTGGCTCTATAGTAATATCTGGTATTGGCACTCTTACTATTTCAGGAACAACTACTAATAGTGGAACAATAACGGCTGGCACTGGAAATCTTACTTTTACAGGTAATTATACTGTTAGTAATAATGGAGTTCTAAATGGTGGGACCGGATCTATTACTTTTAGTGGAAGTTATACATCTAATAATAATGGGGCTTTAAATATTGGAGCTGTTCCTGATGGGAATACTGCTATCACATTTAATGGAAATGCAAGCTTTAATGCCACTTCTACCTTTAATTGTTCTCCTACAACAAATCCGATAATAATAGTAAATCGCAATCTTACATTTGCAGCAACAATTACATATAATCAAAATAATGATACAATACATTTTCAAAGTGGTAATGCGACTAATTTAAATAGTGGTGGCAAGACTTTTCATAATATTGTTATAAATAAAGGTGCTGCTGGAACAACCGTAACACTTGGAGCTAATTTAACACAGGCAGCAGGATATACCCTTACAATTACTCAAGGGACATTGAATCTTAATAATTTTCAATTTAATTTAGGGGCAGATTTTTCTCTATCTTCTGCAAATGGTAGAGTAACAATAGGTGATGGAACATTTAATGGCACTGGATATAACATAAGTCAATCAAACGGAATAATTAATCAAACTAACGGGACACTTAATTGTAATAATTTTACTAAAACTGGTGGGACATATAATATAACTGGAAATGGGACAATAAATATCGCAAATAATTTTAGTCAAACTGGAGGAACAGTAAGTATTACTGCAAGTCCTACTTTCAACATAACAAATGATTTTAGTCAAACTGGTGGTTCATTTACTGCAAACTCAAGTAATATCAATATAGGCAATGATTTCACATTATCTGGTGCATATACATTTAATGCAAATACATCAACAATATCAGTTAGTGGCAATGTATCAATAAGTGGTGCAACATTTAATTGTGGAACCGGGACAATTGTAATGACTGGTGCTGCAAATAAGACTCTTTCATCAAATCAAAATCTCTATAATCTTACAATAAACTCTACTGCAACAAAGACATTATCGACAAATATCACTCAATCTGCTGGTGGAGTTCTTACTATTACAAATGGCACACTTGATCTAAATGGCAATACTCTAACACTGGGAGCAAACTTTACACAGAGCGCTGGAACATTGATAATAGGCTCTGGAACATTTAATGGTGGGAGTGCCTACAATGTTACTATCAATACTGGTGCAACGGTTACTCAAACTACCGGGACACTTAATTGTAATAATTTTACTCAAA
>Ga0209720_1001692_pt1 | contig 18009 bp, 16 predicted proteins | sample AD_JPNMR3_MetaG_FD_184426 | JGI IMG/M metagenome (GOLD analysis project Ga0209720, IMG submission 184426) | Active sludge microbial communities of municipal wastewater-treating anaerobic digesters from Japan - AD_JPNMR3_MetaG (SPAdes) (version 2) | ecosystem: Engineered > Bioreactor > Anaerobic...
CCTTGCAGGCGGCAGGGCCGAGATGCTCACCCTGACCCTGGGCAAGGACCGGTCGCTTGTCGAGACCGGGACCTGGGAACACCGGTTCGGCCGCAGGGTGCGCGTGACGCTCACCTCGGGTGGAGGCCTGAGCGCCGAGGCGCCCCTGGTCCTCACCTTCAGGGTCGAGGCCGACACCCTCGCCCTTTCCGGCACCGAACCCGAGCTCAGCTGGACCGAGGGGCTCAGGCTCGACCGCAACACGCAGGTGGAAGGCCCCGTGTGGAGGCTCTCGGCGATCAGGTCGCCCAACGGCACCCGCATCGTGCCGCAGGACCCCTCGCGTTACGGCCTGGTGCTCTCCCCCGACGGCACGGCGACCGTGCTCGCAGACTGCAACCGCGGCATGGGCACGTACGTGCTCGCGGGAAAGGCCATCGTCATGCGCGGCCTCGCGTTCACCCGCATGATCTGCGCGGACGATTCGCTCTTCGACGAATACACCCTGGCCCTGAAGAACGCGAGCTCCTGCACCAGGCAGGGGCAGCGCCTGCTCGTCTTCTTCGACAGGGACATGGGGTGCCTGGAGTTCGAGCCCGCATCGGACTAGCCGCCCGGCCCATCCGCACCCCCCCGCGCATCACCCGCGGGAACCGGCGCGAGACGGCCCGCGCCCCTCTACGGCATGCCGCGTGCCATGGCCTCTTCCTGCCACGCAAGCCAGCTCCTGAGCTCGCCCGCGATGAGCGATGCGATCTCGGCCGGCCTGATCACGCGCAGGTGGGGCAGCCAGGGCTTCAGGCACATCACCACCTCCTCCTTCGTGCAGGCGAGGAAGCGTATGACCAGGGACCCGTCCGGGGCCTCTTCCACTATCTCCTGTACCGGCAGGATGGAACGCCTCCTGAAGTAGTGGGCCCAGGAGGAGTCCACCTCAACGACCACCTCGATCGTCCTGTCCTTCTCGAACCACACGTTCACGCTCGAGGACAGCGCCTCGTCGAGGTCCCTGGGCATGCGCCCGGCCGGCGACCTGAGCTTCTTCAGGCCAGAGACCCTGTTGAGGGCGTACTTCTTGATCTTGCCGTCCCTGGCGTCTTTCGCCACGAGGTACCAGAAGCCGTTGAAGTAGGCCACCCGGTAGGGGTGGGCTTCCACGTCGTGGGGCTTCGCGCCCGCGTAGTGGAAGGAGACCCTCCTGCCCAGCTGGATGGCATCGACGAGCCTGTTCATGGTGGCTGTGCTCAGGCCCGTGCCGCTTTCCACCTTCACGTACACCGGCCTGCACGAGCCGTACTCGCAGACCCTGCCCAGGATGTCCTCGGCGGCCCGCTCGAAGGGAGCGCCGAGCTGGCTCACGAGGTCCTTGATCGCCACGATGAGCGCGAGCTCGCTCTCGTCGAACACGCTCAGGTCGCCGTACCTGACGAGGTCTTTCTTCAGGCTGTAGACGCCCTTCTTTTCCTCGTGGATGGGGATGCCGGCCTCCCTCAGGGCCTTCAGGTCGCGCTGCACCGTGCGCACGTCCACGCACAGGAGTTTGGCCAAGAGCGCCGTGCCCGCCGTGTCGCGCTCGATGAACGCCCTGAGCAGCTTCCCCACCCTCACGAGCCTCTGTTTCCTCGCGGTGTTCCTGTCCGTCCCCACCTCGAACCCCCTCGCTGAACCGTCCGCCCGGCGCCCCCGGCAGGCAGGGCGCTGCCGCCACCGCCGGGGCGGGTGCCCCCGAGCGCCTCTTCGTGTCACGACAGAGACAGGCGGCCCCGCTCGAGGCGGCCCGCCGCGACGCCGGGCGGATACGCCCGCCGGCCTTTGGCGTGGACACGCCGTGACGTCGCCCTGGCTTTCGCGCCTTGCCGGTGGGCCGATAGACGGCATCCCCGCCAACGCCCAGGCGGGGCCTTTCGTCCTGTGCAACCCCCGCGACCACGCCTGAGGGCCGGGCCCGGCCCCTATCCTAACGCATCGGGACCTGCGAGGCAAACATGCGCGCGTGCATTTTATGCGACACACACCTGTCGCGGTCACCTTCCGTGAACCCCCGTTCCATTCTACGATGGGGGTTCCTGCCAGGCGGGAGATCCGGAAAGCGGCAGGGGTGAGAACAAGGCGAGGAAGGGAGGTTTGTATGGAGGCGATGACAGTGAGACTCATCAGGAGGATCCGTCCGGGCCGAGGGTCTACCCACGGCCGCGTGAGCGTCTTTCCCCTCTTCATGGACAAGGCCAGGTGGGTGGAGCACCTCGTGCTCAAGGAGGCGCTCCAGGACGCGCTTGCAGAGGTGAGGGAGGTGACCGAGGAAGGCCGCGTGCCCGAGCTCGTGGTGGTGAACAGGGCGTCGCTGCCGCTCCTCATCCTGGACGGCGAGGAGCTCGAGGGCGCGAGGCAGAACCGCGTGCTGAACTCGAGCGTGCTCCTGCCGGAGAAGTCGGCCACCATCATACCGGTGAGCTGCACCGAGCAGGGGAGGTGGAGCTACCGCACCCGGGAGTTCAGGGATTCGGACGTCATGATGTCGACCAGGCTGAGGGGCGTGAAGAACCGCTCCGTGAGGTCTTCCCTGGAGGCCGGGGGTGCCTTCAGCTCCGACCAGGGAGCCCTGTGGGAGGAGATCGCCGCCCAGGCCCGGCAGTCCTCGGTGAAGTCGCCGACCTCGGCCATGAAGGACGTGCACGAGGCGAGGCGGCCCGAGCTCGGTGACTACGTGAGGCGCTTCCCCTGCCAGGAGGGTCAGCAGGGTGTCCTCGTGGCGATCGGGGGCAGGGTGGCGGGCATGGACTTCGTGGCGAGGCCCGCCTCCTATGCGCTCCTTCACGAGAAGATCGTGAGGAGCTACGTCATGGACGCCCTGCTGGAGGAGCCCGGGGACGACGGCGTCGCCGACGCCTCGGCGGCCCAGGCGTTCATCGAGGATGCGGCGGGCTCCACGGCCAGGGGCTTCGACTCCGTCGGGCTGGGCCGCGACATCAGGTTCGAGGGGAAGCGGCTGTTCGGCTCGGTTCTCGTCCACGGCAGGTCCTTCGTGCACCTGGCTGCCTTCGCGACCGACGGCGTGGCGAGGCGCAACGGTTCCGGCGGCATGGCGGGCTTCCGCTCGAGGGCGGCTTTCAGGAGACCCTGGTGACTGCCCGGGCGGGGCGGGTGTGCGGCCGGGCCCTGTCCGCGACCCCCTCGGCGGGCCCCTGCCTGCGCCCCGCCCCGGCCTGTACGGGCCTGTCCGCGCCGCACCGGCCGTCTTCCGGCCGGCGTCCCGCGGCTGGGTAGTTGGGTCGCGGGGCACCCCTTGCCCGGTGTCGTGAGCGTGCTTGCAGCCACCCTGTCATCAGCCCGTGCCGGGGAGACGAACCGGTCCCTTATGGGTGCGGGGTCCGTTGCGGACGGCGGCGTGGCGGCGGGCAGCCCCGGCCGGCGACGCCTCGGGAAGGCCTCCCTGTTTTCAGCGCGCCTTCTTGCCCCTCCTGAATTCCGCGTAGGCGAGCATGCGGCTCAGGGCGTAGACAGCCCGCTCCGGGGTGGGGTAGCAGGGGACGCCAAGCTTCCCGAAGCCCTCCTGCACGTGCCGGGTCTCCTTGTGGGTGCCCCCGTAGGCGGCGACGAGCACCGGCTTGCCGGGGTGGCGGGCGAACACGTCCGCGAAGGCCTGTTCGATGTCGAACATGCTCTCCGGCATGAGCACGAAGATGATGAGCAGGGCGTCGATGTCCGGCTGGTCGAGGAGGCAGGACGCGATGTGCCTCATGGTATGCGCCGCGCCGTGCTGTTCCACCGCGGACCAGATGTCGATGGGGTTGCGCACGGGCGCCCAGTCGGGGACGACCTGCCTGAGCCTCCTGACCGTGGCGGGCCTCAAGCCCGGAAGCGCGATGCCGTGCTCGTCGCAGGCGTCCGTCGCAGCCACGCAGCCCATGCCCGTGATCGACATCACGCCCAGGCCCTTGCCCCTGGGGAGCGGGAGCGACTCGAAGGCGGCCAGGGTGTCGAAGAAGGTCTCGGAGTCGTGGACCCTCACCAGCCCCGTGCGCCTGCACACCGCGTCGAAGACCTCGTCCGCCCCGGCGAGCGACCCCGTGTGGGAGGCTATGGCCTGGGCGCCGAGCTCGGTGCGGCCCGACTTGAGGACCACGACCGGCTTTCTCCTGCAGGCTTTGGCCGCCGCCCTCACGAAGCGCCTGCCCCTGGCCACACCCTCGAGGTACATGCCGATGGTGGTGGTCTGCCCGTCCCGGGCCAGGTACTCGAGGAGATCGCTCTCGTCCACGTCGGCCTTGTTGCCGATGCACGCTACCTTCGAGACGCCGAAGGGCGCGCTCTCCGCGATCCACCTGCCCCAGCCCGACGAGAAGACGCCCGACTGGCCCACGAGCGCCACGCCGCCCGGCTTCAGGGGCTCGAGCCCCACGATCGAGGTCGCGAGCCCCTTGCCCGGGTTGATGACCCCTATGCTGTTGGGCCCCATGAGGCGCATGCCGTGCGAACGCGCGAAGGAGACGAGTTGTTTCTGCTCGGCCGCACCCTCGGGGCCTGCATCCGCATAGCCGCCCGTGCACAGGATCACGGCGCCCACGTTCTTCGCCGCGCAGTCGGCGAGAGCTTCCCGGACGGCCCGCTTGGGGATCACGATCATGGCGAGGTCCACCGGGCCCGGCACGTCGGTGAGCCTCTTGTAGCTCCTCATGCCCAGGATGTCGTGGCCCGAGGGGTTGATGGGGAGGATCGCGCCCTTGAACCCGGCCCTGACGAGGTTTCTCAGGATGATGTTGCCTCCCTTGCCGTGGCTCCTCGACGCGCCGAGGAGGGCGATGGAGCCCGGCTCGAAGAACTTCTCCATGCCGCCTTCGGGCGTACGTGGGCGCTTTTTCGGGACGTGGGCCTCGTGCCCGAGGCGCACGAGCGCGTCCACCGCGAGTGCGCCCGAGGTCGACACGACGAGTGGGTTGATGTCCACCTCGACGATGTCGTCTCTTTCAGACACGAGGCGGGACACGGCCTCTATCACGGACGAGACCGCCTCGACGTCGAGACGCGGCGCGCCCCGAAACCCCTCGAGCAGGGCCCTGGCCTTGAGGCGGCCGAGCATGGCGAGCGCCCGGCCCCGGTCTACGGGCGCGAGCTCCACCACGGTGTCCCGGATGAGCTCCGCCAAGATCCCGCCCGCGCCGACGAGGACGACAGGGCCGAAGACCGGGTCGCGCCTTGCGCCCACGATGAGCTCCGTTCCACGAGGCGCCATGCGCTGGACGAGGAGCTTGTGGGGTATGCCGGCGAACGCGTCTTGCAGTCGGGAGGCGTGCGCGAGGAGCGACGCCTCGTCGTCGATGTCCAGCACCACGCCGCCGCGCTCTGTCTTGTGCGTGACGAGGGGGCTGCATACCTTGAGCGCGACCGGGTAGCCGATCCGGTGAGCGGCGCGGGCGGCCTCGTGAGCGCTTGATGCCGGCTCCTCCTCGACGACCGCCACGCTCCAGCCGGCCAGAAGCCTTTTCGCCTCGTACTCGTCTAGGATGTGCATGGTGGGTGCCCTTTCGTGATGGAGTGTCGTGCGAGTGTTTTACCATCTCTCGTGCACGCCCGACAACGCCAAGGGTTCCCGAGCCCGCAGCGGGGCAGCCGGGCGGCGGGGTACCTCGTGCTCGGGGGCAGCAGCTGAGGCTCGACCCGGCGAACGCCCCGGCCCTTCGAGGTCCCTCGCGCGCGGGCAGCGGTGTTCTGCCGTATTCTCTGAAGGTCGATAGGTCAGAGGCCCCTCGAGCCTGCGGGCTGCAAAAAACTGGGGAGTTGAAATGCGCGCACCAGCGACAGAGGCCCCTCGCGCGGAAGCTGCGGTTCGGCTCGAGGGCCACGACGAACTCGACATACAGTTGCACATCCCACGGGCGGGCCGCGGGCATGGAGATGACCGATCGGTAAAAGAGCTCTTGGATGACTTGGATGAACAGATGCCCCACGCCCGCGCATGCGGGCGTGGAAGCCACGGCCGGGGCAGGGTCATCGCCGGGCCCTAAGGAGCGCGCAAGCATATCTCAGGGGGAGGGCTTCCCCAGCCCGCATGGATCAAGGCCCCCGCGCTGGATCCCGCATGCCCCCACCCGGCTGACCTCAGCGTGCCCCCCTCGAACCGAGTACAGGCGGCCACACGGTTCAAGCCGTCTTTCCTGCCCATCCCTCGTCCTTCGCCCAGGCGGCCTCGCGGATAGGCCGGGCATGACATTCGGCTACGGGTGCAGAGGCAGGTCCTCACTGGTCCCGGCAATGCACGCTTGCGTTTCTCAAGGGGAAGGCTTCCCCAGCCCGCATGCAGCAAGGGCCCCGCGCAGGACCCCGCGTGCCCCCACCCGCCTGACCTCAGCGTGACCCCCTCGAACCGAGTACAGGCGGCCACACGGTTCAAGCCGTCTTTCCTGCCCATCCCTCGTTCCGCGCCTAGGCTGACACACGGCTAGGCCGGCCGTGACATTCTGTCACAGCGGCCAGGGGTCAGCGCAGGGGTTCGTGACAGATTGTACCAGGTCGAAAGACCGCCCCACCCCCACGTGACAACATGGCAGGCAGCAGCCTCACCGGCTAGGACACGAACCAATGATATCATAGAGTTGTGAGATAGCCAGGCCTGGCACGCCCCTTGCCTCAGTGGGAGTGGTACCGAAAAAAGAACCCCGAGGGAGGGAAAGACCATGATGACACTGTGGATCGTACTCGGCGCACTGTTCATGACCGGCATCGGCATCAGGTTCACCTACAGGGTGTTGGGGCTCACCAGGGTCGAGGCCGCGGCGGTCTACGCGCTGGTCGTGCTGCTCGTGGGGATCAACACGGCGCCAGCCCGAGAGATGATCATGAGGATGTTCTAGGCAGGAAGGACGAGGGACGAGGCAAGCACCGCACGGGAGGTGGAGCCATGAAGGCGAGGACGAAGAGAGAGGCCATGACGAGGGACGTGAGGAACCGCGTGTGCAGGATCAGCGGGTACAGCCTGGTGCTCGTGGTCATGACCTTCATCGGGCTCTACGGCGGGATGTGGCTGGACAAGACGCTGGGCATGGCGCCCAACTTCACGCTCGTGGGCCTTGTCGCGGGCGTCTGCCTCGGCTTCAAGGGGTTCGTGGAAGAGGTCATCATCGAACGCAAGGCCAAGAGGGCCTGAGGGAAAGGGCCACCACGGCGCACGGATGGGCGTGTGCAGGGGTGACCCTCTCTCCCCATCGTCGGACCATCCTCCATCCATCTTCCATGCTTCGGACATTTTTCTATTGACTCCAAAAGGAACCATCGACTCTCCCTGCCGCTGGACAATCCTTTTTCCATCTTCCTCTCCCACACTCGATACCCAGGACACCTGCGGACTTCCCGTCAAGGGACTCAAACAGACGCCGTTCGACCCGACACCCGGCAGGAACCCTCGGTATCACCTTCTTTATCAAGGGTTCACCCCGAGACCAGTCTCCTTCAGGCCGCATCCGGGGTCCAGGCATCCCCGACTGTTCATGGACATGCACCGTTACGCTCCACCTGCGCAGCATGCAGGCTAGAGCCCTGTGCCTATCCTCAGGGGACGAGCTGCACGCGCTGAGGACTGCCCTGTGTGCTCGGAAAACGGGCTCGTCCGTTCCGGCCCCTGTCGCCCCCCTCGATGGAGAAGCGCCGTGAGGCGGCGCATGTCCATACGATGTGTTCGGATCGACACCCCTTCTTCGTGTCCGACTGAAGAGACCCCCCCCCGGCAGGCTGAGCCCTCGTAAACACCCCGGTGTCCGGCTCTCCATACGGATCACGGGGTGCACGTGTGACAGGAAGCACGGCGCCGAGCATGGCCTAGGCAGACGAGATCCTCCCCTTGAAGCATGTGACCAGGCAGGTATACGACAGGGCTTGACACGCTCAGGCGTCTCCTGTAACTTGAACAAATGATCATATTGTTCTATAATTCGAGAATCACATGAAACGGTTGACAAAGCGGGAACTCAGGGTCGAGGCGATCTACAAGGCGGCGCTCAAGGTGTTCGCCGCCTACGGGTTCAGGAAGGCCACCATAGAGGACATCGCCAACGAGCTCGGCGTGGGGAAGAGCTCGTTATACTTCTACGTGCGCGACAAGCGCGAGCTCTACGAGAAGGCGGTCGCCTACGGGCTCACGAGGTGGCAGGACAAGGTCCGCAAGGCGGTCGCGGACGAGCCCGACCCCGAGCGCAAGTTCGTGGTCATGGCGAAAAAGGCCTACGAACACCTCGTCGAGGACCAGGACCTCCGCCGCATCCTCGAGCGTGACCCGTCGTTGTTCCCGCTCGACGAGTCCCGTGACCCGTATGCCCACATCAACCGCGCATCAATGAACATGATCCGCGAGGTCCTTGCAAACGCCATCGACGCGGGCAGGTTCAGGAGCGTCGATTTGGATGCCGTTCCCCAGCTCCTCTTCGCTGTCTACGTCATGCTCGTGCAGAAGGCCTACATGTTCGGCCAGGGGCCTCTTGCCGGCATCATGTTCGAGGACGGGCTCGACATCGTGCTGGACGGCCTGAGGAAGCCCGGCCGATGATCCCTCTTCGTCATGGATACCAGCGAGGTCAGGGTCGCACCTTGCGGAAAGGCGGGCAGGCATCCCATGCAGAAGGCAGCCGTGCCCGGCTGCCTCATGAAGTACCGGGCGCCCGGATGGAGCTGCGGGCAACGTGCGGATGGATGAAGGAGGGTGCAGCGCCCGCTGTGAACCTCACCGCAGGGGGCACCAGGAGCTGCCTTCCCGTGTGCCTCGCCGCGCGCGCAGGAAAAGGGGGAAGACGTAAGGGTTTTGCTTGAGGCACCAGGGGTTTCCTTTCCCTTGTGTCCCATCGCACCCTCCAACGAGAAAGAGGGGGTCGACGGAACAGGCCGAACGGGATACTGGGGGGTTCCTGGGGCAGAGATCTCGTTCTCGAGGCCCGAGGACATGAACGGAGCTGACTGCACAGGATACAGCGGTCACTGCCCGCCCAGCGGCGGATACGGGAAGGTATCGGCGCAACAGGGTATGGACGTGGGATGGAGGCGACACCCGAGACCCGGGGCGTGCGCCTGCAGGCAAGAGACCTCGTCGGGTCGAGCGTCGCCCTCGGGTATCCGGCGCATGGCAACACGACGGCTCCCGGCCGGCCAGGCCGAGATCCGCTTTCCTTACACCAGGTGAAGGGAGGTTCACATGGAAAAGAAGGTCGTCTACCTGAGCGAGGAGTGGGCCGCAGAGGCCCTGAGGCGCATCAACGAGGAGCTCTCGCCCGAGCGAATGAACAACGTCACGACGTCCATGTCCAACATCTACAAGAACTGCCCCGACGGCAAGGAGCGCTATCTCTTCATACAGGCCGAAGACGGGAGGGTGACACGCCTCGTGGTGGGCCAGGGCGAACCACCCAAGGCGGAATTCACCATCACGGGAGACTACGAGGTCTTCGCGAGCATCTCCAGGGCCGAGCTCGGCTCGCAGCGCGCGCTCATGACAGGCAAGCTCAAGGTGCGCGGCAACCTGACCAAGGCGCTCAGGCTCGCGGCGCTTGCAGACAGGCTCAACAAGGTGCTCTCGACGATCCCTGCCGTCTACTGACAAGGAAAGGAGGCTTGCCGTGCCGAGAATCCTCGATCCCGCCGATCCTTACTACATTGACAACCCCGGCCGCGTCAGGGCCATGCAGGAGGTCATGCACGAGCAGGACATCGACGTGTACCTCGGTAGCCGCATAAGGACGCTGAGCTGGATCACGGACGCCTTCTGCCCGTGGCGGAGCTTCATCGTCGTGCCTGCCGAGGGCATGCCGACACTCTTCACCTTCATCATAGACGCCCTGCGCGTCTCGGACGAGACCTGGCTCGACGAGGACCACGTCCGGGCCTATGCACCCATGGGAGGGATGGACCAGATAGGCGCGTTGGCGGACTTCATAACCACCGAGCTTGGCCTGACGAAGGGCCGCATCGGCTACGAGACCGGGATGTCAACCTACACCGCCGAGGGCAACCTGACCCACTACGAGTACGAGCGCCTCACCGAGGCCCTCCCCGGCTTCACCTTCGTGAACGCCCACGAGATCGTCGACGGGCTCTCCATCATCAAGGACCAGGGGACCATCAACCGCTTCCGCAAGGCTTCGGCCATCGTGGACGAGGGTCACCGAGCGGCCAGGGAGGCCCTCGAAAACGGCGGCTACAAGGGCATGACCGAGACGGTGATCGCCGGCATCGCGGCCTTGGCCATGCGCAGGGCGGGCAGCGTGTCCGAGTGGAACTTCGCCGGCCTCAACGAGATATCGAGCGGCTACCGCACCGGGCTCGGGGCGTGCACGCCGCCGACCGAGAAGGTCATCCAGGGGGGCGAGCCCCTCATGCTCGACTTCCACGCCATGTTCAGGCTCGCCCTGGGCGACCACTCGCACAACTACCTCATCGCGCCGGCAACCAGGCGGCAGCGCTGGCACGCGGACAACTTCGTGGAACTGGTCAGGCTCGTCCTCGACAACTACCGTGCGGGAGCCACGCCCTCGGGCCTTGCCCAGATCATGATGGACCGGGCCGAGTCGTTGGGCTGCGCGGACTTCGTCGTTCCCGGCTGCGAGCACGGTATCGGCCTCTTCGGCGACGAGTGGCGCATCGGCGCCAAGAACGACGGCCCGGTGCCTTACTGGACGAACCCTGACCACGTCTACCGGGAGAACGAGCTCGTGATCTGCGCCATGCAGTACGCCTGCCCGGCCGAGGGCATCGGGTTCCGCTACGAGAACCCCGTGCTCATCCTCGAGGACGGCTGCGAGTGTCTCTCGCGGTACCCGCTCGCCATAGAGGAGATCGAGTAGGCCGGCAGCAGTTGAGCAGCTCCTAGCCCAAAGCCGTCTCAGGCGCCGGTGGCCCCTCGACATCGCACAGGCGCGCTCCGCCTGCGCAGTGCTGCGGGCCCGGCACACAAGACGGTCGCGCATCCCTTGGTTGCACAGCCTCACTCAACCGGTCAGTGCGATCACCTGAGCACCCAGGACTCTGTGCTCCCCCAGCAGCAATATGGGCAAGCCAATGAGCGATGACCTGAGCGCCCATGGACTCTGCGCACGAGGCTTCCATGATCCCTCGACATCGAACGGGCGCGCCCCACCTGGCGGATCGATGGCCTGAGCGCAGGCCTTGGTTTCATCACCGCGCTCCCTCGCAGGAAGCCGGTGGCCGTAGAGAACCTTCGGCGCAGGTTCTCCCCTGCGGCAGGATGCCCGGCCCGGTCGCCTCCCTGGCCCAGGGGGCGTGCATCACCTGCAGCTCAGGTAGCAGATGCCGTCTTCCGTCTCGACGGCCTTCGGGAAGTATTTCTTCCTCAGCCTGATGGACACGTTCACGAGGCTTATGAGCACCGGCACCTCGAGGAGCGGCCCGATGACCGTGGCGAAGGCCTGGTTCGAGTGGATGCCGAAGATGGCGACCGCCACGGCGATGGCGAGCTCGAAGTCGTTGCTCGCGGCCGTGAAGGCCACGGTGGCGGTCTGGGCGTAGTTCGCCCGGATCCTGTAGGCGATGAAGAAGGTGAAAAACCACATGAAGAAGAAGTAGACGGTCAAGGGTATGGCCACCCTGACCACGTCGAGCGGCAGCTCGACGATGTACTGGCCCTTGAGCGAGAACATGACCACGATGGTGAAGAGCAGCGCCACCAGCGTGACCGGGCTGATCCGGGGGACGAAGACCTCGTCGTACCACTTCCTGCCCTTTGCCCTGAGCAGCGTCAGGCGCGTCAGCACCCCTGCGATGAAGGGGATGCCCAGGTAGATGAACACGGTCTTTGCCGCGTCCGCGATCGAGATCCTCACGTCGAGGCCCGAGACGAGACCCAGCCAGTTGAGCCCCACGGTTATGAACACGAAGATGTACACCGCGTAGAAGAGCACCTGGAAGACCGCGTTGAACGCCACCAGGCCCACCGCCAGCTCCCGGTCGCCCTCTGCCAGCTCGTTCCACACGATGACCATGGCTATGCACCGGGCCAGCCCCACGAGGATGACGCCGATCATGTACTCGGGGTAGTCGTGGAGGAAGACGACGGCGAGCGCGAACATGACGATGGGCCCCACGACCCAGTTCTGCACGAGCGAGACGCCGAGCAGGCGCTTGTGCCTGAACACCTTTCCCATCTCCTCGTACTTCACCTTCGCCAGGGGAGGGTACATCATGAGGATGAGCCCGATGGCGATGGGTATCGACGTGGTGCCCACCTGGAGCCCGGCAATGAACCTGGTGACCCCGGGCGAAAAGTACCCGAGGAGAATGCCCGCGCCCATGGCCAGGAAGATCCACAGGGTGAGGAACCGGTCGAGCCAGGAAAGCTTCTTACCCTTCGTGTCCGTCATCGGGTGCCCCCCTTCCCTTGTCATGTTCTCCCCTACGCGCCTTTTTCGCGTGCCGGCCCGGTTCCCCGCACGAGGTCTTCGAAAGCCTCTCCAGGTCTTTTTTGAGCGTACGGTCATTCACCATGCCCTCGTACAGGAAGTCGTGGAGAGACTGCGCGAGTCTGGAGCGGGGCTTCACGAGCCTGTAGTAGATCCACGTGCCCTGTCTCCTCGCCCTGACCATGCCGGCCGACCGCATGACGCCGAGGTGACGCGATATCTTGAAATCCGGTTCGTTCAGGGCCTCAGCGAGCCTGCACACGCAGGTCTCCCCGTTGAACAGGAGGAGGCACGCGAGCCTCAGCCGTGTCTGGTCCGAGAGCACCTTGAAGAGGGCCGCCTCCTTCTGCATCGAATCATCCCCGGTTTTGCGATTATCTGCATATTTGCACTGATTTGCAAATATCAAACAGCGTTCTCACCGGTCAAGGGCTGTGTTTTTGTCCTGCACGCCGGTCTCTCTCGGCGACCCCGGTCCAGAGTATGGCGCGTGCGGTCTCGATGTCGACGCCCACGGCAGGCACGTGGGAGACGCCCTCTCGGCGTTTTTCGCCCTGGGCCCGTCTGAACGGCGAGATCTCGAGGGAGAATGGCACTCAAACCCACGATCCCAGGGATCGCGATGGACAAAGCGGAAGACAGGGTGAAATCTCCCCACCCCCATGACACCGGTGTCTCAACCTTGGCTGATTTGGCATGCCCGCACGCGGCCTTTATAATGGACGTGTACAGGTCACCTCATGCAGGAGGGGGTTTCGATGAAGTTCAAGTATCACGTCCCGTTGATCGGTTTCCTCGTCCCCACGTTCGTCATATCGAGCCTCATGTTCGCCTACAGGGGGTTTCCCCCCACGGACCAGCTGGTCGGGTTCTACGTATGCGTTGCAGGCGCCGTCGCGACCTACTACGCAGGCATTCACACGGTCCTGAAAGACAAGCCTTAGCGAGACGTTCGAGGCCGACGGCCGGGATGACCTCAGCTTGGCGCGGCCCGCCACTCCATAGGGGCACGGGGCGGCCGGCGACCCTCTGGGCGCGGTGAATGCGGCGCCCGAGTGACGGGGGCTTCCGCGGCCTCCTGACGAGGGGGATCGAGCGACCCCATGTGCACGGTGAACGCGGCTGTCAAAGGGTCGGCCGGGCGGGGCCTGCAGAAGCCCACTCGCGTATGGATCGTCAGCCATCCTCGCTAACGGCACAATCGTAGGCATTACGAAGCCCCCTCGCGTATGGGTCGTCAAGGTCCGCGGCCCTGACATGTGAGCGCGCTTGGTCTCCTGGCAGGTGCGTGATCGGCGGCACAGGGAGACCGCCCTTGTCGCTGCGGTCTCCGGGCTCCTGCCGCAGGAGCCTCCTGCATGGCTGTTCAACCGGGCGGAAAGACGGATTGAAAACATGACCAGCAGCGCCGTGTCGTGGCGGTGAAAGACGCCTGGGCGCACGGCGTTGTTTTTCGTGTCCCCAGTGAGGGGGATCGGACACCGGTCGGAAAAAGACCACACCGGTCTTTCGGGCGTGTCGTGTTTTGAGGAGAGGGGTGGTGGGCCGCATAGGATTTGAACCTATGACTTCTACCGTGTGAAGGTAGCGCTCTCCCCCTGAGCTAGCGGCCCTTCTCGATGCGGACCTGTATACAATCCGGCCGCCACTGTGTCAAGGGGGATGAACGGTTGAACAAACCCCGCGGCAGCCGGTGAGATGCTCGCCACCCGGCCTCGGGGCGACATGACGCATTCGCCTACCCGGGACATGCGGGCAAGCTTGTCGAAGGAGTCTCAGGTGGAGCCCAACCGGGACGACAGGACGCCTTCTTCGCGCACCCAGCCCCTGCCCCGTTACGCCGTCCATGGCCCCCGGCCGAGATGCGCACCTGCCACGGTGAACCGAGCCGGGAAGAGGAGCAACGCGAGCGGCCCCGGCAACCCCCGCCGAGAGTGGCGTTGGTGCCGGGCGCCCATAGACGCGCCCCTTCATTCCTTGGGGATGGTGAAGTAGAAGGTGGACCCCTTGCCCGGCTGAGACTTCACCCAGATGTCACCGCCCATGACGCTGAGCGCCTTCTTCACGATGGACAGCCCGATGCCCGTCCCCTCCACGTGGTTGTCCGAGGCCCTGTAGAAGATGTCGAAGATGCTCCTGTGATGTTCTTCGGGGATCCCTATGCCGTTGTCCTTGACCGAGAAGATGTGCTGGTTGCCCTGGAGCTGGTGCCCGACCTCCACCATGGGAGGCCTGTCGGGGTGGGCGTACTTCAGCGCGTTGGATATGAGGTTGGTGAAGACCTGGGTCACCCTGAGCCGGTCCGCCTTGATGGTGGGGAGGTCGCGCTCGACGATGACACGCCCCTGGGTCGCGTCGATCAGGGGGGAGAGGTCCTTGAGGAGGTCGTCCAGGACATCGCGCGTGGAGAACTCTTCCTTCTTGAGCTTGAGGTTTTCCACGGCCGACAGGGTGAGGAGGTTCGAGACGAACTCCTCCATGTGCCTGCCGCTCTCCCGGATCGCCTCCACGTACTGGAGTTCCTTGGGCGAGAGCTTGTTCGCCGCGGTCTTCATGAAGCGCTCGCAGAAACCGTTGATGGCCACGATGGGGTTCTTCAGGTCGTGCGAGACGGTCGAGACGAGCTGCCTGAGCTCCTCGTTGCGCTGGCGGATGAGGTCGAGGGCGTCCCTGAGTTCCTCGGTCGTCCTCGAGACTTCCTGGAACAGCTCTATGTTCTCGATCACGGCGCCCATGTGCACGCCTATGGTGATGAGCAGGCGTTCGTCCTCGGGAGAGATGCGACGCTGGCCGAAGGACCCGATGTTCATGACCCCCATGAGCCTCGTACGGGACTGGATGGGTATCGAGGCGTACGACTGGAGACCCTTCTGCCTGAGCGTGATGGAATGGAGCCTGGGGTCCATCGATGCGTTCTCGATGATGATCGGCTTGCCGCCGGCCGCGACCCTGCCCGCGATGCCGTCGCCAACCCGTATCTCCCTGAGGCTCTCGAGGATGTCGTCGGTGATCCCGTGGGACACGACGCACCTGAGCACGTTTTTCCTCTCGTCCAGCAGGTGGATGAAGCCCATCTCGATGTTCATGATCTGGAGGACCTGCTCGAGGGTCTTCTGGAGCACCTCCACCAGGTCCACCGACGAGGAGAGGGTCTTCGAGATGGTGTTGATCGCGGCCAGGTCCTGGTTCTGGCGCATGAGCCTCTTCTGGAGGAGCACCTTCTCGGTCACGTCCCTGAGCATGGCCAGCGATGTGCCGGGCCTGTCCTCGATGAACTGGAAACTCCCCTCCACCACCCTCTGGCCGGTCTTCGTGTTCACGGTGACCTGCGTGAAGAACTTCCTGGCCGTCTTTCGCCTGAGCGGGGACAGGGCCTCCCTGCCCTGCTCGTCCACGAAATCGAACAGGGAACGGCCCAGGATCTCGGTGATCGGAACCTGCATGATGTCGACGAAGGCCTGGTTCGCGAACGTGATGAACCCGTGGTTCATGATGAGGATCGCATCGGGCGCATCCTCGATGAGGGTCCGGTACCGGCTTTCCCGCGCGACGCCCCCGCTCATGAAGTCGCCGATGAGCACGTAGAGGGAATCGACCTTGTAGCCCGTGATGTTGATGAACCCCGAGGCCTTCACCTTGGGCGAGCTGAGGGTCTCCACGACGATGTTGAAGGGCTTGTTCGTCTCTATGAGGCGCTTGAGGTTCTTCTCGAGCCTGTCGTCGACCAGGAAGGTGTGAATGAGCTCGTAGAGGGATTTCCCCACGAAGGGCATCGTGGAGGGGTCCATGTTGGACTCGAGGACCTTGTTGATGTAGACGACCGTGCCGCTCCTGTCGAACGCGCACACGGCGAACGGCGCCTTCTCGAAGACGGTCCGTACGTTTTCGGTATGGTCCTTCATGGAGCGCTCAGCCGATGGTGACCGACTGGCCGGGCTCCAGCACGTGCACCGTGCAGGAGCACAGTCTCTCGAGCTCCCTGGCATTCCTCTCCGTACCCACGATGTCGCCGAAGTGTATGGGTATGGCGTGGCCCGCCCGGACGTCGCCCACGGCCCCGGAGGCCTCCTTCGCGTCCATGGTGTAGGTCCCACCCACGGGCACGAACATGACGTCCACCGAGAGGGTCTTCATCTCGGGGATCCGGTCCGTGTCGCCCGGGTGATAGAAGGTCTTGCCGTCCATCTCGATCACGTACCCCACCCATCCGTTCGCCTTGGGGTGAAAGGCCTTGTTCAGGTTGTAGGCGGGCACCGCCTTGACGTTCACGGCCCCGATCCTGAGCGAACCACCGGGGGACACGGTGTCCGTGACCACACGTGCGGCCATGGGCGCGACGACCCTCGTGGATGCCGAGGAAAGGGCCTTCACGTCTTGCTCGGAGTAGTGGTCGTAGTGGTCATGGGTGAGGAGGATGATGTCCGCCTTCGGGCCCTTTGGCGTCTTCCACGGATCTATGTACACCGTCCCCGATGGGCCTGTGATCCTGACGCTCGCATGGCCGAGCCAGGTGACGATCAACGCCATGGGCACCTCCTGTGGGAAATGGTCTCAGGCCCGTGATGGGGTCATTGTAAAATAATACAAAAGCACCGCAGTCGTTTCAACGGGAAACACCGAGGTTCGTGCCCGGCGCCGGCGCAAAAACCTCCCCACTCCCATGCCGGGTGGAGCTTTCACCCCCGCGTTGACTGCAGAGAAGCGCGGCACCGGCGCAAAAACCTCTCCACTCCCATGCCGGGGGCGCGCCGCGTTCGCCCGGGCCGGGACGGAACGACGCCCCGGGGTCGTGCGCCAGGGTTTTCGCCCGGCCTTGGGTATCGCGTACACCGCCCGCCCGTCTGCAGGCCCGCAGGGCGCGCCGCCCTCGGCCCCCCGCCGCCCTCACGGCCTGCTTCGATACACAGGCGGGAGCAACCCGCGGCCTTGCCCGCCCAGGTGCACGACACCTAAGCAGGGCACGCTCATCGGGCCGGCCCGGAGGGGCACCGCGGACCGGATCCTCCTCAGAACGCGCCCAGCTGGCACGGTGCTATCTTGATGCCGAGCGAGTCCGCGGCGTTGCCGACCTCCGCCCTGGCCAGGCCCATGGCGTCGGCGATCCTCCACAACTCGGCGCAGGCGACCCTGCCGCCTCGTGCTGCCGAGCGGATCGCGTCGAGGACCTCCTTTTCGACCTCCACCTTCCTGCCGAGGATCTTGTACGAGGATCTCCCCTTGCGGCCGTACCCGAACAGGCCGAGCTGGCACTGGTCGAGCTTGACGCCCATGTCCGTCGCCTCCCTGCCGACTTCCAAGGGGGCTACCCCGAGAGAGGCCGCTATGTAATGCGCGACAGCGCACTGCAGCTTGCCCCCGCCGGGGTTCCTCGCGATCATGTCCCTTATCCGTGCATCGCTCATGCCTCTCTCCTTCCACAGGGCCGCCCGGCCCATAGGCCACCGCACTCCCCGTTGGCCCACGCCGAGAACGGTCCTTCCCTCACCATCCGCACCCCCTTCACCGCGACCGCCTATCCCGGGCAACGACCATGTCCATCATCGGGCGTTTTCGATGCCCTTTTCTGTGTCCCCTTCACCGAGCACCACGAGGGCGTCCGCCACGATCGGGGAGCCGTCCACCACGATGATGGGGTTCAGGT
>Ga0209720_1001693_pt1 | contig 18004 bp, 13 predicted proteins | sample AD_JPNMR3_MetaG_FD_184426 | JGI IMG/M metagenome (GOLD analysis project Ga0209720, IMG submission 184426) | Active sludge microbial communities of municipal wastewater-treating anaerobic digesters from Japan - AD_JPNMR3_MetaG (SPAdes) (version 2) | ecosystem: Engineered > Bioreactor > Anaerobic...
ATAATTCATATTGGATGCCTCCTGTGTTTTTGATTTGTGGTTACTTGGTCGCAACTCACATTTCAAATTTTACAGTCAGGCATCTATTTTTTCAAAGGTCATTTTGCTTCTTTATAGGAATGCTCCATAACGAAAAAGTAAAATATATAAAGTTATAAAATATATAACTTTAACTTCCGGTATTTGGGTTACATAATTTACTTCAAAAACAGTGGCAAAAATCGTAAAGTTTAGTATAAAATAGATTCGCCATATAGGAAACGAATATCTTTGTAGAAATTGGTTGGTGCTTATTGTACTGCTTGTTTGGATTCTATTCAATATTATTATATCATAAATGGCCTCACTTTACATAGAACAATCGCTATTAGATTCTTAAAGTTTTTATTATCCTCTATATAAAAAAATCCGAATTCGTATATACTTTTAAGTGGGTTTAATCATTCTAGTATTTTTCATTTGAACTCATCCAAAAAACACCAAAATTTTAGGGAGAAGCCTTTTCGGCTCCTCCCTAAAATTTTGCTCAGTTTAAGTTTTGATTGGCTTAACCGAAATTTTTACCAATCTATAGCATCTACATAGATAGTAAACTCGCCTTCGCCTGTAGTCTGTACCTGTATACCCATCTGCTGCGGCCAAGTCGGATCTACATCTTCAGGCAGTGTCAATGTAATTTCATTCCAATCACCTGTTTTTACCATAGTGTAGCCCTTCCATGTCGAGTTCCAAAGTACTTCTGACCAATCAGGCGTATGAGGCATAATATATGGCTGGATGGCAGAAATAGGAGCCCCTGAAGGTATCCAAATCGCAAATGTTACAGTAGTACCGGGTTCTACGATAGTACCCCCATCCAATTTAAACTCTGCAGTTCCTTCTTCCTGGCTTGTTACAACCCATTTAACAGCTCTTTCTCCCTTGAATGCCTTCTCTTTGGTAACTTCAGCAACAGATGTCGAGCCTGTTCCGGATGTAGTAAAGCCGCCAAGTGTTCCATCCTCGAAACCGAATTTAGAGTTGTCACCGGTAGCGGAAACAACCGTTATTGTGCTTGTAAACGAGCTTGAAACTCCTTTGTCGTCAGTAACAGTTAATTTAACTTTATATGTGCCGGCATTTTTATATTTATGGGTAATAGTCGGCTTTGCTGTACTTCCTTCGTATCCGTCACCGAAATCCCATACATAGTAGGCGATTTTTCCATCCGGGTCTATTGAGCTTGATGCATCAAACACTACATTACTGTCAGTAGTAGCATCCTTCGGTGAGAATGTAAATGTTGCTTGCGGAGCTTCGTTTTCCGGGATGAACGGAAGAACTCTTACCGCCCTGAGCAGATATCTCCACAAGATGGTATAGTCAGTTGAGTTTACAGCTCCATCAAGGTAAATATCAGCTGCTGCCAGATTTATATCTTCTATTCTTCCCAACAGATAATGCTTGAGGAACATAAGGTCTCTTGAGTTTACTTTTGAGTCATTATTCACATCTCCATACAATACGGGCTGTGAAGCTTCGAGCACTATATGGCATGCTGTCAAGGCCGGTACTGTATATGTGAAAGCATTATCCTCTATGTTTGTTATGGAAGTTCTTCTGGTAATATTTGCGCTTCCTCTGTCAAATGCCCATACATTTCCTACTGTATAGTTCTTGCTGCTGTCAATTGAGAAGTTGAATGTTGTTGGCGTGTCATAGCTCTTGTTTAAAAGAATAACATGAAGCTTGCCGTCATCTTCGCCAACAATGGATGCATAAGCAGAGCTTGTTTCTATATCGGATGTTTCACATTTAACGGAAGTATCTCCAAATTTGCCGCCTTTACCGTCATAGTTTGTATAAAGATTTATACCGGCTTCAGTGTAATTGTTGCTTGCATCTCCCCAGAATGTTGCAAGGTATACACCGTATTTACCGAATATACCGAGAACATCGGCTTCGGCGATACCGCCTGTAACATGATTTCCTCCGCCGTAGTCATATTCGGTTATTGCAAGTTTCGTTCCCGGATAATAGTTCTCAATGGATTCCAAAATATTTGGCAATATCGGCAAGAAGTCTTGCTTCCATTGACCGATCCAGCTGTTTTCAATATATGTCGGATCCCACAATGTTCTAGGTGCCTGCAATCTTGCCTTGTTGGTTTCAATATTGTTCGGATCTGCTCCAAAGCATATTCTTGCACCGCCGCCTGTTGCTTCCGGATACCAGTGTACGTCAAGTACATCCAAGAGTCTTCTACCCTCTTCATCGGAAGCATTTTTCATTTTATCAAGGTAATAATCCAAGAACCATCTGTATCCTTCTCCTTCAGTTTCCCAGTCGGGAGCTGACTGCAGTGATTCATATGCAGCAAAGCCATACAAAGCAGGTCCAAATATTTCTGCATACGGATCTACATTTTTGACTGCCTTGGAAAGAGCTACAGATTTTTCAACAAGTTCTTGGCAAGTTACATTATTCGGATGAATCCTTGGATGAGTGTGGCTCCACAATGCAGGCTCATTGTCTATCGAATAACCCTTTATTCCTGTTTCAGTGGATGCATTTCCGTATTTGTTTACAAGGTAGTTTACAAACTCGTCCATGTAAACATAATCATCATCAGTATCAGGAGTAAGTGAGAAAGGTGCTCCCTTTTCAAACTTAACTTCCTTCCATCTTGAAGAAGGTGCAGTTTCTGCCTCTGAAACCGAACCGTTTCCATCTGCCGAAACGTAACCTGCAGCCTGAAGAGTTACAAGGGTGTAAGGAACATTTTTGCTAAGCGCTTTGTCATGGAATGTAGTAACTACAGAACCCGGTGTATTCCACTCTTCTGCAGGTACTCCACCATCTTGCAAAAGATAAGTGTCGCTAGAATGCAACCAGTCACTTCCTGCATTTGAGAAGTTGTTTTCCCAGTTGTATCCCGTTGTTCTGTTTCCGCCTAATCTTTTTGATGTCACTGTTGCATCAAGATCCTGATTGCTTCCGTAGATATACGGGCTGATAGCCTTTCTTTCTGCCGAAGTATCTATCTTGATATCAACTACTTTTGCAGATGGCTCAACAGTTGATGTTGGAGTCGGAGATACGTCAGGTGTAGGCACCGGTGTAGGTTCCGGTATAACTTCCGAACCATCGTTTGCAAAAGCAGACATAAATACCAATGCTGAATTCCAGTATACTGTATGCTCATTAGCCACCCAGTCTCCGGTGCTCCTAGTGTAGCATTTTGCTGCAAATCTTGACAGGCCTGCTCCTTCATAAGCATTTGGTCCGCCAGGCATATAACCCTTAGGAATTCCCGGCTTACCGTCCTTATTGTAGATATTGCTGAATACTCCCTTTGCAGAATCCTCTCCATATCCAGATACGAAGCTGAAGCGGAGCGGATTTGTACCAAGCAGCCAGTTGAGTGAACCGAAAGCTAATTTTTGTACTCTGTCACTGTATTTGTCAAGAAGCTGTGAACCTATGATAGCGTCCATAGGAACATTCATAACCTGCATATTGATTCCCCAGAAGTAGTTTCCGGGAACAATTGCATTCTTCCACGGATTGTTTTCATACCTTGTAAGTATATTTTCAAGCCAAATTCCAAATTCATTATCAATCCAATTTACAACTTGTTGGTCCTTGTTCTCAGCTTTCAAGTATGAAAGGAATGCTGTAAGCCACATATCTCCCCATGTATGAGCATATGAGTCTTTATTTTCAAACTTTTGTGCAAAAGATTTGTAGTATCCTTTGAAATATGCATGATAAACTTCGTCACCGGTAGCTCTGAAAAGAGAAGCTGCAGCCCAAAGTCTGTCACTGCTGTCATCATATACATTGTATGGACCCGGAGGCGAAACAATGTTCCGAGGATTTTCTTCCAGGAATTCCCACGCCTTTACTGCTGCATCCAAACACTCTTGAGCAAAGGCGGCGTCAATATCTTTGTAAATCAAATAAGCATGAGCAAGTACTCCGGCAGCACATGCAGTATCATCAGTAGTACAGCCGTTCTGATCCCTGATTATTCTTGATTTTATGTTTTCGTCATCATCCGACTGAACTCTAGGATAGAATCCTCCGCTTTCCTCGTCCTGCATCTTGAGCATCCACTCAAGCTCCCAACGCGCTTCATCGAGGATGTCCGGTATTCCGTTTCCGCTCTCCGGAATATTGAACTGACCGTCAACAAACTGGGAAGGGAATGCTTCATATGCCCAGAACAAATCGGAAACGGCAGTTGCTCCGGCATTTACATATTTGCCAAAATCTCCGGCATCATACCAACCCTTTGAAATGTCAACCGGATCTTTTTCTCCGGACGCAAATACTGCCTGTGCATCCTGAGGAGTTTGGTCTTTACGGGGATACCCTTGTGCATAAGGTTCTTCAAGCTCTATACCCTGACGTTGATAATAGAAATACCTTGCAGAATCGGTAATCAATGAACCGTAAATACCCTCACCGATTTCAAACTTAGGTGAGTTGTCAAGGCCTTCTATACTAATGTAATATTTGCCCGGTACATCCAAATCACTGAAATCTGCTTTCAGTATTTTTTCACCGGAATCAAGAGGCTCATACTCTGTTACAAGAGTCAATTTTCCGGTATATGCAACGGAATTGTCCGCAGCGTTAACTACTTTAAATTGGTCACCTGCTTCTGCGGCAAGTTCTCCTTCAAATCCTGTAACCAATGCATATTTTTCGGCTTCGGGAACAAAGCCCAGCTGGTTAACCTTGATTGCAGGAGCTGATTTTTCATTGTCTTCGGATGTAATCTTTATATCACTGAACCATACTGTAAACGGATCTCCGTGCCTTTTTGAGAACACCAGACAAGTAACTGATGAAGGGTCAAATCCATTGTTAATGCGCATCAAATCTCTCAAAGGAATCTTTACATGCTGCCACTCTGTAGTTATTTCTACATAATTCGTAATCAGTGCGCTGACATCGATCTCTTGTCCTAATGAACGTTCGTAAACCTTGTCCCTGAAGCCTACAATAAATTCTTCTCCGCCTTCTTTACCCTTGATGTCAAACTCAAGATAGCCGTTCTCAACATACTGGGAAAGGTCATGGGTGTTCCATCCTCTCAGTGTAAGAAGAGAAATCCACCATCCCGACTGAACCTTTGTTTTGACGTTCAGCCTTAAAGTCGGCAGACCATTGTATGTAACAGTTGTATCAACAGGAAGGGTATCGCCGACAGTTTCAAGCTCATTCGCACCACTTCCCGACCAGCCGACTACAGGTGCATCTTTATATATCTGCACATCAAGAAGCTTCCTGTAGCCTTCAGGAGCAACAGTCGCGGCACTTGCAGACATTTGCGGTACAATTATTGTAAGCATCATAGCAAGTACCAAAATTAGTGATAATCTTCTCTTTGCCATATTTCACACTCCTTAAATAATTTATTTGATATTAAAATTTACGCATAAGCCGACATACAAAACCATCAATGTTGAAATGTTTTGATTTAGAGAAACATCCTCAATACAAACTGGAAATATTGAAATTAAAATAGAATAGATTTCATAGAATGGAGCAGACTTTTTTGAAAATTAGCTTCATAGAAAGCGTCAGATGTCACAAGCTTTTAAATGAGCACGTCAAGTCAAGGATGTCTAATTCTGCAAAGCAATATTCGAATCTTTGTCCTAAAGTTTACGGATAGTTTGGGCACCTAGTCTACAGACTTCAATAATAACCAGTTGATTTCAAGTATATTTCCCAAAACCCATTTCAAATTGATGATTAAGCTTATGTCAACACAATGCGTAAGTTTTCTCTTTATACATGCAAGCAATTGATTAATATAAACATTCAAATTAATATTATCATATTTTTTAAAAATATTATCATATTTTTATAGCTTAATCTACACGTTGTAAATATTTATTCGCGTATAGAAAATTTTTAAGGGGGCAAAATACAAAAATTATTAAAATTTTATATAAAAAGCCTCCATTTATCAAATATTGTGTATTAGTAACAATTTGTATAAAATTCTCCGGATAAATGAAGGCTGAAAAAACTTTTAGGGCAGCTGCTTCTTATACTGCTCATTGGAGATGTTGTCCATTCTGTCAACTATCCCCTGTTTGTCAATCTCATTCGTATAATATTCCTCAAGGTCATGATATCCCCCCATATCTTGCGGCGTATCCGATGAACCGTATTTCAAAAGGTCGTTAAACTGGTCCATACCTTCATGCTCGTCATCTTCCTGACGGTTTAGGTACTTTCTGCCCAAAGGCGCATCCCATATCAATTCCTCCACAGGTCTTTGCCTGTCCAGGTTTTCCATTGTTATCTCTTTGCTGTTTTCGCAATCTATGCAAAGTCTTGTGTAGGGGAGCACCTCAAGTCTATCTTCATCAATTTCCTTCCCACACAATTCGCATTTTCCAAAATTTCCTCTATCCATCCTTATCAATGCATCATGAATGTCTTTTAGCAAATGTTCTTCGTGAACCTTCAGAGCATTATTGAGCTCTGCATGAAAAAGCTGTGTTCCCAATTCTGCAGGGTGGTTGTCATAACCTGACAGCTCGTCTGCAGATTCCATATTCTGCTCACCTATACCGTGCTGCTTCATAAGATTTATGGTTTTCTCTATCCTCTTTTTCTCTTTTACAAGCAGCTGTCTGAAAAATTCCTTCCTGTTGCCGTCCACTCCTTTTACCTCCTTAAAAGTAATTCGATATACAGTCTTTTTTTAAGATATACAAAAACAATAATTTTTAAAATTTATTGATAATATATTATTTAGATTGGCTTGAAAGCTCTACTTTTATTGAAGGTTTATGATGGAAGTGCAAGCTTATGCAATCTGACAATATAATTGAAACTATAATTGAAACTTTATAGTTTTATAAATATAATAAGTATATTAATAAACTTTTAATAAGGGAGGTTCACAATGAATTATAAAGCTGATATTGGTGTTTTTGGCGGTTCAGGTTTTTATTCTTTTTTAGAAAATGTTGAAGAAATAGAAATGGAAACTCCTTATGGAAAGCCCAGTGACAAAATAGCAATTGCAACCTACGAAGGAAAGAAAATTGCTTTTTTGCCCCGTCACGGCAAAAATCACCAATTCCCACCCCATATGATACCTTACAGAGCAAATCTCTATGCTATGAAAAAGCTTGGGGTAAAGAAAATACTGGCTCCCACATCTTCAGGCAGCCTTCGTCCTGAAATCAAGCCAGGGGATTTTGTCGTGTGCGATCAGTTTGTCGACAGGACAACAGGACGTAAAGACACCTTTTACGACGGACCTGTAACCAAGCATATAAGCTCTGCGCACCCTTACTGCCCTGAGCTTAGAAAAACTGCCATTGAAGTTGGAAAAGACCTGGGAATAACAATTCATGAAAAAGGTACTGTGGTTGTTATTCAGGGTCCAAGATTCTCCACTGTGGCAGAGAGCAGATGGTTCAACAAAATGGGCTGGGATGTAATTAATATGACACAGTATCCCGAGGTTTATCTGGCCAGAGAACTGGGAATCTGCTATGCCAACATATCTCTTATAACCGACTATGATGCGGGACTTGAAGGCCGTGATGATATTGCACCGGTTACTGAAGAAGCCGTGCTTAAAGTATTTGCGGAAAACAATGAAAAAGTTAAAAATATGCTTTTTGAAGTAATTAGAAGAATTGACCTTGAAAATGACAAGTGCACATGCTGCAATGTCGATTTAAGCGGCATAGACCTGTAATTTCAAAATAGTCTTGTTTTTAAATATTTTTTAATAAAGGAGAGCTCTATGAAACCGTTAGAGTATTGTGATGGAGTATTAAAACTGATAGATCAGACTTTGCTTCCGGGAGAGCAAAAGATTGTAGAACTAAAAAACTATGTTGAAGTGGCTGATGCAATAAAAAATATGATAGTAAGAGGCGCTCCTGCCATAGGTGTGACTGCCGCCTACGGTGTTGTAATAGCTTCAAAAGCTATAGACACCGATTCAAAAGAAGAATTTTTTATAGGTCTTAAAAAGGTGTGCGATATAATTAAAGGCACGCGTCCCACAGCTGTAAACCTTTTTTGGGCTGTTGACAGAGTATATAATAAAGCTTCGTCAAACCGGGACAAGTCCATTGAAGAAATTAAAAATATTATTGAAGAAGAAGCCTACCTTATGGAAAAAGAAGACATTGAATCCAACAAAAGCATAGGCCGTTTTGGCAATGAGCTTATAAAGGAAAACTGGACAATTCTTACCCACTGCAATGCCGGTGCTTTGGCAACTTGTGACTACGGCACTGCTTTGGGAGTTATCCGGGCGGCTCACGAGTCCGGGAAAAACATACAGGTTTTTGCGGATGAGACAAGGCCTTACCTTCAAGGAGCAAGACTTACCTCTTGGGAATTAATGCAGGACAATATCCCCGTAACGCTCATATGTGACAATATGGCAGGACATTTCATGAAAGAAGGGTTAATAGACTGTGTAATAGTTGGAGCTGACAGAATAGCTTTAAACGGTGACACTGCAAACAAAATCGGTACTTATTCGGTTGCGGTTTTGGCAAAAGAAAACAATATACCTTTTTATGTTGCCGCTCCCACATCAACTATTGACTTTTCCATAGAAACAGGAAATCAAATTCCCATAGAAGAACGAAGTCCCGATGAAATAACTCATATCAAAGGAATAAGAATAGCTCCGGAAGGTGTAAAAGTAAAAAATCCGGCCTTTGATGTAACGCCAAACAAATACATCTCAGCCATTATTACCGAAAAGGGAATTATTTATCCGCCATACAATGAAAACATAAAAAAATTCAGGTAAAATAAGTTTCCCTGATATTTAAAAGCCTCAAATCAAATTCAAGATTTGAGGCTTTATTTTGCTTTGCTTTACTTTATTCTTTATTTTCCTTCTGCATTTCCTTATATGCTTTTTTTATCATTTCAAAGCTCATCGGACTAATCACATGTTCTATACGGCAAGCATCTCCCTTTGCAATATCTTCATCCACACCCAATGAGATAAGATAGTCTGTCAGCACTTTGTGGCGCTCATAAATGCGCTCGGCAATCTCCATCCCTTTATCTGTCAATGTTATATATCCCGATTCGTCCATTGAGATGTACCCGTTTTCCCTAAGCTGCTTCATGGCATAGCTGATACTTGGCTTTGAGAAATTCATCTCATTAACTATATCAATAGACCTAACCTGCCCAATCCTATGACTTAGTATTAGAATAGTCTCAAGATAATTCTCAGCAGACTCCTGAATCTTCAATCTTATTTCACCACCTGACACGAGAAGACTACATTTTATATGTTACCACAAATCCGTGCTTTTAACAATAGAAATTGTGCAATATATACCATATCTGTGAATTGCAATTAAACTCTTTTCGCAAATTCCAATTACTAAAAAAATGATTAAAATATTCTTCAAGGTTATTGACAAATTAAGACTGCGTTGCTAAACTGAATGTAGATAGTCTTGACTAACTATATTTTTTTGGTTACAGGTTAGTCACATCTAACTTATTAATATAGAGTATATTTACTCCAAGAAAGGAGAAGGAATATGACTACTTTGCGAAATATCAAATGCGGTCAAACAGTTAAGGTTGTAAAGCTCCATGGAGAGGGTGCTTTAAAAAGACGCATTATGGATATGGGTATCACCAGAGGCTGCGAGGTTTATATCCGTAAAGTAGCCCCATTAGGCGATCCTATTCAGATAAACGTAAGAGGCTACGAGCTTAGTCTTAGAAAATCTGCAGCAGAAATGATAGAAGTAGAAAAACTATAGCTACATAGATTCTGCACGTAAGCAGCATTGTGTCACACGGTTAGTCAAAGCTAACCGGCTTTTTAAGGAGGTAATTTTATGTCGATAAAAATTGCTCTTACCGGAAATCCGAACTCCGGTAAGACTACTATGTTTAATGATCTGACGGGAAGCAACCAATATGTCGGCAACTGGCCCGGCGTTACTGTAGAAAAAAAGGAAGGGAGACTTAAAGGTCAAAAAGATGTTATTATAACTGACCTGCCAGGCATCTACTCTCTCTCCCCTTATACACCGGAGGAAATCGTTTCAAGAAACTATTTGATAAACGAAAAGCCTGATGCAATAATAAACATTGTTGACGGGACCAATATCGAAAGAAATTTATACCTTACCACACAGCTTACCGAAATGAGCATACCTGTGGTTATCGCACTTAATATGATTGATATTGTGCGCAAGAAAGGTGATAACATTGATATTGAAAAGCTTTCTCAAAAGTTCGGATGTGAAGTGGTTGAAACCTCCGCTTTAAAAGGTGTCGGCTCAGAAGAGGCAGTATCAAAAGCAATTGCACTTGCAGAGCAAAAAGCAAATACTCTTCCACCGCATAAGTTTTCAAAATCGGTTGAAGACTCATTATCAAAGATTGCTTCCTGCATTGAAAGCATTATCAGTCCGGATCTTCTGCGCTGGTACAGTATCAAGCTTTTTGAGAGAGACCAAATGGTATCGGAAGAGTTATCTTTGGATAACGACACCAAAGCCAAAATTGAAAGCATCATTGCCGAATGTGAAAAACAGCTTGATGATGACAGCGAAAGCATTATCACCAACGAAAGGTATAAATATATCGTTGATGCCATAAAGGACTGTTACGTAAAGAAAAATACTTCCCGGGATACGGTATCCGATAAAATAGACAAAATTGTTACAAATCGCTGGCTTGCATTTCCTGTTTTTGCCGCAGTTATATTCCTTGTCTATTTTATATCGGTCACCACTGTAGGAACTTGGGCAACAGATTGGGTAAATGACGTATTGTTTGGAGAAATTATTCCCCCTGCGGTGGAAGGGTTTTTAGAATCGGTTAACTGTGCAGATTGGCTGACATCTCTAATAATTGACGGTATAATCGGCGGTGTGGGTGCCGTACTTGGCTTTTTGCCTCAAATGATGGTATTGTTCCTGTGTCTTTCACTCCTTGAGGACTGTGGATACATGTCCCGTATCGCCTTTATTATGGATAGAGTATTCAGAAAATTCGGTCTTTCCGGAAAATCCTTCATTCCGATTATTATTGGAACAGGATGCGGCGTACCGGGTATTATGGCTTCAAGAACCATTGAAAGTGAAGAAGACCGTAAGCTGACCATTATGACTACAACGTTTATTCCCTGCTCCGCGAAGCTGCCGATTATTTCGCTCATAGCGGGAGCATTTTTCCCAGGTTCAATTTGGGTGGCTCCTTCTGTCTACTTTATCGGTATTGCCGCAATTATTTGCTCGGGAATAATTCTAAAGAAAACCAAAGCTTTATCAAGTAGCCCTGCACCTTTTGTTATGGAGCTTCCTGCTTACCACGTACCGAGAGCTAAAAACGTAGCTCTTCACATTTGGGATAAAACCAAATCCTTTATTAAAAAAGCAGGAACAATTATATTCTTGGCCAGCGGACTTGTATGGTTCCTGTCCAACTTCAACTGGCAGCTTAGAATGGTAGATGCTCCGAATTCAATCCTTGCAAACTTGGGAAGTATCGTTGCCCCTGTTTTCGTTCCTCTTGGCTGGGGAACTTGGGAAGCAGCTGTTGCAACACTCACAGGTCTTGTAGCAAAGGAAAATGTAGTTGGAACCCTCGGAGTTCTTTACGGACTCCAGGAAGTTGCTGAAGACGGTGTAGAAATCTGGGGCAGCCTGCAAGCTTCATTTACAGCACTTTCAGCGTATTCATTGCTTCTTTTCAATCTGCTCTGTGCCCCATGCTTTGCTGCTATTGGAGCTATCAGAAGAGAAATGAAAAGTGCAAAGTGGACTTTAATAGCAGTAGGATATCAAACAGTTTTGGCATATGCAGTTTCTCTGTGTGTATATCAGTTTGGTATGTTCTTTACGGGCAATGGATTTAACGTATTCACTGCCATTGCAATTATAGTTCTTATAGGATTTATTTACCTGCTTGTGCGCCGGCCTTATAACAAAGACGGAAAAAATTGCTCCGCCAAAGAGGTCGGAAATGCAGCGTTAGGAGGCGCTAAATTATGATTGAATTTATAACCGAAAACCTTGCAACTATTATAATAAGTGCTATCTTGTTAGCTTTAGGTGTTTTGGCAGTTTTAAAAATCAGAAAAGACAAGAAAAAGGGATCCTGCAGCTGCGGCTGTTCAGGATGCCCTCAATCGCAAATTTGTCATAAACAATAATCATGGCTTGTAAGAATAAATTAACGCTCACTTATATATTTATTATAATATTTATTCTTGCTTTTTGCTTCTTCTTTTTTGAAGCCACTCCTTAATTTTTAATTCATAACCGTTTGCGCTAGGATTATAGTAAATAGTCCCCTTCATCTCTTTAGGAAGATAATCCTGGTCAACAATATTGCCGGGGTAATCATGGGCGTATTTATAGCCCTTTCCGTATCCTAGCTCTTTCATTCCCGGTGTCACCGGATTTCTAAGGTGCATCGGGACTTCTCCTGTCCGCTTGTTTTTTACATCCTCTAAAGCACTATTGATTGCTGCATAGCATGAATTTGATTTCGGACTGGTGGCTACCATAACGGCAGCCTGAGACAAAATTATTCTTGCCTCAGGCATACCCACCATATGTACAGCCTGTGCCGCTGAAACTGCCAACTGCAAAGCAGCCGGATTTGCCATACCCACATCCTCAGATGCGCATATTATTATTCTGCGCGCCAAAAACATCGGATCTTCCCCGGCATACAATGCCCGTGCAAGATAAAACACTGCCGCATCCGGATCGCTTCCCCTCATGGACTTTATAAAGGCACTGATATTGTCATAATGCCCATCACCGGATTTGTCGTACCTTGCAGCCTTCTTTTGGACACATTCCTCAATCAGCTCCATGTCAATATGAAATTTACCGTCATTTCCAACAGGGGACGTCAAAACGGCAAGCTCTAGGGCATTTAAAGCTATTCTGGCGTCGCCGTCGCATATATCCGCCAAATAGTTTAGCGCATCCTCTTCTATTTCAATATCTACATTGCCCAGGCCACGTTCTTTGTCTTTTAAGGCATTTTGAATGATTTTCTTTATTGAGTCACTGCCGAGGGGCTTTAGCATAAATACCGAAGACCTTGAAATCAAAGCCTTGTTAACCTCGAAAAAAGGGTTTTCAGTAGTCGCTCCCACAAGAATAATTGTACCATCCTCCACATATGGAAGAAGTGCATCCTGCTGGGATTTATTAAACCTGTGAATTTCATCAATGAACAACACAGTCTTTCCCCTTGGATTTAATATCGGGTTCTGTGTATCCGACACAATCCTCTTTATATCCGCAACACCAGCAGTGACTGCATTAAGCTTTTCAAAATTGGCCTTGGTACTGTTGGCAATAATCCTTGCCAAAGAAGTCTTACCCGTTCCGGGAGGACCGTAAAGAATAATTGAGGAAATTCTGTCTGCTTTTATCATCCTGTTTAAAAGCTTTCCTTCACCGACTATTTCTTCCTGTCCGAAAAATTCTTCCAAGGTCCTAGGTCTCATCCTATAGGCCAGCGGCTCTTTTTTTACATCCATAACATCATCCTTTTAAAGCTTGTGGCAAGTTTAAACTAAAGCTTGTAAACCGTATCGGAAGACAATACCTTCACACCGGCTTTTTCAAGCATTTCCACAGCTTTTTCCGGATTGTCAATCCTAAATATAACAAGGGCTTCATTTTCTGCTTTTCCAACAAAAGCATACATATATTCAATTCCAATGGACTCCGCTTCCAAAGCCTTTAACGCTTTTGCCAGTCCTCCCGGCTCGTCGGGAACTGAAACAGCAATAACATCGCAACAGCTAACTGTAAATCCGTTATCCTTCAAAGCTTTTTCCGCAGTTTCCGGATCATTTACAATGAGTCTTAAAATTCCAAAATCAGTAGTGTCGGCTATTGACAGAGCGCTGATATCTATATTGCTTTCTGCAAGAATTTGTGTAACCTCAGCAAGTCTGCCGGATTTGTTCTCTAAAAACACGGAAATCTGTTTTACAAGCATGTCTTATCCCTCCATTTTTATTTTGGAATAATTACTATAAATAATTAGATTAGAACTTACGCTTGTCAATAACTCTCTTGGCTTTTCCTTCGCTTCTTTCAATAGTCTTTGGTTCAACAAGCTTCACTGTTGCACTTATTCCAAGGGTCTCCTCTATAGCCTTTCTTATTTTCTTTTCACTGTCTTCTATCTTCTTAACCTGGTCGGAGAACAGCTGCTGGTTCATTTCCACCCATATTTCCAATACATCCAGATTATCTATTCTATCCACTATCAACAGATAATGGGGAGCTGTATCTCCAAACTCAAGAAGAACGGATTCAATCTGTGACGGGAATACGTTTACACCTCTTATTGTAAGCATATCGTCAGTTCTTCCCGATACTTTGCTCATTCTGACAGTAGTTCTTCCGCATTCGCATTTTTCATAATTGAGGGAGGAAATATCCCTTGTTCTGTATCTTAACAGAGGAATTCCTTCCTTTGTAATTGTTGAGAACACCAGCTCACCTTTTGAGCCTGGAGGGAGCACTTCTTCAGTCACCGGGTCAATAATTTCAGGAATAAAATGGTCCTCCTGTACGTGAAGTCCGCACTTGCAGCAACATTCAGTGGAAACTCCGGGTCCGATTATTTCACTTAATCCATAAATATCTATGGCCATTATTCCGAGCCTTTCTTCTATCTCTTTTCTCATATTTTCAGACCATTGTTCAGCTCCAAAAACACCAGCTTTGAGCTTCAAGTCTTCTTTCTTGATTCCGAGCTCTTCCATTTCTTCTGCCATATACAAGGCATATGAAGGGGTACATGCCAAAATAGTAGTACCAAAATCCTTCATTATCTGAATCTGCCTTTTTGTATTTCCGCCGGAAATGGGTATAACCGATGCTCCAATCCTTTCGGCACCGTAGTGTATTCCCAATCCTCCGGTAAAAAGTCCGTATCCGTAGGCAACCTGAATAAGAGAGTGCTTATCCGCACCGGCAGAAACCAAGGTTCTTGCCGTGACCTCCGACCAAGTGTCAATGTCTTTTCTTGTGTAACCTACTACAGTCTGTTTTCCCGTCGTACCGGAAGAGGCATGAATTCTTACAATTTCACTTAGCGGAGCAGCAAACATTCCATAAGGATATGTATCTCTCAAATCGTCTTTGTAAGTGAAAGGAAGCTTCTTTAGGTCATCCAAGGTTTTAATATCTCCGGGTTCAATGCCCTTCTTCTGCATTTTTTCTCTATATGCCGGAACATTATGGTATATTCTCTTTACAGTTTCAATCAACCTTTCTGTTTGAAGCTTCTCCATCTCTTCTCTTGACATACATTCACATGAAGGATTCCAATACTGCATATAACTACCCCCTATACACTTTATAAATTTTATGGTAATTGCCTTGGGCATCACGCCCGAAGGTTTTATCAACAGTCCATTGTTATTTGGTTTTATCAACCTCTGCTGTAACCTTCTTCAAAAGCTTTTAGGTTTACATCGAGCACTTTTTGAGGAACAACTTCCCTCAAGGACTCAATCCATACTTCTTTATCAATATCCATTGTCTTTGCCAAAAGCCCTATCAAAACCGTATTAACTGCTTTTATATTTTTGCACTCTTTTGCTATCTTAAGAGCATCCAAGGAAATAACGTTTTTATAGTTTTCCCTAAGCACTTCCATTATATTTTCAGGGTATTTTTCTTTTCCTATAATAACGGGCATAGGATTGATTTTTTGCTCATTGACCAAAAGCTTGCCGTCTTCTTTTAAATAATCTGCCCATCTTAAAGCCTCAAGCATTTCAAAGGCAATAATTATGTCCGCCTCACCTCTTTCAATTATGGGAGAGTAAACCTTGTCGCCAATCTTTACATAAGTTACGACACTTCCTTCCCTCTGTGACATTCCGTGCACTTCGGAAACTTTAACGTCATAATTTTGCTTGAGTGCAACATTGCCGATAATCCTGCTTGCAAGCAATGTACCCTGTCCGCCTACTCCAACTATCATTATATTACATTTATCCATTATTATTCACCAGCCTTTTCAATTGCATCAAAGTTACATACTTTCGAACATAATCCGCAGCCCACACATAAAGCATCATTTATTTCTATATGATCCCCCATGTCAACAATGGCAGGACATCCTATTTTCATACACATCTTGCACTTTTTACACTTTTCAATAACTATCCTATGCGGACCTTCGAATTTTACATTTTTCAGCAGAGCACACGGTCTTTGAGAAATTATAACCGAAGGCTCATCAGCTTCAATTTCTTCCTTTAAGGTCTTTTCAAACTCTTTTAAGTTAAAGGGATCTACAACTTTGACTCTCTCAACACCAACAGCATTGCAGAGCTTTACAAGGTCCACCTGTTTTGTCGGCTCGCCCTTTATTGTAAAGCCGGTTGTCGGATTATGCTGATGACCTGTCATACCTGTAATGGAGTTGTCAAGTATTATTACTGTCGAATTTCCTTTATTATAAACCACGTCAACAAGCCCGGTTATTCCCGAATGCACAAATGTGGAATCTCCCAGTATCGCGACAGTTTTTTTGCCAAACTCCTTGCCCCTTGATTTTTCCATACCGTGAGCAGCGCCGATGCTTGCACCCATGCAAACACAGGTATCCATTGACTGGGTTGGCGGCAATGCTCCCAATGTGTAACATCCGATATCTCCGCTAACGGTAAGCTTTAGCTTGTTGAGAACATAAAACATTCCCCTGTGCGGACATCCTGGGCACATTACAGGAGGTCTTACCGGTGTGCTGATTCCCTCAATCTTCTTTCCACTGCTTAGCTTATTAAATACCTTTTCTCTGATAAGGTTGGCGCTGTATTCACCTATAACAGGCAATACATCCTTGCCTATAACCTTAATGCCCAATTTCTTTATATGGTCTTCAAAAAACGGCTCCAATTCTTCTATAACATATAATACTTTTACTTTCTCAGAAAACTCTTTGATTAATTTGTCCGGAAGTGGATAAATCATTCCAAGCTTAAGATATGAAACATCGCCGAAGGCTTCCCTTGCATACTGATATGCAATTCCGCTGGTTATAACGCCAATATCTGTACTTCCCCATTCAATTCTGTTTAAAGGAGTCGTATTGGAGAATTCGGCTAAAGCTGCCATTCTGTTTTCTACTGCAACATGCCTTTTGCGTGCCATTGCGGGCATCATGACGTACTTGTCGGGATCCTTTTTATATTCCCTAAGGGCTACCTCTTCCCTTTCTCCGATTTCAACAATGCTCTGAGAATGGGATATCCTTGTTGAAAGTCTGAAAATAACAGGAGTGTCAAACTTCTCGCTTATTTCAAAAGCCGCTTTTACATATTCTTTGCACTCGCTACTATCGGAAGGCTCAACCATAGGTACTTTTGAAGCTTTTGCGTACATTCTGCTGTCTTGCTCATTTTGTGAGCTATGCATTCCCGGGTCATCCGCAACCATGATGACAAGCCCCGCATTAACTCCCGTATAAGATGCAGTAAACAAAGGATCCGCCGCCACATTAAGCCCTACATGCTTCATTGAACAAATGGCTCTTCCTCCGGCAATTGCCGAACCTATGGCAACTTCAAGAGCAACCTTTTCATTTGGTGACCATTCGCAATACACTTCGTCGTATTTTGCTATATTTTCCGTTATTTCGGTACTTGGCGTCCCAGGATAAGCCGTTGCAACTCTGACTCCTGCCTCATAGGCTCCTCTGGCTACCGCTTCGTTTCCGAGCATCAACTTTTTCATCAACAATCCCCCATCTAATTTATAAATTATATTTAAATATATTAGAATAATATTATTTCTATCTTATCACATAATACAAGCATATTAAACCCTTTTATATTATCTTTTATTGTTTAAATTGCAAGTTTAATTGCCTTACAAAATCTTACAGAACCCTGTTTTAAGCGACCACAATCTTTGCCATTTCATTCGCAGTTCGATAACCAAATATTCTCCTTGGGTAATTGTTCATCCAGTGC
>Ga0209720_1001697_pt1 | contig 17976 bp, 23 predicted proteins | sample AD_JPNMR3_MetaG_FD_184426 | JGI IMG/M metagenome (GOLD analysis project Ga0209720, IMG submission 184426) | Active sludge microbial communities of municipal wastewater-treating anaerobic digesters from Japan - AD_JPNMR3_MetaG (SPAdes) (version 2) | ecosystem: Engineered > Bioreactor > Anaerobic...
AACATCTGGTAGTTCTGGAACATCAGGAGCAGGAGCTGTATACACTACAACCTTTGCAGCTGCAACTTCTTGGACTGTAACACATAGTTTAAATGCAAATGGAATTATAGTTCAATGTTTTAGCAATGACGCTAGTCCAGTATTAATGTATCCTTATTCAGTTACCATAAATTCAGTTAATCAGTGTACTGTGAGTTGGGGTAGTGTAAGTGTAGCTGGAAGAGTGTGTGTTGTTAAATGTGGATAATATTATAATAATATTTTTATAGATCTAGAGGAGATTTTGAAAGGTTATGAGTGATACAGTAGTATGTAATGGAAAGTTGAGCTCTTTTGTAAATGTTGAATTGATTAATAAAATAAAAATTTTGATGGTTGTTCTTGATAGAAGCGGCAAGATCTTAAGCGTTAACAAATATTTGTGCGAGTTGACTGGTTACGATTATAATGAATTAATCGGTAAGGACTGGTTTAAGATCTTTACTCCTTGGCTTAGTGAAGATCTTGCCGCTTCTTTTATTCAATCAACATTAACAGAGCAACCATTAAATCAAAATGATTTGTCAAATTCAGTATCTAAACGGAAAACTGATTATTTAATTGGACCGATATTAACGAAAGCTGGAAATAAACTTTTTATTGAATGGAAAGACTCTGTAGTACAAGAGTCAGATGGAGAAATTACTGGAATATGCATTATTGGCAAAGATGTTACTAAATATTATTCAGCTAAGGATGCCCTACAAAAGATTGAAAGAAGATTTAGGATAATTTGTGAAAATGTACCAGGAATTGTTTATGTTAAGAGAGTCAGTGATAATAAAACATTATATTTGAATGATAGAGTTGAAGATATTACAGGATATTCTAAAGAAGATTTTATTGAGAATAATATTGATTTGTTTGATATAATTGATCCTAGTAAAGTTGATTCAATACGCTCAGAGTTTGAGCGAAAAATTGAAGCATGCGAAGATTTTTCTTTTACTTTCAATTTTAGACGTAAAGATGGTGAGATAAGATGGGTTTATAGTCGTGGGACAGTTTTTGTTGAAGGTGATGATAAGTATATTGAAGGATTTATATATGATATTAGTAATCTCAGAGAAGTTGAACAAGCTTTAAAGGATAGTGAGCTCAAGTTCAGAACTCTTGCTGAGAACTCTGCCGTTGGTGTATATATCATAGATGATTTTAAATATATTTATGTAAATCCAGCATTAGCTAAAATGTATAGATATGACTCACCGGATGAAATGATTAATAAAATAACTTTAAGAGATACTGTGCATCCATCTGATTATTATAAAGTTATAGAAACAATTAGAAAAAGATTATCTAATGAAATATCAACAATTCATTATGAACATTTGGCTATGACAAAAGACAAAGAAATTATTGCAGTTGAAATTCATGGTTCTACCATGTATTTAAACGGCAAAGTTGTCGTTATTGGTACAGTTATTGATGTTACTAATCGTAGACGTATAGAACATATTATTGAGTCCAGAAGACAGTTAGCTTCGAGACTTATATCTGCTACAGATTTTTCACAAATTCTAGAATTTGTGTTAGATGTAACTTCTGATATTGCAGGAATCACTTGTGGATGTATTTATTTACTTGAAGACAATAAGTTGAAGTTGGCAGCTAGTTCTGGTTTGAATGATTCAACAATTGATTCTATACGAGAGTTTGATAGTTCATCAAAATGGTATCAATTAGTAATGAAAGATACATTGTTTTATAGAGCGTATAGTCAGCTTATTCGTAATGGTGATTGTGATTCTATTTCAGCACTTGATGATGAAGGGTTAAAATCTATTATTGTTTTGCCGATAAAAAATAATCAGGGTAATTTAGTTGCTTTTTTAATTCTTGGTTCTCGCGTTTATGAAACATTTGATAATTTTATCAAAGCTTCTCTTGAAGCAATCAGCGGCCAAGTCGGTGAAATGATTCTTCGAATAAAAACAGAAGAAGCACTTAAAACAAGTCTAGAAAATTTAAGAAAAGTTTTAGATGAAAAAGATGTATTAATAAGAGAGATACATCATAGAGTTAAAAATAATTTTCAAGTTGTATCAAGTTTACTGGGTTTATATATTAGAAAAATAAAGAGCGATGAAGCTAAGTCTGTTATTAAAGATGTAAAAGATAGAATTTATACTATGTCTCTAATTCATGAGAGATTGTATAAAGTTGGTAATTTATCTTGTGTTAATTTAGAAGATTATATTAATGATTTAATTTTATCTTTGATGGCTTCACATCATGTTTCTAAATCTGATATTATTATTAATAAATCAATTCATTGTAAACAGCTTGATTTAACCAAAGCAGTTCCTATTGGAATAATTATTAATGAAGTTATTTTGAATGTTTTTAAACATGCATTTACGGCCAAAATGATGAATGATGTAAGCATTGTTAAACAAATTGATATTTATTTTGGCGTTTCACAAAATGAAAATGATAAGATTGAATTAGTTATCAGTGATAATGGAGTTGGTTTGCCTAGTAATTTTTATAATAATAATAATGGTAGTTCTAAGAAGTCGTTTGGAATTTATCTCATAGAGATTTTATCTAAATCTTTAAATGGCACTTATGAGTTTATTTCTAATAATGGTACAACTTTTAGATTTTTAATTCCACGTGAAGAGGTTGCATGCAATGATAGAAAGAAAACATAAAATATTAGTTGTTGAGGACGAGATATTACCGGCAGAAGAAATAAAGAATCTTTTAATTGATGCTGGTTATGATGTTATGGTTGAGTACAGTGGTGAAGATGCTGTCGATAAAGTTTTTGAATATTGTCCGGATCTCGTAATTATGGACATTGTCTTACGAGGTGCTATGGATGGTGTTCAGGCTGCTGAATTAATTAAATCAAGAATTGATGTTCCAATAATTTACTTGACAGCATTCTTAAGTGAAGATTTAATTAAAAAGGCAAGATATTCACTACCTTATACTTATATCTCGAAACCGTATAAGCCTGAAGATCTTTTGGCCGCGGTTTATGCTGCTCTTAATAAGCATAAAGAACATGGGGATTTAAATAAAGTTGTAACTGATTCTGTTGAAAAAGTGGTTATTAAGTTGCAGAAGAAGGTTGATCATATTGAAGATAATATGATTGAGATGTCGAAAGAGGTTAAAACTGTTAAAGATACTGTGAATGTTTGTGCTGATAAAATTAATATTATAAATAGTAACATGCAGGGGTTTATTAAGTCTCAATTTGAATTATTTTTTGGTGATTCAAAACAACATATAATCGATCATGCATATATCAAGGATCACCGAGATAACGCTAAAGTAATAGCTGGAAATTTTAAGAAATATATAATAGGTGCGATTGTAAGTGCATTAAGCATATTATTTGCATTGGGTTTATTGAATTGGGTTAAGACTGGAGTACATAGTGTAAAGTGAGGATAAAGATTATGACAATTAAATTTGTTTATGGTTTTTTACCGGCAATTGTGCAATATGTTGATGCTTTTTCTGATGACTTTGCCGGTAAAACAAATGCTATTTATATTAGAATTTTATCAAAATATAAAGATGATAAAGGATTGTTAGCGCATGAATTAGTACATGTAAAACAATGTTATAGAACACTATTTATGCACGGCTTAATCTACAGATTAAATAAAAATTACAGATTAAGATCAGAAGCTGAAGCTTACGCTACTCAATTAAAGATTAATAAACTTGAAGGTAAAGAAGATTATACTAATTTTTATGCAGATCGAATTACTAAATTATATAATCTAAATGTTACATTCGATGAAGCGAAACAAAAGATCTTAGAATTTGAGGCGTAATAAATTTTAGAAGGGGATTATTATGGGTTTAAAACTTGGAATAATCTATAGCGGAAATAAAATTGTTAATCATAGATCTCTATTAAAAGTTTTATTAAATCCAATTTTTCGTTTTTTCGGTTTTCAAATAGTTACGCCTTGTTATGATAATAAAACTAAATTAGGTTTTTTAACTTTAGCTAGATGTAAGAGAACTAAGACTATTGATTTTAAGAATAGTTTTAAGTATGATAGACGTGGTATAAAGATTGTCAAGAAAAGAATGTTTATATAATAATCCGAGGAGGCGCTAATTGAGTAAAACGAAAATAATATTAATAGCTGCCGCTTTTTTATTTATTGTACTATTAGGTAATTATTTATTTGCAAAGAAGTATATTGAACCTAAAATTGTTGACAGTGCTGTTAAAAAAGCACAGGAAATGATTGATGAAAATTACAATCAAAGAATTGATAATATCAATGCACAATTGAGAACTCTTGATAGTAAATTAAATGCTATTGAGAAAAAACGGCAAGATATCGCTAAAGATGTCGCAGAATTAAAGAGACAGAGAGCAGAATATAAACCGCCAGCGAACTTAGATGAAGCTATAAAAGCTTTAAAGGAGAGAGGCTATGAAGTTACTCTTAAGAAGTAGTTTAGTTATAATCTTTATCTTATTCATCTGTCAAACTCTTTATTCTGCTGAAGCTTGTTTCTCAGAAAAATCAACTATTAAACTTGAGACTGATCTGAAGCAGTGTGATTTTGATCGGCAAGAGTTTCAAAAATGTGAAGAAGATAAAGCTCTTGCCGATGAAGAAATTAAACAACTCAAAGAAAAAATAGAATTATACAAAGAAGCTATTAAAACAAACGAGCAAGCTATCAAACAATATAAAGATCTTCTACAATATCAGAAAGATAGTTACGAAAAAATTATTAAAGAAAATAAACCATCTATTTTTAGAGAAATTTTTAATAGTCTAGGATTTATTGGTATTGGAATTATAGTCGGCTTGATCTTATGAAGGAGGATTATTTAATGAAAATTTTAAAAACTATTTGGTCTGAAATTGTGCGAATGTGGTTTTTGATAATATTATCGATTCTTATTATAGTACCAGATGATAACAGATGGCCAGTACTATTTTCATTAGGCGTTTTGACTCTTACAGTTATAGTTATTCATTTAATTCGCAAGACCTTGTTTTACTATGTCGATCTGCAGAAATTAATGAGTAAAGCTGAAGAGAATCCGATAGCTAGTGCAATTGTATTCGCCGCTGTTATTTATATGTTGGTTGTATTGGGACAGTCAGTATTATTGTTTCTCAAACCGTAGCTTTTAAACATAAAGTTCTATTTTAATATAGAAATTCTATGTTTAGAAAATAAAATGATAAAAGGAGTTTTAAGAAATGATGCAAGACAAAGAAATTACATGTAAGGATTGTGGAAAAGTGTTTAAGTTTACTCAGGGTGAGCAGATTTTTTATGCTGAAAAGAAATTTGACGATCCAATAAGATGTCCAGAGTGTCGTAAAGCTAGAAAAATGAAAAGAAATAGTAATAATCAAGCGTATCAGAGTACTCCATAATTTTTACATGTATGCGCAAAAAGAGATATTATTATAACGGCAGAAGATGTTCAAAAGGTGAAAAACGAATTATTGATTATTTGAATTCGGAAAATATCAAGTTTTCTAAAGAGCATATATTTAAAGATTGTATTAATGAAAGATCTAATTATTTAAGATTTGATTTTTATCTGCCAGAGCTCAATTTGGTGATCGAATATCAAGGTCAACATCATTTTCGGCCGGTAAATAAATATCGAAGAGCTAAAAGAGTACACGAACAAATTGTTATATCTGATCAAATAAAGAAAGAATATTTAAAAAATAAAAATATAAAATTACTAGAAATTTCTTATAAGGATTATGAAAACGTTGAAATGATATTGGAGAATACATTATGTCAAATTTAGTTAGAATTCTTTTAGCTGCTGTAATTATAATATTAGTAGTAAACTATGATCTAGCTAGATCGGAAGAGTTGCCAGCTAATGCTAAACTTTATTTACCAAAATTAAAAAGTATTATTGATTCAACTTGGCCAAATATTTCACCTAAATCCACATTCGCGGGACAGATAGAGCAGGAGACTTGCATTTCTCTAAAACATAGTAAGTGTTGGTCTCCTTATGCTGAACTTAATACGTCTCGTGAATATGGATTTGGATTAGGTCAGATAACTATTGCTTACGACTCATCTGGTAAAGAAAGATTCAATAATTTTCTAGATGTGAAGAAGATTGATAAAAGATTAGAAAAATGGGAATGGAAAGATCGTTATAATCCAGAGTATCAGTTGATAGCATTAGTTGCTAAAGATAAATATACTTACAATCTTATAAAATTTAAAGTAGCAAATGATTATGAAAAACTCGCATTTATGTTAGCAGCATATAACGGGGGGTTGGGTGGAGTTATTAAAGATAGACAAATATGTGAAAAAACACCTGGATGTAATACCACGTATTGGTTTAATAATGTTGAAAAAACTTCTTATAAAGCTAAAGTCTCAGTTGCAGGGTATGGTAAGTCATTCTTTGAAATTAATAGAGAATATGTTAGAAACATATTAAAGCTCAGAAGAATGAAATATATTCCATATCTTGGAAGTTAAATTTTATTTTGTGTGTGGGAGGTATTATGGATGAAGATAATAGTAAGATCAAGAGGTGTTTTCGCTGATATTGTTTATTCAGGAGGTGCCTAGATATGATAATCAAGACACCTTCTAAATATTTTCTTGTTAGCGGCGCTTCAGACGGATATTCTCTTCTGAATGCGTTTGATGGTGCTTTACTAGCTTCGGGAGTAGGAGATACAAATCTAGTTAGAATGAGTAGTATTCTCCCACCAGGTTGTGTTGAGTTAAATCCAAAACCTCAGTCATTGCCACAAGGGGCTTTAGTTCCTATTGCTTATGCGACTATTTCTAGTGACGTTCCTGGAACAATAATTTCTTCAGCTGTAGCGGTAGGAATACCAGAAGATTCAGCTCTCGCCGGTTTAATAATGGAATTTAGTGCTAAAAGAGAAAAAGAATATGTTGAGTATCAGGTTAAAAGAATGGTGGTAGAAGGTATGAAATTAAGAAACAGAGCTATTAAAGAAATTAAATCTGTTTCTGCAACTTTTGAAGTAAAAACTATCGGCGCGACTTTTGCCGCTGTAGTTTTATGGGATTAAATAAATATTATTTAAGGGAGATATTTAATATGATATCAATTACATATTTATTTGAACTTGATGAAGATTCACCTATAAATAAGTTCTGGATCAAACCTATTGGTAAAGCTGCTGCTAAACTTTTCGCACCTACAGAAGATAAAAATCAAATTGTTGATAGATTGGTTAAGAATGAAGCAGGACCAGATCTAAAATATAAGAAACCGGTTGAAGCAATTAAAAACGTTCTAAGGAAACACGCAGATACTGAAGACTTGAAAAAATTAGGAAAGGTTGTTTACAGACGAAATTATTTTGATGATGATGTTTTGGGTACATACGACAAAAAACCTTTATTTGGAAGAAAACCAAGAATTGAAATAGTTCCTTCCACTTCAGAAGACGCAGTTAAATCAATTACTGCACATGAACTTTCACATCATCTAGATGATTCTGCTGGCTACAAAGATGATATACCTTATCCTAATCGAAAAAATTATTCAAGTAGATATCAGTATTTAAAAGATTATTATTCTCATCCAAAAGAGTTTGTAGCTAGAGGTGGAGACGCTCATGTGGAGTATCTTGAGAATCCACATTATGTCGCTTCTGGTTCACCGTCTCTTAAGGAGCAGATTGCTCACTTACGACGCGCTGCTAAAAGATTAACTCCAGAGCAGAGAGAGAAAGCTCATTGGTGGTGATAAATTATTTTTCAATTGAAGTAAAAATTATTAATACAATTTTTAAGTGGGGATATTTAATATGGTATCAGTTACATATTTATTTGAACTTGATGAAGATTCACCTATAAACAAGTTCTGGATCAAACCTATTCATAAAGCTGTTGAAAAACTTTTCCCATCTGAAGAAGATAAAAATCAAATTGTTGATAGATTGGTTAAGAATGAAGCAGGACCAGGACATGAGAAAAATGTTGAAGCAGTTAAAAGTATTCTGAGGAAACATGCAGATGCTGAGGACTTGAGAAATTTAGGACGTGTTGGTTATAAATCACTACCATCTTATACGACTGGCGAATATCAAAACAAACCTTTAGTTAGATTTAAACTTAAATTACCCTTTATAAAGCGAGATATTAATCTTTACTCTAAGATCGGAAAACCAGAAATTAATATAGCACCAGGTATTTCGGATAATGAGAAAGCTATATTAGGGAAAGCAATAAAAGGAAAAGTAGGTAATAAAGAGATAGAATCAGCACCAATAAATATTAAATCGACTAGAGGTCCAGAAAGAGTTAAATTAACTACTGCACATGAACTTTCACATCATCTAGATCAGTCTGCTGGCTACAAAGATGATATACCTTATCCTAAACCAATAAATTATCCAGATACTCCTGAAGGAGAAAAGCGATTTATGAAAGATTACTATTCTCATCCAAAAGAGTTTGTAGCTAGAGGTGGAGCAGCTCATGCGGAGTATCTTGAGAATCCACATTATGTGGCTTCTGGTTCACCGTCTCTTAAGGAGCAGATTGCTCACTTACGACGTGCTACTAAAAGATTAACTCCAGAGCAGAGAGAGAAAGCTCATTCAGGATATTAATTAATTTTTTGTTGAATAATAGAAACCTTTGATCGTCTTTAAATAAACAATATAGGTCTTTAGACGATGGACCTAAATTAAAAAACTAGGAGGTTTTACCATGGTTTACAAACAAGGATTGATTGCAGTAATTAAGGTTAACGGCAAGATCTTACGTGAGCGTGATGGCGAGGTACAAATTCCTTTCGGCAGTGAGTACTCTATTTTACTTAAGAATAAGGAGAATAGAAGAGTTCAAGTTGGTGTTAATATCGACGGGCAGGATGTTCTTAATGGACATTTTCTGATTCTGGGACCTTTTCAGGAGCTTGAGCTCGAAAGATTTGTAGATAACTTATCTACAGGAAACCGATTCAAGTTCATTCAGAAGATTCAAGAGATTGTTGATCATCGTGGTGATAGAATTGATGATGGTTTTGTAACAATTACTTATTGTTTTGAAGCGTATAAATCTGAGTCAGTTACTGTATATGAATATCATTATCCTTATATATACTGTGTGAGTGCAGGAGTATCTGATAATGTAGCTGTATATGTCAATACTAATTGTCAAACAGTTTCTACATCAGTTAGTAATACTGCAGCGATCACGGATATTAATTCTGATGAAGGAATAACTGTGAAAGGTTCTGTTTCAAATCAACAGTTTCATCATGGATATATTGGATCACTTGAGAACAACTGGCATACTATCAATATTAGATTAAAAGGAACAAAATCTGATGGAACAACTGTGAGCGCGCCGTTAACAACAAAAACAAAATTAGAATGTAAAACTTGTGGAAAGAAAAATAAATCAAATCATAAGTATTGTGTTAATTGTGGTACATTTTTAGAATAAATTAAATACAATTAATATTTTCGGAGGATTTTTAATTATGCTTTCTTTGATTACGGAAGGTTGGTTATTTAAGAAAAATCCTGAGATGGAGAAATATTTAGTATTAGCGGCCGAAGCTTATATTAGAGCACAAGTTGAACGAGAAGTCGCTGAAAGTAGGGGATATCAAACATTTACAAAGAGTGAAATTGAACTTTATATAAAACAAAATATTGATGAAATTTATGAACAGTTACGTAAGCGGATAAATGATCCAGAAGTTAGAAATTACTATTCTGGTTTGTATCCAAAGGATTTTGAGAGACAATTAAGAGCTGAACGCTGGACTAGTACTGAAATCAAGTATTGGTTGAAATTTCTTGACTATATGAAGAAAGCTGTTAAAGCGTATGAAGATAAATCAAAATGGAAATAAAGGAGATTTATTATGATTTCAATTTGTAGTTTGTTTTACGAAATTGATAGTGAAGCGGCAGAAGCTGGTAGTAATCTACTCAAACGAATTGGAAAGCAATTAGTTCAGAAACCAATTGAACCGGTGACTGTAGGACCGCAAGCTGAAGAAGCTCTTAATATACCACAATATGAACCTCCACCACGTAATATACCACAATATGAACCTCCACCACGTAATATACCACTTAATACTCCACCACGTATGTGGAAACCAGAATATCGATATTAATTAAAAGGGGATTTATTATGATTTCTGTTATGGAAATATTAACAGAAGTTAAGTTCTTTAAGTGGATACCAAAAAATCTCAAGAAGGGTGCTTTACATAGAGAACTGAATATACCTGAAGACGAAAAGATACCAAGAGAACTTTTACTTAAGAAGAAACATGAGTTAGAAGCAAAAGCTAAAGAAAGAAAACTTTCTAAGAAAGAGTTAAGAACTCTTAGGAGAGTTAATCTTGCTCTAACTTTTAGAGGTATGAAGAAGTAGTTTTTAATTATAAAATTAGGAGGCGTTAAATATTTATGACAAAAGAAACAAGACAGTTACAGAGACAAAAGGAACGGCAGGAACAGAAGCATCAGGAACAGATGCGAAAATATTTGAATTCATCAGCAACAAAAGCTGATATATTTAAAGTAATGGAAGCATTTGAAAAATTGAGAGATAGAATGTTGCATTTAGATCTGTTTACTGCTGCATTAGAGAAAGTCTTGTTAGATAGAAACATTTTAACAAGAGATGAAATTGAAGAAGCGTTTAAGTATGAAGGAATGAGAACTGCTAAGTTTAAAGAAATTAATGAAATGCAAGGGGATTATGAAAAACGGCTAGATCTTTGTAATGAGTGGAATATTGATCCTAATATTACTACAATCGTAGATCAGATTTTCGCAGATCAAGCTCTTACTGAAGATCAGAAAAAAGATCTCGCCGATAAATACAATATAGAAAGATTAAAAGATTTACTAAATCCTAAAAAAGAGGAAAGTAAAAATGAATAGTAATAAAATACTTAAGCAAATTGAGGAGTTACTATTAGATTTAAGATTTGACGTTGAATCTGAAAGAATTTTAGTTAATAAAATTGATGATGTGCTAGATCTTGTAAAGAAACTAAAAAAGAGTAATTCTCAACAATCATCTGATCCTTATGCTAAGTTTAGAAAATTTCAAGGATTAGTTTAGAAGAGTTATCTGGGAGGCAAGAATGAAGAAGAGATTTGATCTAGTTTTAGCACACACATCATTTTTAGGACATACTGGATATGCTCATCATTCTAGAGAGTTTTTTACGACTTTGAATAAATATATCCCCGTTCGAGTTAGAAATTTTGCTCACGTTAAAGACGTCAAGTATTTAACGGAAGAACAAAATAACATGCTCATTTATCAGGAGTGGAGTGAAGAGCCTTATAGAGTGGGTACTCCATTCGACAAAAATTTATTTAATTCTATTGTTAATGTTGTCTTGAATGAAACGAACCACTACTTCTACTACGATCCTTATGAAGGACCGAAAGTAGCTTATAATGTGTGGGAGAGTACAAGACAACCAAATCATTTTTTTATTAAGCTGTTGGAATATGACCAGTTATGGGTTCCAACCAATTGGCAAAGAGATTGTTCTATTGAACAAGGTTTTCCACCGGACAGAGTCAAAGTTGTTCCGGAAGGACTTGATATAAACAAGTTCTGTCCGGGAGAATCACCTCTTCCTCCGGGATATATGGAAGACCGATTTAGATTTCTTTTAATCGGTCGTTGGGATCGTCGCAAATCCACGACCGAGATTATCAAAGCTTTTCTCGAAGAGTTTGGTGAAGACGAACCAGTTGACTTGTTCATTCATGTTGATAATCCATGGGGGATTCAAATGGATGGATTTAAAACAACTGAGGAGAGATTAGCATATTACGGATTTATCGATAAACGAATTAAAATATTAAGAGATTTAGAAAGAGTTGAAAATGATGATTTATATATAGCTTATTTGAGACATGCTCATTGTTTCGTTAGCTGCGCAAGATCTGAAGGTTGGAATATTCCTCTGATTAATGCGATAGCTGTAGGAACACCAACTATTTGTTCTGACTACGGCGCTCAACTAGAGTTTGCTGATGGTATTTCACACAAAGTGAATATTAAAGGGCATGTCCCAGCTGATAGCTTGTTTATGCAAGAAAATGTTCCTGGAACTGTCGCTGAACCTGACTTTGAACATTTAAAATATGTTATGAGACAGTGTTACGAGAACTATCAAGAGTATAAGGAAAAAGCTTTCATCGGGTCAATTATAGTACGAGAAAAATTTACTTGGGAAAATGTTGCTCAAAAAGCTTTAACTTATTTAGATGAATTATATGAATCTAAAAGTAAAGTTATTAGAATTAATCTTGGATGCGGCGATAGTAAGTTAGCAAATTATATTAATATTGATAAGTATACAACGGCCGATGCTAAAATGGATATCACAAAATTAGAGTACGAAAATGATTCTGTTGACGAAATCTATTCATCTCATACACTTGAGCATGTTGCTAAGAATGACGTATTAAAAGTTCTGAATGAATGTTATCGTGTTCTGAAAGTTAATGGAGTTCTTGAGCTTGAAGTACCTGATTTCGAATCTTGTGTTAGAGACTGGTTAAATGCTTCGGAACAAGATCGCTGGGGTTTCTTGCACGATCGAATTTTCGGACTTCAAACGCATGAGGGTGAGTTTCATAAGACTGGATTTACGAAAAGTCGATTGAGATATCTATTAGAGGAAGTAGGATTTGAAGTAGGTGATGTTAAAGAAGTATGGAGTCATAATCAGAATTGTCTCAAGGTTCGAGCGATTAAGAAGCTCGCGCCGGTTGAAGAAATTACTTTTAAATATCACTTCTGCGATGGAGCTTACTTAGAAGTTTTAGGAACAGGTAGATCTGAATATAAAGTTATGTTTATTGATCAAGATACTAATAAAATCATTTATGAAACACAATTTACACCAAATCATTGGGCAAAACCTAACCTAAAATATTTTGTTAATTGGTTAATTAAAGTTATTAAAGTAAATACCGGCGAAGTCATTTTTGAGCATAAAATTAATCTTAAAGATCAAAGAGTTTTTATTATAATTGATAGTAAAGCTATGGGTGATACTCTTGCTTGGTTTCCATATGTAGAAGAGTTTAGAAAGAAACATGAATGTAAAGTTATAGTATCTACTTTCTGGAATGATCTTTTTAAAGATAACTATCCAGAAATTGAGTTTGTAGAACCTGGATCAACAGTTCAAAATTTATATGCTCTTTATAAGATTGGAGCATATGATAATGATTATGAGCGTAATAAGATTAATTGGAGATCAGTTCCTTTGCAGAAAGTAGCGGCAGATATTTTAGGTTTAGAGTATACTGAGATTCGGCCGGTGATAAGTGATAAGATTAATAAAAGAGAAATTGATGGTAAGTATGTTGTTATTTCACAACATAGTACATTTCAGGCCAAGTTTTGGATGTATCCAAAAGGTTGGCAAATGATTGTAGATTACTTAAATTCTATTGGTTATAAAGTTGTAGTTGTTTCAACACAACCACCTTTAGATGTTATTAATATTATTGATAAGACAGGTCCAAATAGAACTATATTTGATACTATTAATGTTATTAAACGCGCAGATCTTTTTATTGGTATCAGTTCAGGTCCTTCATGGATTGCATGGGCACTTAATGTTCCAACTATTCTAATTTCAGGTTATAGTACTGAGTGGGCAGAGATGCAAGATTGTATACGTATTTTAGATAAGACTAAATGTAACGGCTGTTTCAATGATATGACTTTGCCGTTAGACAGAGGAAATTGGAACTGGTGTCCAAGGAATAAAGATTTCGAATGTACAAAATCAATTCATCCTTATTGGGTAATTGATGCTATCAAAAAAATATTAAATATATAAAAAAGAAAGAATCAATATTTTTTCTTAACTAGAGAAAATATTGATTCTTTTTAACTTTAAAGAGAGGTTAAATTATGCCTAAGTATCTAAATACTGCGAGTTATCCAATTTATTTTGGAGATGCTGTTTTTCCGCCACAAACACCTGTAGAGACTTTAGATGTTATCGATAATCTAGCTTTTGTTGTTGGAGTTATCGGACAACCATACAATATCACTACAGGTGTAAACGATACGCTATTAATACGCTTTAATAATGAAGATACATGGACTACTGTAACACTTACTGCTGGAGCATCACAAACAGCACAAGATGTTGCTGATGATATTAATGCTGCATATGATTCAACTGTTGCATATTCAGAAGGGGGACATGTTAAGTTAATAGCTCCTAGAATTTATGATGATTTTTCTGCAGTATGGATTGGGACTACTGGTGGAACAGCAAATTCTACTGTCGGACTTTTTGGAAGTGATTTCAGTCCGAAGAATTTAGTTGCTAGACAAGTATTTATAAATTGTGCTCAGATTGAACCATATAATATTACATCATCTAATAATACTTTTATTTTTAAATTTAATGATGAAGATTGGATAACGGCAACTCTCACTACAGGAGCAGCAAGAACTGCTGAAGAAATTGCTGCTGACTTAAATGATGCATATTTTGCAGCTACTGGAAAAGAAATTAAAATAGCTCAAGCAGTAGAGTTAATATCTGGTAGTGGAGAAGTACGAGTTCAGTTGCTCGCGCCGGTAGTAAACAATTATCAATCAAAAATATATATTAAAGAAACTGGCAACACCGCTTTAACTGTGTTAGGTTTTGGTTTTAATGATAGTATTCCTTTAATCATTAATCAATATCCACAATTGTTTCAATTAGAGACCTTGCCGCTATACAATCCAATTATTTCTTCTACAGAAATTACATTCTCAGGAGCAGGTTGGTCTGTATTTTATACAAACTTTGCAGTAACAGTTACTAAATACTATTTTACTGCAACGACAGCCAATTTTGATATTTATATTGAAGATGTTAGTAATTTGCCACCAATATATATTCGAGCGGGAAGTTCTTTTACACTTGAACATAAAGTAAACAGAATTAATAAATTATTGATTAATGCAAGCGGTGCTGGAAAGTTAACAATACAAGAGTTAATTGAATAAGGAGGATTGAATTATGGCATTAGACGAAATAGTATATATCGGAAGAGGAATGGGAACATCAGGAACTTCCGGCAGTTCTGGAACATCAGGTAGTTCTGGAACTTCTCCACCTGGATTTACATCAGGAACTTCTGGAACTTCAGGTTTAGACGGTACATCGGGAACTTCAGGAACAAGCGGAACTTCAGGAGCAGATGGAACTTCAGGAACTTCTGGAGTAGACGGAACAAGCGGAACTTCTGGAACCTCTGGAGTAGACGGAACAAGTGGAACTTCTGGAACAGATGGAACTTCTGGAACAGATGGAACTTCTGGAACTTCAGGAACTTCTGGAACAAGCGGAACTTCAGGAGCAGATGGAACTTCAGGAACTTCTGGAACAAGCGGAACTTCTGGAACAAATGGTACATCAGGAACTTCTGGAACAGATGGTACATCAGGAAGTTCTGGAACAAGTGGTAGTTCCGGTAGCTCTGGTTCTAGCGGAACATCTGGTTCTAGTGGGACTTCTGGAACTATTAATGAAAATCTCACTTTCTTTAGTAGAACAGGAGAAGTTGCTGATGATGGAACATTTACACTACCAGCGATTTTGACAGCTGCGATGGGTTGGATAATAGTAGGTAGTGATGAAGAAAGAGCTATTTTTACTATTGATAGCGTCGGCAATGTTTCTTTTATATTTACTACTAATAACATTGTTGGAAATAATGATCAAGATGGAAAAGTGTGTCTTGGCACAGATTCAGTTCAGGAGCCGTTAGTAGTTAAGAATCGTCTAGGATCGGCCAAAAATATTATGTTACAATTATGGTATGATTAAGTAAATATTATTGTTGACTACCGGCAAGAGCTCTTGCCGGTAGTCAATATTTAGGAGGATAAAATTATGAATATACCACCTTCAGGAAATAAGTACACTTCAATCTTTGCACATTTTGCTAATCTAAAAGTATCTGCTCAAAATACTCCAGATATGACTGTAAGAGTATCTGCAGGTGGGTTTTGGAGTTTTAGATCGTCTGGTCCAGTCTGGGTTGAATTTACTGGTGGAGATTCGCCAACAATTACAGCACCAGGTGCGGATGCTAAATGGGTTATTGTTACAATTAATTACAGTGGGATTATTATAAATATTGATGGTACTCCTTCATCTAGCCCAACTGTGCCGAGTATTCCAAAAGAGAGAATACCATTAGCAGCTGTATATGTTAGAGCAGGTGCAACAGCTATTACAGATAATGATATTTTTGATGTAAGACCATTTTTAGCATATTCACCAGTTTCACACGACGATTTAATGGGTCTAACAAGTGATGATTGCCATCCACAATCGGCAATAACAGATCTTGTTGATGATTTAGCTTCAAGACCAACTCTGGAGGACGTTACTGATTTACTTGATGGCAAAGCAGATACTGAGGGCACTACATCAACATCATTTTTATTAAATAAAGATGAAACCGGTACACCGTCTAGTAATGCAACTTTTGGCGTTGAAAGGGGTTCTGAATCTAATGTTGGAATTAGATGGAATGAAGCTGATGATCAATGGGAGTTTACGACAGATGGTTCAACATGGATTGTACTAGGAGGAACAAGCGGAACCTCTGGTTCTAGTGGAACATCTGGTAGTTCAGGAACAAGTGGAACTTCAGGAACATCAGGTTCTAGTGGAACATCTGGAACAAATGGAACTTCTGGTTCTAGCGGAACTTCTGGTTCTAGCGGAACAAGTGGCAATGGAACTTCAGGAACCAGCGGAAGTTCAGGAACATCTGGTAGTAGTGGAACTTCAGGATCATCTGGTTCTAGTGGAACCTCAGGAGTTAGCGGTGCAGCAGGAACTTCTGGTTCTAGTGGAACTTCAGGAACAAGCGGAACTTCAGGAGCAAATGGAACATCTGGTTCAGATGGAACATCAGGAACAAGTGGGACTTCAGGAGCAAATGGTACTAGCGGCAGCAGTGGAACATCTGGTTCTAGTGGAACTTCTGGAACTAGTGGAGCAATAGGTCTACCTGGAACAAGCGGAACTTCTGGTTCTAGTGGAACATCTGGTCGTACTGGAACAAGCGGTACATCTGGTTCTAGCGGAACATCTGGAATAGATGGAACAAGCGGTAGTTCTGGAACAAGCGGAACTTCTGGAACAGATGGTACATCAGGAACAAATGGTACATCAGGAACAGATGGTACAAGCGGAACTTCAGGTAGTTCTGGAACAAGCGGTAGTTCTGGAACAAGTGGTAGTTCTGGAACAAGCGGAACTTCTGGAACAAGTGCTCTAAATGGAATACCAGCTGGAGGAACCACAGGACAAGTTCTTGCGAAGAGAAGTAATGATGATTATGATGTTGAATGGATCACTTTACCAACATAATAGTTTATAGGAGGATAGCATTATGAATATACCACCTTATGGTGATACGTATAGAAAAGTTATGCAACCATTTGCAAATTTGAGAGTAACGGCAAAGTACACACCTGAGATGAGAGTGTGGGTGTCAGCTGGTGGATATTGGAATTATACATCAAGTGGTATGACTTATGTTGAATATAACGGTGGAAACTCACCAGAAATCTCAGCACCAGCTACTGGAAGTAAATGGGTAGTTGTTACAATTAATTCATCAGGCATGGTTGGAATACTTGATGGGACACCAGCCTCAAGTAATCCATCGCTGCCAACAATTCCTAGAGGACGAGTGCCTCTTGCCGCTATTTATGTACAAAGCACAACTGTTAAAATTACAAATGATATGATTTTTGATATAAGGCCAACTGGTTTTGATGTGATACCAAAAAGTCATATTGATTTAGAAAATGTTACAGCGGCAGGATGTCATCCAATATCAGCAATTACAGATCTGGAAACACAGTTATCAAGATTGGCACCTATAGAAAGTGTTGTGAGTGCTCTTG
>Ga0209720_1001698_pt1 | contig 17962 bp, 13 predicted proteins | sample AD_JPNMR3_MetaG_FD_184426 | JGI IMG/M metagenome (GOLD analysis project Ga0209720, IMG submission 184426) | Active sludge microbial communities of municipal wastewater-treating anaerobic digesters from Japan - AD_JPNMR3_MetaG (SPAdes) (version 2) | ecosystem: Engineered > Bioreactor > Anaerobic...
TATTCAACTCTTGTTTAGAAAGTGTTACAATTACGCTCTCTTTCGGAACAGGAAGAGGGCGGCGACGGAGAGTATCACGACGCCCGCGCCGATGCCGAGATACATAAGGGCGGGCAGGATTACTATCATACAAATAAGCCTTCTTTTCATACATCTACCCGGCGATTTAACTTACCTGTTGTTATTATAATACAATCCGCTCCTTTTGTCATTACCGTATGTTTTGTGCCGGGGGCTAAAAGACGGTTTTTATCGATTAATAAATTTTTGTAAGATATTAACTTCGCCGGGAAGAAAAGGCCGAGGTATTACAATTCTTCTTAGAAGGGCCGTTCGGATTCCGAACTGCCCTTATTTTGCAAAAAAGGGGCGGTTTTTTAGCAGCCCTGTTGAAATGGCGGATATTTTGATGCTATAATGAATTCATTAATAATGCAAATGAGGGGAATTATGAAATAAATACGCTGTATTGTTATTGCGTTTATTTTTGTTTGCGCGTTTGTTACAGGTTTAATTCTTATCCCAAATGTACGAAACGGTTTAGGAAAACGCCTTCTACATTAAGATATTCGCGAGGATAACCTAAAGCGACTATATTTTAACCGTGGTAAGGCCCAGAGTTTATGTCGTAAGCAGCGTTGGCGGTGCGTTAGTTATCGCCGCTATAATAACACAAATCCTATACCTGTCCCTAAGAAGCGGCGTGAAAATAACTAATTCTTCTTCAAAAAGCCGTTCGGAAATCCGGGCGGCTTTTTTGATGTGCTTTAATTTTCCTTATCTGTCGTCCTTGCCTTTATCTTAAAATTCAATTATAATTAAAGCATCGCTCCAGCGAGGTAAATGATGCGCGCTTTTGATTCTCTCAATAAAGTGTCCATAAAACCTGACAACAAAATGCCGGCAATAAAACCTTTTATCAAATGGGTTGGCGGCAAAGGGCAGCTTTTGGACGAACTTGAAAAACTTGTGCTTTGCAACATCGGGAAGGTCAAAAAATACGCCGAACCTATGGTTGGCGGTGGTGCATTGTTTTTCAGAATACTTTCAAAATACGATTTTGAAGAATTGTATATCAGTGACATAAATGCCGAGCTTATAAACGCATATCAAGTCGTAAAAAACGACGTAGATAATTTGCTTGCAAAACTTAACGAAATGCAAATGTTGTTTTTACCTATAGATGAAAACGGCAGAAAATATTTCTACTATACAGTTCGTGAAAGATTCAATTCAACGACATTAACCGAAGAAACCGCAACTGAAAAGGCGGCACAGTTTATTTTCCTGAATAAAACTTGCTTTAACGGGCTTTATCGCGTAAATAGAAAAGGACAATTTAACGTTCCTATGGGCGCATATAAGAATCCTACTATTTGCGACGATGAAAATTTGCGCAATATACACGAAGCATTGCAAAACGTCACTATCGTATGCGGTGATTATTCGTTGTCAAAATCGTTTATCGATAAAGATACGTTTGTATATCTCGATCCGCCGTATCGCCCGATTTCTGAAACATCCGCTTTTACTGCTTACAATTCTGATGCGTTTGACGACGAGGAGCAAATAAGACTGTCGAAGTTTATCGACGAAATCAATCTTTCGGGCGCAAAAATTGTTTTAAGTAATTCAGATCCGAAAAATGTAAACGAGGATGATAATTTCTTTGATGATTTATATAAGAATTACAAAATAAATCGTGTTGAAGCAAGCCGAGCAATAAACAGCAAAGGCAATAAACGCGGCAAAATAAACGAATTGCTTATCTGCAACTAAAGGAGTATTTTTTATGAGAGGAAAAACCATAAATTTTTTTCTAATTGACGGAGAGCCTACAAAGAGAATAAAATGTACTCTTCAAAATTGGACGGGTATTGTTTATAAAATTCCACGAGCAATGTTAAATAACTGCAAGGACGGAGCGAGTGATATTGTTCGCCATCTTAAACAGACAGGTATTTATTTCCTGCTCGGAGAAGATTCTGAAAGCGGCGAGAAGATAATCTATATTGGACAAGCCGTTGTTAGAAAAAACGGAGAAGGTTTATTATGTCGCATTCAAGAACATAAACGTAACAATAAGGAAAAATATTGGAGTGAATGGAATGAGGTTATAGTTCTCACCACGCAGAATAATTCATTTGGACCAACTGAAATTAGTTATTTAGAGAATCAGTTCACGTCACTTGCAAAAGAATCTCATCGATATATAGTAAAAAACGGCAATGAACCTAATCAAGGAAACATTACCGAAGAGAAAGAAAGCGAGTTATCTGAGTATATTGATTATGCAAAAATGATAATTGGCGTGCTTGGTCACGTGGTATTCGATCCCATTGTAAAAGATAAAGAAAAAAGGAACGCCGATGAAAATGCTGTTGTTTTTACATATAAAGGAAAATTAAAAGCAAATGGCATTATAACAGATGAGGGTTTTGCCCTTTTAAAAGGTAGCGAACTCAATCCCACAATCAGTAAAAGTGCCCATTCGTTCACAATAAAAGCTCGTAAATCATATGGCAATTTGATTGATGAAAACTATCGGACAACTGAAGACATTTTGTTCTCAAGTCCATCTGCCGCAGCCGGGTTTGTTGGCGGTTGCAGTTTAAGCGGTAATGTTATGTGGGTAACTGCAGACGGAAAAACACCAAAAGATTTTTGAGGAGAAAACAGATGAAAAGAGATTTTAACAAATGGCTTGAAACATTCAGAAGCAGCATTTGCGACTATAAATTTTACGTTGACTTTTAAAAAGTGTATGGTAAAGTTGATAATATCAAAGTTGAGTTGAATATTCTTAACTCGCTTATCGGTTCAAAAAATATCGAAAGCGATTTCGAAAATCTTGTAGCGGAATACCCGAAAGTTTTGAAATGCATTCCTATTTTGCTTGCAGTTCGTAGTCGCGAAATATATACTATTGACAGCGACGGTGAATATCTGTTTAATTTTGCAAAACAAAACTATTCTATCGACGAATACATAATGTTTATGCGCAAGACGGGTTTATTCTCACTTATTTCGGAACACTTGATAAACAATCTAGTCGATTACGTTACAGGCGTAGAAGTCGGACTTGACAGCAACGGGCGTAAAAATCGCGGCGGCCATCTGATGGAAAACCTGGTCGAAAGTTATCTTATTAAAGCAGGTTTCCGCCGAGGAGTTGATTATTTCAAGGAAATGTACATATCGGATATAGAGAAGAAATGGTCGATGAATCTCTCCAGTATATCCAATCAAGGAAAAGCCGAGAAGCGTTTTGATTTTGTTGTAAAGAAAGGCGGAACGGTTTACGGTATTGAAACGAACTTTTATACGGGTGGCGGATCTAAACTCAATGAAACAGCCCGCAGTTACAAAACTATTGCGTTAGAAGCAAAAGAAATCGATGGCTTTGCCTTTGTGTGGTTTACAGATGGTAAGGGGTGGCTTTCTGCACGTCATAATTTGGAAGAAACATTCGATGTAATGGAACACATTTATTGCATAAATGACCTCGAAAAAGGCATAATGTCTAAGTTGTTTACATGAAAAAAACGCCTTTACAGCCCGATAATTTTGAACTGCAAACAAATACCGTCTGGAGCTTTCCTGAAAGAGGCAAGTGGGCAACACACGATGCAAAATATCGCGGGAACTGGTCGCCTTATATACCACGAAATGTAATCTTGCGCTATTCAAAAGAAAAGGATATTGTACTTGATCAATTTGCGGGCGGGGGTACTACATTGATTGAAGCGAAGCTTCTAAACAGAAATGCTGTAGGTATCGATATTAACCCCAAGGCCGTTGAGATATCCAAAAGAAAACTTGAGTTTGATTTCCCGAATACGACAAAAATAGAAGTTTATCAGGGAGACGCGAGAAACCTTTCCCGAATAGCCGATCAATCGATAGACCTTATTTGCACTCATCCGCCCTATGCCAATATTATTCAGTACAGTGAAAACATAGAAGGCGATTTATCTCATCTGAAGATTAAGCCCTTCCTTGCCGAAATGGGCAAGGTAGCAGATGAGTGTTTTCGTGTCCTGAAAAAGGGTAAATTCTGCGTAATACTTATGGGAGACATGCGTATAAAAGGCATGGTTCAGCCTCTCGCTTTCGAAGCAATGCGGATTTTCGAGCTTTCGGGATTCAAAACGAAAGAAATAGTCATAAAAGAGCAGCATAATTGCAAATTTACTGAGTTTTGGAAATCTAACAGCATAAAACATAATTTTTTACTATTAGCTCACGAGTATTTATTCGTATTTAAAAAGCCTTGATGTTCACTATTGCCAAACATCAAAAAATGTTTTAGAATAGTAACAGTTTTTATAGGGAGAGGAGAGATGCGCAAGGTACTCAAAATACTTGTTGTCGTTATATTGGTATTGGCGAACGCCGCGGCACTGGCGCTGGCGGTATTCAGCTTTACGGGAGAAATCGACTTCGGCAGGAAGCAAAGCAACCGCCCGAATATCGGCGAAAAGCTTAATCTCACCATACCCGAAGACCCCGAGGAGCTAAAAACCTTCGCCTACGAGCTTTACGCCCTCGCCAATAAGAATTTTAAGGAGCTCGAAAACGCCGCCTACTCGGTAAACTCCACGACGACGATGCAAATGAGTTCGATTAAGCTTCCCGTGTACGGGCACAGGTATTTTGTAAAAAACGGCGCAGACCTTCTTTATCTCGATTATTCCTTTGTTACCAACCCTGCCGTGGCCACCCTGATGGGCTTTATGGCCAAGGATACGACGATGTACGCCGAGCGCTGCTTCACCACGGGTGATATCGGCTATATGTACGCCGAAAAAACCCTCGAGCCTACCTTCACGCTGGGCGAAAACTCGGTAACCTATAACGCCGACTGGAACAACCTGTATTACGCCAAGCAAAAGGACAAGCCCATATATCACGCGGGGCAAACCGAGGATTTCGAGTACACCGACCAGCTTATAAGGCCCGAAACCATAAAGAACGCCGAGGTAACCTATGTGAAGAGCGAAGGCTATTACCGCCTTGTGTTGGACCTCGATGTAGACAACCCTCTCACGACATCAAAGACGCAGCCCAACCTCAGGCAGAGCAGCGGCGCCGCCGACGCCCACTATACCTACATGCGCGAAACCATAGAAATATGGGACAACGGCTACTTCAAATACTTCTTAAGCGTAGACCATTGGGAAGGGCAGGGCGTAGTCCTTATGAAATCGATAATCGAATACGAAACGGTGTTCCTCTATGACGAGGCCTCCCTCAACTTCTCCAACTATCAGTACGCCGACGAGCTGATAAGCATGGTAAGAAACAACCAAATGAGATCCAAATAAAACAAATACAAAAACAAAACGCGGGCCCAAAACGGGCCCGCTTATTTTATCTTCAGGCTTTAATCTATAAGGAAATTTCCGCCTTCGCCGCTTTGCACATGCTTCATATACAAAGGCATCCAGAGGCCGCCCTGCACGGTGCGGTGCCTAAATTGTATGGCCTCGGCGCTCAAGGTGTCGTACCAGTCGCCGAAGGGCACGGGGGTTAGGGAATCCCTAAGCATATCTGCGATCGCCTTGGAGAACAGCTTTATTGCCTCTCCCGTGTCATCTAAGCAGGCAGCCCAGATAAGCCAGTCGGACTTGGTGTAGGCCTTGCGGGAATCGAGGGGCACGCCGTATTTATTGAGGCACCTCTTATAAAACGCGACTTCCCTTTCGTACATACCCTTGCTGAACAGGTTAAGCCCGAAAATCTTGTCCCATACGAGGTTATATTTCAGGCTCCAGCTCTCCCTGTCCTCTATTGTAAGGGTGGTATGGTCGCCCGTGTCGGCGCGAAGCTCGAGGTCTTTTGCGAAGGACGCCGCCGTCTCGAGATAAGTTTTGCCCTCGCCGGGCTGTATCTGATTTAGCATCCTTCCCCAAAGGGCGATGGCTATAACGCTCTTTATGGCGAGGTTTACATTGTTTTCGAGCCTTCCGCCGAAATCGTCCGTCGATAGCTGATTCTCGAGCATAATCCCGCAGGAGACAAGATAATCCGCCCACTTGCTTAAAAGGTCGGCGTTTTCCCTAAGGAATCTGAAGTCGCCGCTCTCGTTAAAGTACGCCGCGCTCATAATAAGCATATTGCCGCACTCCTCAACGGGCATTTGCGAGGAATACCTGTAAATGTTACCGCTGTAACAATTAAATAGGTATTTTTTGAAGAAATTGTGCCTGTGCTTTACCACAAACCTGCCCTGCGCGCCGTAAACCTGCCCTATTATATATGGGTAAACGCCTGCGTCGTGCGGCGCGAAGTCGTACCGCCACACCCTCATTCGGGCAAACTTAAATATCGGTATAAGCATCGCCTTTACGAGAACGGGGTTTCCCAAAAGGAACAACGGAGACGAAGGGTAGGAAACATCCACCGTCGCGGCACAACCGTTGGAGCCGCACTCCTTTGAAATCAATACGGGATCGTCCTTTTCGAGAATTATCTTTCCCGCAGCCATTACCTGCCTGTACGCGGCAAACAGAATCGAGATGTAATCCTCTCCCAGCCCTTCGGCTTTCGCCATAAGCTCTTCTTCTGCCCTGCGGCAGGCTTTCATCACCTCGTCGTGCCCCGCCACGCTCTCTTTTACGGCGTAAACGATGTCGTGATAGGCGGTTTTCCAATAGCCCATCTTGAACTGCCCGAAGTAATTTATGGAGTAGTTGTCGTCGTAGCCCACAACTATGTAATAATTCAGGGGGGTTTCGGGGGTGACAACGCCGTTTTTCTCAGATACGAGCGCCTTGCGGAATTTGCCGCCCGCTTTATCGCTCTTAAGATATTTGCAGCCGTCGGAGCCGACGAAGATACGCGACTTGCCCGCGAGATACAGCCAGCCCCAGTTAATTTCTTTATAGTCGCCAGCTTCCGAAAGCGAATTTTGTATTACCCGCCCCAGATAGGCTATCTTGCCTTCGGGGAAGGGCAAAACGCCGGCTTTTGTTAGTTTTTTCGCGCCTTTATACGCAAGTTTTTCGCTTAATTCAATAAAAACCTGCGTTTCGTGCTCTTTGCCGTCTACGCTTTCCACCGAGATATCGATGTAGGACGCAGGCCTCGAGGCAAGCTTAAGGTCGTTTATAAGCAAAGGCGAGGTGAAGGTCACCTTCAGCCTCACCTTTTTGTCCTCGAAGGTATATCTTGTGGAAGCAAGCCCGATCTCGACCTTTTTTTGAGGGATAACCTCTTTGGCGCCCCCGAGCCCCATAAACCGTTTTGCCTCACCGTCGACGATAATATTGCCGTTTATGGGCTTGAGAGCCCCCGTCCACATCTTGGTATCGCCCTCATAAAGCTTCTGGCTGGTGCTCCATATCGAAAACAAAGGGTCTATCGTAATGACAGGATACGCGGGAAGCCTTAATTCTCTCATACTTTTACTCCACTCATTTTTTTCCTTATAAATGATAGCATATTATAAGTATTATTACAACATCATATTTACCCCGCAAACAACGAAAGGGCTCTTTAAGAACACTTTTTGCGTTGCGATAAATACAGTCATATTTTATTTATTAAGGAAGTTTTTTGTTGGTGGCAAGGAATATGTATGTTTCCATGGGCGAGGGGCTGCCGTGGGAGGTGCCGTAGCCGCCGTGGTCGGAGGTTATGATTATAAGCCAATCCTCCTGCTCGTAGGTTTCCCTCGCCTTTACGGCGTCAATAAGCTTTAGCGCCTGCTTCTCGCCCTCGAGATAGCCGTTGACATATTTGGGATTGTCGATGGAGAAGCCCGTGCCGTGCCCGTTTCTGTCGGTGTACTCTAATATACCGAATATTGCGTCGTAGCCGGCGTTTATTTTCGCGAGCATCGAATCTACCGAGGCGTCGTCATCTTTATTGAGAATATATTCGATGGGATAGTTGTTTGCCTTCGCCGCGGCTACCTCGTTCTTGTAGGTGCGGGTGAAGTGAGGCCCCCAGATTGTCGAAAAGGAAGTCTTTTTGCCCTGCTTGCCAAGCTGATAGATTATGCTCTCGGTTTTTTTGTTTAGCGTGTAAAGGTTGCTGTAAACGCCGTTTTCGGTAGCCCAAACGCCAGTAAATGTGGCGGCCCAACCGGGAGCAGTCGAGGTATCCTGCGCGCCCTTGGTTGCCCCGCCGCAGTATGTAAGGTACAGCCCGCCTTCTGCCGCAACCGCCGAAATGGCGCTGTCGGGATCGCCGTAATTAAGCGCGGGCAAAAGGGCGTACGCGCCGTCGTAGCCTATAAACAGAAGCTTGGGGGTCTTTTCGGCGTTGGCGAAGTGGTCTTTTATCAGCCCGTAAACTACGGTCTGGGGGATAGCTTCGCCCAGCGGGTTTTCGTAGATATCGATGACCCTGAGCCTTTCGAGATGGTTTTTGGAGTCTTTGTTATAAGCGGGATAATAGGAGCCTGCCCACGAAACAATGCCGACAAGAACAGCTAGCAATACTATAATGCAGGTCGCGGCCAATGCTCTGCGCTTGATAAGTTGGGTATTCATTTTTCCTCCTTTCCTAATAGAATTAAATTATTGTTTGTATATTATACATCAAATCCGTCCCGAAAAAATAGTTGTTTTTTAGATTTTATCCATAAAAATTTCGGGGAAGCCCGCCATTTACATTTAATTTTAGCCCATACTATGGGGCATATTTGTTGACTTATGGGAGCCAATGCTTGTATAATAGTTTCGGTTGTTAAATAGATACTAACAAGCGAAAGAATTATATATTTAATCGGAGGTTATACATGAGCAAAAAAATGACAATCGACGGCAATTATGCCGCGTCTTATGTGGCCTACGCGTTCAGCGAAGTGGCCGCGATTTACCCCATAACCCCCTCTTCCAACATGGCGGAGTACGCCGACGAGTGGGCAGCCAAGGGCGTTAAGAACATGTTCGGGCAGCCCCTAAGAGTCGCCGAAATGCAGTCGGAAGCAGGCGCGGCGGGTGCCGTTCACGGTGCTCTCAGCGGAGGCGCCCTCACCACCACCTATACGGCGAGCCAGGGCCTTCTCCTCATGATACCCAATATGTACAAGATTTCGGGCGAGCTTCTGCCCTGCGTATTCCATGTTTCGGCCCGCGCGCTGGCGGCCCACGCCCTTAGCATATTCGGAGACCACTCGGATGTTATGGCCTGCCGTCAGACCGGCTTTGCCATGATAGCTTCCAACTCCGTACAGGAAGCGCACGACCTCGCTTTGGTCTCGCACCTTGCCACTCTTAAGGCCAAGGTTCCCTTCCTGCACTTCTTCGACGGCTTCCGCACCAGCCACGAAATCTCCAAGGTCGAAGTTCTCGATTACGAAGAAATGAAGAAGCTGGTCGACATGAAGGATATCGAGGATTTCAGGAGCAGGGCTCTCAACCCCGAGCACCCCATCCAGAAGGGTACCGCCCAAAACCCCGACATTTACTTCCAGAACAGGGAAGCCGCCAACAACTACTACGCCGCCACTCCCGCCATCGTAAAAGAGTGCATGCAGAAGGTCTACGAGGCCACCGGCCGCAAGTATAACCTTTTCGACTATGTGGGCGCTCCCGACGCCGAGAAGGTTATCATCATGATGGGCTCGGGCGCCGAAGCCTGCGAAGAAACGGTTAACTACCTCCTCGCCAGGGGCCAGAAGGTAGGCCTTGTAAAAGTAAGGCTGTACCGTCCCTTCTCGGTTAAGGACTTCGCCGACGCCGTTCCCGCATCGGCCAAATACATCACCGTCCTCGACAGGACCAAAGAACCCGGAAGCCCTGGCGAACCCCTCTATCTCGATGTTGTTACCGCTCTTGCAGACAGGGATGTCACCATCCTCGGCGGAAGGTACGGCCTCGGCAGCAAGGAGTTCAACCCGTCGATGGTTAACGCCGTATACAAGAACATGGGCGGCGCCAACAAGACCGGCTTCACGATCGGTATAACCGACGATGTCAGCGGCACTTCCCTTACCGTGGACGAGTTTATTAACACCGTTCCCGAAGGCACCATCTCCTGCAAATTCTACGGCCTCGGTTCCGACGGCACCGTTGGCGCCAACAAGAACAGCATCAAGATTATAGGCGACCACACCGACAAATACGTCCAGGGCTACTTCGTATACGACAGCAAGAAGTCGGGCGGCATCACGATTTCGCACCTTCGCTTCGGCGACAAGCCCATACAGTCCTCCTACCTCATCGACCAGGCCGACTTTGTAGCCTGCCACGCCCCCAGCTATCTGTACCGCTACGATATGCTCGCCGACATCAAAGAGGGCGGCACCTTCCTTATCAATAGCATCTGGGAGCCCGAGGAAATGGACAAAGAGCTTCCCGCCGCCGTCAAGAACGCCATCGCCAGGAAGCGCCTCAAATTCTACACGCTGGACGGCAACAAGGTTATAACCTCCATCGGCGCCACCAAGGGCGTAAACACAGTAATGCAGGCGGCCTTCTTCAAGCTCGCTAACATTATCCCCTACGCCGACGCCGAAAAATACATAAAAGACGCCATCAAGAAGACCTACGGCAAAAAAGGCGACGCCATCGTCAACATGAACTACGCCGCCGTAGACGGCGCCATCGCCAACCTCAAGGAAGTAAAATACCCCGAGTCGTGGGCTACCACCACCGAGGGCGCTCCCCTTATCGAGGTTCAGGGCGACGATTATATAAACAATGTTGTCAACCCCATCCTTAAGCAGGAGGGCGACAAGCTGCCCGTATCCGCCTTCAACCCCGACGGCACGGTTCCAGTTGGCACCACGAAGTACGAGAAGCGCGGCATAGCCATCAATGTCCCCCGCTGGAAGATCGAAAACTGCATACAGTGCAACCAGTGCTCGTATGTCTGCCCGCACGCGGTTATCCGCCCCGTGCTCGCGACCCCCGACCAGCTTGCCAACAAGCCCGAAGGCTTCCTCACCAAGCCTGCCACCGGCTTCAAGGGCTACGAATTCCGTCAACAGGTTTCGCCTTACGATTGCACGGGCTGCGGAAGCTGCGTAAATGTCTGCCCCGCTAAGGGCAAGGCCCTCGAAATGATACCGGTAGCCGAAGCCATCAAGGAAGAAGCCGCCAATGCCGAGTACGCCTTCAGCCTCCCTGAGACCGACAAGGTTTACAACACCAACAGCGTAAAGGGCAGCCAGTTCTCCAGGCCCCTCTTCGAGTTCAGCGGCGCCTGCGCCGGCTGCGGCGAGACCCCCTATATCAAACTCGTAACACAGCTCTTCGGCGACAGGATGATAATCGCCAACGCCACGGGCTGCTCGAGCATCTACGGCGGCTCCGCCCCCACCTGCCCCTACACCACCAACACCAAGGGACAAGGCCCCGCCTGGGCAAACTCGCTGTTTGAAGATAACGCCGAGTTCGGCTACGGCATCAACCTCGCATATACCCAGAGAAGGAATAAACTTGCCGAAAACATCGCCGCTCTTGCCGCCAAGTACGAGGCAGCGGGCAACGCCGAAGGCAAAGCCGCCTGCGACGCCTGGCTTGCCGCTATGGACGACGGCGAAGCCAGCAAAGAAGCTTCGGTAAACCTCCTTAAGGTTGTCGAAAGCTGCACCTGCGACGAGTGCGCCGACCTTTGCAAAGCCATAATCGACGCGAAGGATTGCCTTGTTAAGAAGTCTATCTGGATCTTCGGCGGCGACGGCTGGGCATACGACATCGGCTACGGCGGCCTCGACCATGTGCTCGCCATGAACGAGGATGTAAACATTCTCGTGCTTGACACCGAAGTTTACTCCAACACCGGCGGACAATCCAGCAAGGCTACCCCCACCGGTTCAATCGCCAAGTTCGCGTCAAGCGGCAAGAGGACAAAGAAGAAGGACCTCGGCCTTATGGCTATGAGCTACGGCTATGTCTATGTAGCGCAGGTAAGCATGGGCGCCAACCAGGCACAGCTGCTCAAGGCCATCAAGGAAGCCGAAGCCTATAAGGGCCCCTCGCTCATAATCGCCTACTCGACCTGCATCAACCACGGCGTGGATATGTCCAACCCCATGGCCGAGATGAAGAAGGCCGTCGAGTGCGGATACTGGACGCTGTACCGCTACAATCCCGCTCTCGCCGAAGAAGGCAAGAACCCCTTCGTACTCGACAGCAAAGAGCCCGCAGGAGGATATAAAGACTTCCTTAAGGGCGAAATAAGGTACGCAAGCCTTATCAAGCAGAACCCCGATGTTGCCGAATCCCTGTTCGAAAGGAACGAGAAAGAAGCCCTCGAGAAATACCAAAACTACAAGTATCTCGCGGACAAACAATAACAAACAAGACAGAAAGGGACTGCCTTACGGCGGTCCCTTTTTCATATCGAAAATTATTTATCGCATAAAGAAATAAAATAATGTTGTGACAAATCTAATAAGGAGATAAGGAAAATTATGGACGCTATTGTTTATGTATCCAAAACGGGGTTTACCCAAAGGTACGCCGAAATGCTCTCAAGGGAGCTCACCCTTCCCGTAATGAGCCTGGACGAGGCCAGAATGAAGCTCGGCAAGGGCACGCAGATAATTTTTCTGGGCTGGATTTCGGCGGATAGAATTTGCGGGCTCCCGGCAGCGCGCAAACGCTACGAAGTCAAGGCCATAGGCGCCGTAGGCTTGGGCCCCGATAACGATGTCCAGATAAGCAGAATCACAAAAGCCAACAAGCCCGGCGGCATCCCCCTCTTCTACCTGAGGGGCGGCTTCAATATGGAAAAGCTTGACGCCTTCAAACGCTTTGTAATGAAGCTGTTTATGAAGTTCGTCGAGTCCGACTACAAGAGCGGCAAGCACAAAATGATGTCCAAGGAAGAAGGCGAAAATATGCTGGAATCCTTCAACGGCCCCAAGGACTATGTATCCTACGACAACCTCGCCCCAATGCTTGAAAAGTGCAGGGCTCTGTAAACACACAAAATAACGGGCTGTCTCAAACTCTCTGACAGCCCGTAAATAATTTATTATCCTGTTGTTAAGGATGCCCCAAAAGTTATATAAACAAATTAACCCATAAGGGTAACCATTATAGCTTTTTGGACATGCAGCCGATTCTCGGCTTCATCAAAAATTTCGGCGCTGTGCTTCTCAAACACCTCGCCCGTTATCTCTTCTTCCCTGTGCGCGGGCAGGCAATGGAGGACTATGGCGTCTTTTTTTGCCGTTTCCATAAGGGCGCCGTCTATGAAGTAGCCGGAGAAAATCTCTTTGCGGAAGGCGGTTTCGCTCTCCTGCCCCATGCTAGCCCAAACATCGGTATACAGCACATCGGCGTCTTTGGCCGCCACCCACTTGCTGTCGGTAACCTCCAACACGCCGGCTTCCTTGCCCCACTTAACCATCTCGGCGTCGGGCATATAATTGGGCGGGCAGGCTATCGCTATTTTCATTCCCGTCTTTATCGCGCCCGCTATAAGCGAGTTGGCCATATTGTTGCCGTCGCCTATGTAGGCAAGCTTAAGGCCTTTGAAATCCCCCTTATATTCCCTTATCGTCTGGAGGTCGGCAAGCACCTGGCAGGGGTGGCAGTAGTCGGTTAGCCCGTTTATTACGGGCACGCTGGAATAGCGCGCAAGCTCCTCGACATCCCTTTGCTTGTAGGTGCGGATCATTATGCCGTCCAGATAGCGGCTTAAAACCCTGGCCGTGTCCCTTATGGGTTCGCCTCTCCCCAGCTGAATGTCGCCGCCGTTAAGGTACAGCCCTATGCCGCCCAGCTGATATATACCCACCTCGAAGGATACCCTCGTCCTGGTAGATGCCTTTGTGAATATCATGCCCAGGGTCTTTCCTTCAAGCAGGCGGTGAGGTATGCCCTGCTTTCTCTCCTTCTTCAGTTTGTCGGCAAGGTCTAAAATATCTGTTACTTCCTGCGGTTCGAGGTCAGATAGCCTCAACAAGTCCTTTCTCTTTTTTGTCATTTTGTGACCCCTTATCTTAATTATCGGTATCCTTAATTTCGTATTTTGATAAAGCTGCCCTGCATTTTGCTATTTGCGCCATAACCGATTCGGGCGCGGGCCCGCCCTCGGATTTACGGCTCATAACGCAGGTTTTCAAATCGATGGCGGCATAGATATCGCCCTCGAAAAGCTCTGTAAAGCCTTTGTATTCCTCTATTGTAAGAGCGTTCAAAGACTTGCCGTTTTGTATGCAGTACGCCACTATCTCGCCGGTAATCTTGTACGCCGAGCGGAAGGGCAACCCTTTTTTAACAAGGTAGTCGGCGCAGTCGGTGGCGTTAATAAAGCCCTTCTCCGCCGCCTTCGCCATATTGCCTTTCAATACCGTCATTGTGGCGAGCATATCGGTAAAAACCCTCAGGCAGTCCGAAACGGTGTCGATGCTGTCAAACAGCGCCTCTTTATCCTCCTGCATATCCTTGTTGTACGCAAGGGGCAGCCCCTTCATCATCGTAAGAAGGGTTATGAGGTTGCCGTACGCCCTGCCCGTCTTGCCCCTGACAAGCTCGGCTATGTCGGGATTTTTCTTCTGCGGCATTATGCTCGAGCCGGTGGCGTAGGCGTCGTCGAGCTCTATGTACTTGAACTCCCACGAACACCAGAGGATTATCTCCTCGCTGAAGCGGGAAAGGTGCGTCATAATAATCGCTATCGCCGAGGCAAGCTCTATGCAGTAGTCGCGGTCGCTAACCCCGTCAAGGCTGTTTTCTGTTATGCCCCTAAACCCGAGAGTTTTGGCTGTTGCCTGCCTGTCTATGTTAAAGGTTGTACCCGCCAAAGCGCAGCTTCCGAGCGGCGAATAATCCATGCGGTTACGGCAGTCCGTCAGCCTTCCCAAATCCCTCACAAACATAAAGGCGTATGCCATCAGGTGGCTGCCGAAGGTTATCGGCTGCGCCATCTGAAGGTGGGTATATCCCGCCATTATAGTGTCTTTGTGCCCCTCCGCAAGCTCGCAGAGGGTACCTATGAGGGATTTGAGGGCGTCGGAAATCTGGGAAACTTTCCCCTTAACATAGAGCCTGGTGTCGGTAGCTACCTGGTCGTTGCGGCTTCTCGCGGTATGCAAACGCTTGCCGCTTTCGCCCAACCTCCCGGTAAGCTCACCTTCTATAAAGCTGTGGATATCCTCGGCATCGCTGTCGATTTCAAGCTCGCCGGCCTCGATCTCCTCCGAGATTTTTGCAAGTTCGGTGGCAATCTTTTCGGCTTCTCCCGCGGCGATTATGCCCTGATTTGCCAGCATTTTGACATGGGCAATGCTTCCCAGGATATCCTCTTTATACATCCTGCCGTCCACCGATATCGAGGAGTTAAACTCGCTTACGATTTTGTCAAGGGGCTTACTGAACCGCCCCGTCCACAGCTTTTCCATAGTCTTACTTATTATTGTTTTTGGCTTGCATCAAAGCCCTTGCCTTTATGGACAGCCCGTAGAGGTTAATGAAGCCCTCGCTGTCCTTTTGATTGTAGTCGTCCGATTCGTCGAAGGTGGCGAACTCCTCGTTGTACAACGAATAAGGAGAAGTTACACCCGCGTTAATTATGTTGCCCTTATAGAGCTTGAGCTTTACCTCGCCCGTAACGGTTTCCTGCGTTTTGTCTACAAAAGCCGAAAGTGCCTCGCGCAGGGGGGTAAACCACTTGCCGTTATATACAAGCTCGGCAAACTGCTGGGATATAAGCGCTTTGTAATGCTGGGTATCCTTGTCGAGACAGAGGGACTCGAGTATCTCGTGCGCCTTGTAAAGGATGGTGCCGCCGGGGGTTTCGTACACGCCGCGGGACTTCATGCCCACAAGCCTGTTTTCGACTATGTCCACTAGGCCTATGCCGTTGGCGCCGCCAAGTTCATTGAGCTTTTTGATCAGGTCCACGGGGTTAAGCTTTTCGCCGTCTATGGTTACCGGCACGCCCTTTTCGAAAGATATGGATACATAAACTGGCTTATCGGGTGCCTGTTCTGGCGAAACGCCCATTTCGAGGAAGCCGGGTTTGCCGTATTGCGGCTCGTTGGCGGGATCCTCTAGGTCAAGCCCCTCGTGCGAGAGATGCCACAGGTTTTTGTCCTTGGAATAGTTTGTTTCCCTTGTTATGCGCAGGGGCACATTATGCGCCTCGGCGTAGGCGATGGCGTCCGAGCGCGACTTGATGTTCCATATACGCCACGGGGCGATAACCTTCATGTGGGGGGCGAAGGCCTTTATCGTAAGCTCGAACCTCACCTGGTCGTTGCCCTTGCCCGTGCAGCCATGGCAGATGGCGTCGGCGCCCTCGGCGAGAGCGATTTCGACAATCTTCTTGGCTATTATGGGGCGGGCGAAAGAGGTGCCCAACAGGTACTCGCCTTCGTACTTGGCGCCCGCTTTAAGCGTGGGGTAAATGTAATCGGTTACAAACTCTTCCTTAAGGTCGGCGATATACAGCTTGGAAGCGCCCGTCTTTTTGGCCTTTTCTTCCAGTCCGTCCAGTTCGGTGCCCTGCCCTACATCGCCGCTTACGGCTATTATTTCGGGGTTGTCGTAGTTTTCCTTAAGCCAAGGTATAATTATAGAGGTATCCAGGCCGCCCGAGTATGCCAGAACAATCTTTTTTATCTTTTTATCCATATTTTGCTGCTCCTGATTTTTATGTTATCAATTATATTCCATATTTTCGTGTATGTCAAACATTTTATGCACAATTATGCTGTATTTTATGAATATTATGCATTGTTTATGCAAGCTATCAAGCCGCCCTGCCTGCTTTTTCCAGAGTGGGGCGGGGGTTGCCTGCGCAAGATAATAGTGGAAGGCAACTTCCGGGTAACTTAAGAAGGAGTGCGTTATGAAGAACAAAGAAGTTAAAAAAGCAAATCGTAACGACAATAATGGCAAGAAATGCAGGTAGTGCAAAAGAAATTGCCGAAAGCGTAGGGATGACGGCTTACGCTTAAAGTAAGGGGCTGTTTGAGGCAGCCCCTTTTTTATGTAAAGGGCAAATTTTTTTACCCGTTTTTAATGTTGAAATTAAAAAAGTGATATGCTATTATAGAACTATGAAACTATTATAGAACTATGAAAAAAGCAGTTAAAATTTTTGTTGTAGTATTTATAGCAGTTTTGCTTGCGGGCATGCTTATTGCCTGCAACAAAGAGCCCGAAACCATCACCATCAGTTTCGAAACTAACGGGGGTTTGGAGGTGCCCGCCGTTACAATTAATGTAGGCGATGATTTCGAGGCGCCCACTCCCGTAAGAGCGGGTTATACTTTCAAAGGTTGGTTTGTGGACGAATCTTTATCGATGCCTTTCGACGGCGCTCCAACTTATAACATTACTTTGTTCGCCAAGTGGGAAGCCAACCAGAACACCATAATATTTGACGCCAACGGCGGCAACGGCTCTATGCCCAACGCCATAATAGCCACCGGCGAAACCCGCAATCTCCCCGACTGCGCTTTCTCCAAAGAAGGCTATGTGTTTGTGGGCTGGGCAACGACGGCCGAAGGCGAGGTAGCGTACGGCAACCAGGCCCCGTACACAATGGGCCCCGAAAGCCATTATACCCTGTACGCTAAATGGGCGGTAGCCATCGGAGTCGTCTTTGACGGCAACGGCGGCACTGGCTCGATGGCATCCCTTACTGAAGGCGCGGGATATCCCTTCACGCTCCCCCAAAACGCTTTCACTAAGAGCGGCCATGTCTTCGCGGGATGGGCGACCACTCCCGATGGCGACGCCGTGTACGCCGACAAGGGCACGATGACCGCAGGCACATCCGATATAACCCTTTACGCTGTATGGGTAAACCTCGACGATGTGGTAGACCTCAGCCACATTGATGACGGTTATATAATCTTCGGAGAATATCCCCAATCACTTAAATCGTCGAATGTAAACATAACCGAAACTACAGACAGCAGAGGATATTATCTCGGCAGCGATGACAATTACTATGCCAAGGTAACGGCAACCCCCTTTAACGAAGAGCGGTACGAATATGAGCATCTGTTCGGGCCCGATTACGACAACAGAATACCGAT
>Ga0209720_1001710_pt1 | contig 17877 bp, 15 predicted proteins | sample AD_JPNMR3_MetaG_FD_184426 | JGI IMG/M metagenome (GOLD analysis project Ga0209720, IMG submission 184426) | Active sludge microbial communities of municipal wastewater-treating anaerobic digesters from Japan - AD_JPNMR3_MetaG (SPAdes) (version 2) | ecosystem: Engineered > Bioreactor > Anaerobic...
GGCAGCCGGTCTGTCATGACAGACCGGAAAGAAAAATGATGTATGTGTATTGGATGTCAAGGGTCAAGATGAACTCGCTTACGCTCGCCCTTGACATCCTCAGACATAGTAAATAAATGTAAAATATAGAAATTTAAAGAAAGGAGAATCTAACTTAGAAAAGCTGAAAAATTGTCTTGACAATGGGGGGCATTATACATGCCTTATAGATTTAACGACGACAACCAGTTGGAACCCCTCACTAATAGCGTGGACTTATCTGATTACTACAACCTCATTCATAACGAACAAAAGGAGCATGCTGAACAGAATATTGACAGCTATGACAGGTTTTTCAGAGAGGCCAAGGAATCATATTATAGGGGAGAAATTACAGACTGGACTCTTAATAAAATAACCCGGAGTATGATGACCCATGATCATAAAATGGCTGATCTGATAAGAAAAGAATTCAGTCCTGAGGACTACTTCTATATCAAGGAAAGAATGATCGGGACCGGGACAATTGGAGGGAAGGCCTGCGGTATGCTTTTGGCAAGGAAAATGGTTGCAAACTACTTGCCCCAGTATATAAAGTGCTTAGAGCCTCAGGATTCCTATTATATCGGTACCGATATTTTTTATTCATATATTGTGGAAAACAAACTATGGAAATTACGTATTTTACAGCGTAGCGACGAGTATTACTTTGAAAAGGCAGAGGAATTGAAAAATGCGATATTAAACGGTAAATTTTCCGAGCCAATCCGGGCTCAATTCAGAAGAATGCTGGACTATTTCGGGCAAATTCCGATTATTGTGCGCTCAAGTAGTTTCCTTGAAGACGGATTTGGAAATGCTTTTGCTGGAAAATACGAGTCGGTTTTCTGTGTAAATGCTTGCAGCCCGGAAGAAAGACTGTTGCAATTTGAAAATGCAGTGCGCAGGGTATATGCAAGCACAATGGACAGGTCCGCTTTGGAATATCGCAGACAGCGGGGATTGGATAAAATGGATGAGCAAATGGCTATTTTAGTGCAGCGTGTCAGCGGAACGAAATTTGATAAATATTATATGCCTTGTGCTGCAGGAGTAGGTTTTTCTTACAGCGTGTACCGCTGGAGTGATGAACTCAGTGCAGATGCAGGGCTGCTGCGCTTGGTTGCGGGCCTTGGTACAAAGGCAGTTGATAGGACAGGTATCGATTATCCCAGACTGGTAAATCTGGATAACCCCGAAAGTACTACCTTAACCAGAGCAAGCGACAAGCATCGTTTTTCACAGCGAAAAATAGATGTTATCGATTTACAAAAAAATGAGGTAAGGGATGTTTCCGTAAATAATTTGATTTGGGAGCTTCCGGAATGGTATTTGAGATTAATATGCGAGCACGATTATGATACGGAGAGAATGTTTTTTGAAAGAGGGCAGCGGAGGGATGTTCTTTTTGTATCGTGTGATGGGATTGTGAAGAAAAAAGAGCTTATGAAGATGATGAAAGATATTCTATCCACTTTTGAGGAGCATTACGGAAACCCTGTGGACATGGAATACACAATTAATTTTAGAAAAGACGGGGCATTTACAGTAAATATTCTTCAGTGCAGGCCCATGTCTGTATGGCATAGCGCGGCCAGCCGGGAGATTCCAAATATTGATGAAGACAAAACGCTGTTTAAAGTCAATCAAACCTTTATGGGAAATTCTGCAAAGATAGACGTTGATGTAGTTGTGTGGATTGATTCTAAAAAATATCATGGATATCCATATAATCAGAAAAGTTCAATATGCAGTATAGTATCGAAGATTAACAAATATTATGAGGGAAAGAATAAGAAACTGATGCTTGTAAGTCCGGGACGAATTGGCACTTCATCGCCAGAATTAGGTGTTCCGGTTGTGTTTTCGGATATATCCAATTTTAAAATTTTATGCGAATATGCGGATACTGAAATTGGGTTTGTTCCTGAGTTGTCTTACGGCAGTCATATGTTTCAGGATATAGTTGAAACAGAAATGTTTTATGTGGCAGTAATGGGCACAGAACAAAGCGGTACGGAAATTTTCAACAAAGAGTTTTTCAAAAGTGAGGCTTCAGTTTTACAGGACGTTGTTCCTGATTCCGAAAGCTTTGCAGATATTATCAAAGTGTATGAATTTGATGCTTCTAAATCATTAAATCTTTATGCTGATTTTAAGAAACGGACTGTAATTTGTGGTATAAGCTCTTAATTGCTGATAAGCAATCTATCGCATATAATTGTTGAAATGCTCCTACTAATGTGGTATTATATCAGTCGGTCAAACTGCTGAAAAAAACGTCGATATATGAAGATACTCCAAGATAGAGTATCTCAATGCGGTTTGATAATATTCGGTAGGAGTCATAAAAATGGTTGAAATTCAAAGCCTTACAGAGCAAATACAGATTTTAGTCAATCAAATTTCTATTTTGGTAATTATGGGACTTATAGGATTTATTGCCGGAAAGACCCGTTATCTTCCCGACAATTCGGGATCAGTGCTTTCAAGGACAGTTATAAAGCTTACGGCACCACTCCTGATTTTTATAACTCTGGCGGGACGTAATTTCTCTAGAGACATTTTGATAAACGGAATGTTGATATTCCTGCTCGGAGCAGTATTTATAATGTTATCCTTTGTTGTGGGGCATTTTACAGGTAAGATATTGGGGCTTAAAGGTGCAGCGGAGAACGTGTTTAAAATGCATTTTATGTTCGGAAACGTAATTTATTTGGCCTTTCCTCTTTTAAGATCCCTTTATGGAGACGGTATTTTAATCTATGCAGTATTTTACAACCTGGCAAATGACGCTATTTTGTGGACCTTGGGCATTTTCCTTGTAAACAGGCATAACAAGGTGAGTGTGAAGGATAATCTAAAGCACCTTATAAATGCCAATACCATCGCCTTTGCAAGCGGTCTTGTTATCATGCTGATAAAGTCGAATTTCAAGGACTTTATAGACAGTATCCCATTCATTTATAATATTGGCGGGTTTGTATCCAGTGCGTTTACTCCAATAGGAGAAGCTACAGTTCCTTTATCGATGCTGTTTATAGGTTTGATATTGTCAGAGACGAAAATCAGCAGCGGAAAGGATTTGTTAAAGAGATACCCCATATTTATTTTATCCTTGTTCAAGCTTATTTTAATTCCGTGCGTTGCATTATTTTTGCTTTCTTTTGTAGACTTTGTAGATCCTCTCGTAAAATCGGTAATTATTCTGCAGCTTTCGATGCCGTGTGCTACAATTGTTCCGGCTTTGGCGGAGCAGTACGGTTCGGACTATAGATTGGCCACCGAAAACGTTTTTATCACTACAATATTGGGAATTGTAACTATGCCCTTTGTGGTTTATTTGTTGACTTTGGCCGGATAGATATATGTAAACTTATAATTTAATAAAAAACGAATATTAACCTCAAAAACTCAAAATAATGTTCGTATTTTTTCGCAACTTTCATTGACAACCTGCACTTTGTTTTGATAGTATTATTTATGTGAAATGTAGGTTAGATTTGAACTGAAACTTTGCTTAAACATCATGTGTTTATATATTGACTTAAAATTGCATTTTCGCAGGAGTTTCAATATTAGAAGCGGAAGTTTTGGCGGTTAATGGCATCGTTTTGTTGTATCGTTTTTAAGGGTTGGTCCTGCCAGCCCATTTTTATTTCAAACTTTTATAAATCCGAAAGGATGAAGGAGGGGGCTTATGGAGAAATTTTTTAAGCTTAAGGAAAACGGCACAAATGTGAGGACAGAATTTCTAGCCGGTTTAACTACTTTCGTGACGATGGCATACGTTATTTTCGTCAATCCCAATACCTTGGAAGCTTCGGGGATGGATAAGGGCGCAGTATTTGTCGCAACAATCCTTGCAGCCATAATCGGTACATTGATAATGGGATTGGTGGCAAACGTGCCATACGCTCAGGCTCCGGGTATGGGGCTAAATGCATTCTTTGCGTACACCGTGGTTCTAGGACAGGGATTTACTTGGCAGCAAGCTTTGGCATTAGTTTTTATTTGCGGATTAATAAACATACTAATTACTGTTACCAGTGTCAGAAAGATGCTGATAGCAGCAATACCGCAATCGCTCCAGTATGCGATAAGCGGTGGAATAGGCCTGTTTATAACATACATAGGAATTAAACAGGCACATTTACTGGATTTCACATTTAGCAGCGGTACTTATACCACACTGCCCAATGGAAATGCAGTTTCAGGGGATATAGTTCCCGCTCTTGCCAACTTTACCGACCCGGTGACTCAATTGGCATTAATCGGACTTGTAATTACAGTTGTTTTAATGCTCTTAAAGGTCAGGGGAGCAATACTTTGGGGAATTTTGGCGACAACCTTTATCGGATTGTTTATGGGTATTACACCTGTTCCGGAACTAACAGCATCAAGCTTTTTACCTCCATCGTTGTCAAAAACTTTCTTAAAGCTTGATATAGCAGGGCTCTTTAGTGACCCAAGCAAGATACCGACAGTTTTGGCAACGATACTTGCCTTCAGCCTATCGGATACCTTCGATACAATAGGAACATTTCTTGGAACCGGTAGAAAAACAGGAATTTTTGACGAAGAGGACGAAAAAGCTCTTCATTCGGGAAAAGGTTTCAAGTCAAGACTGGACAAGGCTTTGTTTGCAGATTCAACAGCCACATCCATAGGAGCGCTTTTGGGTACAAGTAATACCACCACCTATGTTGAAAGTGCTGCAGGAATAAGCGTAGGCGGTAGAACCGGTCTTACATCAGTTTTCACTGCATTGTTCTTCTTCTTGGCGCTGTTCTTGTCACCGATTGCAGGTATGGTTACAGCTGCTGCAACTGCTCCTGCACTTATTGTGGTAGGTATTTTAATGATGGAATCCCTTGCGAAGATAAATTGGGAAGAGTTTGAAGAGGCAGTTTCAGCATTCTTCACAGTTGTTATAATGCCTTTTAGCTACAGTATTTCAAATGGTGTAGCTGCAGGTTTCACATTCTATGTAATAACAAAAATTGTGAAGGGTAAAGCAAAAGAAGTACATCCGGTACTTTATATAGTAGTACTTCTGTTCATATTGAATTTTATACTTGGAGCTATAGGCTTCTAAATACTTAATATAAAAGTTTGGTCCAACTAATTGGATCAGACTTTTATATTTTCTGGTGGCTAATTTTGGGGCGCGATAATTATGTAAGAATATATAAATTAACAATATAACAAATATAATATAAAATTTTCATGGAGGTTGAACTATGGCTATGACAAATGTTGAAAAAAAACCAAAAGTTGCTCTCGTAATGGGAAGCGATTCTGACTTTTCAGTTTTAAAGGGCTGCATCAAGGTTTTAAAAGAGTTTGATGTAGAGGTTTCGGCAATAGTTTGCTCGGCCCACAGGACACCTGACAAAGCGGCGGAATTTGCCAAGGGTGCGGAAGAGAACGGTTTTGACGTTATAATAGCTGGTGCCGGAAAGGCAGCTCATTTGCCGGGAGTTTTGGCAGCATTCACGCCCCTGCCGGTTATCGGGGTACCCATTAAGTCATCTACATTAGACGGTCTTGATTCATTACTGTCTATAGTTCAGATGCCTTCAGGAATTCCGGTTGCCACAGTTGCTATTGACGGAGCTGAAAATGCAGCACTTCTTGCGGTTCAGATATTGTCAACTGCTTATACGGAGCTCAGGGAAAAGATGAAGGAATATAAAAAGCAGCTTGCAAAGAAAGTTGAAGAGAAAAACGAAGCTCTTCAAGAAAAGATAAAAGAACTTTAATAACTCATACTTCATTAAATTTTACTAAATCTATATAAGGAGTAAAGCTATGTTTGACATGAAAAGGGGAAAGCATTTTAATTGCGTGCACAATTTATTAAAGAAAGATGAATTCGGATTTGACAAGCCAAAAGAAGAATGTGGAGTTTTCGGTATTTACAGCAAAGGTAATTTGGATACTGCACGCCTGACTTATTATGCCCTGTATGCGCTTCAGCACAGAGGACAGGAAAGTGCGGGAATTGCTGTGAACGATGGGGAAAAACTTCTTTTCCATAAGGACATGGGGCTTGTTCCTGAGATTTTCAATGAAAAAATTCTAAACGGTCTCAAAGGTAAGATCGCAATAGGGCACGTGAGATATTCAACTACCGGTGCCAGCAGCAGGGAAAACTCCCAGCCTATGGTTATAAAATACAAGAGCGGACAAATGGCTATGGCACATAACGGCAATCTCGTTAATGCAGCAAAGATAAGAGAAAAACTGGAGGAAGAAGGTATAATATTTCAGTCTACCATAGATTCCGAGGTAATTTTGAATTTGATTTCAAGGTTCAGGCTGACCACCAACAATATTGAAGAGGCAATTATAAAGGTGATGAAAGAGATAAACGGTGCCTATTCACTGGTTATTCTCACGCCAAACAAACTTATCGGTATCAGAGACCCTCACGGTATAAGACCTCTTTGCCTTGGCCGTATTGAAGATTCCTATATTCTTTCTTCAGAGACTTGCGCTCTTGATGCAATAGGTGCTGAATATATAAGAGATGTAAATCCCGGAGAGATTGTTGTCATTGAAGAAAGCGGCTTGACTTCAATACAGACTGAAGCTGCTGAAAAGACGGCACTTTGCATTTTTGAGTATATTTATTTTGCAAGGCCGGACAGCTACATTGACGGAGTGAGTGTTCACAGGGCAAGAATTGAGGCCGGAAGAAGGCTTGCCCAGGAGCATCCTGTAGAAGCGGACCTTGTTTTTGGAGTTCCGGATTCGGGAATATCCGCGGCATTGGGTTATTCCATGGAGTCGGGAATACCTTATGATTTGGGACTTATTAAAAACAAGTATATCGGAAGAACCTTTATTCAACCGGAGCAGGGACAAAGGGAAAACGGCGTAAGAATTAAGCTCAATGCTTTGAAGGAAGCTGTTGACGGGAAAAGAGTTGTCATGATAGATGACTCAATAGTCAGAGGTACTACCAGCAAGAGACTTGTGCAGCTTTTGAGAGAGGCCGGTGCAAAAGAAGTTCATATGAGGATTAGCTCTCCGCCTTATATGTATCCGTGTTTCTTTGGAGTTGATACATCAAGCAGATCCCAGCTTATAGCTGCAGAATGTTCTGTAGAGGAGATCAGAGAGATGACAGGTGCGGACAGTCTCGGATATTTGAGTCTTGAAGGACTCTTAAAAACACCTGTCGGAGCTAAATGCGGTTTTTGCACTGGATGCTTTACCGGCAAATATCCTATGGAAGTACCAGAAGATGCTAATAAGTATAGTTGCGGATAATATTTGTTAATTGCTAAAATTTATTATATAATTTATTTTATTTGTAATTAGGAGGTACTTTGATGACTACGTATAAAGATGCGGGTGTTGATGTTGAAGCAGGTTATGAAGCGGTCAGGCTTATGAGAAATGACGTAAAGAGGACATTCAGGCCTGAAGTGCTTACCGATATAGGCGGATTTGGCGGATTATTTGGCTTAAACAAAGATAAGTATTCGGAACCTGTTTTAGTATCGGGTACTGATGGAGTAGGGACAAAACTGAAAATAGCTTTCTTGATGGACAAGCATGATACCGTTGGCATTGACTGTGTGGCGATGTGCGTAAATGATATTGTGTGCAGTGGCGCAGAGCCGTTGTTTTTCCTCGACTATATTGCCCTCGGTAAAAACCGTCCCGAAAAAGTTGCTGAAATTGTCAAAGGTATAGCCGATGGCTGTGTTGAGGCAGGATGCGCGTTAATAGGTGGAGAGACGGCAGAAATGCCCGGATTTTATCCTGAGGATGAATATGATTTGGCTGGATTTGCTGTTGGAATAGTTGATAAAAACAAGATTATAGACGGTAAAAAAATTAAGCAGGGCGACAAACTAATAGGGCTTGCATCATCAGGTATTCACAGCAATGGATATTCTCTTGTAAGGAAAGTTTTAGCACCTAATTCCAAGAAGCTTTCGGAAGAGGTCAAGATACTTGGAACCACTATAGGTGAAGAGATTATAAAGCCTACAAGATTATATGTCAAGACAGTATTGGATTTAAAAGAAAAGTTTGAGATTAAAGGAATATCCCATATTACAGGCGGAGGATTTATTGAGAACATACCAAGAATGCTGCCGCAGGGTCTGGGAGTCAAGATATTTAGAGGTACTTGGCCTGTGCTTCCCATATTTACTCTCTTAAAGGACCTTGGCAACATTGATGAAATGGATATGTACAATACCTTCAATATGGGAATAGGTATGACAATTGCTGTGGATGCCGAAATTGCAAATAGTGTTGTGGAATATTTGAACAAAGACAAAGAGCAAGCTTACATTATTGGAGAAATTGTATCGGATAAGGCGGGGCTTGAGTTATGTTAAGAATAGGTGTGTTGGTTTCCGGAGGAGGAACCAATCTGCAGGCCATAATTGATAAAATTGAAAGCGGCTATATAAAGAATTGCTCGATTGTTACAGTTGTGTCGAGCAAACCCAATGTATATGCCTTGGAAAGAGCAAAAAAACACAACATTCCGGCAGTTTGCATCGCAAGAAAGGATTATGCTTCGGTACATGAGTACGGGGAGGCGCTGATAGAACATTTTGAACGCTGCGAAGTAGATCTTGTTGTTATGGCGGGATTTTTGTCCATACTGGGAGAAAACTTTGTAAAGCGGTTTGAGAACAAGATAATTAATATTCATCCTTCTTTGATACCCGCTTTTTGTGGAAAAGGCTATTACGGTATAATCCCCCACCAGAAAGCACTGGAATACGGTGTCAAGGTGACTGGGGCCACCGTTCATTTTGTCGAGCTTGAAGCCGACAGCGGACCGATTATTTTGCAGAAGGCTGTGTACATAAACGACGATGATACCCCCGAGACTCTTCAAAAGAGAGTAATGGAGGAGGCCGAGTGGGAAATTCTCCCCGAGGCAATCAAGCTTTTTGCCGAAGAAAAGCTTGTGGTTGAAGGAAGAAAGGTAAGGATTAAGGACAAGTAAATCAATCGGTAAGCTAATGCAAATTCTACTTTTGTTATAAACTAAAAAGGGAGTGATATTGTGATAAAGCGTGCGCTAATAAGTGTATCCGACAAGACGGGAATTGTTGAAATGGCTCGTGAACTTCAAAATATGGGTGTTGAGATTATCTCCACCGGGGGAACTGCAAAGACTCTGAGTGATGCCGGGATAAAGGTAATAAATATATCGGATGTTACCGGTTTTCCGGAATGTCTTGACGGAAGAGTAAAAACCCTTCATCCCAATGTTCATGCAGGAATTCTTGCAATGAGAAGCAATGAGGAGCATATGAGACAGCTAAAGGAGCTTAATATTGAAACAATTGACATGGTAATAATCAATCTCTATCCGTTCAAGCAGACGATATTAAAAGAAAACATTGAGCTCGAAGAAGCAATTGAGAATATTGACATAGGCGGACCTACAATGATAAGGGCTGCAGCAAAGAATTATCAGGACGTTGCTGTGATTGTGGACCCAGCAGATTACAACGCTGTTTTAGAAGAGCTTAAGACTTCAAAGGATATTTCTTTAAAAACCAAGTTTAAGCTGGCATATAAGGTGTTTGAGCATACAAGCCATTATGATACTTTAATTGCAAAGTATCTGAGGGACAAGATTGGAGAGGAAGTATTCCCAGAAACCCTTTCTTTGACTTTTGAAAAGGTTCAGGATATGAGATATGGCGAAAACCCCCATCAAAAAGCAGTATTCTATAAAGAAGTGGGAGCAAATGTTGGCTGCATAACTTCTGCAAAACAGCTGCACGGAAAGGAACTTTCCTATAACAATATAAATGACGCAAATGGTGCCATAGAAATCATAAAGGAATTTGACGAACCGACTGTGGTTGCAGTAAAACACGCAAATCCATGCGGTGTGGCAAGTGCTTCAAATATTTTTGATGCATATGTAAAGGCATATGAGGCTGACCCTGTATCAATATTTGGCGGTATCATTGCGGCCAACAGGGAAATAGATCAAAAAACAGCAGAGGAAATAAACAAGATTTTTGTTGAAATAGTTATTGCACCATCCTTTACCGAAGGAGCATTAAATGTTCTTACTCAAAAGAAAAATATAAGACTTCTTCAGCTTGAAAGCATTTCTGAAAAGCTTCCGGAAGGAACCTATGACATGAAGAAGGTGGCAGGAGGCTTGTTGGTACAGAATTACAACAGTGAACTTCTTAACATGGATGATTTGAAATGTGTTACTGAAAAGAAGCCTACCCAGGAGGAAATGGAAGATCTCATTTTTGCAATGAAGGTTGTAAAGCATACCAAGTCCAACGGTATTGCACTGGCAAAGGGCAAGCAAACCATTGGTGTAGGACCTGGTCAAACCAACAGAGTTACAGCCTGCAAGATTGCCATTGAATATGGCGGAGAGAGGACAAAAGGAGCAGTTCTTGCATCGGATGCCTTCTTCCCGTTTGCCGACTGTGTTGAGGCGGCAGCTGCTGCAGGCATTACTGCAATTATCCAGCCCGGAGGTTCGATAAGAGACCAGGAATCCATTGATGCATGCAACAAATACGGCATCGCAATGGTGTTTACAGGAATGAGACACTTTAAGCATTAATGACTATACTTAAGGAGGAATAAGATGAAGGTATTAGTTGTAGGAAGCGGCGGACGTGAGCATACACTGGTATGGAAAATCGTTCAAAGTCCTAGAGTGGAAAAAGTGTATTGCGCTCCCGGCAACGGTGGCATTTCTGCAATAGCCGAGTGTGTGCCGATAAAGGCAATGGATATAGAGGGAATTGTAAACTTTTCGAAAGAAAAGGAAATTGACATGGTAGTGGTAGCGCCGGATGACCCTCTGGCAGCCGGAATGGTTGATGCCCTTGAGGAAGCGGGAATTAGAGCCTTCGGACCAAGAAAGGCGGCAGCTATAATTGAAAGCAGCAAGGCTTTTGCGAAAAACCTTATGAAAAAGTACAATATACCTACTGCGAATTATGAGGTTTTTGAAAACAGTTCCGATGCCATAAATTATTTGCAAAATCAGGAGTATCCGTTGGTTGTGAAAGCGGATGGACTGGCTTTAGGCAAGGGCGTAATAATTGCACAGAATTTCGACGAGGCAAAGCAAGCGGTTGAAAGCATAATGGAGGACAAGGTTTTCGGTGAGGCCGGAAGCAAAGTGGTAATTGAAGAGTTTTTGGTAGGTCAAGAGGTGTCAATGCTGGCCTTTACTGACGGAAAAACTGTAAAGACCATGGTTTCCTCCCAAGACCACAAGAGAGCTTTGGACAATGACCAAGGGCTTAATACCGGAGGTATGGGAACGTTTTCACCAAGCAGAATATATACAGAGGAAATAGACAAGTACTGCATGGAGAAAATCTATAAGCCTACGATTGAGGCCATGGGAAAGGAAGGCAGGAAGTTTAAAGGGGTATTGTATTTCGGTCTAATTATAACAAAGGACGGCCCGAAGGTATTGGAGTATAATGCAAGATTCGGAGACCCGGAAACCCAGGTGGTGCTTCCAAGGCTTAATACCGATATAATTGATATATTTGATGCAATTATTGATGAGAGATTGGATGAAATTGAAATTAGTTGGAATGACAGTGCCTGTGTATGTGTAATCATGGCTTCGGGGGGATACCCTAAAGAGTATAAAACCGGCTATGAGATATCGGGTATTGAAGATGCCGAAAAGGATTCAAACATTGTGGTTTTCCATGCAGGCACAAAGCGTGAAGACGGTAAATACTATACTGCAGGAGGACGTGTGCTGGGAGTCACGGCTATGGAAAGCACTTTGGATGAGGCAATAAAGAAGGCTTACGAGGGAGTTTCAAAAATTCAGTTCCAGGATATGCACTATCGAAAAGATATAGGAATAAAGTAGGAGAGCATAATGCTCTCTTGCTTTATTTTTAGGGAAGTGTACACAATTGAAAATAATTTATAGAGTATTTTTTGACTTGTTAAACCAAATTGAAGATATAGGTTTGCCATTTTGACAAAAGGAGGATGGAAAATGGAAGGCTTTATTACTGAAGCATTAATGGAAGATTTGCCGGATATACTGAATTTGCAGAAGAAAGCCTTTGAAAGAGTGGCAATGGAGGAAGACAATTTTAATATTTCTCCTATGACACAGACTTTGGAAAATATCACCGAGGAATATGAAAAAAGGCTGTTTCTGAAATATATATTGGATGGGAAGATTATTGGTTCTGTACGGGCTCATTTGGATAGTGACAGCGTTTGTCACATAGGAAGGCTGATCGTTCACCCGGATTTTCAAAACAGGGGTATTGGAAAAGCTTTAATGAAGGAAATAGAAAACAGATTTAATGACTGTTCAAGGTATGAAATTTTTACCGGATATAACAGCAAAAATTCAATAGCTTTATATAAAAAATTAGGGTATGTTGAAACGAGTGTCAAAGATGTTGATGGGGTATGTATGGTTTTTTTGAAGAAGGATAATAAATCACTTTAGTTGAACTTTTTAATTGTATGGATTAATATGGATTTATTTATTTTAAAGATGACGATTGTGTGCTATAATAATTGTTTGAAAAAGATTTTCACTTTACTGTAGCTGATTTTTTTAGTGAAGGAAATGTTTATGGAAGAGAATGTTAAGAAAATAGGTATACTTGGAGGAACTTTTGACCCCATTCACAACGGTCATTTGATAATGGCGGAAATAATAAGGGGAGCTTTTGAGCTTGACAAGGTGCTTTTTATTCCTTCGGGCAATCCTCCCCATAAAAAAGAACAGACGGTAACCGATGCATATCACCGGTATAATATGGTATGTGAGGCATTAAAGGGCAATTCCCATTTTGAAGTATCACGGATTGAGGTTGACAGGGAAGGGTATACTTATACAATAGATACCTTGGGAGTTTTAAATGAGCAGTACAAAGGAATTGCTACTTTGTATTACATAATTGGTGCGGATGTTTTATATGATTTGCTTACATGGAAGGATTACGAGAAGGTATTTAAAATCTGCAGGTTTATTGCGGCTTTAAGGCCGGGGTCTGACATAGAGGGATTTAATGATCGGATAAAGTATCTTGAGGATACATTCTCTGCAAGTATACTGGCGGCACAAATACCTTTGATTGAAATATCTTCTACAATGATTAGAAACAGGGTAAAGGAAGGTAAATCCATAAAATACCTGGTACCCGACGCGGTGGAAAACTATATAAAAAGAGAAGGATTGTATCTTAAATAGTTTAGGATAAAGAATGTTTTAATATTTTGATACAGAGGTTAGCAGCAATGACGATAAATGAAATGAAAGGAAAGCTTGAAGAAGTTCTTTCTTCTAAAAGATTTAAGCATTCACTGGGGGTTATGGATACGGCAGCAAGCCTTGCAGAAAGACATGGTGAGGATAGGGAAAAAGCGGCCATAGCAGGGCTTTTGCACGATTGTGCAAGAGAAATAAAGGGACAGGCTGTATTTGATTTGTGCGAAAAGTACCATATAAATGTGGACTATATTACTTTGGCGCAGCCGGAGCTTTTGCACGGACCTATAGGCGCGGTGGTGGCGGCCAGAGATTATGGAGTTGAAGATAAAGATATATTAAGTGCTATTGAATGTCATACTACCGGCAGAGAGAATATGACTTTGCTGGACAAAATAATTTTTATTGCAGACTATATTGAACCCGGAAGAAAATTTCCGGGGGTGGATGAGGTAAGGGAGCTGGCTTATCGTGATTTGGACAGGTCCATACTTGTTTCTTTGGATAACACAATAAGGTATGTAATGGACAAAGGAGTGTTTATTCATCCGGACACAATTTTTGCACGGAATTTTATAATCAAGGAAAATATGCGCTAGATTTCTGACGCATGGGAGATTGATTATTTATGGCAAAGAAAAAATTGAGAAGGAAAAAAAGAAATAGAGGTTTTGGGCTGTTTGGTATGATGCTGGTTTTGCTTCTAATAGCAGGCGGGTATTTCTACTTTCAAAGAAACGCCGAAGATAGCAGCAATAATTTTCATACATTAATGGCAAAAATCCTAAAAACGGAGCCTACATCTGCCATAAGCAGCACTCCCACTCCAACCCCAACCCTGACAAACACTTTAGCGATTAGTCCGAGTACAGAGCCTGTTGATACTTTACCGGAGGAATTGAGTACGAATAATCCTCGTGAAACTCAAGTTGCCTTGGAAACATCGGTTGTTATTCAGCAAACAGGTGCAAGCATACAGGTGATAAACTATACCGGACGAAAAAAGCTTTCGGAAGAAGTCAGGACAACCCTTGAGAATTATGGATTTGTAGTAAGTTCCGGCAACGGAAGCTCTTTAAAATATGTTAGCTCTGCAATTATTGAAAAAAAAGAAAATGTATCGGGAGAGGAATTAAAAAGTCTGTTGAATATAAAGAGAATAAAAAAAGAAGTTGACCCCGGTTCGCGATTTGATTTTATAATAATACTTGGAGATGACTATGAACCTTGATTTTTCTTAAGTTTTTATTCACAAAACTATTGTTTTAGTGTTATAATTTTAGACATGTAAAGTTGATTTAATTGGATATATTAAGTAAATAATATATATGTAAAAAATATATTAATAATTTATGAAAGGATGGAGGTTTATTGGGATCTAAAGAAATGGCCGAAAAGATTGTTGGCATATTGGAGGAAAAGAAGGCCAAGGATTTAAACACTATTGATATTAGAGACATATCGGTTCTTGCAGATTATTTTATAATATGCAGCGGTACATCCACAACGCACATTAAGACTCTTGCTGATGAAGTGGAAGAAAAAATGCAGGAGGCCGGTGTAGAGCTTCTGCACAAGGAAGGCTATAACAGTGCAAGGTGGATATTACTGGATTATGGAGATGTGGTACTTCACATTTTCCATGAAGAGGACAGGGGATTCTACAACCTTGAAAGGCTGTGGGCTGATGGAGTAATGAAGCACAGGCAGTAAGGGGAAAAATCCATCTGTATTTTTTATAAATAGATGCAAAAGGACTCCATTAAGGGGATATTTTTTGGAGTTTTGATATAATTCATTGATTGTTATTTGGATCTGGAGGGTGTTTTATGCATTATAATTTCAAGGATATTGAAAAGAAGTGGCAGAAAAAATGGTTAGATGACAAATCTTTTTCTGCCAAGGAAGACGAAGGTAAAAAGAAGTATTATGTGCTCGAGATGTTTCCTTATCCCTCTGGCAATCTTCATATGGGGCATGTAAGGAATTATTCCATAGGGGATGTTGTGGCAAGGTTCAAAAAAATGAACGGCTTTAATGTTCTTCATCCCATGGGTTGGGATTCCTTTGGTTTGCCTGCTGAGAATGCTGCCATTAAGAGGGGGGTTCATCCCAATGATTGGACATGGTCCAATATCGACAATATGAGAAGGCAGCTGAAAGAGCTGGGTATCAGTTATGATTGGGACAGAGAGGTTGCTACTTGTCATCCCGATTACTACAAGTGGACTCAATGGATGTTCCTTCAGCTTTACAAGAACGGTCTGGCGTATAAGAAAAAGTCCTATGTAAACTGGTGTCCGTCCTGTGCAACGGTTCTTGCCAACGAGCAGGTTGTAAACGGAGCTTGTGAGCGTTGTAAATCGGTAGTTGGTAAAAAAGACTTGGAGCAGTGGTTCTTTAAGATAACCGATTATGCTCAAAGACTTTTGGACGATATTGAAAAGCTAAAGGGTTGGCCTGACAAGGTTAAAACCATGCAGCAGAACTGGATTGGCAGAAGTGAAGGTGTCGAAGTAGACTTTAAAGTGGACGGAATGGACAAGGCAGTAAGAATATATACTACAAGACCTGATACCATATATGGTGTAACCTATGTGGTTATTGCTCCCGAGCATCCTGTTGTAAAGGAATTGATTAAAGGTACGGAACAGGAACAGGTATGCAATGAGTTTATTGGGAAAATGATGTATTTGAATGAAATAGACAGAACTTCCAATGATGTTGAGAAGGAAGGTGTATTTACAGGAAGGTATGTCATTAATCCGTTAAATGGTGACAAAGTTCCGTTATACCTTGCCAACTATGTTCTTGCAGAGTACGGAACCGGTGTTGTTATGGCAGTTCCCTCTCATGACCAGAGAGACTTTGAGTTTGCAAAGAAGTACAATTTGCCGATTAAAGTTGTAATTCAGCCAGAAGGACAAGAGCTTGACCCTGCCCAAATGACAGAAGCCTTTGTGGATGTGGGTTATCTTGTCAATTCCGGAGAGTTCAACGGCGTAAGAAGCGATGAGGCTATTGGAAAGATAATTGATTATATTGAACAAAAGGGCTATGGTGAAAGAAAGATTAATTTCAGGCTCAGAGACTGGCTGATTTCCAGACAGAGATACTGGGGTGCGCCGATACCGATAATTTACTGTGATGATTGCGGAGCTGTACCCGTTCCCGAAGAGGATTTGCCGGTTATTCTTCCGACAGATATCAAATTCTCTGGAGTAGGAGAATCGCCGCTTTCCACAAGTGAGACCTTCATATCTGCTCCTTGTCCGAAATGCGGTAAGATGGGTAAAAGGGAATTGGATACTATGGACACCTTTGTATGTTCTTCATGGTATTACCTTAGATATTGTGACCCATGCAACGATAAAGCTCCTTTTGACAAGGAGAGAATAAAGTATTGGTTGCCGGTTGATCAATACATAGGAGGTGTTGAGCATGCAATTTTGCACCTTTTGTATTCCAGATTCTTTATGAAAGTTCTTTATGATTTGGGATATGTTGATTATGATGAGCCCTTTACAAACCTCCTTACTCAGGGAATGGTGCTGAAAGACGGTGCCAAGATGTCAAAATCTCTGGGCAATGTTGTAAGCCCTGAGGAGATAATCGAAAAATATGGTGCCGACACAGCGAGGTTGTTCATACTCTTTGCATCTCCACCGGAAAAGGATTTGGAATGGAGCGATCAGGGAGTTGAAGGCTGCTACAGATTTATCAACAGGGTATGGAGAATAGTAAATGAGTTTGCCGGTGCGGCAAAAGAAGGTGCAAGGATTGATACTTCCATATTTACCAAGGAGGATAAAGAGCTTTGGTACATGCTGAACAACACCATAAAGCGTGTTACTGATGATATCAGCTTGAGGTTTAACTTTAACACTGCTATTAGTGCTATTATGGAGCTGGTTAATTCCTTGTATTATTACAAGGATAAAGTTGCTGATGACAGCAAGAATAAAGCTCTTATAAAAGAATCTATAGAAAAATTGATAATAATGCTGGCGCCCTTTATTCCTCATGCGACTGAAGAGCTCTGGACATCAATAGGAAAGGAAGGCAGTGTACACGAGCAAAAATGGCCTGAATTTGACCCGGCTGCTCTTATCAAAGATGAAATTGAGATTGTGCTTCAGGTAAACGGAAAGGTGAGAGACAAGATTGTAATACCATCGGATCTCACTAAAGAGCAGGTTGAGGAAAGGGCTTTGAATAGTGAGAAGATTAAGGCTGAAATATCTGGAAAAAATGTTGTAAAGGTTATTTCCGTTCCGGGCAAGCTGGTTAATATTGTTGTAAAATAAAGTTTGATTAAGTAAATCGGAGAGCTGTCCATTGGAGCAGGGATAGATTAGTAGATTTCCCTACTTCATATGGATAGCTTTTTTTATAATAAAAATTTTTTAGTGTATGTAAAATCAAAACATGGAAATATATCAAACAAAGTAGTTAATTTATGTATTGATTTTTTTAAATAAGTATATGATTGTCCCACAAAAAGCTAGAAAATATAAACAAATAGAGCAAAATATGATATAATAATGGTATCAAATCCTAGGGAAAGGGATGAGGCCATAATGTTTTGCAGGAATGCAAATTATCAAATATCG